>RCMY010004951.1_pt1 | contig 11360 bp, 9 predicted proteins | sample 2041341 | NCBI WGS metagenome assembly RCMY01 (sample SAMN09708234, study PRJNA481090) | Marine sediment metagenome, whole genome shotgun sequencing project.
CTTGCGGAACTTGCCACGAGAGATGGCGATCGCACCGGCTGGAAGCATCTCGGTAACCGTGATCTCACCGAGTTCGGTGTGATCGCTTCCCCACAGAGCGGCTATCCGCGTACTCATCAGGCGGATCCTAACCTGTCTTGGAACCGAAGAGCCCAGGGTGCGGTGGGACCCTCGTTAGTGCCGTCTCCAAAGTCTCTTCAAGCGGGCAAAGGCTTGCCGAACACTCGAGGATCTGGCGGCGGGCCCGGCACGGTCGGGTGCTCGCCGCCAGATAGGCAGGCAATTCGGCGTACGGTCAAGCATGGTCAACTCGCAGCAACTCACCTCGCCGGGGAGTATGGTTGGCATCACGCCCATCGCGGGCTGAGTTTTCTTCGCATTCACAGCTAAGAGAGGAGTGGGCTATGCCACACAAGAGGATCCCCCAGTATCGACTAGCAGCGGTTTTGGTGCTGACACTCGTCATGGCGACGTTTGCGGGACCGGCTCATCATCGGTGGCCTGCAAGATCGTGACGAACAGAATCGACAGCGCCATGAGGTTCATGATGCCTCCGAGCGGGCGAGCGCTTGGCGCAGGAACGCGAGCTGCAGGTTGAGCAGGTTTTCGGCCACCGACTCCTGCGGTGTCATGTGGGTGACTCCCGACAGCGGCAGCACCTGGTGGGGTCGACCGGCCTCGAGCAGCGCCCGAGAGAGCTGCAGCGTGTGGGCGGCAACGACGTTGTCGTCGGCCAACCCGTGGATCAATTGCAGTGGTCGGGTGAGTTGGGGTGCCAACGGCGTGAGGTCGCAGCGGGCGTAGTTGTCGGGGTCGGTGTCGGGATGACCCAGGTAGCGCTCGGTGTAGTGCGTGTCGTACAACCGCCAGTCGGTGACCGGGGCACCTGCAATGGCGGCGTGGAAGACGTCGGGTCGGCGCAACACGGCGAGCGCGGCCAAGTACCCGCCGAATGACCAACCCCGTATGGCGACTCGGTCGAGATCCATCTGTGGGTACAACTCGGCCGCAGCGTGCAGTGCGTCGACCTGATCCTCGAGCACCGGGCCGGCCAGGTCGCCGTACACCTCGCGCTCGAAATCGCCGCCGCGGGCGGGGGTCCCCCGACCATCGGTGATGAGAACCACGAAGCCCTGATCCGCAAACCACTGGCTGGTGAGGTACAGGTTGCGAGCCTGCTGCACCCGCTGCGCGTGCGGGCCGCCGTACGGATCGAGGAGCACCGGCAGAAGCTGTCCGGGCTCGCTCTCCGTCGGCAGCAACACCGCCGAGGCCAGCTCTCTGGACCCGAGTCGGTGCAGGTGAACGTTGGGCACCAGCACCGGGGTTTCGGCCCAGGATTCGATGACCGATTCGATGACCGATTCGATGACCGATTCGATGACATGGCCGCCGCCGTCAGATGAGCTGACGGTGATGACCGAGCCGGCATGGTCGAGGGTGGCCTGCGAAACGGCGATGGTCGGAGCGTCGGCGGGGCCGCCGACGACCAGCGAGTGCATACCGGCGTCGTGCGTCAGACGGGTCAGCTCGCCGCTGGCGAGGTCGATCACATAGCCGGCCGATTGTGTGGGGTCGTCCGTCGCGACGAACCAGGCCCGGCCACCCGCAACCCGGGCGACCGACCGCACCTGCAGGCCTACCGGCGTCAGTGGCGAGTCGTCGGCGAAGATGCGACGGGTCGCGCCATCGTCTCGAACCGTGACCACTATTTCGTCGCTTCGCGTCGGAACGCCGGGAACCAGCTCGACCCAATGCGGATCGGTCTGATTCGAACGCTCGGTGATCGCGCCCGAATCGACATCGATCTCGAGCATCGACAAGCTCCGCTGATCTCGGGGGGCCACAACGACGATCGGTTCTTGTCCGGCGGGCCAGGAAACGTCGGCGAGGTACTCGAATCGGCCCTGCTGCCAGTCGACGGTTGTGGTGTTGCCATCGAGGTCGGAGATTGCAAGATCGACCGTCGCGTTGGTGGTGCCGGCGCCGGGGTAGCGCACGGTCTGCGGCTCGGCACTGGGGTCGACCGGCGCGCTGATGTACCAGGTGTCGACATCGGCAACGTCGACGCGGGTCACGAGCAGACGATCGCCGTCGGGCGCCCACCAGAATCCACGGGTGCGACCCATTTCCTCGCCCGCCACGAACTCGGCCGACCCCCAGGACACGGTGGGACTGTCGTCGGCGAGGAGCTCGCGATCGGAGTCGGGCGTCGCGATTCGCAGCGTCGAACCACTGACGTAGGCGACCGCACCGCCGTCCGGTGAGAGTCGGGGATCAAACGCCGACCCCGACGTGGGCAGGAGCACCGACTCGGCCGTCTCGACCCCGGAACCGAGGTCGAGGAGAAAGATCTCGCCTCCGAGCGCAAAGCACATCTTGTGGAGATCGGCCGTTGCGTCGTACGACACGATGCCGCTGCCGCTCTCGCGGGCTCGCTCCCGCCGGGCGCGCTCGGCAGGGGGCAACGTGAGATCGGCGTCGTCACCGAGGAGATCGGCCGGATCGGCCACCAACCGCTCGGTGCCGTCGGCGAGATCGAGGAGCCAGATACCGTTTGCAGCTTCGCCGCGAGCGTGCGATCGCAGAAAGGCGACCCGTTGGCCATCGGCGCTCACGCGAACATTTCTGGGCGCCCCGACGGTGAAACGGCGGGTGCGGGCATGTTGGCGCGGGAACGATTCGGTCACGCTGTCACGCTAGCCCTCCGGCCCGGTTGGGCTTCGGAACCAGATTCCAGCCACATTTTCGCCGCGGGGCGGGCACAATGGTCGCCATGAGCCAGATCGCGGTAGACGAAGAGACCACCAAAGCCCTGTTCCTGTTCAACAAGTACATCGACGACGCAGCCGAGAAGGCCAAGGGCGAGCGCGCCGTGGCCAAGGCCGAGCGGGCCAAAGAAGAAGCCGCAGCGCTGGTTCGAAAGCTCAATGGCAATCCGAACGCCTCCGCCGAGGAGAAGTCCGACGCCGACGCCGCCTACCGGGCAGCGGTCGACGAACTCGCGGCCCGTCAGGCCGATCCATTCGGCGAGAGCACCGCCGCTCCCACCGAAGAAGCAAGCACCGAAGAAGCCAGCACCGAAGAAGCCAGCACCGAAGAAGCTGACGCAGTCGCAACGCCGAAAGAAGACGCCAGCGCGACCGCCGAAGCAACACCTGAAGCCGAAGCCGCCGCCCCTGAAGCAACACCTGAAGCCGAAGCCGCCGCCCCTGAAGCAGCACCTGAAGCCGAAACCCCCGCCCCTGAGGCAGCAGCTGAAGCTGAAGCCCCCGCCGCCGAAGCAGCACCTGCTCCGAGCGACGAAGAAGAGTAGGTCTCGCTACCGGTCGAGCAGCTGCCCGACCAGCAAGCTCACCTGGGTTCTCGCGGAGTACGGATCGATGCCCACGGCGCGTGCGGTGCCGTCGGGAACCAAACGATCGAGCACGGCGAGCACCGACAACAGTCGCACCGAACCCGCAACATCGGTCGGCCCGCCGGGCACCTTCGGGACCACCTGTTCGTGCAGGTACGTGAGTCGCGAGTCGGCATTGCGACGTTGCGCCCACGGGCTCGCGGCCTCGCCGTATCGGTGATGAATACTCGAAGCCGCACCGACGAGCGCCGTTGCCCGCGCCGGCGAAGGTTCGGTCCGAAGTGCTTCGCTGAGCAGGGACGCCGTTTCGTTGTCACACACCAACTCGATGTGATCGACGAGCTCGTCGATATTCGCGAAGTACAAATAGAACGTACCGTGCGATGTTCCGGCCCTCGTCACCACGTCGTCGACGCGAGTGCCGTCGATACCGCGCTCCAAGATGGCTTGGCGACCCGACTCGATGAGGTTCGTTCGCGTACGCTGCCCACGTCGACTGAGCGGCGTGCGCTTCGATCGGTCGCCGCCGCCCCCGCCGCCTGTTTCCGCCTCGTCCCGACGCAATCCGCCGGGGTCTGTTCCCGTCACTTGATTCTCCACGTCAGGGCGCCCTTCTTCCGCTCGGCCATCCGTACGCCGCTCCGTCCCACCGAGACAGCGTCCCTTTGTGACCGTTGCGTCAGCGGCCGCCACTTCTCAGCGGGCCCTTGCGTGCCCCCTGCTTACCCGGTGCGAACCGAGGCGTGGGTAAACCCACCGACGCGTCCAGTCATATTTTAAGCTACCCCACATTGCCGAAAGGCGCTGGCAAACTGGCCCACGTCCGATTTTCGTGGGTCACGGATCCTCCGCTTTCCACTTCGACTTCGCTCCCGATGAGTTCCTGACGAACGGCGAGCTGCGCAAAGTCGGGGTTAGCGACGACGCTGATGAACCGTCCACCATCCGGCGCGTCGACCAGCAGAACGACCTCGATGGGATCGCCGTCGGCGCTGTAGCGAACCGTGTACGTCGCAACTTCTCCAGGGCCGGAATCGCGGGCGTCGAGGTGAACCGTCGGCTCCTTCGCAGCCGCCTCGGATCGATCGAGGAGGGCGAACGGGCGGGCCGGCTCGCCGCTCGACCAGACCGATGCTCCTTGTTTGGTGAGCATCCCGCTGACCGCTGTCGAAAGACCGACTGCACCCGGCCGAGCGCGCAGCTGTTTGACCATCTCCACCAAGGCCTGGAGCACGAAGTTGTTCAACGGGCCGCCAGCGAACGGCATCCCTCCGGTCAGCGTTGGGGCGCAGTCCTGGGCCAACCCGAACGCATCGATCTGCGCCTGCACCGCAACCGGGAAGCAGCTGTACAACTCGAACAAATCGATCTGGTCGATCGGTCGACCCAACACCTCGACCAGGGTCTCGGCCAGGACGTCGAACCCCACGCTGCGGTGGAGATCGCGGCGGGCACCGACGGGCACCATGTGATTCGACTCGACCACGACGACCGGGAAGATCCACGTGGCGGGGTCGACCCCGAGCTCTTGCGCAGTAACCACCGAACACAGAACAAACGCCGCCGCCTGATCGACGTTCCACTGCGAGTTGTGCCACTTGAGGTAGGGAAAGGCCAACGGACGATTGGCCTTGCTGGGCGTGGCGAGAAAGTCCACCGACTTCGGCTCCGGGTACCACGCGTCGGGATTGTCACGGGCAACGGCGTTGAACCGTGCGTACAACTCGGCCACCTGTCGCTGCTGCGCCTCGATGCTGCGACCGGCGTGCGCCCGAGCCGCGTTCTCCAACATCGCGTACTGCTGCACTGCGGTGATGAGCCCGGCCGAGATCTCGACCGGCGAGATGATGTCGCCGGTCGGCGACCAATGAAGATCCGGGGCGGTGCCATCGGGCTGGACGGTGTCGGTCACCTCGATGCCGGTGATCTGTGATCGGAGGCTGCGAAACTTGGTCTCCGCGCCCGTGACGATCGCCAGGTCGATGTCACCCTCGGCGATCGCCTGTGCGGCGCGGCCAAACGGTGTCGTTTGCAGCACGCCGATATCGGCGAGGACCGATCGGGCATTGGTCGCCCCCAGCTCTGCGGCTACCAGCGCGGCCGGATCGCGATACGACGTCATCGAATTCATCGCCACGACCCAGTCGACGTGAGGCGCAACAACGTCGGGCTCGATGCCGGCATCGCGTATCGCACGCCGCGTCGCTTCGGTCATCAAGGCTGCGGCTTCGACCGCTTCTGAGGGATCGTCAAAACGCTGGCTTGCGGCAGCTGCGCCGATCAGAACGGGGGTGGACGGATCGATACTCACCTTGTGTGCTTACCTCATCGGGTGGGCGCAGGCATCCTCCGTCCACACAAACATCCGGTTCACATCGCCTCGACGCAAGGCCGTACGATAGAACCCGTTCTACCGAGATCGACGGTCCACCAAAGGGAACCAGTTCATGCCACGCACCCCGCTCGAAGCCGCCCGCGACATCCGCCCGACAATCGAAACCCTCATGGACGGCCATGAGGGCCCGCTGCCGGATGCCGTCGTCGACGCCATGGTCGAAGCGGAGCTCTTCGGGCTGATGATGCCCAAGGACATCGGCGGCAGCGAGGCGTCGGTTGGCGACTGCATCGACGTCTTCGCCGAGGTGGCCGAAGCGAATGGTTCAGCCGGCTGGTGCCTCATGGCCAGTTGTGCGGCCACCGGCTTCTTCGGTGCCTATGGCGGCGACGACCTCATCGAGGCGATGACCAAGGACGGCCACCCGATCGCGGCCGGCCAGTTCGCCCCGATCGGGAGCGCGGCTCGAACCGACGAGGGTTACGAGCTCAACGGCCGGTACCAGTTCGGCAGCGGCATCAACCATGCGCAGTGGGTTGGCGCCGGCCTTTTGACCGCCGTCGAAGAAGGCCAGAACCCCGACTACCTCCTGGCGCTGTTCCCGAAGGACGAGGTCGAAATCACCGGCAACTGGGACGTGCTCGGGCTGGAAAGCACCGCCAGCTACGACTACTCGGTCGACAACGTGCGGGTCTCCGAAGGGTCGACGTTCAACTTCTTCACCGCCGAGCGCAAACGCGGCGGACCGATGTATGACCTCGGCGTGCTGGTGCTCACCGCCGCGGGTCACGCCGGATTCGCCATCGGCGTCACCCGCCGTGCCATCGACGAGCTGCGCATCAAAGCCGCCACATCGCACAAACGAATGGCCGCCCGCACGCCACTCGCCGACAGCGACCGGATCGTATACGACCTCGGTGTCATGGAGTCGCGACTGCGCGCCGCCGAGCTGTGGGTGAAGGACAGCTTCGGTGCCGCCGAGCGGTCGCTGAACGAGACCGGCCAGATCGATCAAGGCGCCATGCTGGCCGCACGGCAGGCGACGACGTTCGTCACCCAAGAGGGCGCCGACATCGTCCGACAGGCCTACCTCCACGCCGGAACCACCGGGTTGCGCGAGGGCCCGCTCAACCGTTGCTTTCGCGACATTCACGCCAGCACGCAACATGCGGTCGTCAGCCCGGGCTCCACCGAAGACTTCGGTAAACATCTCATCGAGACCGCCCCGGTCCCCGCCGCCCCGGCCGGCCAGTAGCGTGACCGCTCGCTCTGCGCTGGTCGTCGGCGGGACCGGTCCCACCGGGCCGTTCATCGTGTCGGGCCTCGAAGCCCGGGGCTACGACGTCACGATCATGCACACGGGCTCGCACGAGCTCGATGGTCAGGAACACTTCGAACACATCCACGCCGATGTGCGGTCCGGCGAGGCCATCGCGGCGGCAATCGCCGGCCGATCATTCGACATCGCGGTCGTCACCTACGGGCGGCTACGCGAGATCGCCGAGACGCTCCGCGGCCGGGTTGGCCACTTCGTCTCGGTCGGTGGCGGTCCGGCGTATGTCGGCTACTTCGACGCCGACGCCTGGAGCCCGGCAGGCATGCCGGTGCCAACGGCCGAACACGCCCCGCTCGCCACCGAGGACCACGACGGGAAGAGCTACCGGATCGCCCGGACCGAACGTTATTTGTTCGAGCATCAGCCCGACGCCACGCACTTCCGGTATCCGTTCGTGTATGGCCCTCGTCAGCTCGTCCCACGCGAGTGGGGCATCGTGCGCCGCATCCGTGATGGTCGCCGACGCATCATCTTGCCCGACGGCGGCTTATCGCTCGACAGCTACGGCTATGTCGAGAATCTGGCGCACGCGCTGCTGTTGGCCGTCGATCAACCCGATGCCGCGAAGGGGCAGGTGTTCAATGCGGCCGACCGCACGCAGCTCACGCTGGCGCACGTGGTGCAGCTGTGCGCTGCCGAACTCGGCGCCGAGCTCGAGATCGTGAACTTGCCGTTTGACCTCGCCGACGCGGCCCGGCCCTTGGTCGGCCGCCATCGCAGCACGCACCGGATGTTCGATACCGGCAAGCTGGTGCACGTGCTCGGCTACGACGACGTCGTGGCTCCCGCCGATGCCATCGCCCGCACCGTCCGTTGGCTCATGGACAATCAGCCCGAGGCCGGCGGCATGGAAGAAACCGTGTTGCAGGACCCGTTCGACTACGACGCCGAAGATCGGGTGCTCGCCGCCTGGGATTCGGCGCGATCCGCGATGGTCGACACGCTCGAACCGCTCCGCAACGACGCGGCACGAACGCAACCCGGATACGGGCTGGCCTACGGCGGCCCCGGCAGCACCTACGTCCGCCCCGACACCCGCATCTAACCCGCCCCCGCCCGCGCCCTCCACTCCCCGCGCCCGCGCCCCCACACCCCGCGCCCGCTCCGAAGATTTGTGAGGGATTTTGGGGTCTGAGGCCCGCGAATCCCTCACAAATCTTCGGGATCGGGACTGTCACAGGGGGTCGGCAGTCTGGATCCATGAGCGACTTCACGACGCTCGATCGGATGGCCACGAGCCAACATGGCCTCCTCACCAGAAACCAACTTCTCGCTTGCGGGTTGTCGGTCCACCAAATACGACACCGAGTGGAAAGCGGCCAACTGCGGCGCCGAGGGCGTGGCGTGTACGCCTTGCCCGGAACCGCACCGTCGTGGCATCAGCAGCTGCATGCTGCCGTGTTGGCCGGAGGAGCACTCTGCGCCGCATCGCACCGAAGCGCGTCGCGCCTATGGCAGATGCGATCCGTCGACGACGACATCGACGTGTCGATCCGATATCCGGCCGACATCATCATCCCGAACGCGGTTATGCACCGGTCACGTGACCTCGTCGAGAGCGACATCACGTGGGTCGAGGGCATCGCAACGACGACACCCGATCGAACCATCTGTGACCTCGGCCTTCGATTCCCGCAGAAGGAGGTGAGCCGGATTCTCCGTCATTCGGTGGCAACGGGCCTCGTCAACCAGGCCGATGCGCTGCGCATACGCACGCGCAACAGCAGGCAAGGCCGAAATGGCGTCGGCATCCTCGGTTATGCGCTCGACGCGCTTCCGGCATTCGCCGAGCTCGCCGAGTCGGGGGCTGAGGTGTTGTTTCTCGGACTGTGCGATCGATTTCAGATCCCGCGACCCGTGATGCAGCTGCCGGTCATCGCCGGCGGTCGCCTGTTTCGCCTCGACTTCGCGTACCCGCTCAGCCGGGTGTTCATCGAGATCGACGGTGCGGCGTATCACAGCAGCCCGGACCAGATCGCCAACGATGACGGCTGCCAGAATGCACTGGTCGCGGCGGGCTGGACACCGTTGCGCTTCACCTTCGCCCAAATTGTCGATCACCCCTTCGACGTCGCCACCACCATCCGCCGCTCACAAGATTTGTGAGGGATTCGCGGGTCTGAGACCCCAAACTCCCTCACAAATCTTTGGAAGGAACGGGGGTGCGTGGGCGTCTCACGGGTATGAGACAAGCTCTGACCCTCGAAGGGAGTCCCCAGATGGCCCATCCGGTCGGCGAAACCGAGCTCGTCGCCAACGCCCAGCGCGGAGATCAACAGGCGTTTACGACCCTGCTCCGCTCCCACGACGACACGATGCGGGGGCTGGCCTACAACTTGATGGGATCCCAGGCCGCCATGGACGACCTGCTGCAGGATGCCTACCTCAAGGCGTTCCGCAACATCTCCCGGTTTCGGGGCGACGCCAAGTTCTCGACCTGGCTGTATCAAATCGTGTATCGCACCGGGCTCGACCACCTTGCCAAAAGTGGCCGCCGATCCGAGGTTTCGCTCGATCATCTGCTCGACCGACCAACGCTCGTGCCCGATGTCGACGCGCTGGTCATCGATCACCAGCAGCTGCGCTCTGCCTTGGCATCGTTGCCGCCCGATCAACTGGCCGCGCTCTGGCTGGTCGACCACGACGGCTATGGCTACGACGAGGTCGCCGAGATGCTCGGCATTGCGTCCGGCACCGTGGCCAGCCGCCTCAACCGGGCCCGCCATGCCGTGAGGGTCGCGCTCGGCGCCCCCGAGCAACCCACCACCGAGAGAGGGGAATCGAACCGATGAACGAGTTCGACCGACCCGACGAAACGAACGATGCCGTCGTACGCGACGCACTCCACCAGCTCCCGCCCACCCCCGATCACCGACCCGGCTTCTGGGCCGACCTCGACGCCCAAATGGCGGCCGACTCAACCGAAGGAACAACCACCATGCCCGCCCCTCGAGTCCCCACTGGCCCCCGGTCCGAGTCGGCGCCGTCCGACGAGTACGCCAACGTCACCGACCTGCAGTCACGCCGACCGAACGCAGTCATCGCCGGCATCCTCGGTGCCGCCGCCATCGTGCTGCTGGCAGTCGTGGTCGGCCTCAGCATGCGTAGCGACGACGACGTCACCACTCCCGGCCCGGCGACCGACCCATCCGTCGGGCCGACCGTGGCCCCGACGACGCCAACCTCGACGACCCCGGATGCGACGCCAACCAGCGAGGTACCCGGTGCCACCGGCGACCCGGCGACGACGACGCAGTCGACGGCCTCCACGACCGGCGATGTCGGTCAACCACCTCTCGCATTCGCTGCGACCAATGAATTGTTCCAGTACCACGTGCTTGCGCCAGCCGATTGGACCGAGACCCAGTCCTTCGGCCGGTCCATCAACTTCTATCCGCCCGCTGACAAAGACGGATTCCGAACCGTCAGCCTGGAGGTTGTGACCTTCTTTCCCGGGGACGAGCCCGACAACGAGCTCTCGTATTTCTCCGGGTCGAACACGGCGCTCGAGGACGTCATGCTCGAGGTTCCGCTCTGGTCGGCGTTCAGCCAGATCGACGGCTCCTCCGTGCTCGACGAGACGGTGCCGGTTCGCCAGGCCACGTTCGCTCCTGATGACAACGGCAACGGCCAGGTGCTTCGGATCGCCGAGCTCGGCGATCGCACGATCGTCAGCAGCGTCCGCTTCCCCAGCGCCACCGGCATCCCCGGCGGTTGGACCCCCGGGCAGGTCCTCGACGGCGTGCGCATCCAACAGAGCAACGGCACCGTCGCTCCGCCCACCTCCTGTTCGGCCGAGGGAATGACGATTCCCCCGACGCCGACCGAACTCAACGCTGCCCAGGCGACCCGTTTCGAGGCGATCGTCGCCGCTGTCACGGCGTGCGACTGGACCGCAATCGAGGCCGAACTGAGCGCTGACGGGTTCACCGCCTCGTTCGGCGGCGGCAAGCCGATTGAAACCTGGCAGAACGAGGAGCGCTACGGCGGCACCATCATGCGCCGGCTGATCGAGCACCTGAGCGTGCCGGTTACCATCATCGAGCCGGATGGCACCGCAGCATGGCCCCGGGCCACCAACATCATCGACTGGTCCGACCCCGACCCCGAGATCTTGGCCGAGCTCGAAGCCCTCGGCTACGACCCGTTGTGGATCGATGACGACCTTGGCTATCTCGGCTACCGCACCGGCATCGACGCCGACGGCGAGTGGACCTACTTCGTCGCCGGGGACTGACCGACAAGATTTGTGAGGGATATCCGACGTTGAGTGTCACAAATCCCTCACAAATCTTCGGAAGGGCCGTCCGCCGCTACGATCGGGCCGATGT
>RCMY010004952.1_pt1 | contig 11360 bp, 11 predicted proteins | sample 2041341 | NCBI WGS metagenome assembly RCMY01 (sample SAMN09708234, study PRJNA481090) | Marine sediment metagenome, whole genome shotgun sequencing project.
GTGGCGCGACGTGCGAGGTCGTGGGCGAAGTCTTCGGGAGCAATCGCAATGCCTGGCGGGCAGCCGTCGACCACGCAGCCAATCGCGGGCCCATGCGATTCGCCGAAGGTGGTGACGCGCAGCAGGTGGCCGAAGGTGTTCATTGCAGCAAACACCCACAACCCACTGTCATACTGGGCGCAGCGAATGATCTGCTTTTCGACAGTGAGAAGGGCAACAACAGATCCTTCGCTGCGCCCAGGATGACAGTAATACCAAGGATGGCAGTCCGATGTGCGTGCAGGTCAATCAAAGCAGTGTCCCAGGCGCACTTGTTGTCATCGCCCCCCGCGCATCGGCCAGCTCGGTGATGCGCGTGTTGTGTGCGGTCAGGTCGTGGCACTCGGCAACGAACACCCCCATCTGCCCGACCCTGAATTCGACCCAGGCCAGCGGCAGTTTCGGCAGTAGCTTCACCAGCGCACGCTCGGATTCACCAACTTCGCAGATCAGCAGGCCGTCGTCGGTCAGGTGCAGCGGCGCATCGCGCAGGATCTGCAAGACCAGGTCCAGGCCATCGTCGCCAGCACGCAGACCCATGTCAGGCTCGTGCGAATACTCCTTTGGCAGCGCGTCGGTTTCGTCGTTGGTGACATACGGCGGATTGGTGACGATCAGGTCGTAGTGCTCGCCAGACAACCCGGCAAACAGGTCGGACTTCACGAAACGCACGTTGTCCGCATGCAGCCGTGACTCGTTCTCGCGCGCCAGCGCCAGGGCGTCGTCGCTGAGGTCGGCACCGTCGACGTGCCAATCCGGGTTGTAGTGCGCCATCGCGATGGCGATGCAGCCCGAGCCGGTGCACAGATCCAGCGCGCGCCGCACCTCGCGGCCACCCAGCCAGGGCTCGAAGCCGGACTCGATCAACTCGGCGATCGGCGAACGCGGCACCAGCGCGCGCGAATCACTCTTGAAGCTCAGGCCCGCGAACCAGGCCTCGCCGGCCAGATAAGCCGCGGGCACCCGCTCCTCGATCCGTCGCAGGAAAAGCCCCAGCACGTCTTCCTTCTCCGCCAGCGTCACCCGCGCCTGGCCGTAGGCCGGGCCGATGTCGTGTGGCAGGTGCAGGGCGTGCAGGACCAGTTGGGTCGCCTCGTCCAGCGCGTTGTCGTAACTATGGCCAAACGTCAGCCCGGCCGCGTTGAAACGACTGGCGCCGTAGCGGATCAAGTCGATGATCGTTCTGAGCTCGTCGGTCATGTCGGCGGCCACGGCCAATACTGGGCAGGACCGGGAATTATAGCGATGACGCGGCTATCATGGCCGAACTTCAAGTCATCTGTTAAGTAGGAAGCGATGTTCAACCGCGCCACCGCCGTCATCCTGGTCGTCGCGCTCCTCGCGGGGATCGGCCTGTGGGCTGGGCAGAAATGGCTCGGCCATGACGATGCGACCGGTGCGCCAGCCTTGCAGGCGGTGCAACTTTACCCGCGTCCGCACGCACTGCCGCCCTTCAACCTGCAGCAATCCGATGGCACGCCACTGATCAACGGCGAGTTGAAAGGACACTGGACGCTCGTCTTCCTGGGTTTTACCCACTGCCCGGACGCCTGCCCCACCACGCTGGCGCAATTGGCGCAGGCACAGAAGCAATGGGCCGCCCTGCCCGATGCGACACGGCCGCGCTTGCTTTTCATCTCCGTCGATCCGGAACGCGACACCCCCGACCGCGTCGGTGAATACGCGCACGGATTCGACAAGGACACGCTGGCAGCGACCGCCGACATCCCGGCACTGGAGACATTGGCCCGATCGATGTCATTGGTATTCGCCAAAGTGCCCGCGCCCGAAGGCGCACCCGCCGACCAGTACAGCGTCGACCATTCGACTTCGCTGGCGGTGCTCGATCCGCAGGCACGGATGGCAGGTGTCATCGTGGCGCCACTGGATCCCAAGGCGATCGCGGCCGACATGCTGGTATTGACGAGCATGGGGCGAAGACCCGAATCGCCATGAGCCTGATTACCGCCCTGACCTACGTCCTGCCGCACAAGCTGCTCTCATCACTGGCGCGCAAGCTCGCGTACTCGTGCAACCCATCATTGAAGCAGTGGTTGATCGACACCGTGGTGGCGAAGTTCGGCGTCGATCTGTCCGAAGCCGCCGAGCCGGATCCGCGTGCCTATCCCAGCTTCAACGCCTTCTTTACCCGCGCGCTGAAACCCGGTGCGCGCACGCCTGACCCCGATCTCCGCGCCTTGCTGATGCCGGCCGACGGTCGCATCAGCCAATGCGGACAGATCGGCCACTCCGATATTGGCGTCCAGCACAAGGATGCCGGCCACATCTTCCAAGCCAAGGGCCACGGCTTCACCACGGCCGAATTACTGGCCGACGAAACCACGGCACGCACGTTCGACGGTGGTCTTTTCGCCACTGTCTACCTGTCCCCAAAGGACTACCACCGCGTGCACATGCCCTGGACCGGGACGTTGCGCGAAACCGTGCATATCCCGGGGCGGCTGTTCAGCGTTGGCCCGGATGCCGTCGGATCCGTATCGAAGTTGTTTGCGCGCAACGAGCGAGTGGCCTGCCATTTCGACACTGACTTCGGCCCGATGGCCGTGGTGATGGTTGGAGCCCTGCTGGTCTCGGGCGTGGAAACCGTCTGGGGTGGAATCGAGATCCCACCCTACGGCGGCCCGGTCACCAAGAAGGACTATCGCGGCCAGGGTATCGAGCTGGAGCGCTTTGCCGAGATGGCACGCTTCAATTACGGCTCGACGGTGATCGTGTTGTTGCCCAAGGGTGTCGCGGAACTGGCGCCTGGGTTGTCGGCGGAGTCGCCGGTGCGGCTGGGTGAGAAGCTGGCAATCCTGCAGCCCTTGTAGGAGCGGCTTCAGCCGCGGGCACTTCGCTTGGATTTGGGTTTGGCCGTTGTAGGAGCGACGTAAGTCGCGATTGCACTCCGGGACCCTGATCGCGACTTGCGTCGCTCCTACAAAAAGCCAGAACCAAGTCAAGAGCTCACGGCTGAAGCCGCTCCTACAGCGGCAAGATCTCCCGCGCCTTAGCCAGTCTTTGCATTTGCATGGCGCCGCGATGGGGTATGCGACGTCCGATTCCGCCGATTCGGACGTCTGCAAGCGCTCCCAGACGTACGACTCCAGCGCCCCGGACGACTGCGTTCATCGGAAACGGCAACCTGATCGCATCAGTTGAAACAGGAACGATGCGATGTCGAGATGGCCACGAATCATGGCGCGCTGGACCACCAAGGCGATGTTCGCCGCGCTGGCGTTGGCAGTGGCGGCCTACGCCTTCACGTTTCTCTCCCGGCCGTTCGAGACGGGTAATCCGTTTGCGGCGCAATTCGCGATCTCGGGCATGGACGTGCCGCTGCACTTCTTCATCGCCGGACTCGCACTGGTGCTGGCGCCCGTGCAACTCAGTGCCCGCCTGCGCCGCCGCTGGCCCGCATTGCACCGGTTGTGTGGCTGGCTCTACGTTGCCTCGATCCTGGTCGGCAGCATCACCGGGTTCTCGCTGGCGCTGCACGCCCAAGGCGGAATACCCAGCCGCGCGTCCTTCATCCTGATGTCATTGCTATGGCCTTGCCTGACCGGGATCGGCATTTGGCGTGCCATTGCCGGGGATATCACCGGCCACCGCCGCTGGATGTGCCGCAGCGTCGCGCTGACGTACTCGGCGGTGACGCTGCGATTGATCCTTGGCATTGGCTTTGGTGCCTTGCACCTGCCCTTCATCCCGGTCTACATTGCCGCGGCCTGGCTGGGCTGGTCGATCAACCTGGCGGTCTGCGAATTGATCCTGCGTTGGCCGGCGATCCGCGCACGCCGCAAGGCGCCGTTGGAAGCCTTGCGCTTCACTGCAGGATTGATGCGTGATTGATGGGTGTTTTATGGATGCGTGCGTGCGCGTGCCTGACTGACCAGCCCGACGGATCATTTCCCGACCGAAGCGTCCGTCGCAGGCCTTGCAGGATGCTTTCGATATGCACTGGGCGTCTGCCCAACCTGCCGTTTGAATGCAGCATTGAACGTCGACTTGGAAGTAAAACCGCAGGCGTAGGCGATCTCCAGGATGGTGCGGGCATCCTCTCGGTCCGCAAGATCCACGCACGCCGCTTCGATACGGTGGCGGTTGATGTAATCCCAGAAGTTGCCACCAAGGCGGCTGTTGATGACCATCGAAACCAGATATTCGGGATAACCGCTGCGCTTGGCGACCTGCCCGATCGTCAGCGCCGGCTCGCGGTACAGCGCATCCTGCGCCATCAGCAGCGACAGCCTCGCTTCGACAGCCGGGATGCGCGCGTCATCATCGCGAGCGTCATCAGCCGGCGGCTCGTCGCCCAGCCCCTGTGGCTCGTCAGGAGCAGACTCGTTGAGAACGGGCTCGTGCAGAACAGGCGGCTGGCCAAGACTGAACCAGCCAACCACGCATACCCAAACAGCTACGGCGCCATAAATCAGGTAGTAATCCACGTACGGGATCCGCACCAGTGCCTGCGCGGCCGCGATGCACCAGATGACGATTTGCCCCACTGCCAGCGCATCGATCCAGTGCAACGACATGCGGTCCGCGTCCGCGCGTCGCTGCCGCGACTGGCGTCGATAGCGCTGCACGCGGACCAGCGCAGCGATCACGTAAGACAGGCTGTAGACGAAAAGCAACGCGTTGAACAACCAGTACGGGGGCGGTCGACTGGCAAACCAGAACGTGAAAACTCCCCCCACATGCTCCGGACTTGACGCGAGCCATGGCGCGATGGTCGCGCACATGAGCAGGAAGCCGGCAAGATGCACGATGTCGCGCAATGCAAAGCCACGTGCCGTGGTCAGCGCGCGCACGTAGAGGTAAAACATGCTGCCATACAAGAATGGAAACAGCGCCACGAACCGATTGGCCCGCAACAGGTCTGGAGCCGGAGCCGACGCAGCCAGATACAGCGCCTTGACCGCTAGATCCAGGCCGACGATCGCCAGCCATGCGGCCAGGATGCGATTGGCGTGGTGATTGGCCTGCCGCCGCCACAACGCCAGTGTCAGCAACACGGCTTGTGCGGCACCGATGGCATAGACGGCGACCCAGAGATTCATTGGTTACGCATGGCGAGCGAATACGAAGGGTCGAGTCTGCCACAGGATTGTCGAACGCCCGTCTTTGCAGGAGCGGCTTCAGCCGCGAGCGCTTGATCTTGCCCTGGGCATTTGTAGGAGCGACGTGAGTCGCGATAGCTTTCCGGGACACCTGATCGCGACTTGCGTCGCTCCTGCAAAAAGCCGGAGCCAACACACGGTCAAAAGCTCGCGGCTGAAGCCGCTCCTACAACAGCGGACCGTCCAATTGTCTGGTCAGTCCTTGCAGCCTTCCAGCTTCAATCGTTGCCCCGGCCGGATCGCATAGCGCGGTGCCTTGATCCGGTTGGCCTTGGCCAGTGCGCCGGTACTGCACTGGAACTTCTTCGCGATCGACGTCAGCGTCTCGCCGCGTTGCACGGTATAAGCGTGCGGGCGTTTCGGCTTGACTGCTGCCGATGCGCTGGCCGTGGCAACCGCCTGTTCGACGCCACCACTGTCCAGGCCGGCGTTGCGCACGGCACCACCACGCACGATCGCCAGCGTCGGGTCGCTATTCACCAGTTGCTGCGCCAGCGTTGCGCGCGGACCATGCAGGCAATAACGGTTGTACAGGCCGGCGATCCTGGTGGTCGCCTTGAGTGATGCACCTGCGGGGATGCGGCTGTCGGCCTGGTAGCGCGGATTGAGGTTGCGCAACGCGCGCATGTAACCGTCGCGCTCGCCGCGGTTGCCAAGGCAGATGGCCAGGGCATATATCGAGGTAGGCTGCTTGATTTCCAGCAGCGCCGGCCGCGTCTCCACGCGAGGAAAGCTCAGGCCGTACTGCCTGGGGTGCAGGAACAGCCACGCCGCGGCGATCACCATCGGCACGTAATCCTGCGTTTCTGCGGGAAACTGGTTGTAGACGTCGGCATTCCAGAAGCCGCGTCCGCCACTGCCCTGGTATACGCGCAGCGCACGTCCTTCACCGCCGTTGTAGGCGGCCAACGCCATTTCAATGCTGTTGTTGAGCTGGCCCATGCGCTCATTGAGGTAGGCGGCACTGGCTTCGGCCGCGGCGTGCGGGTCGTAGCGGGTGTCGAAACCGGTTGAATCCTTGCCCAGTCCGAAACGCTGGCCGGTGGCGTACATGAACTGCATCGGCCCGGCCGCGCCCGCACGCGAGGTCGCATGCACCTTGCCGTTGGACTCCTTGGCCATGATCCCGAACAGCAGCGCCTCGGGCAGTCCGGCGCGCTCGAACGAGGGCGACATGGTTCGGCGCAGGTATTCGTAATTCTCGTAACTGTCCATCAGCTGCCCACGCATGTCGGTCAGCCAGCGGCGGATGCCGGCCTGGACAGCGGGGTTGTACTGCACCATGTCGTCGAAGCGATGCGTGCTGTCGTCGAGCAGGCTGGCGGCGCGCGCGGCTTCGGGAACGTCAGCGGCGAGCGTGCCGGATTGTCCGGCACCAGCATGACCGGCACCGATATGATCCGGGTCGGGATCGTTGGGATCGATCTCGTCACCATCCATCGCTTCGCCATCGGCAGCCTGCTTGAGCAGGCGTTTGTAGGTCGTCAGCAGGCCCAGCACTTCGCAACCACGTTGCTTGCTGCAGGCCGCAACCACGTCCTCCATGTCCTCCAGCGCGGCATCGCCCTGCTTCTGGCCGCCCGGATCGCTGTTGCCGATCTTCACCAAGGCGTCGCGATAACGGGCTTCGGCAGCGGCCATGCGCTGCTGGATGGATTCGGTGGCAGCCTGGTCCCGGCGCGAGAGGGCCGAAGCCTGGGACGTGGCCAGCAGACAAGCCACGGCGATGAGAATCGGCGCGAGACGCCGGGGTGCGCTTGTGATGAGGGTCATTGCAACACGCGTGGTGGGGTGACATGCAGGGTAGCTGCCGCAGCGGCATCGCGACAACCGGGAGGTTGGATCATCCCGATCACGACCCGGCGATGCCGCCATCCCGGCGAAACCCGGGATCCAACTTGATCTTGTCGATCTTGCTGCCCTGCCTGGCTCAGCACCAACGTCAACATGTATCCCGTCTTTCGCCGGGATGACTGACCGGCAGCGCTTGCTTGCTGACCCGCAGCCTTGTTGCACAGTTGGGCCACAGACTGCACCGCCGCACTACCTGGAGCCACGACAACCGGTATTCCATGAAAAAGAATGGCGCAGACCGATAGAATCGTCACAACCCATCTCCAAGGCCCGCGCATGGACCCTATCCTCGTCGGCAAGGCCGTCACAACACCCGACTCGCTTCCTGCAACCCGCGGCCACGTGCAGCTGCTACCCCGCTTCGGCAACCGCCACGGACTGGTCGCCGGGGCCACTGGTACCGGCAAGACGGTGACCCTGATGACCCTGGTCGAGGGCTTCTCGCGGATCGGCGTGCCGGTGTTCATGGCTGACGTCAAGGGTGATGTGTCCGGGCTCGCCGTCGCAGGCACCTTGAGCGACAAGCTGCAGGCGCGGATCGACGAGATCGGCATCGACGGCTACACCAGTGAAGGCAGCCCGACGATCTTCTGGGATCTCTACGGCAAGCTGGGCCACCCGGTGCGCACCACGGTCAGCGAGATGGGGCCGATGCTGCTGTCGCGCATCCTGGAGCTCAACGATACCCAGTCGGGCGTCATGGACGTCGTGTTCAAGCTGGCCGATGACCGCGGCCTGCTGCTGCTCGACCTCAAGGACCTGCGCTCACTACTCAACCTGGTGGTGGAAGAGCGCAAGTCGGTGTCGACCGAATACGGACTGGTCAGCAGCCAGTCGGTCGGTGCCATCCTGCGTGCGTTGTTGCGACTGGAACAGGACGGCGCCGAGCATTTCTTCGGCGAACCGGCGCTGGACCTGGCCGACCTGATGCGCACCAATACCGATGGCCGCGGCGTGATCGGCATCCTTGCCGCCAACCAGCTGATCCTGAAACCACGGCTGTATTCGAGCTTTTTGCTGTGGTTGTTGTCCGAGCTGTTCGAGCAGTTGCCCGAAGTCGGCGACATGGACAAACCAAAACTCGTGTTCGTGTTCGACGAGGCACACCTGCTGTTCGACGACGCGCCGGCGGCCCTGCAGCAGCGCATCGAGCAGGTCGTGCGCATCATCCGTTCCAAGGGCGTGGGCGTGTATTTCTGCTCGCAGTTCCCCGACGACGTGCCGGACAACATCCTGGGCCAGCTCGGCAACCGCGTGCAGCACGCGTTGCGTGCGTTTACCCCGCGCGACCAGAAGGCAGTCAGGACCGCGGCGGAAACCTTCGTCGCCAACCCGGCGCTGGATGTGGCCAAGACCATCGGAAAGCTCGGTGTCGGCGAAGCGCTGGTGTCGACGTTGCAGGACAAAGGCATACCGATGCCGGTCGAGAAGACCCTGGTCGCGCCACCACGTTGCCGCATGGGCGCGATCACCGACGCCGAGCGCGCACAGGTGCGTGCCGGCAGCCCGGTCGGCCTCAAATACGACCAGGACATCGACCGTGAGTCGGCCTTTGAAATGTTGGCCAAGCGTGCGGAAACAGCCGCTGCCAATGCCGATGCCCCGGTGGCCAAGGGCACGGCGAAGCACGATGACGATGGCAGCGGTTTTGGCCAGGCCATCAAGGATGCCGTGTTTGGCACCAAGCGCCGGCAAGGCATGGTCGAATCGATGGCCAAGCAAGCGGCGCGCACCATGGGCAGCCAGGTTGGCCGGAAAATCCTGCGTGGCGTGCTGGGTGGCATCTTTGGTGGCAAGCGTTGAACAAGACAGTTGAACCAAAACAGCGATCCATTGATCCAATCCATCGTCCCTACCCTGATGCAGACCACATGAACCACGCCTTGTTGTCGCTCTACTGTCTTGTCGCCGCCGCCGCGTTGGCAATGGCTGGTTGCCAACCGCAAGAACCCACCACCGAGTCCAGCAGCGGTCCGGCGCCCACGCAAGCCGCGAAGATTGCAAACCCTGCTGGCACCACGGCGACGCCATCGGCCCAGCAAGCGGCCCAGCAAGCGGCCGATCGCACGCCGACTGACGCCGGTTTCGACCGCCATGCATTCGCAGGCACCTTCGCCGGCATGCTGCCCTGCGCGGACTGCCCAGGGATCGACGAGACATTACAGCTCGATCCCGACGGCCATTTCGAGTTGACCGATGTCTATCGCGCACGTCCGGACAGCACTCATGTCGTGCATGGCACCTGGTCGGCGGAAGCCGATGGCACGCACCTCCGGCTGGTTCCGGAGAAGCAACGCGACGTCGATCGTACCTTTGCGATCGACGACAACGCCACCCTGACCCCACTGGGCATGGACGGCATACGTATCGACAGCCCCGTCGACCTCACCCTCAAGCGCAGCAACCCGTAACCCGCCATGGGACGCTGGCGCCCACCCGCTGCCAACAGCACCGCGCTGATCACGCCAGCGGGCCATGCCCGGCTAAAGGCCGAGCTCGATGACCTGTGGCGCGTGCGCCGTCCGGAGGTCGTCACCGCACTCGCGGCGGCCGCGGCTGAAGGCGATCGCTCCGAAAACGCCGAATACAGTTACCGCAAGAAGCAGCTGGGCGAGATCGACCGTCGCGTGCGATACCTGAGCAAACGGTTGCAGGTCTTGCGCGCAATCAGTACCGCACCGTCGGATCGCAGCGCGGTCTTCTTCGGCGCAGTTGTGGAGGTCGAGGAGAACTCCAGCGGGAAAACTTCGCGCTACCGGATCGTCGGTCCCGATGAAACCGATGCAAAACTCGGCCATATCAGCATCGATTCACCGCTCGCGCGGGGTATGTTGAAAAAACGTGTCGATGACGAATTTGAAGCGGCCCTGCCCGGCGGCACTGTCCGTTACGTGATCGTGCAGGTGGAGTATCCAGGTATCGCCGACGGCTGAAGCCTGGAGTCCGCACCACCGCTGGATGACGAGCCCGGCGCGCGCGGGCAGGACACGCAAGCTTAGTGCACGGGAGTCTCTACCTCGGGGCTCCCCGACTCGTCCTCATCCATTGGTTCGCAGCTGCGCGCTTTCTCGGCGAGGGCTTCGTAGCGATCCTGGAACTCCTGCAACTCCTTTTCTTCCAGCTCCTCCAGGTCGAGCAACACGTTGTGTGCGCCCTTGGTCGCGCGGATCAGCTCGTCGAGCTTGATCTGCACTGCCTTGGTATCGCGGTTCTGCGTGTTCTGGATGAGGAACACCATCAGGAAAGTGATGATGGTGGTGCCGGTATTGATCACCAGTTGCCAGGTATTGCTGTAGCCGAACAGCGGCCCGGTGATCGCCCAGACCAGCACCGTGCCGGCTGCAAGCGCGAAGCAAATCGGCCGCCCGGTGAAGCGCGAGGCGATCTTGGCCATGCGGGTGAACCAGCTCAGCTTGCGCATCGCCTGCTCCAGGAGTGGGGTTGGCGCATTTTGCAGGGTTGGCGCGAAGACCGCGTCATGACCCCGGATCGCGTCAGATCCCTGCGTACCAGTCATACCCCCGATCTTCCCAATAGCCACCCTTTCCGCCCATCAACGTCGCGTAGCTGTCGACCAGCTCGATCGTATGCACGTACTTGGGCTGCTTATATCCGAGCTTGCGTTCGATCCGCATCCGCAGCGGTGCGCCATTGGCGACCGGCAGCGCTGCGTCGTTGAGCCTGTGCGCTGCGATAGTCTGTGGGTGGTAGGCATCGACCAGGTCAATGCTTTCGTAATAACGCGAACCGTTGCCGCTGAGGTCGTCGAAACAGTGGAAAACGACATAACGCGCACCTGGTTTCGGTCGTACCCTGTCCAGCAGGTGTGCCAACGGCACCCCCTGCCACTTGCCAATCACGCTCCAGCCCTCGACGCAATCGTGACGGGTGACCTGGGTGCGTTGCGGCATGTCGCGTAGCGCATCCAGCGTGAACTCCAGCGGCTTTTCAACCAGGCCACGGATGCCCAGCTTGTACCCACTGAAACCCTCGGTCTTCAGGGCCAGGTATTCGGGCGTCTGCGGACTGATCGTGCCATTGGGGCGAAACACCGGCGAGATCATCGACTCCGGATATTCCCGTGCCAGCCGATTGCCGGTCACCAGCCGCTGCGCGCCCTGCGAGACCGGCTCTGCCAAGCTGAGCAACTTGACGAATCTCTCGTTGTGCGAGAGCGCATCGCACCCAGCCAGCATGCCTGCGCCGGCACCGGCCAGGGCGCCACGTAGCAGGCGACGACGTTGACGGAACAGATCCTGGCTCATGGTTTTGCCTCCGTTTCCAGACCCGACTTTGGATCCGCTTCGCGCGCCGCATCCGGCAACGCACCACGCACTTTGAAAC
>RCMY010004953.1_pt1 | contig 11360 bp, 10 predicted proteins | sample 2041341 | NCBI WGS metagenome assembly RCMY01 (sample SAMN09708234, study PRJNA481090) | Marine sediment metagenome, whole genome shotgun sequencing project.
ATCGCGGTGCAGGGTGCCGACCTTGTGGTCACTGACACTTGGGTTTCCATGCACGACCCACAAAGCGCGCGCGAACGTCGCCACAACCAGTTGCGCGGCTATCAAGTCAACAAAGCGCTGATGGACAAGGCCAAACCCGATGCGCTGTTCATGCACTGCCTGCCCGCCCACCGCGACGACGAAGCGACGTCAGAAGTCATGGACGGCCCGAACTCCGTCATCTGGGACGAAGCCGAAAATCGTCTGCATGCCCAAAAAGCTGTCATGCGCTTTTGTCTGGGAAAATAACGTAGGGTGCGCGTTGATGCGCACCTCTTGTCATCCCTCGTAGACGTTCAAAATCGGCGCCGTGTGCATGAATGCGGACCCGACGGAACCTACCTGCGGCTTTCAACGAAAGCGCAGCAATTACAACGTATTATTCCAGCCGCCGTTCCGCGTCATATAGAATTCACTTAACAGAACGGAACCAACCTCTTAAAATCGGGTTAGCATCACAGAACAATTACCTCGCTGCCAAGGGGAATTCCGATGTATGACGTTGACTCATTTCCACAAATCCATCCCGCGCGATTGCCGCGCCATTCGGCGATGATGCACAAGATGTGCTTCTATCCGGTTCTGCTGACACAAGGACCATGGATCAGAGCCCGCACCCCGCGTCTGCCAGAACCGACTGGCCCCCGCGAAGGTATCATTGGCGAAGGCCGCGATCTTCGGGTCCTGATTACAGGGGATTCGTCCGCAGCGGGTGTCGGCGTACGCACACAAGACGATGCTTTGTCGGGCCAATTGACCCGTCGCCTCGCAAAACGCGCCCGCGTCGATTGGCAGTTGGTGGCAAAATGTGGAAACACCACGCCCATGGCCCTCGCGCAACTTCACGCCGCCAAACCGCGCCCCGTAGACGTCGCGGTTGTGGGGCTGGGCGTGAACGACATCACCACGGGGACCACACTCACGACATGGCTGCGGCGTACCGATGCAATGATTGATCACCTGCGCCACGATCTCGGAGCGAAACATGTGTACCTCTCCGGCATTCCCCCGCTGTGGCAATTTCCGTCTTTGCTGAACCCGTTGCGCTGGACACTCGGCCATCAGGCCGAACGTTTTGATCGCGCCTTGCGTCAACATCTGGCGGCACGCGGCGATGCAACTTGGATCACGCTGGACCTTGGGCTGAACGAAAGCAACATGGCCGAAGACGGCTACCACCCCGGACCGACCGTTTATGGCGAATGGGCGCGGGCTGTATCCGACCGGATCTTCGTGGACCTGCGGATCTAAGCTCCACGCCCCATTTCTTGCCTGCGGGCGTGATGCGCCCTAGCGTCATGCGCTGCATTAACCCGACAGGAGCTGTCATGACAGACACGGCAACACTGGGCCTATATGGCCTCGGCACGATGGGCAGCGCCCTGGCGCTCAACATCCTCGACAACGGTTTCCCGCTTTATGTCTCCAACCGCTCCGCCGATCGGGTGCCCGATTTTCTAGCCGAAGCACAGACGCAAGGCTTGGCCGAAAAACTCACAGGCGCCGACAGCCTCGCGGACATGGTCAAAGCGATGCCCGCACCCCGCGCAATCATCATGATGGTACCGTCAGGCGCGGCGACGGACAGCACGATTGACGCGCTCGCACCACTGCTGGACGCAGGCGACGCGATCATCGACGCCGGCAATTCCGATTTTCGCGAAACCCGCCGACGGACGAAAGCCATTGAGGATATGGGGCTGACCTACATCGGTATGGGCGTGTCCGGCGGCGAAGAAGGCGCGCGTCACGGACCGTCGATCATGGTCGGCGGCTCACCTGAAGCTTGGGACGCCATCCGCCCTGTCATAGAGGCCATCGCCGCCAAATTTGAAGGCGAACCCTGCGCCGCCCACCTTGGGCCGGACGGGGCGGGGCATTTTGTCAAGACCGTGCACAACGGCATCGAATACGCCGAAATGCAGCTGATGGCCGAGGTCTATGGTCTCATGCGCTACGGCTGCGAGTTGGACCCCGCAACCATCGGCCAGACATTCGAGCGTTGGAATAAGGGCCGCCTGCAAAGTTACCTGATCGAGATCACTGGCAAGGTCTTGCAAGCCGTAGATGCCGAGACCGGCAAACCCGCCGTGGATGTGATTGTGGACAGCGCAGGCCAAAAAGGCACGGGACGCTGGACCGCAATCGAAGCCATCCGCATGGGCTATTCCGCCAACATGGTTGAAGCAGGTGTCGCAGCGCGGGCATGGTCCGCCGAACGCGCCGCGCGTGCTGTGGGTGCCGAACTGTTCGACACTCCACGCAAACCAATCGAACTGTCAGAAGACGTGTTGGAAGCCGCGTTGATTGTCGGACGGATCGTATCCTATGCCCAGGGCTTTCGCATCCTTGACGCCGCCTCGCAAGAGTTTGACTGGGGCGTCGATCTCGCCCGGACCGCTGAAGTCTGGCGGGCCGGGTGCATCATCCGGTCCTCGATGCTGGATGAAATCGCCGACGCCTTTCGCAATGACCCGCCCGAGGGCCAGCTGATCTTTGCAGAGTGTTTCGTGTCGATGATGAAAGAAGCGCTGCCTTGTCTGCGAGAGGTGGTCTGCGCCGCAAATACCGGTGGACATGCCGTTCCGGCGTTGGCCTCCGCGCTGGCCTTTATGGATTCCATGCGCACCGAACGCGGCACGACCGACCTCATCCAAGCGCAACGGGATTACTTCGGGCGGCACGGGTTCGAGCGGACTGACGGACGTGTCGATCAACACGGTCCTTGGTGGGATTAAAGGATTTGCGCACCTTTGGTGCGCCGCCTGCGGCGGGCGGGCGCGCACCTGCGGGGCGGTTGTACGTTGTATTTTTGAGGGGCTGAAGAGGGGGCTCTGCCCCGTCCTGCGGACTCCCCGGAGGTATTTTTGAGCCAAAGAAAATGGGAGGTTTGGGCCGAGCAGTTGTGCGATAGTGCTTATTTGCTGCGCGGTTTGGCCCGCAAGGTCGGGTCGGCCTCTGTCGGGTCTTCCGGCCACGGGTGGCGCGGATAGCGGCCGCGCATGTCTTTGCGGACATCCGCATAGGAACTGGCCCAGAACCCCGGTACATCCATTGTCGTTTGGATCGGCTTTTGTGCCGGTGACAGGAACGTGACGCGCAACGGGCGGCCTGCCACCGTCGGGTGGCGCGTGGTGCCGAACATCTCTTGCAGGCGCAGGGTGATTTCCGGCGCGTCGCCGCTGTAATCTATAGGCGTGTGGCGGCCCAAGGGCGTGGTGAATTGCGCGGGGGCTTCGGCGTCAACACGCTGCATCTGGTCCCACGTCAGGATCGCGCGTAGGGCTTGCAGGGTGTCATGGGCTTTCCACTGCGCTGTCGTCTGTACGCCGTCGAGGTAGGGCAACAGCCAGTCTTCTAGCGTTTCCATCAAGGCGTCATCTGACAGGTCCGGCAGGTCTGGCGCGACAGCGCGCACCAGCGCCACGCGGGCACGAAACCGTTCTGCGGCGGCGCTGAACTTGAACCCCAACAGGCGCACACCGTCCAACATGGCACGGGCCACGGCTTCGCTCGGGGCATCTTTCCAGTGTGTGTCCGACAGGATCACCGCACCGAGGCAGTCTTGCACCCGTGCCAGCACCTTTCCGTCGCGTTTGGACCAAACACATTGGTGACGCATCTCGATCCGCGCAGCCGCAACCTCACGCAGATCGGCCTCCGAGATTGTCAAGGCTGTGCGGATTTTTGCCTCACGCGGGTTGCCGTCGGTGTCGGTTACCACGAGCAACCGTTGCCCCGCCAGCGCGTCGGCTGCATCCATCACCGCGCCTTTGCCACCGGACAACACGTAGCGCGGCGCGTCCCCCGCGCGGCGCAATGCGATGCGGTCGGGGTAGGCCATCGCCGCGTAGGTTTCCACGGCGCGGGCAGGGCGGTCCTCAGCGCGTTTCGCCAGCCGCTTGGCCTCCTGCCTCACCCGCGCCAAGGCGCCTTGGTTCACCGGATACGATGCCCTTTCGCCTGCCAGAACCTTGATCCGCAAAGTTAAATCCGCAGGCGCGCCTTGCAAGATATCGCGCTCTGATAACAGTGCCGCCAAGGGGGCCGCCGGTTTACCCCCCGTCACCAGCATATGCGCCAAACGGGGATGCAACGGCAGCTTCGCCAAGGCGCGTCCGTGATCGGTGATGCGCCCGTCTTTCAACGCGCCTAAATCGGTCAGCAAAGAGCGGGCTTCATCCAAAGCGCCTTCCGGAGGGGCGGTCAAAAACGGCAAACCATCGCTGCCCCACGCGGCCAATTCCACCGCCAGCCCTGTTAAATCCGCCGCTTCGATTTCGGCTGGTGGGAAGGCCGCCAACGCGCCGTCCTCCCCCTTCGACCACATCTTATAGGCGACCCCTTCTGCGACGCGGCCTGCACGGCCGGCGCGTTGCACCGCCTCAGCCCGTGTCACCCGCTCTGTGATCAACCGCGACATGCCCGACCCCGGATCAAACCGCGCCCTTCGCGAGCGCCCGCAGTCCACCACGACGCGGATGTCCTCAATCGTCAGCGAGGTTTCCGCAATCGACGTCGCCAGCACCACCTTGCGTCCCGAAGCCACCGGCGCAATCGCCGCGCGTTGCTCTTTGAACGGCAAGGCACCGTATAACGGTCGCACCGAACATCCCTCCGGCAACCGCCCGTTCAATCGCGCCTGCACCCGCCGGATTTCGCCTTCGCCGGGCAGGAACACCAGCACGCCGCCCTCGGACTCGCCCACTGCCTGCGCCACCAGATCCGCCGCCGCCGCGTCAAACTTTACCTCTTTGCGCAAGGGCCGTTCTAACCAGCGCGGCTCCACCGCGAACGCACGTCCCTCGGATGTCACCATCGGCGCACCGACCAATTCTGCCACGGGGCCGCCGTCCAATGTGGCCGACATCACCATAATCACCAGATCGGGACGCAACGCCGCGCGGACCTCCAAACACAGCGCCAACCCTAAATCGGCATTCAATGACCGCTCGTGGAATTCGTCGAAAATCACCGCGCCCACGCCGGACAATTCCGGATCGCTCTGGATCATCCGCGTCAGAATACCTTCGGTCACGACCTCCACCTTGGTCGCGCCGGACACCACTGTTTCCCCACGCATACGGTAGCCGACGGTCTTTCCCGCAACCTCGCCCAACTGCTGCGCCAAGCGCTCCGCCGCTGCGCGCGTCGCCAAACGGCGCGGCTCCAGCATCACGATCCGCCCTTTGATCAAGCTCGATTGCAACAACGCCAATGGCACCCGCGTGGTTTTCCCTGCTCCGGGTGGCGCCTGCAAAACGGCGCACCCATGCACGCGCACTGCGTCCAACAGCTCGTCAATCACCTCATCAATGGGCAGCGCATCCTTCATCCCGTCTTCATCACGGTTGAAAATTGTATTTTCAACCCCTGCCAAATAAACTCAATTACAGCCACATGATCTGGACGCTCCGCCAACGTGGCCCCATAAAGCGGGCATGGACACAGCAACCACAGCTCAGAAAATCCGCGCCGGAGAGCGTCGTGCCTTGGCGCGTGCCATCACGTTGGTCGAAAGCACCCGCACCGAAGACCGCGCAAAGGCCGCAGACCTGCTCGCCGAACTGGGCACAGACCGCCAGGCGTTGCGCATCGGCTTGTCCGGCACGCCGGGAGTAGGCAAATCCACCTTCATCGAATCCTTCGGCAAAATGCTGACAGGGCAGGGTCTGCGCGTGGCGGTTCTGGCTGTTGATCCCAGTTCGACTCGCTCCGGTGGGTCGATTCTTGGCGATAAAACCCGCATGGATTTGCTGTCGCGCGACCCGAACGCGTTCATCCGCCCCTCCCCGAGCCAGACCCAACTGGGAGGCGTCGCACGCCGCACCCGCGAAGCCATAGCGCTTTGTGAAGCGGCGGCTTTTGATGTCGTGTTGATCGAAACGGTCGGCGTCGGACAGTCTGAAACGGCTGTCGCCGAAATGTCGGACTTGTTTTTGCTGCTGCTGGCCCCTGCGGGCGGTGACGAACTCCAAGGCGTCAAGCGCGGCATCATGGAAACTTGCGATATTATCCTTGTAAACAAGGCAGATGGCGACCTGAAAGCCCAAGCCACCCGCACCCGCGCCGATTATAGCGGTGCGCTGCGCCTGATGCGCAAACGCCCGCAAGACCCCGACGATTTCCCCAAAGCCCTGACCGTGTCCGCGCTCGAAGAACAGGGCATCGCCGCCGCTTGGGACGAGATTGAAACCCTTGTCAAATGGCGTAAAGACACCGGTATCTGGGACATTCGCCGCGCCCGACAAGCGCGGTTCTGGTTCAACGAAGATGTCCGGGCGGGTTTGCTCGCGCGCCTGATGTCCGATACGAACGTAAAAGCGCAGCTTGCCGCCTTGGAAGAAGACGTCGCCAGCGGCAAAACGCCTCCGGCCCAAGCTGCTGAAACCTTGATCGCGCAGATTTTCACCACGGCGCAGGGTCCTAAAGGCTGAAATCGCACTGATCTCCGCATCAATAGGGCGATACGGGTTGACGAGGCCACGGAATCCTCCTAATTCCGCCAGATGAATTCAGCCCCTGCCGTGCGCGGGGCTAATAACGTCTGACAATACGGGTCGCGCCAAACGCCGCAGACCTTTGATGAAAAAGGATAACGCTATGTCGCGCCGTTGCGAATTGACCGGAAAAGGCCCGATGACGGGCAACAACGTAAGCCACGCTAAAAACCGCACGCGCCGTCGGTTTTTGCCAAACTTGCAGGACGTGTCCCTGATGTCCGATTCTTTGGGCCGCTCATTCAAGTTCCGCATCTCCAACGCTGCCCTGCGCACCGTTGACCACCGCGGTGGTCTGGACGCGTTCTTCGCGAAATCCAAAGACGCAGAGCTTTCCGCAGCCGCGTTGAAGGTCAAGAAAGATATCGCCAAGGCATCTGCCGAAGCGTAAGTTCTGGTCTTCTCAAATTACAAAAGCCCGTGCAGCACTGCGCGGGCTTTTTGCATTTAAAACAGACTTATAGGGTTTTAAGGAACTGCCGGATCAGTTGCCGTCTAATAGCCCGACTTTGTTGCCCTCGGGGTCGTAAAATTCCGCATACCTCAGACTTTTAAACCCCATAACGTCGACTGGGGCGGGCACAACAATCTTGACCTTTGCCAAGCGCTGAATTGCTGAATCCAGGTCGGGTACATGGATGGTCACAGTTGTCGGCGCGCGTCCGTCGCCGCTGTCGAGAACCTGAAACAGCACATCGGCGGTCAAATCCCACTCGTGGCACGACGGCATTGGCGCGCGGTCGTGTTGGCGACCGATATACGACGCCCACGACTTTGATTGGGCATAAAAATCGCGGGCATTGATGCTTAGAAGAATACTGTTCACGTCCATCTGTGATTCCTCGCGCGTAATGTTCGCCTGCTCAGCCGATAATCAAACAACCGCCGAAGTAGGTCAGATGTTCCTCGATGCCCGCGCTCCATCGTGCATCGATGCGACCTTTCGGCACTTTTGCGCTCCGCAAGCGGCTGGTATCGTCACCGCAATGAAAGATGTTTCGCGCCTCCTTGTCCTGACGCTCGCCCTGTTGATCGCTGTGACATCACAGCAAATGGCAACGGCGCGTGGCATGGCCTATGACGCAAACGGTCAGGTGATCCTGTGTACGGGTCAGGGGCCTATCACGGTGACGGTGAACACTCAGGGTGAGCCGATGGGAGTTGTCCATATCTGTCCTGACTGCGCTTTGTCGTTGGTTGCCGTTTTCGCCACTCCACCTTCGGTCCCCGCCAGGGTTGTCCACAGTAAGACCCTCTCGCAAACCAGTGATACCGCTTCATTAATCAAAATACGTGCAGAACCGCCGAACGCACGTGGCCCGCCTCTGACAGTCTGAAACCACCTTTCACTTTCTCAACATTTAGACGTTTTAGCACAGGAGCGGCACATGCCCTTCAAATCGACTCTCATTGGCGCCTTCGCGGCTTGTCTTTTCGCGGCGCCAGCCTTCGCGGATATCGAAATCCACGACCAATTCGCACGGTCCTCCAACGCCATGGCAGGAGCCGCCTTTATGGTTATCCATAATCACGGCGACAGCGACGACCACTTGCTTGGCGTCGCCTCGGATGCCGCGGCCCGCGTCGAATTACACACTCATCGCGAAAATGCGGACGGCGTGATGCAAATGCTCCACCTCGAAGACGGTGTCGCGATCCCCGCTGGCGGTGAAATCATCCTCCAACGGGGGGGGAATCACGTCATGTTCATGGGGTTAACCGACCCGTTCGAGCAAGATGACATCGTCACAATCACCTTCACATTCGAGCATGCGGGGGACGTCACCGTGCAGGTTCCCGTCGATCAGGATCACGCTGATAGCACCGAAACAGACGCGGATTCGGACCATTCCCACTCCGACTCAGACGGCTAAACCCTAAGGCTGGCGGTGCTTTTGTGCGCTGCCAGCATCCCCGGCGACCTTAGCTGCACTGGCGTTGGGCCGACGCGATAAACGTCCGATACCGATCCCAAAACGCATCATCTGAATCGGTGTTGCTGATCTTGGTTTCGTTGGCGACCTCGGGATCAGCAAAGAACCGCGCTACACGGTTGCGATCATTGCTCGACAACTCGGCGTTCGCCACGCCCTGAACGCAGCTGCACAACGCAGGCGTCGCCGCAGACCGGTCCGCCGCCAGACAGGCACGGCTGATATCGCCATTCGCCGCCTGCACAGAGCCAGAACCGCGATTGCCACCCGAACAGGCGCTCAACCCGACAATTGCCGACAAAATCAATAAATTCTTCATACCGCCTCACTGGTCTGAGGGCCCATTTTATCGGTGGATCGCTCCCCATGGTGCCCGAACTGCTGCCGTCAGTATGCCGTAAGCCAAGCAATGGCGAAAGGGGGCACATCATCACATTTTTGAAGGGCTGCCGGACACGCACGGGCGTGGACCTGAAGCGGGGGCCTGCCTATACGTCTTTGCCGCGACGCCAAATCAGAGGTATGTCACGGTGCCGACCCGCGAGCCACATTAGGGTACCTCAAACTCGGAAAAACCGACCCCGGCCAAGAACAAACCCGAACACGCCAAACCCTCTCGACAAACCCTGCAAAACCTGCGCATTTCCCAAGCTATGACCGACATATCAAAAATCCGCAATTTCTCCATCGTCGCCCACATTGACCATGGCAAATCCACCCTCGCTGATCGCTTGATCCAGTCCACCAACACGGTGGCGGAACGCGATATGAAGGCGCAAATGCTGGATTCCATGGATATCGAACGTGAGCGTGGCATCACCATCAAAGCGCAAACGGTACGTATCGATTACACCGCCCTGAACGGTGAAACCTATGTTCTGAACCTCATCGACACCCCCGGTCACGTCGATTTCGCTTATGAAGTCTCCCGTTCCATGCGCGCTGTCGAAGGCTCGCTTCTGGTTGTGGACTCCACCCAAGGGGTCGAGGCGCAGACGCTTGCCAACGTCTACCACGCGCTGGATGCCGATCATGAAATCGTCCCTGTATTCAACAAGATAGACCTTCCAGCAGCCGATGTTGCCCGCGTTGCCCAGCAGGTCGAAGACGTCATCGGACTTGACGCGTCCGGCGGCATCGCCGTGTCCGCCAAAACCGGGCAGGGGATCGTTGAAACGCTCGAAGCCATCGTTCACCACCTTCCGGCCCCCAAAGGTGACGCCGATGCGCCGCTCAAGGCGATGCTGGTGGATTCGTGGTATGACAGCTACCTCGGCGTGATCGTTCTGGTCCGCATCATCGACGGCAAGCTGCGCAAGGGCGACCGCGTCAAATTCATCTCCAACGGCACCATCCACCATGTCGACCGCATCGGCGTGTTCCGCCCGCAGATGATGCCCGTTGACGAACTCGGCCCCGGCGAAATTGGCTTCCTGACCGCCTCCATCAAACAGGTGCGCGACACGCGGGTGGGCGACACGATCACCCACCAGCGCTCCGAAGTCACGCCGCTACCCGGTTTCAAACCCGCACAACCCGTTGTTTTTTGTGGCCTATTCCCCGTCGATTCCGCCTTGTTCGAAGACCTGCGCGAAGCCATCGACAAACTCGCCCTAAACGACGCGTCTTTCTCATTCGAAATGGAATCCTCCGCCGCCCTCGGCTTCGGCTTTCGCTGCGGCTTCCTTGGCCTCCTTCACCTCGAAGTCATCCGCGATCGCATCGAGCGCGAGTATGACATCGACCTCATCACCACCGCGCCCTCGGTGATCTACAACATCCACATGCGCGACGGCACGATGACGGAACTGCACAACCCCGCCGACATGCCCGACATGACCCTCGTGGACCACATCGAAGAGCCGCGCATCAAGGCGACGATCCTCGTGCCCGACGAATACTTGGGCGAGGTCCTGAAACTCTGCCAGGACCGCCGCGGCATCCAATCAGACCTCACCTACGCCGGCACCCGCGCCATGGTCGTCTACGACCTGCCGCTGAACGAAGTGGTGTTCGACTTCTACGACCGCCTGAAATCGGTCACCAAAGGCTACGCCAGCTTTGACTACGCGCTCATGGGCTACCGCGAAGACGCGCTCGTCAAAATGTCGGTCCTCGTGAACGACGAACCGGTCGACGCGCTATCCATGATGGTCCACCGCGACCGCGCTGAAACCCGTGGCCGCGCCATGGTTGAAAAACTTAAAGACCTGATCCCCCGTCACATGTTCAAAATCCCCATCCAAGCGGCCATCGGCGGCAAAGTCATCGCCCGCGAAACCCTGTCCGCCATGCGCAAAGACGTCACTGCGAAGTGTTATGGCGGAGATGCGTCAAGAAAACGTAAACTGCTGGACAAGCAGAAAGCGGGTAAGAAAAAAATGCGCCAATTCGGGAAAGTAGATATTCCGCAGGAAGCGTTTATTTCCGCGCTTAAAATGGATTCTTAATTCATCTTAAGTGATGGTGGGCGAAAGAGATTGGTTCTAAACCAATCGCGTGCTCACACAGAAGTTAAGATTCGCTAAAGCGGCCCATGTTTACCGTTCATGCATGTCAGCAAATTGCGCACTGCCCAAACCAGATCAAACCCCCATACGCGGGCGGAGCAGCCGTAGGGTGCGCGTTTATGCCCACAACTTACGACGCCGAACAATGGTGCGCCTAAAGGCACACCCTTCACCTTGACCCAAATCAAAGCCACCACACCCCCTCTCATGCCACTCTCTCCCGAACGGTCCAACGCCGCTCACCTCGCATGAAAGGAGCCACCTATGCTTCGCCTCGCCGCCATCCTCTATTCCATCGTCTCCACCACCCTGTCGGGCAGCTTCATCATTGCGGCGCTGGTCACGGGGTATGACACCCTGACGCCGATGTTGGTCGC
>RCMY010004954.1_pt1 | contig 11357 bp, 13 predicted proteins | sample 2041341 | NCBI WGS metagenome assembly RCMY01 (sample SAMN09708234, study PRJNA481090) | Marine sediment metagenome, whole genome shotgun sequencing project.
GAAGCAGTCCCGCCGGTTCTGGCACCCGGTCGTCGAGCCGCTGGCTTCGACCGCCCACGTCGTCGAGACGATCGCGAACGCCGACTTCACGGTGGTCCTGCACGAGGACGCGACCAGGCCGTTGGCGGACGTCGAGGTGCCCGATCAGGGCACGGTGGTGATTGTGGTGGGTCCCGAGGGTGGGTTGACCCCGGACGAGGTGAGCGCCTTCGTGGCTGCCGGTGCACTCGACGTACGAATGGGGGCTGAGGTGCTGCGCACCTCCACCGCCGGTGTGGTGGCGGCCGGCGTCCTGCTCAGCCAAACCCCTCGTTGGCGCTGACCGCGAGTCGGCGTTAGTTGACGCCGTGAGAGCGGTGAGTCGGCGCTTGTTCAACAACATGCGCCGACTCGGCCCTTGTCGGGAGTCAACCAGCGCCGACTCAGCGGGAGGGGTCCCCGATCGAGGAGCGGTACGACGCCCACGTGTTCTCCACGGCGGCGACTCGCTACTCGAGGGTGAAGTCCTTGGTGTCCTGCATCGGACCGCCACCCTCGCCGTCGGAGGGGTCGGACGTCATCGCCACGAAGGTGTACTCGCCCGGCTCCAGGCCAGAGACATCGATCTCGGTGGCCCAGGGGTAGAGCTTGTCGTAGGCGCCCTCGGCCGTCGCGAACCCTTCAAGGACCAGGTCGCTGCCGCGGAATATCTGCCACGGCACGGTCGCCTCGAAGGAGTTGGCACGACCTGAGGCGCTCAGCGTGTCGGACGAGACGGCCGACCCCTGCTCAGGAGAGGTGATGTTCACCAGGGTTAGCGTGTCGAGTTCGCGCCGCTGCTTGATGACGGTGGCGGTGTCGACCCCGAACAGCAGGATCTCGGTGCCGTCGCTCGTCTGGACGACGACCGGCTTCCTCGCCTGGGCGACGCCCTGAAGGGTGTAGGCCAACGACGCCGCCGCGAGGCGAGCCGTGGGCTTGTTCATGCCGGCAGGGCGGGAGGCCCACGTGTCGTCGGGCACGGTGACCAGAATCGAATCCGCCGTGAGGTCGACGGCGCTGAAAGAACCGCCGGGGAAGAGCCCTCGGTAGTCGGGGTCCAAGGCGTCGCCGGCCGCCACCAGCGCGGCCGCCTCCTGAAGAGGGTTCTGGGCGGAGACCTGACGGAACTCACGGTAGAGACGAACACCCTGCGGGGTGTCTCCGGCGAAGTAGAGCGGGACGGTGACCTTGAGTCCGCCGTCGCTCGGCTCGGAGTCCGGTGAGGGCGCGTCGGTCGTTGCGCTGTCCGTCGGTTCCGCGGTGGTTGCGTCCGAGGATGTGGCGGTGGGTTCGCTGGCGGTGGGGCTCGGTTCGTCGCTCGCGCAACCGGACACGGCACTCAGAGCGAGTGCCCCGGCGGCGGTCAGGGCCGCAAAGCGGATTTTCGGGGAAGTCATGGCTCCATCCTCACGTGATCGGGTCGGGGAACGCCGCATCTAGTCGATGACGACCAGGCGCGTGTCGGAGTGCGGACCGACCCCCTCGACGCCCCCACTGGGGTCGTCGGTCGAGGCGATGAAGGTGTAGTTGCCGGCGAGAAGGTCCGCGACGTCGATCTGCACCTCCCAAGGGAATAACCGGGGTTCGAGGTACCCCTCGGCAGTGGTGAAGCCGTCCTTGACGACCGCTCCTGCCGCGTCCTCGATGCGCCACACGACGTTTGCCTCGAAACTGTTGGCTACGCCGCTGGCGGTGAAGCGACTCGTCACCTCGGCCCCCTGGAAGGGGTAGCTGATGCTCATCAAGGACAGCGTTTCCAGGATCGGAGCGTGGGTGACTGGATCCACGGTGGGTACGCCGAAGACGCTCTCCACCGGTTCGCCGTCGCTGACGAAGCGGACCGGGGTCCGTCCCTGTCCGACGGCACCCTGAGCTGAGTAGACGGCTTGCTGAACCGCGAGCGAGGCCAGCCTCTCGGACCAACCTGCGGGGCGTTCAGTGGCCACCGCCGCGCTCAGATCGATAGTGATCTCGGTGTCGTCGGCGCTCGCGTCGCCAAACGAACCGCGTGGCCACAGACTGCGATAGTCCGGGTCGCCCGGAGCGGTCTCGAGGGCGCGCAGGGCGGCGAGTAGCCGGGGCTCGGAGGCCTCGGCTGTCACGAAGTCGCGGTAGAGCACGGGGCCGCGAGGACCGTCCCCCACGAAGTAGGCAGGAACGGTCTGCGTCGCTCCAGGCCCGCCTGGCGTGGCGGCTTCGGAGGGAGAGGCGAGGGAGGGCGACGTTCGTGGTTTGGCCGGGCTCACCTGGATTGTCGCCGGATTCGCCGCCGGCCCGGGGGAGTCTTCGTCGAGAAGCGTTGTTAGGACGGCGATCGCCGCCACCGTGGCAGCGGTCGCGAGCACCACGCCCCCGATCGCCGTACGACGCCGCCAAGGTCCGGGAGCCACGATCTGCGTCCGTTCGCGGATCTGGCCGATCCGTTCAGCAGGGTCGACGTGGTCCACGGCGTCATGGAGCAGTCGACGAAGGTCCTCGTCCGGGTTATTGGTCATCACTGGTGTCCGTTCGTGTCGTCGCTCCGCAAGCCGTCCAGCAGTTCGCGAAGTGCAGCGGCACCGCGCGACGCGTGGCTCTTCACAGCGCCACGGCTGATGCCGAGCGCGGCGGCGATGTCGGCTTCTGACAGGTCGAGGTAGTAGCGCAGCGCCATCACTTCGCGCTGGCGGGTGGGCAGGCTGCGCAGGGCGTCCAGCACGGACTCACGGGTGTCGCGTCGTACGACGGACTCGTCAGCCGGAGGTGCCGCTGCGGGTGGGGGTTCGCGATAGGCGTGCTTGGTGACGACACTTCGATGGCGAAGCGCCGAGCGGGAGCGGTTCACCACGGCCTGGCGCAGATAGGCCAGCGCGCGGTCAGGGTCACGCAGTCGGTCCCAGCGGCCGTGCACAGCAATGAAAGCTTCCTGCACGACCTCTTCCGCGGTGCCGAGATCGCGGACGAGGAGCAGTGACAAACGGACCAGTGGCTGCCAGTGGGCGACGTACAGGGCCTCGATGCCGGCATCGGCATCGAGATGGGCAGGGTGACCCGACCTTGGGGTCGACTCACGCTCCTTCACACTCATCACGCTAGTCACACGCGTGACGATGCTGTGAGGTTTACCTAGGCTCGGCGTCAGTTTCACCGGGTTCGTGGCACGATCGAATGGGGAGGAAAGAAATGAGCGAGAAGGACTGTCTTTTCTGCAAGATCGTGGCGGGCGACATCCCGGCCGAGATCGTGCACAGCACGGAGCACACCGTGGCGTTCCGTGACATCAACGCCCAAGCACCGCTCCACGTGCTGGTGATCCCCAAGGACCACTACACCAACGCAGCGGAACTCGCGGCCGGCGACCCGGAGGCCTCGGCCGAACTGATGCGGACCGCGGCTGCGGTGGCGACCGCGGAGGGGCATGAGGACTACCGACTGGTCTTCAACACCGGGGCAGGGGCCGGTCAGACGGTGTTCCACACCCACCTGCACGTGCTGGCCGGACGTGCTCTGTCCTGGCCTCCAGGATGATCAAGCGGCCGCTCCCGGTCGTTGTCGGGATCGTGTTGGCGCTCGTCCTCGCCGCCTGCGGCGGTGGGGCTTCGGACATTGCGGTCCAGAGTGAGCCCACCGCAGCGTCAGACGACGCAGCCGAGGCAGAGGCAAGTGAGCCAGCAGGGGACACCCTTGCGGAGGAGTCCCACGAGCAGGAGCACGCCGACGATCACAGCGTCCCGTCCAAGTTGCTGCCCTTGCGTAAGGGCGAGCGTCGGGTCGCGGTGACGATGCCTACGGCGTACACCCCGGAGGCGCCCAACGGCAGCGGCACGGACGACTACCGATGCTTCATCCTCGACCCCGACCTGCCTCAGGACGCCTTCATCACCGGCACCAACGTGCTTCCGGACAACACCGACATCGTTCATCACGTGATCCTGTTCCGGATCGCACCCGACCGGGTGGATGAGGCGATGGCGGAGGACGCGCGCGTCCCCGGGCCGGGCTACACCTGTTTCGGTGATGCCGGCATGGTGCCGGGGGAGTTCTCAAGCATCGATGATGCTCCCTGGCTCGGTGCCTGGGCGCCCGGCGGCACGGAGCGTAAGACGCGCAACGGATTCGGCGTGGACTTCCCGCAGGGCTCGCGGATCGTGATGCAGGTCCACTACAACCTGTTGGTTCCTGACCGGATCGGTCCGGACCGCAGCTCTACGCAGATCCGGGTGATGGACAACTCCGCGGACCTCACGCCCATCCACACCTACCTCACTCCGGGTCCGGTGGAGTTGCCGTGCCGACCGGGGAAGGACGCCTCGCCGCTGTGTGATCGGGCCGCCGCGATGGCGGACAACAAGGCGCGCTTCGGCACTGGCCCCGGCAGCACCAACGACGCCCTGCACTTCTTGTGCAACTCCCCGGTCGTGGCCTCCGAGACCACGTCCTGCACGCGAAAGATCGGTCGGCCGATGACGATCCTCGCCGCCGCCGGACACATGCACCTGCTCGGCAAGCAACTGAAGATCCAGACAAACGTCGGTACTCCACGCGAAGAACTCCTGCTGGAGAAGAAGGTCTGGGACTTCGACGACCAGGGCTCGACCCCCATCGAACCGGTGCGCGTGGAGGCGGGCGATCAGGTGACGATCACGTGTCGCCACTCCCAGGAGCTGCGGGACTACCTACCGGAGTTCAAGGGCCAGCCCGACCGGTACGTCGTGTGGGGGCAGGGCACCACCGACGAGATGTGCCTCGGAATGCTCTCCGTTGCGTTCGACTGACCATTGCCCGACAAGTCGGCGTTAGTTGACGCAAAACGCGCCGACTCGAGCTGATTCGAGCGTCAAGACGTGCCGACTCGGCGGAGATCAGAGGGTGCCGTCGTTGACGGCCAGGACCAGCCGCAGGATGTAGAAGAAGACCGGCAGCCCGAAGACCACCAGCAGCACCCACGCGGTGATCCGGTGCTTGAGCTTCGTCCCGTCCAGGGCTCCGGCGAAGTCCAGGAGGGCGCCATCCGGCACATGGGAAGTCAGCCCCATGTGTTGCGCGTCCGGAGGAAGGTTCTGCCCGGAGAACCACCACGGGGGAGTGTCGTCGTCCCCACCGCGATCCTCGTCGAACTCATCTAGCTCGTCGGGCTCCATGAAGCCACGGTACGGGACCGGTGCGCGTTAACTCGGTGGGCGATCTGCCCAGAACCCGCGTAAAGTGAAGACGTCTTCACCACCCACATCCACTTCGTCGAAAGCGCTTATGACTGACTCAGCAGCGGGCACCTCACCCAAGAACCCCTCGGTGGAGGAGCCCCGCACCACGAAGCACACCGTGGCGGTGCCCAACAGCATCAACATGGTCAGTCTTCTCGGACCGAACGACGAACACCTGGCCCTGATCGAGAAGTCCTTCAAGGCCGACGTGCACGTGCGCGGCAACCGGATCACGATGGAGGGGGAGCCCGGCGAGGTGGCCCTCGCCGAGCGACTCCTGGACGAACTGACGACCATCATCCGCACCGGTCAGGGCGTCAGCGTGGAGATCGTGGAGCGGGTGATCCACATGCTTCGCGCCGAAACGACCGAACGTCCCGCGGATGTGTTGGCGATGAACATCCTGAGCAATCGGGGCCGATCCATCCGACCCAAGACGCTCAACCAGAAGCGGTACGTCGACAGCATCGACAAGCACACCATCACCTTCGGCATCGGACCGGCCGGCACCGGCAAGACCTACCTGGCGATGGCGAAGGCCGTTCAGGCTTTGCAGAGCAAGGACGTCAACCGGATCATCCTGACTCGGCCCGCGGTCGAAGCCGGCGAGAGCCTGGGCTACCTGCCCGGAACGCTGTCGGAGAAGATCGACCCCTATCTGCGTCCGCTCTACGACGCTCTGCACGACATGATCGATCCCGAGTCGATCCCCAAGTTGATCGCCGCCGGCACCATCGAGGTCGCGCCGCTGGCCTACATGCGGGGCCGCTCGTTGAACGACTCGTTCATCATCCTCGACGAGGCTCAGAACACCACGCCGGAGCAGATGAAGATGTTCCTGACCCGACTTGGGTTCGGCTCCAAGATCGTCGTGACCGGCGACGTGACGCAGACCGACCTGCCGAGCGGCAAGAAGTCCGGGCTGCGGATCATCCAAGGCATCCTTGACGACGTCGACGACATCTCGTTCAACCTGCTCACCACCGCCGACGTCGTCCGCCACCGGCTCGTCGGCAAGATCGTCGCGGCGTACGACGAGTTCGACGCGCGCGGCGGGTTCAAGAGCCCTACCCCCAGCATCTCTACCTCCAGCATCTCGACAGGAGACCGATCATGATCGAGTTGCTCAACGAGTCCGGCAAACACCTGGACGTCAAGCGGCTCTCCCGGCTGAGCCGGTTCGTGATGGATCGGATGCGGGTCCACCCCCAGGCCGAGTTGTGCATCAAGGCCGTCGATCGGGACACCATCGCTGCGCTCAACGAGCAGTGGATGGGGAAGGCTGGTCCCACCGACGTGCTGGCCTTCCCGATGGACGAACTGCGTCCTGGTCTGGTCTCCGAGGAGCCGGAGGAGGGCGTCCTGGGCGACCTCGTGCTCTGTCCGGCCATTGCCGCGGATCAGGGGCGTACCGCCGGTCACGGCACCGAGGCCGAGATCGAACTGCTCACCGTCCACGGCATTCTGCACCTCCTGGGCTATGACCACGCCGAGCCTGAGGAGCACGCTGAGATGTTCGGCCTCCAGGACGCGATCCTGGTCGACTGGCGAGCGGCCAACCCACCAACGCTCGTGTCTTCGAACATCGAGCCGGATGCGACCGGCACCGCCGATGACTAGTGGCGATCTCCTGTTCCTGCTGACAGCAGCGATCCTGGTCCTGCTGGCCGGGGTTTTCACGGCGGCCGACGCGGCGCTCTCGTCCTTCTCCCGCGCCCGGGCCACCGAGCTCGTAGCGGAGGAGCGCGCGGGAGCCAAGCGTCTGGTGACCTTGCTCGACGACGCGCCACGGCACCTCAACACCGCACTGCTGCTTCAACTGCTGTGCGAGATCAGCGCGATCGTCCTGGTGACCCTGTTCGTCGCAGAGAACGTCGACGCCTCCAACCGAGTCGTGGCACCCCTCACGATCGGGGTGATGCTGCTCGTCTCCTTCGTGGTGATCGGCGTGGCTCCCCGCACCCTGGGTCGGCAACACTCAGAGACGATGGCGGTCTTGTCCGCGGGCCCGCTGATCGCCTTCACCAGGGTGCTCGGCCCGCTACCGAAGTTCTTGATCGTGCTCGGCAACGCCATCACCCCCGGCAAGGGTTTCCGCGAGGGACCGTTCTCCAGCGAGACCGAACTGCGGGAGATGGTCGACATTGCCGAGGCCTCGGCGCTGATCGAGTCCGGGGAGCGGAAGATGATCCACTCGGTCTTCGAACTCGGCGACACGACCGTGCGCGAGGTGATGGTGCCCCGAAACGATGTGGTCTACCTCGAGCACTTCAAGAACCTGCGACAGGCGATGTCGCTGTTCCTGCGCTCCGGCTACTCCCGCGTGCCGGTCATCGGAGAGAACCTCGACGACATCCGCGGCTTCGCCTACCTCAAGGACGTCGTTCGTCGGGACTTCGAGGCGCCCGACGTCGAGTTCACCCAGCGGGTGGGGGAGGTCATGCGCCCCGTCGTGTGGGTGCCGGAGTCCAAACGGGTCGATGCCCTGCTCTCAGAGATGCAGGCCCGCCGCCAACACATCGCTGTCGTGGTGGACGAGTACGGCGGCACCGCTGGGCTGATCACCATCGAGGACCTGCTCGAAGAGATCGTCGGGGAGATCACCGACGAGTTCGACGAGGAGGAGATCGAGATCGAGCACCTCCCCTCCGGGGCGGTCCGGGTCTCCTCGCGCTATCCGATCGACGACCTCGACGAGATCTTCGGCTTCGATGTCGACGACGAGGACGTGGACTCGGTGGGTGGGTTGATGGGCAAACACCTGGGTCGGGTCCCGATCCCCGGCTCCCAGGTCGAGGCCTACGGGCTGCGGTTCCTGGCCGAGGACGCGTCGGGTCGACGCAACAAGGTCGGCACCGTTCTGATCCGCCGGGCGGTCCCAGCACCGGACCAGAACGTCCCCACGAAGCGTGAAGCAGAAGAGATGGAGTCCGCCCATGAGTGAGCCGACCACGCTGTCGACCGAGGACCAGAAGCTCCTCACCCTTGCCCGAGCCACCCGCGCCCGCGTTGGCGCCGCCGAAGGGGCTGCCGTGCGGGACAACGACGGGCGAACCTACGCCGCGGCCACCGTCTCGCTGCCGTCCCTGGAGCTCTCGGCAGCGCAGGTCTGTGTCGCGATGGCCGTTGCCTCCGGATCTACCGGCGTTCAGGCCGCCGTGATCCTGGGTGAGGCCACCGAACTGACCTCGCCGGATGCTGCTGTGCTCTCCGATTTCGGGCCCGCAGGCGAGGCGGGTGTCGTCGTGCATCTTGGTGACCCGCGGGGCACGATCTCCGCGTCGTTGACACTCTGAGGCGCGCCGGGACGGTCGCCGAGGCGACGTCCTCAACCACCGGACCCGGTGGTTGAGGAAGGTCCGCCAGGGCCTGTCTCGAAACCTCCGGGGCCCACTCGCTAGCCTGCGTAGGTGAGTACCCGAGCCCAGCAGTACACCGCACAGGTGCTCCGGCGCGAGCACATCTCGGATCATCTCGTTCGTCTCGTGCTCGGCGGCCCCGGACTTGCGGAGTTCAGGTCCACTGGGATCCCCGACGAATGGGTGGGACTCGTGGTCCCGGGACAGTTTCAGAGCCGTTACTACACGGTCCGATCGTGGGCTCAGGGCGAGTTGACCCTCGATGTTGTCGTGCACGACGTGGGGCTGGTGACCGCCTGGGCGGCTGGCGACTGTGTCGGCGACACCGTCACCGTGCTCGAGGCCAAGGGCTCCTACGCGCCGCCGGCCGATGCGGAGTGGTTGATGTTGGTGGGGGACCTCACCGCGCTGCCTGCGATGGCCCGAATTCTCGAGACGTCCGATCTTCCCGCTTCGGTCTGGGCCGAGGTTCCTGACGACCTGTCGACGTACCTTCATGGCGCCAGCCCGGTCACGTGGCTGGAGCAGCCCGGCGACGGGCAGAGCCGATTGGCGGATGTCGTCGAGACGTTGACCTGGCCCGACGGTCCTGGATACTTCTGGATGGCGGGGGAGTCCGCGCAGATGCGGGCCATCCGCAAGCACCTGATGCGGGTCAAGAAACTCCCCAGCGCGTCGTACGACGTGATGGGTTACTGGCGCGGTGTGACGGCGCGACAACCGCGAGCGGTGGATCCTGGACCCATCTGGGCCGCGGGCAAGGCGGCGGGTAAGACCGACGAGCAGATCTGGGCCGACTATGACGAGGCGCGCGAATGAAAAAAGATGAAGCTCAGACCCCCCAGCACAGGAGTGGTTTCGCCTCCTTCGTGGGACGCCCCAATGCGGGCAAGTCCACGCTGACGAATGCGCTGGTCGGCAGCAAGGTGGTGATCACCTCGTCGAAGCCGCAGACCACGCGGACCGTCGTACGCGGCATCGTGCACCGCCCCGACGCACAGTTGATCCTGGTTGACACTCCCGGTCTGCACCGGCCGCGCACCCTGTTGGGTGAGCGGCTCAACGACCTGGTGAAGACGACCCTTTCTGAAGTCGACGTGGTAGCGGTCTGTTTCCCGGCGAACGAGAAGATCGGTCCTGGTGACCGTTTCATCGTCCGAGAGATGGGCAAGGTCAAGCGCACGATCAAGGTCGCCATCGCCACCAAGACCGACCTGGCGACCCCCGATCAGTTGGCCTCGCACCTGATGGACATCGCGGCGCTGGGTCGGGAGACCGACACGGACTGGGCCGAGATCGTGCCTGTCTCGGCGAAGTCGGGGTCCCAGGTCGGACTCTTGGCCGATCTGCTGGTCGGACTCCTCCCCGAGGGACCCCAGCTGTATCCCGATGGCGAGCTCAGTGACGCCCCCGAGGAAGCCATCGTCGCGGAACTGATCCGCGAGGCGGCCCTCGAGGGAGTCCGTGATGAGCTGCCGCACTCCATCGCCGTGGTCGTCGAGGAGATGGGCCTGCGCGAGGACCGCCCCGAGGACAAGCCCCTTTTGGACATCCACGCCTTCCTGTACGTCGAACGCGACTCCCAGAAGGGCATCGTGATCGGCCACAAGGGCGCTCGCCTGCGTGATGTGGGGGCGGCGGCGCGCAAGCAGATCGAGGCCATGCTCGGCACTCCGGTCTACCTCGACCTCCGGGTCAAGGTCGCCAAGGAATGGCAGCGCGACCCGCGTCAGCTCCGCAAACTCGGTTTCTGACGCGGATCGCGGTCGACCTCAGAAGGTGAGGTCGACTCCTGTCATCCGGGACGTGACGTCCCACAGATCTTTGGCCAACTGCTCGTCGCGGGCGTACTTCGACAGCTTCGCCTCGCCGATCGGGCCGCGGCTCTCACCGAGGCGCTGCGGTCCGGTGTAGGAGCCGGGCTTACCCTCGATGGCGGCGTACAGGGTCGGGTTCGCACCGGCGGCGGCCGACTGCAGGATGATCGGCATCACGAGCGGAGCGATCCGGCGCACGATGGGGTTGCCCCCCATCCCGTCGGGGCTCGTGATCAGGTTCGTCGCGGAGACCCCAGGGTGGGCCGCGGTCGAGACGAGCTTGGAGTCCGCGGCAGTGGCGCGACGCTGCAACTCCTTGGCGAACAGCACGTTTGCCAGCTTGGTCTGGGAGTAGGACTTGGCGGGGTCGTAGCCCTCTGCGGGGTTGCCCTCCACGACCGAGGCGTTGCCGCCGTGGTGCGCGATCGAGGCGACCGTGACCACGCGAGGTGCTTCGGCCTCCAGCAGATGGGGGAGAAGGCAGGCGGTCAGGGTGTAGTGGCCGAGGTGGTTGGTGCCGAACTGAAGCTCGAAGCCGTCCTCGGTGGTGCGGTGGGTCGGGGGACGCATGACTCCGGCGTTGTTGATCAGGAGATCCAGCGGACCCTCCCATCGCTGAGCGAACTCCTTGACCGACGCCTGGGAAGAGAGGTCGAGCTTCTCCACGCGAGTGTCGCCGGACATTTTCGCTGCGGCCTGCTGGCCTGACTCGACGTTGCGTACGGCGAGAACCACGCGCGCGCCCTTGGCGGCGAGTTCCTGGGCGGTGATCAGACCGATACCCGAGTTGGCTCCCGTGACCACCGCCGTCGTTCCACTCAGGTCGGGCAGATCAGACGGTTTCCAACTCATCAGGGCTTCACATGTCTCTCAGGCGTCGTGGGATCAAACATTCCTCACGAAGTGTGCCAAATGGGGCCACGAAGTTCGCCGAATGGGGCGCCGAGGTTCGCCAAATGGGGCGGCGAAGTCAGCCC
>RCMY010004955.1_pt1 | contig 11357 bp, 11 predicted proteins | sample 2041341 | NCBI WGS metagenome assembly RCMY01 (sample SAMN09708234, study PRJNA481090) | Marine sediment metagenome, whole genome shotgun sequencing project.
GAGCTAACTTCCCAGTCACCGCTTTGTGCTGCGGCCTGCCCCGACATTGAGATACGGGCAACAACCTGGACGGTGTCAATGGTTGATAAACGCATGGCGGGCGACATGGCCATGCTGTCGTCCAGTTCCACGGTTGTCGGTAAGTCGCCCAACTGCAAGCGCTTGATAGCCAGCGGCATTTTCGGGCCCTGCGCCGCGCGTGCATAGATGAAAACGGTGGTGTCAGCCGGTAATTGCGTATCAATATCGGCAGCCACGCTGACTTTAAGCGACGCACTTGTTGCCCCTTGCTCGGCTTTGCTTGCGACTTCCGCCGTACCCTTCGGCGCTAAAGCGCGGGCGCGCTGTAAAGCCGCAGTTATCGTGTTTGCCTGTGCGGAACCCGGCGGCATACCGGCGAGTAGCCTGGTCCACGCCTTAACGGCAGAAGCGTAATCCTGCTGCTCAAAGGCGCTCATGCCCAGCAAGCCCAGCGCAGTCGCTTGTTGTGGGTCAATTTTGAGGGCGCGCTGCAATGCCTGCTGCGCCGCTGGTGATAAGCTTCTGTCAGCGGAAAGATACAGCGCCTGGGCATAGTATGCCCGTAACTGCGCATCGTTCTCAAATTGGTCAGCCAGGTCTTTGTAGCTGTCGGCCGCTGCCGCAAACTGTTGCGCCTCCATTTGCGCCTGCGCGAGCAGATAACGATAACCTGAGTTGTCGGGGCGCTGCTGCAAGCGCTGCTGCAGCGCTGGTATCAGTTCAGTCAGCTGTTCGGGAGATTGATTCTGCGTTTGCTGCAGCGAACGGAAAATGTGTACGTCTTGCAGGTAACCCAGGGATTGATACAGCAGCATCGCGGCAAGACTTAAGCCCACCACCAAAATCAACGGTGTGATTCTGGATGGCTTGCTTGCTGTGGCAGTGCTGCCAGCGCTGCCATCAAGCTGCGCCACATCGCCCAGTACGTTTGCGTACAGTTCGTCTTGCAGGCGCTGCAGTTGTTGGGCGTCGATCTTGCCGCCGGCAAAATCAGCCTCGAGTTCTTGCAGCTGCTCACGAACAACGCGTTTGTTTGTTTGGCTCTGCGATGGTGCCGCCTGCGACGCAGAGCGGCTCTGCAACACGCGACCTTGTAACAACGGTAAGGCGACAAATGCACTCGCAAACACACACAAACCCGCTGCAATAAGCCAAAAAGTCACAATAACGCCGCCTATTCTGTTTCTTGTTCGAGCAAGCGTTGGGCTCTTGCGCGATCTTCGGCGCTGACAGCGGTGTCGCTTCGCTTATCTTTATTGCGCGCCAGGCGCACCAGCACCAGCACGGCAATACACGCTAACAATAGCGGCACTAACCATAACCACACCGTATTGCGATTCATCGGCGGATCGTAAAAAATATAGTCGCCATAGCGAGTGCGCATAAATTCATTGATCTGTTGATCAGTTTCACCGTCATTGATCATGCGCGCCAATTCATCGCGCAAGTCGGCGGAGATTGCCGAATTGGAGCCTTCCAGGTTTTGATTGTCGCACATGGGGCAGCGCAGGTTTTTGTTGAAATAATGAAAGCGCTGCTGCTGCTCTGCGCTGGTGAACGTGTGCATGCTTTCGGCTGCTAAGCCTACTTTACTCTGCATAAACAAGCAGATAAGCGTTATTGTTAACAAGAAGCGCATCAGTTAGCGTCCTTCCAGAAATAAGCTCTCAGTACACCTATTTTCGCGGCTAAAGTCGCTCCCACAACGACAAACCCAGCCTGTGGGAGCGACTTTAGTCGCGAACAATTCGCCAGCGCGCGTTCCTGTGTGCGCACTAGTTAGCCTGCGCCGTGGTGGACTTTAACTGTTCAATCAAGGGTAATAACTTCTCTTGCCATACTTTAGTATCGATCACGCCTACGTGTTTATAGCGAATCACGCGTTGCGCATCCAGCACGAAGGTTTCCGGCGCGCCGGCAAGACCGAGATCCATACCCAGACGACCGTTTTCATCCGCAAAGATGGTGCGGTAAGGGTTGCCAAACCGCTCTAGCCATTGCATCGCGTCGGCATATTTGTCTTTGTAGTTAATGCCGTAAATGGGAATACCGTAGTCCTCGGTAATGCGGGTTAACTCTGGATGTTCAATACGACAGGTAATACACCAACTGGCCCAAACGTTGAGCAGGCTGACCTCGGGCGCTATAGCCGTTTCATTCACTAACACATCGGGATTAGCCAGCGTCGGCAGCTCAAAAGCCGGCATCGCGCTGCCCAGCAAGGCCGACGGTTTATATTTCGGATCTCCCTGCAAGGCGAAATATAAAAGTACGGCCAATAGCGCAAACACTAGTAGTGGTATAAAGAGCTTAAGGCGCTGTCCCATGACTTAACTTGCCTGCATGACTTCGGTCGGTGTCGCGCCAGCAGGAGCTGGCGCGCGCACGCGGCGCGCCCGGTAACGTGGGTCGGCGACGGCTACCACGCCGCCCAGGGCCATCATCAACGCGCCCAACCACATCCAGCGGACGAAGGGCTTGTAGTGAAGACGTACAGCCCAGGCGTCGTCATCCAATTGCTCGCCGAGTGCGATATAAATATCGCGCCACAGACCCGGATCAATCGCTGCCTCGGTCATGACATTTTTCTGCACCTGGTACTGGCGTTTCTCCGGCTTCAGCGTGGCAAATTCCTTACCGTCTTTAAGCAGAGTGAAATCACCGTATTGAGCAATATAATTGGGGCCTTGCTTGCTGCCGTGACCGTTAAAACGCACATCCACCGAACCCAGCGTTACCACATCGCCGGGAACTATGCGCATATCTTTCTCTTCGCTAAACTGCGATGTCAGACACACACCAAGCACGGTCACGGCCATGCCTGTATGCGCCAGCAACATGCCCATATGAGCAGGCCGCAGACGCCGCCACTGCACCGAGCGGGTTTGATTGGCAGTGATAATATTGCGCAACTGCAATAGCGAGGTCAGTACCACCCAGGCCGCCAGCATGACGGTTAGCACCGTGGCGATACTGAGCTGGTCCGCATAGAGAAACGGTAAAGCAATACCCAGTGCAATGCTGGCGATGGCGGCGGCGGCCAGTGGTCTTAGCAGGTCACGCGGGGTAGTTTTCTTCCATCGCGCCGCCGGCCCCAACCCCATCAAGGCGAGCAGCACTGCCATCATCGGCACGAACAAGGCATTAAAATAGGGCGGCCCCACCGAGTATTTACCCTGCCCCAGTGCGTCCATCAGTAGCGGGAACAAGGTGCCGAGTAAAACGGTCAGCATGGCCAGCAAGAAAATCACGTTGTTGCTGAGCAGAAAAAACTCACGTGAAAGATAGCCAAAACCGACACGCGACTGCACCGTAGGCACCCGCAGCGCATACAAAGTCAGCGAGCCGCCAACCACGATGCCCAGAAAACACAGCACAAACATGCCGCGAGTAGGATCGCTGGCAAATGAGTGGACGGACGTAAGCACGCCGGAACGCACGAGGAAGGTACCCAGCAAGCTCAGAGAAAATGCAAATATCGCCAGCAACACGGTCCAGCTTTTAAACATACCGCGTTTTTCGGTCACCGCCAGTGAGTGAATCAGCGCGGTGCCAACCAACCACGGCATAAACGAGGCGTTTTCTACCGGGTCCCAAAACCACCAGCCACCCCAGCCCAGCTCGTAATAGGCCCACCAACTGCCAAGCCCAATGCCAACTGTTAGAAAAGCCCACGCTACGTTAGTCCACGGTCGTGACCAGCGCGCCCAGGCGGCGTCGAGTCGGCCTGCACTAAGCGCCGCAATGGCAAATGCGAAGGCCACCGAGAAGCCAACATAGCCGATGTACAAAAGGGGCGGATGGATGATAAGACCAACGTCTTGCAGTAGCGGGTTGAGGTCGCTGCCCTCTAACGGAATATTGGGGAAGCTGCGCTCGAAGGGGTTCGAGGTAAACAGTGAAAAAGCCAGAAAGCCAACGCTGATCATGCCCATAACTGACAGCACGCGCGCAACCACATCGTCGGGCATGGTGCGGCTGAAAATAGCCACTGCTAGTGTCCAACACGCAAGCACCAGCGTCCATAGCACCAATGAGCCCTCGTGCTGACCCCACACCGCCGAGAACTTGAAATAAATGGGTAGTTTTGAATTGGAATGATTGGCGACCAGCGACACCGAAAAATCGTCGGTCATAAAGGCGTAAGCCAGGCCAGCGAACGCCAACAGCACGAACACCCATTGCCCCACAGCCAAGCTGCGCGCGCTGCGGATCAACACGTCGTTGCCGCGTACAGCGCCGTAAAGCGGCAGCGTGGCTAACAGCACAGCCAGGCCGAACGCGAGTATTAAGCAGAAATGTGCCGCTTCAGGAATCATGCGCCGTCTTTCCCCGGCATTTTCTTCAGCGTCTCGGCGACTTCTGGTGGCATATAATTTTCGTCGTGTTTAGCGAGTATCTCGCTAGCCTCGAATACACCGTTGGATAACAACTTACCGGTGGCAACCACACCCTGCTCTTCATCGAATAAATCCGGCAGAATACCGGTGTACTCAACGTTTACCTGCTCGGCGTAGTCGGTAACGGTAAAACGAATATCCAGACTGCCTTTCGAACGCTGAATACTGCCAGGCAGCACCATGCCACCGACCCGAATCGTTTTGTCGAGTGGTGCCTTACCCTCGGCCACATCGCTTGGCGGGTAGAATAAATTGATATTGTCACGCAGTGCATACATCAGGAAGCCGACGGCAAGCGCAGTCGCCAGCATGATAAAAAATACAATTTGCAAACGTTGTTTTCTTACGGGATGCATTAACTTGTGGTTTCCAGTTCATGTTCAGCGGCTGCGGCGCGCCGCTGACGCTTAACAGTTCGTCGATAGGTGCGAACGAATCGCTTCTTTTGCAGGCCAGGAATCAGCAGCAAGCCGAGCAGCACGCATAACGCGACGGCGTAGGCGAGCCACACGTAAAAACCGTGGCCGTCCATGTGTACAAATGCTGCAAAATTATCGAAATACATTTACGAACTCAACAAATCCTTAACCCAGCGAGTCTTCTGTTCTCGCTGCAGCACACCCAGCCGCGTGTTAAGTAAAAGCGCGCTGCCAAATAGCAGATAAAACGCGAATATCATCACCAATAAAGGCCACCACATGTCGGCGTGCATTGATGTCTCTCCCATTATCTTGATCGTGGCCGGCTGGTGCAAACTGTACCACCAGTCAACCGACTTATATATGATGGGAATATTCACAGTTCCCACCAAACACAGCACGGCACAGGCTTTGCCAGCCTGCTCGGCGCTCTCAAAAGCCTGTCGCAAAGCGATCACACCAATATATAAAAAGAACAGCACCAGCATGGAGGTAATGCGCGCATCCCACACCCACCAGGTACCCCAAGTGGGTTTACCCCACACAGCGCCGGTGAACAGTGCTATGAACGTCATCGCGGCGCCGACGGGAGCTGCTGCCTGCATCACGATATCTGCTAACTTCATTTTCCATATTAAACTGATCGCGCCGGCGGTGGCCATCACATAATAGCCGCCGAGAGCCACAAACGCCGCCGGCACATGGATAAAAATAATGCGGTAGCTGTTGCCCTGGCGAAAGTCTTCCGGCGCGTACGCCAGCCCCCAAACCGAGCCCCAAATTAATAAGCCCACCGCTGAGACAAGCAGCACAGGCAGTAGTTGCCCACTGATTTTATAAAACCAGCGCGGCGAACCGAGTTTATGGAAGAATGACCACATAGACAGCTATTTAAGTACGCAAGAGATGCGCGTAAGGGTTTGAGTTCAACTCTAAATTATACAACAAGTTCAATAATAAAAATGCAGTCGCAGTGCCGCGCTAACAGCTAACGGAGCCAAACCGAAAGCCAGGCACAGTAATCCGGCCAGTACCGCCAACTGGCCGGTGACGGCAAAGCCGGCCGTCGCCACCTGTACGGCGCTGGCACCAAAAATAAGTACCGGTAAATACATTGGCATAATTAATAAGGATAGCAGTAAGCCGCCACGTTGAAAGCCAACTGTCAGCGCAGCGCCGATAGCGCCAATAAAAATCAGCGTTGGTACGCCCAGCAACAGGCTGAGTATCAGTTCAGGCAAGGCCTCAGCCGGCAAACCAAAGAACAGCGCCAACAGTGGCGACACGATAATCAACGGCACGCCGGTAACGACGCAGTGAGCCAATAACTTGGCCAGGGTCAGAAAATACAGGGGTTGTACGCCGAGCAGCAGCTGTTCGAGGCTGCCATCGATAAAGTCGCTGCGAAACAGGCCATCGACCGATAACATGAGGGCTAACAGGGCGATGACCCAGATAAGCCCGGGCGCCAGCTCGCGCAACTGATCGCTGTCTGGCCCGAGACTAAGGGGAAACAGCGCAACGACGAGAATAAAGAACCACAGCGGGTGCAGGCTGTCTGACAGTTTGCGGAATGACAACAGCAGCTCTCGCTGCAGCATAGTGGCAAAAGCGCTATTTAGCATGGTGCGGAGTAATCATGATTGCAGTAGCTCCATCGGTCATGGCACGGCGTCGGCTGACTCGTTCGATGCCAGCCGCAAATGGCGCATATTCTCCACACCACTAATATGCTGATGTGTGGCAACGAGAATCGCACCGCCGGCTTTCAAATGGTGTTGAAATAACTTTTGCAGTTTATCGATACCGGTTTTGTCGAGCGCGGTAAACGGCTCATCAAGCACCCATAGTTGTGCGGCAACCGTATAAAGTCGCGCCAGTGCTACGCGACGTTGCTGACCGGCAGACAAGGTGTAGCATGGCTGGTGTTCATAGCCCTGCAGCGCTAATTGTTCGAAGGCAAGCTGCGCCAACGTGGGAGAAAAAGAACCTTTCAATGCGCTGCTCCAACGCAGGTTTTCCCAGGCGGTTAAGTTTCTTTTAATACCGGCAGCATGGCCGATGAACAAGCAATCGTGCTGAAACTGGTGCCAGCAGTCGCGTAAATTCTGACCGCGCCAGGTAATAGAGCCCGAATAAGCCTGTGCGAGGCCGCACGCCACACGCAGTAGCGTCGACTTACCGCTGCCGTTAGGCCCGCTGACTTCCAGCAACTGGCCTGGCTCAATGGCGAAACTGAGGGCGTCGAACAGAATACGATCGGCGCGCTCGCAGCTTACATCGTGCAGTTCAATTAGGGTATTTGATGAGGGCATGCCACAACTTAATCGAGAAAATTCGCGGCGCAATTCTACCCCATAGTCGGCATGGGGCGATATGCACAATCGACAGATGTTTTTGCGCGCGACAAACTAGTCGAGCGTTTCTCCTGGCTGATAAATTTTCCAGGTGACGTCTGAGCGCTTCGCGTTGTACATGGCGATGTCAGCCTGTCGCTTCAGTTGATCGGCATTTTCCGAATCATGCGGATACAGGCTTATGCCAAGACTGCCGGAAACACTGATCGTACCCGCGCTGGTTGAAATAGGCGCGTTGACACGGGCCAGTACGGCATCGGCAATCTGTGGAATCACGTCCATGGTGTCAACGTGTTCAATAATCACGGCGAACTCATCGCCACCGACGCGCGCAATAGTATCTTGTGGCCTTGTGGTACGCAGCAAGCGCTCGGCAATTCGCTGCAGCACTTCATCGCCAACGCTGTGCCCATAGCGGTCGTTAACGGGCTTGAATTTGTCCAGATCCACATACATCAACGCCACTGCGCCGCCGTGGCGGTCGCAATGGTTAATAGCTGCATGCAAGCGTTCATCAAATAGCGCACGATTAGCCAGCCGGGTCAGCTTGTCGTGGTTGGCTAGGTACTGCAGGCGTTCCCGGTCGCGTCTCCCTTCATTGATATGCGAGTCGTACACCTGCAAAAATAATACGAAACCGAGATAACACGTGGTCCAGGTGACAAACCGACCGAGATAGATGCCCGAGCCCATACTCAGTTCTGGAAACTGATAGCCGATGGCAAACAAAAAATAGAAAAGATATTGCGTGCTCCAGATGGCAAAAGTCCAGCGAATCGCGGTGTTGCGATCCAGCATGGAAAAAGCAAATCCGGGCAAAATGATTAACAGTTGCACCACCGGTGATTCAATCGGCCCACCCGTCACATAGATGGCAACAAAACAGCCGGCGTACAAATACAACAGCGTGCCCTGTGCAATCCACACAAGCTGCGCGCCCCGGCGCACGGCCAACAGGAAAATGACATTGATCAGCGAGTGCAGCGAAATCAGCAGCAACGGCAATGTTCGCGCCTGCAACTCTTCCGTATAACCTGCCAGCACCACGAAGTAACCGACGGCGTCCATCAGACAGAGCACTAGCAGTAGCTTGGTGATCACTCGCGCTTGCTTGTATTGGATCGGTGCCGTTTGCCGCGCGGGTAGTGCGAAGAAATCAACCAAGCGGTTGAAAAACGGATTCACCTTTGCTGCCAAGTCCATAACGATAAGTTTTTATTAAGATATATGTTAAGCGAGGTATTTACTAAAGCTTAGACCAATTTAGGAACTAACAATAATGCAAGATAGATAACAGCAAGGCCGTTAGAACCTTGCATTGTTCAATTAACGGGCAGCGGACAATGTAGTGGAAAATTAACATCTTAGTTTACAATTTTAAGCCAAGGCTTACACTGTGGCGTGAGCAAAAACGTTGGAAAATTGACGCCCGCGCCGGAAAAATGACGTTAACGACAGAAAAGCAAAAAAAGATGAGGATCTAGAGCCAACACGCAGCGGAATAAGGAGAGGGAAATCCAATGACGGACAATGCGGGTATCGCTTACGAATCAGATCCCACAGCCGCCCCGGAAATGCTTGGCACGAGCCCGGCGATGCGCCGAGTGCGCGCGGAACTGCGCAAAATCACAGCCGCGCACAAAGTGCCGGTGCTGATTTCCGGCGAAAGCGGCACCGGCAAAGAACTCGCCGCGTTAGCCATTCACCGCAATTCCAATCGCAGCAACGCACCCTTTGTAGCCGTCAACTGCGGCGCATTGCCTGCAAACCTGATTCAATCCGAACTGTTTGGTCACGAAAAGGGCGCTTTCACCGGTGCCGTGCAGCGTGGCATTGGACGCATAGAAGCGGCGCATGGCGGCACGATCTTCCTCGACGAAATTGGCGACTTGCCGCTGGAGTTGCAGGTCAACCTGTTGCGCTTTCTGCAGGAAAAAACCATCGAGCGCGTTGGTGCTACGCAATCGATTGCTATAGACACCCACGTTATTACCGCGACCCACCTCGATCTCGCGCGAGAAGTTGAACAAGGTCGTTTTAGAGAAGACCTTTTCTACCGTTTGAATGTGCTGGCAGTGACGCTGCCACCGCTGCGTAAGCGCCAGCAAGATATCGAGCTGTTGGCAAATCATTACCTGCACAATTTCGCAGAAGAACGCGAAGGCCAAGTGCAGGGTTTTAGCGATTGCGCGATTGCGTTTATGCAGCACTACACCTGGCCGGGCAATGTGCGCGAGCTGGTCAACCGGGTGCATCGTGCGGTGATCATGCACGAGCAGCCCTGGATCAGCGCGACCGAGCTGGGCTTTAAAGCATCACCGTCACCATTGGTGAACGCTCACATGAGCCTCGAGCAAGCTCGACAAGAGGCAGACAAGCAAGCGATTGCATTGAGCCTTAAATGTACCAGCAACAATGTGTCGGCGGCGGCGCGGCAACTGGGCATCACCCGCACTACCATGTATCGACTGATGGAAAAATACGAATTTACAGCACATTAACAGGGAGAGACATCACATGAGTGGACGTGGACGTCGACGCGGTGCGCTGCAGGGCGTTAGTTTTTTGCTCGCGCTTCTCCTTGCCACAATTTGCTTCGCGCAGCAGCCGCAGGAAAATCAGCGAACGCAAGCTGAAGACACCGTGCGCAAATACTATATGCTGCAAGTGGGTATCTACCGCCTTGCCGCCGGCGCGGATGCGATTGTAGAGCGATTAAAGAAAGCGAATTTTGGCTTTTATCAACGCGAAAAATATACAACAGCAGGCGGGAAAACGCGCTATCGCGTGCGCATAGGGCCGTTTGCATCGCGCGATCAGGCTGACGAGGCCAGCAGCGCGCTAGCCAAGCTAGGTGTCGAACCGCTGCTGCTAGAGAAGCAAGGGCCGCCCGCGACTGTCGCCCGGTCGCGCCAGCCGCAACACAAAATAGTCGGTATTCCACCGGTCACGGCCAGGGCGGCACCGGTGCCGCAAACTCCGGCCACGGTACCCGCAGCGCCAACGCAGCCTGGCCAGACACAACAGCCCGCAGTTCAAGCTCCGCAGCAACAAGGCCAGAAACAACAGCAGAAGGCTCAAGGTCAGCGTCAGCAGCAACAAGCGCAGGCACAACAACAGACCGGTCCGAGCGCAGCGCAAAAAGTAGGTCAGGCACCGTCGGCGAAACCGCAAGAAAAGGCACCGGCGGTACAGGCCATTGCCGAGCTGGGCGGCGTTCTAACACCCAAGGGTTCGCTGATTCTGGAGCCGCAGTTCGAATACTCCAACTCGCAGGTTAACCGCGTAACCTTTCAAGGCATCGAGATCCCAGCGGCGTCGCTGCTGATTGGCCTGTTTGAGATCGAAGATGCCGACCGCGACATCACTTCCGCCAGTTTGACCGGGCGCTACGGCATTACCAACCGGCTGGAGCTGGAGCTCAAAGTACCCTATATCTCACGTGACGATAAATTCACGGCAACCGTTCCCCAGGTAAACGCCGGGCAAGAACAAGCCCAGGCCTCAGAGAGTAGCTTGCAAGGCAAGGGGCTTGGCGATGTCGAGGTCGCCCTGCACTATCAACTCAATCGCGGTCAAAATGGCTGGCCGTTTCTGGTGGGCAATTTGCGCTACAAAACAGATACCGGCGAGGGACCCTTCGACGTTGAACGCAACTCCGACGGCATTGAAACCGAGCTGGCAGTAGGCTCGGGCTTCGAGGCGGTGGAGCCAAGCCTGACTGTACTCTACCCCTCCGACCCGGGCATGTTTTTCGCCAACATCGGCTATTTGTTTGCACTGCAAGAGAATGTTAATAAAACGTTTGACGAGCAAAACATCAGTCAGTTTGCAGCGGGCGACACCGTGCGGGTCAACTTTGGTATGGCTTACGCCATGAACGACCGCGCTTCCTATACGCTGGGGTTCAAACAAGATTTCATCAAGAAGTCGGAAGTAGTGATCAATGGCGTGAATATAACATCGTCCGACCTGAAGGTCGGTTCCTTCCTGCTGGGGTTCGCGCTACAGGCCGGCGACAAAACCAGCGTCAATCTCAATCTTGAATTTGGCGTGACCGCCGACGCACCGGACATGCGAGTGACGCTGCGGCTACCCTATTCTTTTTAACGCAGCACCTTACCGCTGCTTGACAGAATCGATCTTCATGTAACGGTACA
>RCMY010004956.1_pt1 | contig 11357 bp, 10 predicted proteins | sample 2041341 | NCBI WGS metagenome assembly RCMY01 (sample SAMN09708234, study PRJNA481090) | Marine sediment metagenome, whole genome shotgun sequencing project.
CCAACATCTCCAGGGTCCAGGCCTGCACGGTTCTGGGCCGGTCGCGTGCCACCCACTACCGGCACCGTCGGGCACCATTGCACGGTCCGCCCGCGCCACGGCCGCCGTCGCACCGGGCGTTCACCGACCTCGAACGCGACCGGCTGCTCGCCACACCAACCCGAAGAAAACCTGTCTCACACCCCTTGACACGTTCCGCCATCATCAACTCTGTGACAGTGCTCGTGCATGATGAACACATGACGGTGATCGCTGTTCCTCGACCCGAAGTGGCAGGTGAGATCGACGTCGAACGCGCTGAGATCGAAGTCACCTCGACCGGGCCGGTCGAGTGGCGGGGGCCCCGGGCCGGGGGGGGCCCCCCCCTGGGCGGGGGTTCCTCGGGCCTGGCGGGGCCCCGCCGATGGTCGAGATCGTCGAGACGCTGCTGCTCCGGGCGACGCGGGCAATGGATGAACTCGCTGGCCTGCCGCTCGACGAGATGGACGCCGAAGCAACCGAGGCCCTCGTGATCGGCACGGAGCGCCTTCGCCGCACTGCCGACGCAGCGACGGTGTCAGTCACAGCCCACGTCGAGCAGACGCAACCGTTCCGCTCCGATGGCTTCTTCAATACCGCTGCCTACCTCAAGCACCGGATTCAACTGTCTGGTCCCGAGGCGCATCAGCGAGTTCAGATGGCACGACTGCGCCGCCTGCTCGACCGCTGGGCAGCGAGCCACGAAGCCGGGCTGATCGGTACGGCGCAGTTCCGTCTGATGGCGCGCATCGCAGCGAACCCACGCATCACCCCGGAGGTGCTCGCCCAGGGCTCGATCGGGCTGTGGTGTGATGCGCTCGATTGCAGCTACCGCGAGTTCGAGCGGCGCGCGCTGACCTGGGAGGCCCTCGCTGATCCCGTCGGTGCACTGTCCAAGGCGGAGCGGGCCACTGCTCGACGGTCGGCCTCCTGCGTTCCGCTGGGTGGCGGTGGCTGGGCACTTCAGGCCCGCTTCGATGACATCGGTGGCGCCGAGTTCTACGAGATCTTCGCCCACTTCGTCGACGTCGAGTGGCGCAACGACTGGCGCGAGGCAGCCCAACGCCTCGGCGAGGGCAACGTCACGGTCCTTGACCTGCGCCGCACCGAAGACCAGCGCCGATGCGACGCGCTTGTCGCCATGGCCCGCTCCGCGGCAACACACGGATCAGGTGCGACCGCTGAGCCGACGGTCAACTTTCTGATCGATCATGAGACCGCCCGCTCCATCGTCCTCGGCGAGCCGATCGATCCAGATCGCTACCGTGATGTGGTCTCACGAACCGATCGCGGAGTTCGGGTCCACCCGCGCCACATCGTCAACTGTGCAATGTGGGCCCACATCAGACGAGTCATCACCGACGCAACCAGTGTGGTCATCGACCTCGGGCGTCGATCACGGCTCTTCACCGGACCATCACGAGAAGCCCTGATGCTTCTCGAGGACGAATGTGCGTGGATCGGCTGCGACAAGCCCACAGCATGGTGCGACGCCGACCACTCTGTCGGCTGGAAAGCCCACGGCAACACGGTGCCCCGAAATGGCGGTCCGCTGTGCCGTTCGCACAACCTGTTGAAGGAACAGGGCTACCGAGTCGTCCGTTCACCGGACGGTGAGTGGCACACCTTCGGCCCAGACGGCGGCGAGATCCTGTGACACGTCCCAACGTCTGAATCTGCCGACACCTCCTGTCAGCCACTCCTCAACTCGGCAACTCGGCACCTCGGCAACTCGGTCAGCGAGCGACAGCGACGGCGGTCTCCGCTGCATCGAGGTAGCGCTCGACGGCGCGTGTCTGCAGTGCCCGGGCAATCGGCGGAGCAAGCCGCGCCAGCGGATTACGCACCAGCGAGACGGCATCGATGATGACCTGTACATCGCCCGCAGCGTCGCGACGAACGGTGAAACGCTCTTCGCCCTGTTCCGGGTGTTCTGGCAGCGTGCCGTACGTGAACGACCACTCGTCGGGTCGGTCCGTCACGTCGACGACGCGACATACGACATCAACCCAGCCGACCGGCAGCGGTGCCGACATCGCCACGATGACGCCCACCTCGACGTCGCCGTCGGCAGCGACGATCAGGCCAGAGCCACGTTGCAGGCCCCACGACCGCACCGATGCGACTGCCGCGTCGAACACATCGTCTCCGGCTCCGATCGACCGACTCCAGCAATCACGCAGATAGCCGCTGGGCAGGTCATCGTGCGCGGTCACCCCGACCGGTTCGTAGGTCAGTTCCAGATCGCGTTGGGCATCGGCGAGTGACCGCAGTGCCTCGACGGACGGTGGCCGGAGGTGCAGCCTCACGCGAGCCCAGACCAGGTCAGGGCTGTTCTCGACGACATCACGTCAGTATTCGCTGCATCGCCGCACGAACCGGCGCTTCGTCGACACCGGCAACCACCTCGACTCCCGACGCCCCGTCGAGAACGAACGTGAGGCCGGATCCGAGCGCCTTCTTGTCGCGGTACATCAGTGCCACCAACTCATCGGCGTCGAGCCCGGGTGGCGGGTTCGTCATCAGGTCGTACTCCCCGGCGATGACCGCCCGGTGTTCGGCGACCCGTCCGGCGTCGATGCGCCCCACTTCGAAGCCGAGTTCGGCCGCATAGATCAGCCCGATCGCCACAGCTTCACCGTGTGCCAGATCGTGCCCGGTGGCGATCTCGAGAGCATGGGCGAAGGTGTGCCCATAGTTCAGCAGCGCTCGACGGCCACCCTCGCGTTCGTCCGACGCCACGACCTCGGCCTTGATCTCGATACAGCGAGCGACTCGCTGTTCGAGATCCATCGCCAGGAGGTCGTCGCCGGTCAAGAAGTGGTACTTCGCCATCTCCCCGAGGCCGCAGCGCATCTCCCGCGGGGGCAGCGTGTCCAGGAAGTCGAGGTCGCACAGCACACCCGACGGCTGCCAGAAGGCGCCGACGAGGTTCTTGCCCTCCGGCAGGTTGACCCCGGTCTTCCCACCGATCGCAGCGTCGACCATGCCGAGCAGGCTGGTCGACACGTGCACCACCGGAACCCCACGGTGCCATACCGACGCAGCAAACCCCGCGACGTCGGTGACCATGCCACCGCCCACGCCGATCACGACGTCGTTGCGGGTCAGGCCCATCGCCGCGAACCCACTCATCAGCGTGCCGATCGTGTCCAGCGACTTGGCGCCCTCACCCCGGCCGATGACGAAGGTCTCGACCTCGAAACCCGGCAGTTCGACCTCGCCCGGAATGCCGTCCTGAGTCACCACGGCGGCGCGTTTCGCCGTGACCGGCAGCAATGACGGGAGTTCCCCGGCGACGCCACGGCCGACGACGACGTCGTAGGCCCGGTCCCCCAGCGGGACGGTCAGCCGGCGCATCGCAACACCGCCTGCGTCACGTCGTGGACCGAGCGATGGTCGACCGAGACGATTGCGTCGGCCACCTCTTGGTACAGCGCCTCGCGATCGTCGTGCATGGCACGCAGCGTGCCCTCCGGGTCTTCGTCGAGCAGTGGTCGGTGCATGCCGTTCTTAACCCGCTCGACCAGCAGCTCGACATCGGCAAGCAACCAGACCACATGCGCATCGCTCGCGGCGAGCGCTGCGCGATTGGCCTCTGACAGCACCACACCGCCGGCGGCTGCGACGACCGATGGTTCATCTGACTCCAACGCATCGATGAGTGTCTCTGTCTCGAGCGCACGGAACGCAGCCTCGCCATCACTGGCCCAGATCTCACGGACGGTCCGACCGGTGCGCTGCTCGATCAGTTCATCGGAATCGAGGAGCGGGCGGTCAAGCTTGCGCGCCAGCATGCGGCCCACCGACGACTTGCCGGCACCCATCATGCCCACGAGGACGAGGTGCTTCGAGCTGCACGTGTTCATGAGAGGTTGGCGTGGAACGACTCGGCGTTGCGGACGAACTCGTCCACCGAGTCGCCGCCGAACTTGCGCTGCGCCTCGGTCGCCAGCACGAGGGCGACCATCGTTTCAGCGACCACACCCATGGCGGGAACAGCGGTCACGTCGGTGCGCTCCTTGAACGAGACACCGGACTCCTTGGTGGCGGTGTCGACCGTTTCGAGGGTCGGCTTGTTGAGCGTCGCCAGCGGCTTCATCGCCGCCCGGATCACCATCACCTCACCCGTCGTCATGCCGCCCTCGGTGCCACCGGCGAGCGTGCTGGACCGGCGATACTGCTTCGCATCGGCGTCCCACGAGATCGGATCGTGCGCAGCGCTCCCCCGGCGACCGGCGACGTCGAAGCCATCGCCGATCTCGACGCCCTTGACAGCCTGGATACTCATCACGGCCTGCGCCAGGGCGGCGTCGATCTTGCGGTCCCAGTGCACGTGGCTCCCGAGGCCGACCGGCACGCCGAACGCGAGTACCTCGACGACACCGCCGAGCGAGTCGCCGTCCTTCGCTGCCGCCTTGATCTCCTTGATCATCTCCTCTGAGGCGTCGATGTCGAAGCAGCGGACCTGGTTCTCGTCGACCCGTTCCAGTTCGGACGGTGTCGGCCGCGTCGCGCTCGCCGGTACCCGTGCGGCACCCATCTGGATCACGTGGGAAATGACGTCGATACCCAGCGTCTTCAGCAGCTTCTTCGCCACCGCGCCGGCGGCGACACGAGCGGCAGTCTCGCGGGCACTCGCCCGTTCCAGTACGTCACGAGCGTCGGTGAATCCGTACTTCTGCATGCCGGCGAGGTCCGCGTGGCCGGGCCGAACCTGCGTGAGCGGGTCCTTCGTGGCCCCGGGCGCCGGGCTCATCTCTTCGTGCCACTTGTCGCTGCGGAACCACTCGCTGTTCTTGATCTCGATCGCCACGGGTGAGCCGAGCGTGCGTCCGTGCCGAACTCCACCGATCAGCGTCAGCTCGTCGGCCTCGAATCGTTGACGCGGCCCGCGGCCGTATCCGAGTCGACGGCGGCCCATCTCGGCCTGGATCTCTTCGACGGTGATCTCGAGTCCGGCCGGCAGACCCTCCATGATCACGACGAGGCCCTGGCCATGGCTTTCACCTGCGGTGAGGTAGCGAAGCATCAGGCCAGGCTAGCGAGGCTCGGTGCGTGCTCTCCGGACCAGTTCCGCCAGTGCCGCTGTTCGCATCACCGAGGTGCCCGGATGGACTCCGAGCCACGCCTCCTGCTGCAGTGCGGCCTGATGGACCAGCATGCCCAGCCCGTCGACCGTCCGAGCGCCGAGGTCCTCTGCAGCGAGCATCCATGCCGTCTGCAACGGGTGATAGACGAGATCGGCGACGACCTGACCAGCCCGCAGCAGATCGGGGTCACACGGCAGATCCTCGGGCGCCGACATGGCGGGGTCGATGCCCATGCCGACGCTCGTGGCGTTGACGACGACGTCTGCCCGCGTCACGTCGCTCACGATGCCCACCGAAGCAGCACTCGCCAACGTCGCTGCCTGATCGGCACGATCACGACTCCGATTGAGCACCGTGATGTCGGCGACACCACTCCGGCCGAGCGCGTCGATCACCGAACGAGCAGCACCGCCGGCACCGATCACGGCCACACGAGCGCCCTGCACGTCGACACCGGCCTCGGTGAGCGATGCGATGAAACCGGCGCCGTCCGTACTCGACCCGACGAGATCGTCACCGTCCCAACTGATCGTGTTGACCGAGTCGAGCGCTCGCGCCGCCGGATCGAGCCGATCGACGAGTCGGGCGACCTCGGACTTGTGCGGCATCGTGACCGACAACCCGGCGAGACGCAGGACTCGCATCGATGCCACGGCATCAGCAGCCTTGCCGGGTGCGATCTCGAACGCCGTGTAGATCCAAGGAACGCCAGCGGCATCGAAGGCAGCCTGATGGATGACCGGTGAGAGGCTGTGGGCGACCGGCGAGCCGATGACGGCTGCGATTCGCGGCGTGCTCATCCGCCGAATTCGACGCCGGCGTACCGGACGATGTTCGCCTCGTGCTGCTCGAACGTGGCAGAGAAGGCATGGCTACCGTCTTCGGCAGCCAGCACGTAGAAGAAGTAGTAGCACTCGGACGGGTTCGGCAGGTCAGCACAGATCGGGTCGCCCGGCGCAGGGTTGGGTGCCGGGTTCAACGCGGCACGGATCGAGGCGCGACCCGGGTTGGCGATCGGCGTCGCCGGCAGGCCACCACGCAGATACGTGTTCCACGGCGAGTCGATCTGACGGAGTTCTGAGAAGTTGAGGTTCGGGTCGAGACCCAGCTGATCGCGTTGGTAGTAGATCGTGGCGTCGATCTGGAGCTCGAACGGATCATCAGGGTTGAATCGCGACACGGCAATGCGGTTCTGGATCACGCGGGAGATCTTCGCCCGATCTTCGGGGACTGCCGCTTCGCGTTCGATCATCGACGCGATGATCAGGATCTCGTACGGGGTGAAGCCGAGTTGCGCGGCCTTGGCCTCGAGATCCTCCTGCTCACCGACACGCTCCATCAAGCTGATCATGCGGTCGATCAACTGCGTCTCGGACTCGGCGTTCGACACCGCATAGGTGTCGGGGAAGAGCAGACCCTCGACGGTGTTGGTCCCCGGTGGCAACCAGCGCGCCACGATGCTCGGCGACGTCGCCGCGGCGATGAACTCCGCTTCATCCATCCGCTCGACGACACCCTCGACGCGTCGCGCCATCTGGGCGATCGTGAAACCCTCGGGGAACGTGACGTTGGTCGTGGTCTGAGCCGGAGGCGTCTTGAGCCGCGCCAGCACGTTGCCCATGTGGTCGTTCGGCCGAAGTTGATAGAAACCCGGTGTGATCTCGAGACCGTCGTTGCGCTCGACGTACTGCTCCCAGACACGAATGTCGGTGATGAAGCCTTCCTCGAGCAACTGTTCGTTCAGCGTGTCGAACGTGGCATTCTCGGGTACCTGGATGTTCGCGAGATCGCCCGGGTCGCCCTCCGGATTGATCTTGCCGAGGTACCACCAGCCGACGGCGCCGGCGATCATCACCACGACGACCACGAGCCACATCGAACCGTAGACGACCCACTTCAGCGGACGCGTCTGGCGCCGCAGGCGCTCGACCTGACCGGTCTGGTCCGTGGCGTCCCACGGGTCTGTCGGCCAGTCCATGGCGGGTCGGCTGTCAGGGTCGACCTGCGCTTCGGGCAGCAACGGGTCCAGGTCGGTCACGACGCTCCCCCGTTCTGCCCGCCGGCCCAGGTGTTGGAACGGTGATCGAGCCACGCCTGCAGCATGACGGCAGCGGCCATCTTGTCGACGATCTGACGTTGACGCTGGCCACTGAGACCCGCATCGCGCATGGCCTGTTCCGCTGTCACCGTCGTGAAGCGCTCGTCATACATCTCCACCGGCACGCCGACAACGGTAGCCAGCTGCTTGGCCTCGGTGGTGGCACCCCTGGCCGCCGGCCCCGAGGACCCGTCGAGCGACAGCGGCAGCCCGACGACGACGACCTCACACTCCTCCAGCTTGACGAGTCTGGCGATCTCGGCGTGGTCGTGGCGCCGCGACTTCGAGCGGTGCACCGTCGTCAACGCCGACGCGATGGTTCCCGACAGATCGCTCACCGCGATGCCCACTCGCTTGGAACCGAGATCGATGCCCAGCGCCCGGACCCCCGGGACTCGCTCGGTCACGGGCTGCACCTCATACGCTGTGTCTCACAGAACGTGGGGAACCGACTCGGCGGCGATGCGCAGGGCTTCGGGGATGCCCGAGGGGTCCTTGCCGCCTGCCGTGGCGATGTCGCCCTTGCCGCCACCGCCGCCACCGACAGCGCGTGCGGCGTCCTTGATCAGCAGCGATGCGGGCTTCGAGTTGCCCGGCTCCACGGCGCCGACGAGCGCGACACCACCGGTGTCGGTCTCGCCGACGAGGACGACGACCTTGATTCCGGGTGTCTGGCGCACCGCGATGGCGAGCTCACGGAGCTCGCCCGGCGTCAGGCCGTCGACCTGGGTCACGACGACACCGTCGACCGCGATCTCGCACAGCTCGCTGGCGCGTCCGGCAGCGAGCTGGGAGCGCAACGCCTTGATCTCGTCCTGCAGGGCCCCGGCCTCGTCGAGCTTGCGTTGGACACCGCCGAGCAGGTCGTCGGGCTGTGTCCCGACCAGCTTGGCGACCTCGGCGATCAGTGCTTCGTCGCGTTGCAGCAATGCCACGCTGGCGTCGCCGGTCACAGCTTCGATGCGGCGCAGGTTCGAGCCGATCGAGGACTCGCTGACGACCTTGACGGTGCCGATGTCGCCCGTCGCGCGGACGTGCGTGCCACCGCACAGTTCGATGGTCGAGCCGGCTTCGAGCACACGCACGATGTCGCCGTACTTGTCGCCGAAGAACGCGATGGCACCGAGTGCCTCGGCCTCGTCCTTGGTCGTCTCGAAGATCCGTGTCGGCATGTTGCCGAGCGTCTCGTGGTTCGCGATGTCCTCGATCTGCTTGATCTGTTTCGGCGTGACAGCGTCGTAGTGGGAGAAGTCGAACCGCAGACGGTCGGGGCCCACCATCGAGCCGGCCTGCTTGACGTGCTCGCCGAGCACGTGCCGAAGCGCGTAGTGCAGCAGGTGCGTGGCGGTGTGGTTGCGCCGGATCGCGTCACGTCGCAACACGTCGATCGAAGCCGTTCCCGTCTGGCCGGCGGTGACGGAGCCCTCGGTGACCCGGGCGTTGTGGCGCCGCAGGTTGGGGAGGGCAAAGGTGGTGTCGAGCACCGTGGCGGTGCCCGTGTCGGTCGTGATCGTGCCGGTGTCGCCGACTTGGCCACCGGACTCGGCGTAGAACGGAGTCCGGTCGACGAAGATGTCGACGGTCGGGTTGCCGTCGGCATCATCGGCACCGTCGATGATCGCGAGGACGCGGCAGTCGGCGAAGTCCTCCTGGTACCCCACGAACTCGGTCACACCGAACTGGTCGAGCACGTCGCGGAATCCTTCGATCGCTTCGGCGTCGACGCCACCCTTCTGGGCGGCCTTGGCACGATCACGCTGCTCGGTCATGTCGGCGTCGAAACCGACGAGATCGACCTCGATGTTGCGTTCGCTGGCGATCTCCTGGGTGAGTTCCAGTGGGAATCCGTAGGTGTCGTGCAAGAGGAACGCCGTCGAGCCCGAGAGCTTCTCGGTGTTCTCGTTCAACTCGCCGTCGAGAATCGACAGGCCGTTCTTCAGCGTGTGGCGGAAGCGTTCCTCTTCCTTGCCGATCACGTCGGTGATGAAGCTCATGTTCTTGGTGACATCGGGATAGGCGTTGCCCATCACATTGCCGGCGACTTCGACGAGTCGCGGCATGACGAGTTGGTCGGTGCCCAGTAGGTACGCGAAACGGACAGCACGTCGGATGATGCGACGCAGCACGTAGCCGCGGGCCTCGTTCGACGGGAAGACGCCGTCGTTGACGAGCATGGTGCTGGACCGGGCGTGCTCAGCGAGCACCCGCATGGCGAAGCTGGCCCGGTCGTCGTAGTCACCGACGATGTACTTGTGACCCGTGATCGACTGCGCCTCGTCGATCAACGGCTGCATCAGGTCGGTCTCCCAGACCGAGTCGACACCCTGCTTCATGGTCAAGATGCGTTCCAAGCCGGCGCCGGTGTCGATCGACGGCTGCGGAAGCGCCGTACGCGACCCGTCGGCTGCCTGGTTGAACTGCATGAAGACCAGGTTCCAGATCTCCATGAACCGGTCGCCGGAAGGATCAGCGATCGGACCACCCTCGGGCCCGAACGCACTGCCACGGTCGATGTGGATCTCGCTGCACGGACCGCACGGCCCGGTGTCGCCCATCTGCCAGTAGTTGTCCTTGTCACCGAGGCGCTGGATGCGTTCCATCGGCACGCCGACCTGCTCGTGCCAGATCTGCTCGGCATCGTCGTCGGACTCGTGGACGGTGATCCAGAGCTGGTCGCCGTCGAAGCCGAGCCCACCCTGCTCGATGGAGTCGGTCATCAGCTCCCAGGCGTACGGGATCGCGGCCTCTTTGAAGTAGTCACCGAAGCTGAAGTTGCCGAGCATCTCGAAGAACACGAGGTGGCGCTTGGTGCGACCGACGTCATCGAGGTCGTTGTGCTTGCCACCGGCGCGAGCGCACTTCTGCGAAGCCGTGGCCCGCTTGAACGGGGGCTGCTCGTTGCCCACGAAGTAGTCCTTGAACGGCACCATCCCGGCGACGTTGAACAGCACCGTCGGGTCATGCGGGATCAGGCTCGCCGACTGCACGACGGTGTGGTCCTTCTTGGCGAAGAAGCTGGTGAAGGATTCACGCAGCTGGTCGGCGGTCATGTGGCTGGTCATATCGGCGATGATCCTACCCAGCACTCGCTGCAGGGCGCGGATAGCTTGCAGCCCGTGAGCCGGAGCGAATCGACACCGATCGACGTCCACGAGTGGATCAGTTTCGAAGATCCCGACGAACACCGCACCTGGGTCTTCGACGCGACCTACCTCCGGTCGAACTTCATGTGCATCTTCGGGTGCGGTTGCAAGGGCATCCTCGATGAGCCGGCGCCCGAACTGATGCAGGGCTGCTGCTCGTTCGGCGCCCACTTCGTCGACGTTGCAGACGTTGCGAACGTGGTGTCGTACTTCGACCGGGTGGAGCCGAAGCACATGCAGTTCCACGCCAAGGCGTCGAACACGAAGAAGGGGCAACCCGGCTTTCTCCGTGACGGTGACCCAGATGATGAGGGAAATCCGACCACGATGACCCGCCTGGTCAGCCACGAGGGCACCAAGGCCTGCATCTTCCTGAACCGGCCCGGCTTCGAGGGCGGCGCAGGCTGTGCACTGCACATCGCTGCCGACGACAACGACGAGCGGATGATGGACTGGAAGCCGCAGGTCTGCTGGCAGGTTCCGCTGCGCCTCGAACACTCGAGCGACGAATCGGGACACGTCACATCACGGCTCCGCGAGTGGAAACGTCGCGACTGGGGTTCGGGCGGCGAGGATTTCGGCTGGTGGTGTACCGAGGAAGAGGACGCCTTCGTGGGCAGCGAACCGTTGTTCCGATCAGCACGCGACGAGATCGTCGAGCTGGTGGGCGCGCCGATCTACGACCAGATGGTCGAGCTGTTGGAGCGCAGCGAATGGGTTCCGCTGGCGCATCCGGTGGTGCGGCGCTAACGACTCAGTCGGCTGCAGTCAGTCGTCGTCGGTATCGGTGTCGTCGTCGTCGAACTCGACGCCGTACTTGGCGGCGAGTGCTGCGTACTCGTCATCGCCAGAGGACCCCGATGACCCCGATGACTCTGAGGTCTCGGAATCGTAGGACGACGGTTCGTCACGGCCTCCAAGGCCGAGATCGAACGCTCCTGGTCCGGATTGCTTCAGTTTTCTCGCCTCTTCGAAACGGCGATGACGACCCTTCTTCACGACAGG
>RCMY010004957.1_pt1 | contig 11354 bp, 13 predicted proteins | sample 2041341 | NCBI WGS metagenome assembly RCMY01 (sample SAMN09708234, study PRJNA481090) | Marine sediment metagenome, whole genome shotgun sequencing project.
CTTCGAGGGCTATTTCGCCGAAGCATGCTTCATTGGAGAGCATCAGACGGCTTGCTCGAGCAGGGTCGATCCCTGCATCGAGGAGATCCTTGATCGATGAGTAGGAGCCTTGGTTGGACGCCACGAGCTCTGCGGCTTCTGCTTGATATAGCCCGCGAACGTCGGTGATGTCGTTGAACGTCGCAACGTTCAGGTCAACGCGCTGTGAGCAATCGGCCACAGTTGACACGACGTCTTCGAGACTCTGTATCTGGCGGAGGCAGGTCCCGTTGAGCGCAAGCCAGGTGATGGTCCGTTCCAGGACTCCCTCTGTTTCGGAGATCTGGATCACGTCCTCAAACGGGCGATTTCCAACCAGAATCTCAGCCTGCGGCTCGTCAATCCCCTGGAGTTCGGTGAGTTCCGAGAGAAATGCCGTGTTGATGTCGACATCGTCGGGCGCACCGACTTGGTAGATGTCCATGATCTCGACACGATGTGCTCCCGCGACCGTCTCGAGGCAGCGACGACACTCGCCGTCCCACGGCAGATCGATGAAACCGGTGACAGTGACGCCACGCTCGATCGACTCGACCACGACCTCACCGATCAGTGGATCCGGCCTGGTTCGACTGGCGACGACTTGGAGCGGAGGGAGCAAGATGTCGATCGGCACAACCCGACGCTCGCCAAGCCTGCGTCGAAGATCCGAGACGTTGATCTCGTGTTTCACTGTCGGCTTCCGCTCGTGGTTCCCGCTACTCATGGCGTCCAAGGATACGGGTGCACAACGGTCTTCACAGATCGGAAAGCTGCTCGACCCGACCCGACCCGACAAGGAGCAGTCGCCAACGAGCCGCTCAGTGATTCTCGGGAACCTCAGCCTGTGGTGGCGGAGGTGAATCAGCCAGATCGAGGTTCTCGGTGAGGTCAATCGACGATGCCTCGCCAGCAGCTGAACCGAGCAGACGTGTCCGCCCCTTGGCCACGGTCTCGCCTGTGCGGGCGAGCAGCAGCTCGAACGTGGCCAGCTTCTTGTCGCAGAAATCCTCGGTCTGACGGATCAGCATTCGACTCTCGGCCTTCGCCTTCTCGATGGTGGCTCGGGCGTTGTCTTCTGCTGCACGAACGATTTCTTGCCGCTCGACCATGCGGGTCACCTGCTGACGACCCTGGTCGATGATGGCGTCTCGTTCCCGCTCGGACTGCGCGAGGAATTCCTCTTTCTCCTTCAGCAGCCATCGAGCTCGACGGAGCTCGTCGGGAAGCTCCTCGCGAGCTCCCTCGAGGAGGTCGAGGATCTCGTCCCTGTTGATCTTGGCCATCGCCGACATTGGTGCAGTTCGAGCTGCTGAGATGTCGTCGATCGCTTGGGCGAGCAAATCATCGACGATCGGCACTCGATACGGATCAGCATCGACAGGCTCGGTGTCGGCATCGAAGGCAGCCGGATCGGGAACGGCGCGTATGAACGCCCTGGGGTTTTCTTGATCGAAGAAGTCAGCCATTGGTGAACCTTGCTTGGAGGGCGGAGAGTACCGACGGCGGGACGACATCGCTGACGTCGCCCCCCATTGCGGCAATCTGGCGCACGTAGGTGCTGGCCACCAGCGCCGATGGGCCAGTGGCGGGAACGAAGATGGTGGGGATGGATCCAGTCGTGAGATTCATGTGAGCCTGCTGCATCTCGGCATCGAGATCCGATCCACCCCGCAGCCCCTTCACCAGACAATCACATCCGAACCCAGCGGCGGCGTCGGTGACGAGTCCGCTGAACAACTCGACCGAGACGCCAGCGAGATCAGCGACCTCGGAACGGATCATGTCGACTCGCTCGTCTGGCGTGAACACGCCTGAGGGCTTGTCTGGATTGTGTCCGACACCAACGACCACGCGGTCGAAGAGCCCAGCGACGTGGCGGATCACCGCCAGGTGCCCGTTGTGGACGGGATCGAACGAACCGGGGTACAGCGCAGTTGCCATGACCGCTCGACGTTAGCCCTCGGCCCGTTCCGCTATGACGATGCGGGAGCGGCCGTACTCGCGGCGCTTGAGTTCTTGCCACGGTTCGGTCAGCGGAATGTCGAACGACGCGTGTCCGACGAAGACCTCGGACGGCACGAGTGGCAGGAGTTCGGCCCATACGTCGTCGGTATAGGGAGGATCGCAGAACGCGAGCTCGACAGCAGGAGCGGTCCGCACCACGCTCTCGACATTTGCGATCAGAATCGTCACTTGATCGGTGAACCCGAGGGCCTCGACGTTCTTCTGAATCACCGCAGCGGCTCCACGGTTGCGTTCGACGAACGTGACGTGGCCCGCTCCCCTACTGAGGCACTCGAGACCGAAAGAACCGCTGCCCGCGAACAGATCGAGGACTCGACAGTCATCGAGCTCGATGATCGGCAGGAGCATGTTGAAGATGCCCTCTTTCGCCCGGTCGGTGATCGGCCGAGTTCCCTGCCCTTCCGGAGCGATGAGCTTTCGTCCTCGAGCCGAACCGGAGATCACGCGCATTGCCGCACGCTATAGCGTGCGATCCATGACCAGGTTGCAGCCATGACCATGCCAGACGCGGAAATCGTCTGTGTCGACTGCGGGGGCACGTGTTATCCGCTCGGCTGGTTCCCCGAAGACGGTCCCCTCGAGCCAGGCACGATCCTCCCGTACCGTTGCAAGGACTGCCTCGATCGTTGGGACATCGTCATAGGCGACGGCGACGACACCGACGCCTACTGAGGCGAATCCGGTCGGCCGGAACCACGCGGCCGATTCCCGCTAGACCCAAGACGAATGGTGCTTCACGATCGACTCATGACGTCCACCAGTTTTGTCCTCCGCCCGATTCCGAACGATGCAGCGATCAGCTTGCGAGACGTGGGCGGCGCCACGTACGTCGCCGATTCGTTTCCTGGCTACCCATGTCGGCAATGCCTTCAGGATGCGCAGATCGGCGACGAGCTCATCCTGGTCTCCCACGATCCGTTTTCGGGCGAGTCGCCATACCGATCGGCAAGTCCGATCTTCCTTCATCGCGAGACATGCGTCGCTCCCCCGCTCGGTGGGGAACTGCCAGAACAGCTCACCAGACGGCAGCTTTCAGTACGCGCCTTCGACACCAACGAGTTGATGATCGACGCAGCCGTCATCGACGGGCGCGACCTTCGCACGACGATGAGCCGGTTCTTCGAGAGCAAGGACACACATCAGATCCACATCCACAACGCCAGCCGAGGATGCTGGGCCGTGTCCGTCGACCGCTCAAACTGAATCAAGGTTCCGCTCCCAGCTCCGACAATCACGCTCGCGGGAGTTCTGAGCGCAGCAGGAACGCCAGGGGCTGAAGCGTTCACGTTCACGGGAGTTCTGAGCGCAGCGAAGAACTCCAGGAACGCCCGAGGCCCGCCAGGGGCCGAAGCGTTCACGTTCACGGGGAGTTCTGAGCGCAGCGAAAAACTCCAGGAACGCCCGAGGCCCGCCAAGGGCCGAAGCGTTCACGTTCACCCGAAGCGTTCCCAGTCACCCCTTGAGCAAGAACTCTGCCTCTTCTGGGTCGAGGAACAGCTCGAGCTCGCCTGCCAGCCCCGGATGCTTGGCCAAACCTGGGTCGGCGTCGAGCAACTCGATCGCCGTGCTCCGAGCGGCCTCGATCACCGCCCGATCCGTTCGCAACGACGCAAGCTTCAGATCATTTTGACCCTTCTGCCGCTCGCCGAGAATCGTGCCCTCGCCTCGCAGGTCGAGGTCGACCTCGGCCAGCTCGAACCCGTCGGTGGATGCAACCAGCGCCTGCAGCCGAGCCTCGCCGTCTGGGGTCCCAGCCTCACCGACCAACCAACACGTCGATGCATGCTCACCTCGGCCAACACGACCACGCAGCTGGTGCAGCTGCGCTATCCCGAAACGATCGGCGTCGAGAATGACCATGCCGGTCGCGTTCGGCACGTCGACGCCGACCTCGATCACCGTCGTGGCGACGAGTACGTCGAGATCCCCAGCTCGGAATGCATCCATCGTGGCGTCTTTCTCGTCGGGTTTCTGGCGCCCGTGCAACAGCCCGAGCCGGAGCTCAGCCAGCTCGACCAACTGGAGTCGCTCGGCGATCGTTTCGGCAGACGCGACCTCGATCTTTTCGGACTCATCGATGAGCGGACACACCACATAGATCTGTCGCCCCTCGGCGACCGCGGCCCGAACGTCTTCCCACATTGCCTCGAGGTCGAGCGGGGCATCACCTTCGAGCGAGCCAGACGCTTGGATCCAATGGGTCTTGATCGGCGTTCGGCCTGGCGGAAGCTCATCGAGAACCGACACATCGAGGTCGCCGTAGACGGTCATCGCTGCGGTTCTCGGAATGGGGGTTGCGGTCATGACCAGGACGTCGGGGAGCGCATCGGTCGCGCTCTTGGCCCGAAGGGCCGCACGCTGCTCGACGCCAAATCGGTGCTGTTCGTCGATCACAACAACACCGAGCGACGAGAACATGACCGAGTCCTGGATCAAGGCATGGGTGCCGATGATCAGGTCGGTCGTGCCAAGCAGGAGTTCAGACAAGATCCGCTTGCGTTCCGGGGTCGACACACGGTTGGAGAGCAGCTCGACCTTGAGTGGCCGCTCGCCCAAAAGCGATCCGGGCTCGGGCACCGACAGGCCATCGAGCAGCCGACGGATGCCAGCGTGGTGCTGTTCGGCCAAGACCTCAGTCGGCGCCATCAACGCCCCCTGGTGCCCGCCGTCGACGGCCGCCAGCATGGAGGCCACGGCCACGAGTGTCTTGCCGGAACCGACGTCGCCCTGCAGCAGACGGTGCATGGGTGTGGGGCGGACGAGGTCAACAGCGATCTCATCGATCGCCCGTACCTGCGCACCAGTGAGCGGGAACGGAAGGTTGGAGCGGAAGAGATTGAGCAGCGGGCCATCGATGGCGTGCTCGAGTCCCTGCTCGGTTGCCTCGAGCGCTCGCTTGCGCAGCACGAGTGACAGCTGCATCCGGAAGAGTTCTTCGAAGATGAGGCGGCGCTTCGCAGCGGCTGCTTCTTCCAAGGAGTCGGGAGCATGGATGCCTTGGATTGCTGCGTTGCGATTGACGAAGTCGAAACGATCGAGGATCCAGTCAGGAAGCGGATCGACGATGCCACGACCCGTCGGAGGCAGCGTCCGGCGAACAGCCTCGGCCAGGAATTGCACGTAGTCCCAGCTGGTGAGTCCCGCCTTCTCGGACTGCGGATAGACGGGAATGATCTTGCCGGTCTTGTTGCCGACGAGGTCGACCAGCGGGTTGGCCATCTGGCGTTTGCCTCTGAAGTCGCCGACCTTGCCAAAGACCACCGCCTCAGAACCCTCGCTGAGCTGCCGCTCTCGCCACGCCTGGTTGAAGAAGGTGAGCTCCATCTTGCCGGTGCCATCGGTGACTGTGATGTTGACCATCACCCGGCCACCCTTGATGCGGCGAGATGAGGTCGACACGACCTTGACGAACACATTCGCTTCCTCGCCAACGAGAAGCTCGTCGATCCGGCGCTCGTTCGTGCGGTCGATGTAGCGGCGGGGATAGTGCGTGATCAGATCGAAGAGGTTGTGGATGTCAGACTTGTGCAGCCCCTTCAGCTTCTTCTCGCCAACGCCTTTGAGCCGAGCAACGTCAATCTCCGTGAGGTCGGCCAGCGTGAGTTCGGGGCGCGGTGTCTCCGTCACGCCTGTCGTCCCGTCTCGATGATTGGCTCGACGTCGTAGCTGATCGCCTTCGCTCCTGGCCTGCCCTCGAGCGCTCCGCTGATGGCCGCTGCAGCGAGATGAGGATCGACAACGTGGACGTGAGCGGCGTGCTCGTCGGCCGACGAGGCAACGACGACGTCGGTGCCGATCCCAAGGAGCAACTCGCGCAGCTCGTCATCTCCCACGAGGGTTGCCGGCACTCGGAACTGGATCTCGTAGGCACTCGCGGCCGGAGCTGCATCGCCGAGGCCAACGTTGCACACGATCAGATCTGTATCAGTGGCGCCCGAGCGCCGAGCGAGCCGGTCTGGCGAGTCGCCCATGACGCAGTGAAGAGCTTCGAAGAACAACAGCAAGCCAGCGGCGCCGCTGTCGACAACGCCACGTTTCGCCAAGACGGCGAGTTGGGTCGGTGTGGCTTCGACCGCTGCAGCGACGGTGACAACGAGGGCATCGAGGGAGCGACTGCTCGGCCCTTGCAGCGTCGCGGCCGCAACGTCGGCAACGGTCAACATTGTTCCCTCGACCGGCTTCGCGACTGCCCGACGAGCCCACCGGGCACCATCGCTCACTCCACGTTCGAGGTCGATTCGATCGCCCTCGAACGAGAAGAAGAATCCGGCGAGGAACTGGCCGATGATGAGCCCACTGTTGCCTCGACCGTCAAGCGCTGCAGATTCGACCTGCGCCGCTGCCACGTCGAGCGCCGTCACGCCTTCGAGGGCGGCGGAGATCGACGCAAGCGTGAAGACCATGTTGCTTCCGGTGTCGTTGTCGGCCACCGGAAACACGTTCAGCTCATCGAGCGTGGTGCGGTTGGCTTCGAGACGCGCCAAGAAGTCTCCAACCACAGCCACGACCTCATGGACTCCCAGCAGCACCACGGCGACGAACCGTAGCGTCGCCGGAGCAATCGACAGGCCCAGTCGACACCCCGTAGATTTCGGCGATGACTCCAGCTCGGCCCAGTCAATGAGCGATGAGCTCCTCACCACCGAACAGGTTGCGACGTTCGCTGCGCGTGGTTTCCTGGCATTGCCTGGTGTCGTCACAGACGACCTCAATGCAGCTGCCACGGTCGAGTGCAGCGAGATCCTCGACACCTGGGGCACCGCTGATCGCCCGTTTGCTCCTCGTTCTGGCCAACCGATCTCTGAGATCTACCCCCAGGGTTCTGCTCTCGGAGAGGTGCTCCGCCACCCGAGCGTGGCAGGTGCGATCGAGAGCCTCGTGGGTTCGTCCGCCCGGTTCGACCACGACTTCGTACACCTGCGCCGAGCTGGCGACCTGTCGATGCAGTCGCTTCACGCTGATGCCGCCATCGACACCACGACCGCGTTCGACATCCAGATCTTCTATTTCCCGCACGAAGTTGCCGCCGATGGCTGCGGAACGGGGTTCGTGCCTGGCACACATCTCCGCCGGATCCACGAGACCCAGGTGGGTCGGTACCGCCACATGCGGGGCGAGCGTCAGTGGGAAGGCCCGGCAGGATCGATTCTCATCTTCCACCAAGGTCTGTGGCACCGGGGCATGCCGAACCCTGGCGGAAGCGACCGTCTGATGTACAAGATCCGGCTCAACCCGACCGAGCCCCAGGTACTCAGGTGGAATACGTCCGACCTCGATCAACGACAACCAGACCCCTCCGACCATGTGTTCGCCACGACCAACCCCGCTCGACTCGGCGGCCAACTCCGCCGACGTGAGCAGTGGATGGGTGAGCAGGACCACCGCCTCGAGATCATCAATCGAACCAAGCTCTGGCGCTACCTGACAGGCGACAACACCGTCGACCTCGACTGGTATCTGTCCAGGGTCGAGGGCCGGGCTTCGATCGACCAGCAAGCCAGCAACGAACGGGCAAGCACCAAAGCGCCGGAGTCGCATCGATGAATCCTGAGACCCAGCGACAGCAGGTGCTTTGGCTTTGGACCGCCGACTCGAATCTCGACAGCGGTGTCGTTGCCTGGACGTTCCATGACGGCACCGACGTGGGCGCAGATCTTCCCGATCTGCCCTTCGAACGAGGCGTCGATGCGCTCGCCGCCGGTTGGCGATTGCTGCAGGCGTCGACCTTGCGCACGAAGTCAGCCGGTGACGAGTTCACCACTGGCGTACTCGAGTACGAATGGCTGTTCGAACGCATCGTGCCAGCAGTTCCCCATAACCTGCAGGAATGACGGCGTTGGGCGAGGGCGACGAGACCGGCGAGAGTTCGCGTGAGCCTCGTGTCCGCGGCACATCGACTTTGTCGTTCGGCTCAGGCAAACGCGAGGGGCACGATGCCTCGGCGTTCTATGAGCGGTTCGCAGCGCCTGAGATCTCCGACGACGAAACAATCAACACCAATCCCGACATCATCGCGACAACCTGTTTCGTCGGGTCGTCGGTCGACATGCACCAACTGGCCGACAATTCGGTCGCTTTGGTCGTCACGTCACCTCCCTACTTCGTCGGCAAGGACTACGAACTCGCCGTGGCAGCGTCGGCCGGCGACGACGGGGCGACGGTGCCGAGCGACTACGTCGAGTTCTTGACCATGCTGCGGGACGTGTTCGCCGAGTGCGCTCGCGTCCTCGAGCCAGGCGGTCGCATCGCCGTGAACGTGGCGAACCTCGGGCGCAAGCCATACCGCAGTCTCTCCGCCGACGTGATCGGCATCCTGCAGGACGATCTGGGAATGCTGCTGCGCGGCGAAGTGATCTGGTCGAAGTCGAAGGCGTCGTCGGGGTCGTGCGCGTGGGGCTCGTTCGCCAAAGCGTCGAACCCGGTGATTCGAGACAACACCGAGCGGGTGATCATTGCCAGCAAGGGCCGCTTCTCTCGAGCATTGTCGCCCAAGCGACGGGTTGCCGCAGGGCTGCCAAACGAATCAACGCTGAGCAACGACGAGTTTCTCGACGTCACGAAGGACGTGTGGGACCTCGAGCCGGCCTCGGCCAAACGAGTCGGGCACCCTGCCCCGTTCCCCATCGACCTTCCGCGCCGACTCATCGAGCTCTACACCTACACAGGCGACACCGTCGTCGACCCGTTTTGCGGGGCCGGTTCGACGCTGATCGCAGCTGAGCGCACGGGCCGGACCGGCGTCGGCTACGACACCGACCAGTCGTATGTTGCCCTTGCGCTCGACCGCCTTGCCAACGACCAGGCACCCGATCGTGACGATGCCCATGCCGCCGCTGTCGAGCTCGGCCGCAAGATCTCCGACATCGCATCCGATGCTTTGACCGGTGCTGGCTTCACGATCACCAAGGTCAAGCCAGCGTTGCGAGGCTTGGGCGTCTCCTACGACTTCCTCGTCACTGATGCAGATGGCGCCGAGTGGTGGATCGACATTGCTGGCAGCTTCACGGTCGCACGCAGTGGACTCGAGCGAAGTGACGGCCTCTGGCATGTGCTCGGGCGGCTGCGAACTCTCGAGGCCATGCATCCCACTCCGAGGCTGCTCGTCCTGACGCCGCACGTGGTCGACCCGACCTCGACCAATGGCAAGACGCTTCGGGCCGCGCCGCCAGGGGCACTCCACGATGTCATTTCGTTGTCGAGCGCCGACGATCTCGAACGGCTCGCCTCCTACGGCGGTGGCGAACAGCAGCCGCTTCCCGGCTTTTGGCGCCCGACCGACATCCCCAAGCAGCGCAAGCTCCCCCTCGTCACCGACCTCTGAGCTGAGGCCAGGCCATGTCGCAGACAACGGACATTCCGACAGACGATCCCGTCGTCGCGTCGTTCCGCTTCGGACCGAGCCATCGAATGTTCGCCGTGCTGTGGTGGCTGATGGGCCCAGTGCCATTCGTGCTGCTCGTGATCGGCGTCGTACGTGGCGGGGACCCCATCAACCTCTACATCTTCACGTTCCTGGCGATCGTGCCAATCCCGATCTGGGGACTCATCCTGTGGCGAGCGCGCATCGTCATCACCGAACGCCACGTGATCATTCGCCGATTGCGCAAGCCCGTCTACTTCGTTCGCGACAACACACAGATCCGGATCCACGGCGTCCGCTATCCGATGGCTCGTATCAGCGACGGGCTGCAGACCCGCAACAGCTGCGCCGTGACTGCCATGCGGGGGCGATCTCGCAAGCTACGGCGCTTGGCGACATACGTTCCAGTGACCATCCACAATCGCAGCGTCGATCCACTTCCAGAGCCCGATCTACTGACGCATCCTGGTCGGTGATTGGTCTCTTGTGATGTGGTGTCACCTTCCTCACCCGATCGATTCGGTTCAGATGAGGCAGCGGGCGAGGATGTCGATGGCGAGGTAGGTCGCTCGATCTCGGGTCCAGGGCTGACCGGACTCTGGGTCGTATTCGGTCGGCAGATCAACGCTCTCGGGAATGCCGGCGGAGAATCCAACACGCCCGAGCATCCAACAGCACCTGACAGCGTGGTCGGCCATGGCCAGAACGGCGACTCGATCAACGTCGAGCAACTCACGCGCCTGGCTCGCGACGCCAGCGGTGCTGAGGTATTCGACCGACCCGTCGTCGAGTTCGACGACACCAACCCGAGCGACCGATTCTTGCATCTCGTCAGCAACCTCCCATTGAGCGACGACGGGCAAACCCGTCGACTGAGCCCAACCGTCGGCCAGCAAAGCCAACTCCAGGTTGACCGGGCCGGGTGCACGTTCGCCATCGGGCCCCAGTCGATTGCCGAACGCAAAGACCGCCAGCGCCTCCGGCAGCGATTGCGTCTCGGGGCTGAAGGACAGCAACGCCGCAGATGCGAGGTCTGGCTGGGACGCCAACACATCGATGGCGCGCTGGTCGAGTCGCCCGGCCACCTCAGCGGCGAGCGCCCTGTCGCCGAGTTGCGGCCCCAACCGGGCAACAACCGCTGATCGAACGGCTTCAGGATGCGAAGGCACGGGCGACCGCAAGGGCCGGCGACGAGAACACCGGAATGTCGAGATCAGCGAGCAGGTCAGCTACCGGAGCCATCGAGGCCTGTGCCAAGACCACGACATCGACATCGTGCGCCCGTCCTCGAATCGTTTTCGCAACCGCGGCCAAGTACTCGGCTCGCTTGCCGGCGACGAGTTTGGGCCAGGCGGCTTCACAATCGATGAGGTCGAGATCGATTGCTGATCCAGCGGCTGCGGCGACTGCCCACAGCAGACTGCTCGTCGGCACGACGGTTGCCGAAACCGAGTAGGCGACCCCGATGCGGTGACCAGCGGCCACGGCCTCCTCCGCGTCGACACGAAAATATCCGGCCTTTGTCGGCAGGTGTGAGGAGGGGTCATCATGAGGTGATTGCACCGTCCCAGCCTGTCATAAACCCCGGGCGGGGCAGAATGTGGCGAAACGCACACAAAACAGGGCCGGAGCGGGAGGGAGAGCGTTGCCGCGGCAGAGCACCGTCCGATAGAGTTGGATCCGATCGATTTCCTTTGTATGCCCAATTCTAGGGCATCTGGGGGAGGAGATCATGTCCCTATCCGTACGATAATTTGTCCACATCGGAGTTTATCTCTTGAGTATCACCGCCCAGCAGGCGAATGCCCCCCAGGTCGCCGTCAACGATATCGGTTCTGAAGAAGAATTCCTCGCCGCCGTCGACGAGACCATTAAATACTTCAACGATGGTGACATCGTTGAAGGCACCATCGTGAAGGTTGACCGCGACGAGGTGCTCCTCGACATC
>RCMY010004958.1_pt1 | contig 11353 bp, 10 predicted proteins | sample 2041341 | NCBI WGS metagenome assembly RCMY01 (sample SAMN09708234, study PRJNA481090) | Marine sediment metagenome, whole genome shotgun sequencing project.
GCCGACGATGCCGCCCTGGTTCTGGTAGATCAGGGGCGGGATGTTGATGGTGCTGTCCAGCACTTTTTCAGCGAGCTTGCTGGTGTTGGTGGTGGTCGAAGGCAGGACGATGGTGTTGGCCTGCTGGTCTTGTGTCTGGTTCTGGATCAGCAGCTGGATACGCACGCGAAGCGGCGCGATGCTCTCGTGATCAAATCGCCTGCGGATGGAAAACTGATCGCTGCGCCGAGACGCAATGAGGAACCCGAGGCACTGACCAGGAATCGCCTGGTTAGCTGGTCCGGATATCCAACCGATCCTCACAATCAAGGCTGCTATTTGGAACCGGGTTATGAACTGATGACGATCGTTGGTGACGACCGCTGGGATGCCGACGTGATCCTGGTCGCGGTCAACCCGGCCTCGCTCGGCCTCATCGAGACCGCAGCGGTCGACTACGCCATCCAGGGCGAGTACACCGAGAACGTGACGATCGAGAACCTGATCGTCGAGAAGTACGCGGTCCGCTCCAGCCACGGCGCCATCCACGCCCACAACGGATCCAACTGGAACATCATCAACGTCACCGCGCAGGACAACCACGGCGCCGGCATCACGGTCGGACCGGGAACGCTCGTCGACGGTGCGAAGGTGCTCCGCAACGGCCAGATCGGGATCGCCGGCTACGGCCAGTACCGCCAGGGCCCGCTGAAGGGTGTCCAGGGTTCACGCCCCGTCGTCGTCCGCAACACGGAGATCGCCTACAACCTGACGCTCGACTACTGGTGGGGCTGGGAGGGTGGCGGCACCAAGTTCAAGGAGACCGAGGGCATGATCTTCGAGGACAACTGGAGCCACCACAACGGCGGCCCGGGAGCCTGGTGGGACGTCTACAACAACGGCGCGACCATCCAGAACAACCTGGTCGAGCACAACGAGGTCCGCGGCATCATGTACGAGATCTCGCACGGCCCGACGGTCATCTCCGGCAACGTCGCCCACAACAACGGCAACAACGTCGCCATCCGCTACCTCGGCTCGCAGATCTACGTCTCCAACTCCACCGACGTCACCGTCCGTGACAACACGGTCTGGGGCGGCACCCGCGGCATCGTCGTCCGCAACGACGGCTCGCGCTACCCGCTCGCCTCCAACGTCCAGGTCTTCGACAACGACATCACCGTCGTCGCGAACGGCTGGAGCGGCTTCAAGCAGGTCAACGGGGTCGACGGGGCCAAGTGGACCAACGGCACGGTCAAGTTCCACCACAACACGCACCGTGTCGCCGGTGGCGCCAGCGCCAACGTCTTCTTCTGGGGCAGCCGCATGAAGTTCGGCTCCTGGCAGAACAGCACCATCAACGGTGCCGGCTCCAAGGTCATCAACGGCGGGCACCCCACCGTCGCCTCGCCGGTCAACACCAGCCGGACCTACGGCGCCAGCTGAACAGGTCCTGATCCAGACGCAGCGCCCCGTGCTTCCTCAGAAGCGCGGGGCGCGCTTCTGTCTGACGGCCGCGATGCCCTCGTCGATGTCGGGGCTGCGATAGTTGTCGGCCTGCATCGCGGCCTCATGGTCGAGCTGCTCAGCGAGCGAACGCGGACGATCGTCGTTGAGCGTCGCCTTGACCTGGCGAACAGCCAAGGGCGAGTTGGCGGCGATGGTCGCGGCGAGCTCCATCGCGCGGGGCAGCACGTCGACAGCAGGAAGCGCGTCGATCGCGAGGCCCCAGCGAGCGGCGGTGGAGCCGGTCACGAGCTCGCCGGTGAAGAGCATCTGTGCAGCGCGCTGCTGACCAACGATGCGCGGCAGGAGCCACGAGCCTCCCATGCCCGGATGCAGGCCGATCCTGGTGAAGTTCAGCCCGACGCGGGCCTCGTCGGCCACGATCCGCAGGTCGCACGCCAGCGCGACGCAGAGCCCGGCGCCGACGGCGTGTCCGTTGATGGCGGCGATCACGGGGACCGGGGACTCGCGGACGGCAAGGAAGCGGCGGTAGAAGGCGCGCATCGGCCCGGTCGCATCAAAGGCCTCTTCCTTCGCGCGCCTGCCGTAGTCCGCGAGCATGTCGAGGTCGCCACCAGCCGAGAACGCGGGTGCAGCCCCGGTGAGCACGATCGCTCGAACGTCGTCGTCGGTCGCAAGCTCGTGGAAGGCCGCCTCGACCGCCTCGCCCATCGTGACCGTCATGGCGTTGCGTCGATCGGGGTCGTTGAGCGTGAGCACGGCGACGCCGTCTGCTCGGGTCATCTCCACCAACGCCATGCATCGCTCCAGGTTCGAGGTGCGGGGCACGGTAGCGACGAGGCGCCGCGCCCATCGGTCGGGCCGCTACGGTGCGGGACGGTCGGGACGCGGGGGAGATGGCGTGACGAGGTCGGTGAGGCTCATCTCGACGGGCGGGCTGATCGCCCGTGCGAGCGCTGCCGACGGCGGCTGGATCGGCGGGGCAGAGCTCGTCCAGCGCTCCGGGTCGGACGCCACGATCTCGGTCAACGACTTCTCGCGGGTGTCCAGCACCGACTTCACGCTCGCCGACGTGCGCCTCCTCGCGCGGCAGATCCGCGACTCGCTCGACGCCGGGTTCGACGGGATCGTCGTCACGATAGGGACTGACCGGATGTGCCAGATCGCGTGGGCGCTGGAGCTGCTCCTCGCCGATCTCGAGGCGCCCATCGTGCTGACCGGCGCGATGCGGTCGATCGACGCCCGTCGTGGCGACGGGCTGGACAACTTCACCGACGCGGTCCGGGTCGCCCAGGCGCAGGGCGCCGCGCATCGCGGGGTGCTGGTGTGCATGCACGGCAGGCTCCACGCCGCCCGTCTGGTCCGCAAGCGTCACGCTGAGCAGGTCGACGCGTTCACCTCGTATCCGCTCGGAGAAGTCGGGGTCGTCCGAGATGGCCGCGTGACGTTCGAGCGACGCAAGACGCGCCGACCCCCGCCCGCGACGGACCTCGACGAACACGTCGACCTCATCCCGGTCGGGCTCGGCTACGACGGCTTGGAACGCTGGAGCCGTGGCTTCGACGCCGGCGTCCGGGGGGTCGTGGTGGAGACGAGCGGCTCGCACAACCTGGACGACCGGCTCGAGGGGAGCATCCGGAGCATCGTCGAGCGCGGCATCGTGGTCGTCTTCGCGAGTCCCGCGTGGACGTCGCAGGCTGATCACGAGGACCTCCGGGACCTGGGCATCATCGCGGCGCCCGCGATGCCGTTGCACACCGCTCGGCTCGCGCTGATGGCCGCGCTCGCGATGACCAACGACCTCGACCGGATCCGCGAGTGGTTCCTGCCGCCACGCTGAGGGCGGCGTCTCAGGACCGGTCGGGCATCGCGTGCAGCGCCTTGCTGAGCCGTCGGACCGACGCAACAGCGAGCACCGAGCCGTTGCCGAGGACCGGAAGGTGTCGGAATCCTTGCTCGAGCATGAGCCGGAGCGCTGCGTCCGCATCGTCGGTGACGTCCGCGGTCAGGGGGTCTGACGTCATCCAGTGAGCCACGGTGGCCGACGCGGTGTCGATGCCCCGACCGCACGCCCGGACGAGGTCCCGCTCGGTGAAGATCCCCAGCAGCTCGCCCTGCGACCCGAGGACGCAGACCGAACCCGTGTCGGCCAGGGTCATCGCCTCGGCCGCATGCTGGAGCGGCTCGTGGGGGCGGACGGTGGCGAGCGGCAGGGACGGGATGTCGCCGAGGGTGGGCACGTGGGATGCTCCGTGTCGGGCGCCGACGCAGGCTGCGGGCGCGCAGCTCGACGCTAGCACCGGCCACCGCTCACGAGCAGGGCATGATGGACACCGACGTCGATGAGGAAGAGCCCGTGGCAGCACCTGCTGATGCGCCGCCGATCGAACCGATCCGTGACGAGACGCGGCTCCTGCTGTCGGCCTCGCAGCCTCGAGACGCTTCCCTTCCGGGAGTGCTCGTGGTCGGGCACGGCTCGCGGCGTGCTGCCGCCGCCGACGACCTCGCCTGTCTGCTCGATGGCCTGCGTGCTCACGTCGGCGGGTCCGTCGCGGGAGGCTGGATCGAGCTCGGTCAGCCCCGCGCGGCGGACGCTGCCGAAGGGCTGGTCTCGCGGGGCGCGTCGCGGATCGTCGTGGTTCCGCTCCTGTTCTTCCGCGCCTTCCACGCCACGAAGGACCTGCCGCGGATCGTGGGCGACATCGGAGCACGCCACCCCGACGTCGAGATCGTCCTGGCCCGGGAGCTGGGTCGGGGGCAGGAGCTGGTCGACCTGGCGGCCCGTCGCATCGCGGATGCAGCCGGTCCGCTCGGTCCCGACGACGGTCTGGTGGTCGTCCCGAGCGGAACCAGCGACGCGGCGGCACGTCGCGAGGGGCAGGCTGCGGCTGCTGCGGTCGCAGCGGTCGTGGGGTCCACGCGGTGGACCGTTGCCTACGCATCATCAGCGGAGCCGCGGGTCGCGGACGCCGTCAGGCTGCTCGTCGACGAGGGGGCCCGTCGGATCGTCGTGTTCTCCTGGAGCCTGTTCGCGGGACGGCTCGTCAGCTCCGTGGAGACCGCGAGCCGACGCGCTGCGGAGTCGGCCGACGTCGAGCTCATCTGGGCGGGACGCTTCGGGTCTGACCCGGCCGTGGTGCGTCTCGTGGCGGATCGCGTGATGCGGGGCTGAGCCGGCCCGATGTGGGCGCCACGCGCCACCTCTGCGACCTCGCGCGATCCAGGTGGCACCCTGTGCAGCAACCGGAACGCGAACGGGAGCTTGTGTGACGACAACGGATGCGGGCACGGAGCCAGTCACGGTCGACAGCGCCGTGGTGCGCTTCGCCGGTGACTCCGGCGACGGGATGCAGCTGACGGGTGATCGGTTCACCGCAGAACAGGCGGTGGCGGGCAACGATCTGTCCACCTTCCCGGACTTCCCGGCGGAGATCCGCGCACCTGCGGGCACGCTCGCCGGCGTGAGCGCGTTTCAGCTCCACTTCTCCGATCACGACATCTACACGCCGGGTGACGCCCCGGACGTGCTGGTCGCGATGAACGCCGCCGCGTTCAAGAAGAACCTCCCCGACGTCCGCACCGGCGGGGTGATCATCGTCAACACCGACGGCTTCGGTCGCAGCAACCTGAAGAAGGCCGGCTACGGGACCGACAACCCGCTCGACGATGCATCACTCGACGAGGACTACAAGATCATCCGCGTCCCGATCACCGAGCTGACGCTCAACGCCGTCGGCGACATGATCGAGTCCGGAGCGATGAACAAGAAGGAGGCGGAGCGCGCCAAGAACTTCTTCGCCCTCGGCGTCGTGTCCTGGATGTTCTCGCGCGACACCTCCGAGACGAAGAAGTGGCTCGAGGAGAAGTTCGGGGACCGTCCTGCGGTGTACGAGGCGAACGTCCGCTCGCTCAAGGCCGGTGAGACGTTCGCGATCGCGACGCAGGTCGCAGAGCCCCGCCGGATCGCTCCCGCGACGTTGCCGCCTGGGACCTACCGCAACATCACCGGCAACCAGGCGCTCGCGTACGGGCTCGTCGCAGCTGGCGTCCAGTCAGGCCTCGACGTCTTCCTCGGCTCCTACCCGATCACCCCGGCCTCCGACATCCTGCACCAGCTGGCGCGGATGAAGCACTTCGGGGTCACCACGTTCCAGGCCGAGGACGAGATCGCTGCGGTCGGATCTGCCATCGGCGCGGCATTCGGCGGGGCGCTCGCGGTGACGACGTCGTCCGGCCCGGGAATCGCGCTCAAGGGCGAGGCCATCGGCCTCGCGATGATGATCGAGCTCCCGCTGATCGTGGTCAACGTCCAGCGCGGGGGTCCGTCGACCGGTCTCCCGACGAAGTCCGAGCAGTCCGACCTCTTCCAGGCGATGTACGGGCGGAACGGCGAGTCGCCCATCCCGGTGATCGCACCGTCGACGCCCAGCGGCTGCTTCCACGCGGCCATCGAGGCGGCCAGGATCGCGGTGACGTACCGCACGCCCGTCATGCTCCTGACCGACGGGTTCCTCGCCAACTCGGCGGAGCCCTGGCTCTTGCCGGATGTCGCTGACCTGCCGGAGATCCATCCGAACATCACGACGGAGCCGGACGGCACCAACACGAACGAGGACGGCCAGTTCCTCGGATACGCGCGCGACGCCGCCACGCTCGCCAGGCCGTGGGCGCTGCCCGGCACGAAGGGCCTCGAGCACCGCGTCGGGGGCCTCGAGAAGTTCGGCCAGTCCACCGGCAACATCTCCTACGACGGCGGCAACCACGACGACATGACACGGCTGCGTCATGAGCGCGTCCGCGTGATCGCCGACAGCCTGCCGCCGCTGGTCGTCGACGGCGATCAGGACGCGGAGCTGCTCGTCGTCGGCTGGGGCTCGACGGAGGGGCCGATCCGGGCGTCCGTGGAGCGTGTCCGGGCGGGCGGCCGCAAGGTGGCCCGCATCCACCTCCACCACCTCGCTCCGTTCCCCAACGATCTCGAGGGGATCCTGAAGCGTCATCGGCGGGTCCTGCTGCCGGAGAACAACGCCGGGCAGCTCCGCGCGCTCCTGCGGGCCGAGTACCTCGTCGACGTCCGAGGACACAACAAGGTCACGGGGCTTCCGTTCCGCACCGACGAGCTCCAGGGTGTCATCGAGGACCACCTCGACGCGATCGACGCCGACCGGAAGGTCCAGCCATGACCGCGACCGACGCCCCGCTCATCCATCTCGGCAAGAAGGACTTCACCTCGGACCAGGAGGTCCGTTGGTGCCCGGGCTGCGGTGACTACGCGATCCTCGCCACCGTGCAGCAGCTGTTGCCGAAGCTGGGCTGCACGCCCGAGAACACGGTCTTCGTCTCTGGCATCGGGTGCGCGGCCAGGTTCCCGTACTACATGTCGACCTACGGCATGCACTCGATCCACGGTCGTGCGCCGGCGATCGCCTCCGGTCTCGCCATCGCTCGGCCGGACCTCGACGTGTTCGTGGTCGGCGGCGACGGCGACATGCTCTCGATCGGCGGCAACCACCTGATCCATGCGCTGCGGCGCAACGTGAACCTCACGATCATGCTCTTCAACAACGAGATCTACGGGCTGACGAAGGGGCAGTACTCGCCCACCTCGCAGCCGGGGACCGTGGCGAAGTCGACGCCGATGGGCTCGATCGACCGCCCGCTGAACCCGCTGTCGCTCGCGCTGGGAGCCGAGGCGACCTTCGTCGCGCGCACGATGGACAACGACCGCGCACACCTCTCCGAGGTCCTGACCGCCGCGCACCAGCACCGGGGCGCCTCCCTGGTCGAGATCTACCAGAACTGCCTGGTCTTCAACGACGACGCGTTCCTGCAGCTGCGAGACCGCGAGCAGGGCGCGATCAACCGCATGGAGCTGCGGCACGGTGAGCCGATCATCTTCGGCGTGGACGGGTCGCGGTGCGTGATCCGCAACGACGCCGGCGGCCTCGAGCTCGGCGACACGGCGACGGCCGGGGACGCGATCGTGGTCCACGACGCGCATGCCGATGACCCGTCGCTCGCCTTCGCGCTCTCCCGGCTGACCGACCGGGTCGGGGGAGGGCCCACGCCGATGGGCATCTTCCGTCAGGTCGAGCGGCCGACCTACGAGACCGAGGCGCGCAAGCAGGTCGAGGCGGCTCAGGCAGCGAAGGCGCCGGATCTCGCCGCGATGCTGGCCGCGGGCGCGACCTGGGAGGTCGACTGACCGTTCTCAGCTCGGTGGCGCAAGGGGTGGTGGCGGCGGTGGCGGGAAGGGCGGTTCACGGTTGTCGCCCTCTGGCTCGTAGCCCAGAGCGTCGCGCAGCGGCATCAGGAGGTGGGCGACGTAGACCACCTGGCCGACGAGGGCCGCGAGCCCGGCGAGGACCAGCCCGATGTCGGTCGGGATCGCGATCGCCGTGGGAAGGATCGCGCCGAGGACCCACGCGAGCTGGAACATCGTCTCGGAGCGGGTGAAGGCGCGCCCTCGCCGCTCCGGCGGGACCGCCGCCTGGAGCAGCCCGTCGAACGCGAACTTCGCGGTGCCCCAGCTGAGGCCGGCCGCGAGCGCGAGCGTGGCCGCGGCGGCGAGGCCGAACCACTGTCCGGCGATGAAGGCCGCACCCGCCTCGACGGCCATGGCGGCGAGCACCATCGGTTCCTCACGGAGGCGACGTTCCAGCCTCGGCGCCATGACCGACGCGAGGCCGAACCCGATCCCGGCGGCGGCGAGCACGGCGCCGAAGTCGAAGGCGCCGGCACCCTGTTCGCGGAAGGCGAACGCCAGCAGGAGCACGAGGAAGCCGTTGAGCAGGCGGACCATCGCGGTCGCGATCTGGGCGATGCGGACGGTCCGAGGAAGCCGCTCGGACCTGGCGATCGCCCGCGCCGTCGCGCGCTCGGCGGCGCGTTCACGCCGGTCCTCGCGCGTCGTGGGCTCGTCCGGAGTTCGGAACCCCACCGACGGGACGCGGAGCCCGGCGATCGTGGACCAGGTGAAGCAGACCGAGGCGAGGATGAGCGGGGGAAACGCCCCGCCGAGGCGAGCGGCGAGCACCCCGAACGGCACGACGATGCCGCCCGCGAGGACGCCCATCTGCGCGATCCGGGCGTTCGCGGCGACCAGAGCCATCGACCCGTCGATCGACGCGGGCAGCATCGCCTGCCTGCTGATCCCGTGCGTGCGCGACATGATCAGCAGCCCGAAGGCGCAGGAGTAGAGGGCCCAGTCCGACGTCGCCAGACCCAGAGCGATCGCGAGCACGGCGCGGATGACCGACGACGCGAGCAGCGTCGTGCGGTGCATCGAGTGCCAGCGATCGAGCAGCGCGCCGAGCAGCGGGCCGATCACCGCGAACGGGGCGACGGTGATCAAGAGGTAGAGCGCGACCTTGTCGCGCGCCTCGCTCGACGGCACGGAGAAGAACAAGGTTCCGGCGAGCGCGATCGCGACGAGCGTGTCGCCGGCGGTCGAGCTCGCGTGGCTGACCACGAGGCTGCGGAACTGGGCGCCGCCCTCGGAGATGAGGTCGTCGACCTTGCGGGCGGTCGCGCGTGCGACCCGGGTCGGAACCGAGGGCGCCAACGTGACAGGGGCCGACAGGTCTCCCGCCATCACCGGCAGTTCCTGGGTCGGCTCAGGGCTGTGTGCGCCGTTGGAGCGTGGGGTGGTCGTCATCAGCGCCGAGGCTAGTCCGACGTCCGGGCCGGAACCGTCCGGGGCCGCGTACGTTGTCGGGTGACCAACGCTCCAGGAGATGGCCCTCGATGTTCGGCGAATCCAAGCGCAGCGACATCTCGGCTGGTCTCGACCAGTCGGTGCTCATGGCGGAGACGGACCTCGACACCGTTGCGGTCCTCGCATGCCGGACCGAGGCAGCAGCCGACGTCGTGCGACAGTTCCTCAAGGTCAACGGCGTCGACTGCATCACGCCGTTCATCTTCTCGGTCTACCCACAGCTCGCGTGGGTCGAGGGCTACCACGTGCAGGTGTCGAAGGCCGACGAAGCGCGTGCTCGGGAGCTCCTGTCCGCAATGGATCGCAACGACGTGGCTCCGCTCGACTGACCGGTCAGCCCAGCCCAGGTCGCCGAGGACCACGGAGTCGGGCTCAGGTGTCCTGGTCGGTGCGGGTGACCGGGATCGTCGCGGCGTCACGGTTCGGGTGGAGTCCGTCGCATCTCCGGCACGAGGCGCGGTAGCCCGTGGGGTAGATCTGCACGTCGAGGGCGGCCCCGCAACGGGTGCAGATCCGCGGTGGTTCGAGCGGATCCTGCGCGGGAGCGGCCGGGGCGGTCAGAGGACGTCCTGGAGGGCGCGGACGGGAACGTCCATGTCCTTGAGCATCTTCAGGTCCGACTGCGGGGTCTGTCCGAGCGTCGTGAGGTAGTTGCCGACGATCAGGCCGTTGACCCCACCGAGGATCCCGGCGCGGGTCAGGTCCTTGAGCGCGACCTCGCGGCCTCCGGCGAGGCGGAGCAACGTCCACGGCATCGCGAGGCGGAACAGCGCGATGGCGTGCAGCGCCTCGCGCGGCGTCATCGGTGCGACGTCCTGAAGCGGGGTGCCGGGGCGTGGGTTCAGGAAGTTGAGCGGGGTCTCGGTCGGGTGGAACTCCGCGAGGTCCAGCGCCAGCTCGGCGCGCTGCTCGACGGTCTCGCCCATGCCGACGATCCCGCCGGTGCAGACCTGCATCCCGTGCTCGCGGACGAGCTCGAGGGTGCGGTGCCGGTCCTCCCAGGAGTGCGACGAGACGATCTGCGGGAAGAAGGAGCGCGCTGCTTCGAGGTTGTGGTTGTACTTGATCACGCCGGCCGCGGCGAGGGTCGCGGCCTGCTCGGCGTCGAGGATCCCGGCGCTGACGGCGACGTGCATGTCCGTCTTCGCGTGGACGGCTGCGGTCAGCTCGACGATGTTCTCCATGAGCCGCGCGTCCGGGCCCTTGACGGCGTAGACGATGCAGAACTCGGTCGCGCCCTGCGCCTGCGCGTCCTCGGCGGAGCGGATGACCTCGGCCTCGGTCAGCAGCGGCTGGGCCTTCACGCCGGTGTCGAACACCGACGACTGCGAGCAGAACTGGCAGTCCTCGGGGCAGCCGCCCGTCTTGCCGCTGACGATCGACTCGAGCGAGACCTCGTCGGAGGTCCAGAGCACGCGAACGCGGTGGGCGAGGTCGAGGACGGCGTCGAGCAGTGTGCCGTCCGCCTCGGCCTTCTCGCGCGGGTCGGCGGCGTCGATGTCGAGCAGGGCGAACGCGAGGACCTGCTCGGCGTCGAGCTCCTCGCGCTGGCCCATCAGCCGTTCCTCGGCTGCAGCGAGCAGCGCGGCAGGATCGTCGGCGAGCTTGCGGGCGAGGTCGTGGTCCACGTCGGGCCTCTGGTGCGTCGGTGGGGTGGCGGGGGGAGGCTAGCCGCGTCAGCGGTGGCGGCCGGTGATGGCGTCGAGGTGCTCGTCGGTGATGGTCGGGACGCCGCCCACGGCCCACGGCAGCCACAGCAGCGGCGTGCCGAGGCGGGCGAGCTCGACGAGGTTGGTGGTGACGGTGCGGTCGTCGGGATCGCGCACGCCGTTGACGATGATGATGGGCTCGAGCCCGACGGCGCGGATCGCGCGGACGGTGAGCCCGGTGTGGTTGAGCGTTCCGAGATCGGGGCGTGCCACGACGACGGGCACGAGGTCCGCGCGCAGCGCGAGGTCGAGCGCTGTCGTGCCGTCGGTGCCGAGCTCGACGAGGATCCCGCCCGCGCCCTCGACGACGAGGTGGCGCGTGCCGTCCTGCGCGGGGTCCTCATGGGTGACCCACGGCTGCGGGATCAGGTCGAGCATGGTGTCGGCGTCGACCGTCCGGCCGGTCAGCCGAGCGGCGACCGCGGGGGCGAGCGACGGGCCGAGCATCGGCCCGCGACGCACCGCGACGTCGCGGCCATCG
>RCMY010004959.1_pt1 | contig 11352 bp, 8 predicted proteins | sample 2041341 | NCBI WGS metagenome assembly RCMY01 (sample SAMN09708234, study PRJNA481090) | Marine sediment metagenome, whole genome shotgun sequencing project.
GGGCCGAACTCGCAGCAGGAGTACACCGACGAGTACCCGGGGGACTCCTCCGACGCGATCTACTACCTCACGGTCTACAACGAGCCGAAGGTCCAGCCGGCGATGCCAGACCATGTCGACCCGGAGCAGATCATCCAGGGCATGTACCGCTACGCGGAGCCGACCGGCGGGACGCACGAGGCGCACATCCTGTCGTCCGGGACGATCATGTTCGAGGCGTTGAGGGCGCAGGAGCTGCTCGCCGACGACTGGGACGTCGCCGCGACGGTCTGGTCCTGCCCCGGCTGGAACGAGCTGCTGCGCAACGGCGGGGCGTGTGACGCCCACAACCGCCTCGCGCCGGCGGACGACCAGCGCGTCCCGTGGGTCAGCCAGATGCTCGAAGGAACGTCCGGCCCGTACGTGGCCGTGACGGACTGGATGAAGGCGACGCCGACGCAGATCGCTGACTGGGTTCCCGGCGACTACGCCGTGCTCGGCACTGACGGCTTCGGTCGCTCCGACACCCGAGAGGCGCTGCGTCGACTCCACCAGGTCGATGCCGAGTCCGTCGTCGTCACGGTCCTCACGATGCTGCGCAAGCAGGGCACGATCGATCAGGGCGTCGTCGCGGCCGCGATCGAGAAGTACGGCATCGACACGACCCGACGTTCAGACCTCGACTGAGGGCGTTGCTCGTCACGATCAGGCCACGCGTGCTGACGCTCGGATGAGCGCCCCGGCCCTTGGCGGCCGCGGCAGCCGGCGTCGTCGCAGAACCCCTCCACCACGCGGTGCACGCAGCTCAGCGCTGCGGCGTGCCCACATGGTTGCCTCAGTCGCGGTGTTCACGCAGCCGTCGCGACAAGCCCCTGAGCAGCTCGAAGGAGACCTCGGGGCGCTCGAGGATCAGTTCCTGGAGCCGGTCCCCTTCGAGCCGGAGCAGCAGACAGTCGGACGTCGCCACGACCGTTGCGCTGCGCGGCGCGCGGTCCAGCGCAGCCATCTCGCCGAAGTAGCTGACCGCGTCCTTCGTCGCCACATCGCGTGCCTCCGGTGTTCCGTGTCCGTTGACGACACGAACCTGACCTTCGAGCAGCAGGTACAGGTCGCCGTCCGCATCCCCTTCCCGCACGATGACCTCACCGGGCGGACACTGCACCGGGTGCGCGATCCGGTCGATCGCCTCCACCTGCTCCAGGCTCAGGGACGCGAACAACGGCACCTCCTTGAGCGCCAGCAATCGTTCCATTCTGCGAACCTCCTCCGGCGTCGCCGTCTGGGTGCATGCCCGGTGTGCCAGCTCGACGAACTGCTCGTCGTCCGTCGCGGGTGCAGCGGATCCCAGCGTCTTCAGCCCGGCGAGCCCGGCGTCGCGCGCCCGCTCGTCGAGCGTGCCCGCCCCGTAGAGCAAGCCAAGCTGTCGGGTGGCCTTGCGCTCTCCGAGGCAGGAAAGCGCCTCGATCGCATCACCGCGCCCGCGGGTGTCGTCGAACCGGAGCGCGTGGTCAACGCGTCGCACGACCTTGGGGTCCTCGAGACGCTCGAGCGCACACCACACGATGCGCCGCGTACGCGAACACTCATCGGCGAGCGCCATCCGCCGGAACCTCGCTCCGACGTCCTGTTCCGGATCCGGCAGCAGTTCTTCGACCAGGGTCAGGCCCCACAGCCGCTGCACGCGGCGCTCGAACTCCGTGCGGATCACCTCGTCCTCGCCCGCCTCGGCCAGCACGGCGATGGCCGATCTGACCGCCCGTTCGGGCTTGGCTCGAAGCATCCGGGTTGCCGCTTCCACGCCCGCCCCACCCAGGCTGGTCAGGGCCGCGACCACGGCGAGATCGACGAGGCGATCGGGATCACCCAGAGCCGCCGCCAGGGCAGCGGCGCACGAGGTGTCTGCCCGCTGCCCGAGGAGGTTCGCCGCCGCCGCACGAAGTCGCCCGTCGGGTGCCGACAGATCATCCACCAGCTCGTCGGACGCTGGCGGCTGTTCCGGCGCGATTCGCGCGAGGGCGTCCAGAACGTGGGCACGGACCTCAGGATCCCGGGCGACCAGCAGGGCACGAACGGCGTCCACAGCATCGGCCGGTGCAACCTGCAGGCCCGCCAGGTTCTCCGCTCGGGAGGACGACCGCAGCATCGACGCCAGGGCGGCCAGTCCGTTCCGCCCGAGGCGAGCCGCAGCCAGCGCGCGGACCCGCGGGTCGCGGTCCGCGAGCTTCTCGTGCAGCAGCGAGGTGTCGTCGCCGACGATGCTCTCCATGGCCTGAATGCGGACGTCCGCGTCCGGGTCGTCGCAGGCCTCACGCAGGGCAACACGGGCCGCCTCACCCGGCTGCTCCGACAGGGCCGTGACGCAGGCCAGTCGCAGCTTGGGGCTGGCGTGCCGAGCCCCCGAAATCAGGGGCTCCTCCAGTCCCAGCGACTGCAGCACGGGGACCAGCTCGAGCACGGTGCGGCCGGGGCGTTCCCCGGCACGCTGCAGCAGCTGCTGCCACACCTCGACGAGCCCTCTGGTCTCGGTTCCCCCTGCCGCCAGACTCAGCTCCGACACGTCGAAGAGGCCTTCGCGGAGCAGTGCCATGAGCGAGCGGAGGTAGGCGCGGCGGACCTTGAACGCAGCACCCATGTAGGCCAGCGAGAACAGCAGACCCAAGACGCTGAGCTCGAGGCGCGATGCGTCGCCGAGCAGCAGGATCAGCACCCCCGCCGTCGCCATGCCGGTGTAGAGCACGAAGCCGCTCAGCAGCGCGCGCAAGCGTCCGCGCAGGGCGATGGGCAACGCCGAGTACAACAAGGCGCGGATGGCCGAGCTGACGGCGTTGTCGAACATCTCGCGGTTTGCGCGAGCGAACAACCCCGAGACGTAGCCCCCGCCCAACGCCAGTCCCCCGAAGGACAGGACCGTGAGGACCGGGTGCAGAAGGTTCGCGTTCGCCACCCCCAGCCGGCGAACCAGGAACGGGGTCAGGGCCGCGCTGAGGAAGATCTCCAGCACGTTGGTGACGGCGAGGTAGACGCTCAGGAACACCGCCAGGTCGGACGGATCCGGGAACTTCTCGGCGAAGATCTGGAGGTACAACACCTGGCAGACGAACAGGGCGATGACCATCGTCGCGATGGAGATCGCCATCCAACGCGCCAACGGCGACGAGCCGAGGAACCTGACCGCACCCGGCGTCCTGCTGGCCGAGGTCTGACCCGCCGGGTGCGTCGCACGCAGCGCCCACCGATCCAGGTCGCGTCTCCGGGCCCGGACCATCACCGCCAGCCCGATCAGCAGCGGACTCCAGGTGGCGATCAGGATGTCTGGGCCACCAACGCGAACCAGCAGCACCGCGCCGAAGCCACCGACCGCCGCGCCGGCGGCGTTGGCAGCGAGCAGCAGCGGGAAGGCCCGTTGGCTGGCTGCCGCATCGAAGTAGTCGCCGGCGAAGGTCCAGAAGTGGTTGACGAAGATGGCTGCCTGCGCAACGAAGAAGATGCAGAACAGCGCGGTTGGAACGACCGCTCCGGCAACGAAGAGCGAAGCGGCGTACAGCAGGCCGATGACCAGACCGCCCACCGAGAGCATGGAGGTGAACGAGGTGTCGTGCCTGGCCCGGCCGACCCCGGCGGCATAGGCCAGCGTGCCAGCCATCGTGATCACCGCCGCCAGCACGATCGCCTGCGGGAGGTACTCGGCACCAACGCGAACCAGGAAGATCGTCTCGGCGGCGGTCAGGCCGATGCTGTGGGCGACGCCCAGCCAGGCCGACAACAGGAAGAAGAAGGCGAACTTCGAACGCTCCTGCTCGCGGATGTTCGGCGCGAGTCGCCAGGCGCCCTCGACCGGACTCGAGCGTGTTGCCTGTTCGTCGGCGTGCCGGGTTCGTCGGGTCGTTGGGCTCAAGATGACGTCGCCGAACGCGGGTCGGACACCGGCCGAAGTGGACAGATTGCTCGATTCGGACTAGAGCGTAGATGACAGACGGGAGTGGGGGAGGACGAGGATGGCGAGCAGGAACGCGTGCGAAGTTGGCGACGGCGGCCTGCGAGTGCTGCTCGTCGGGTCGGGGACGCGCGATCATGCGCTCGCGTGGTCCTTCTCCCGTTCGCCTCGGATCGCGGATCTCCACGTCGTGCCCGGCTCGGTGGGCATGGAGAGCCTCGCGACCTGCCATCCCGGCGTCGAGATGGACGACTTCGATGCGATCGCCCGCATCGCTCGGGAAATGCACGCGGACGTGGTGATACCCGGGCTGGAGGACCTGTTCGCCGCCGGCATCACCGACTGCCTGACCGAGCAGGGCATCACCTGCCTGGGTCCCACCCGCGACGCCGCCCGGCTGGAGACCAGCAAGCATTTCGCCAAGTCGCTGATGCGGTACATCGGCATCCCGACGCCGGCATGGCGCACCCACAGCTCCTACGCCGAGGCGTTGGCGGACATCCGTCAGCGCAACGGCCCGATGGTGGTGAAGGCCGACGGTCTGGCCGGTGGCTGCGGGACCTACGTCTGCAGCTCGCCGAGCGAGGCCAGGTCGGCGCTGGACCAGCTCTGGGGAGACGGCCAGCCCCCGCCAGGTGGTCACGTCGTGATCGAGGACGTGGTCAGCGGACGGGAGGTGAGCCTCATGACCCTGAGCGACGGCACCAGGGTCGTGCCGCTGCCGGGTGCGCGCGACTACAAGCGCCTGGGTGCCGGAGACACCGGGCCCAACACCGGCGGCATGGGGTCGTACTGCCCGAGCGATGACCTCGACCCGGGGCAGGAGGCCGTGCTCAGCAAGGAACTGGTCCAGCCGGTCGTCGACGAGCTTCGCAAGCGTGGAACCCCGTTCAGGGGCGTGGTCTTCGCCGGCGTGATGCTCACGGACACCGGGCCGGTGGTGCTCGAGTACAACTGCCGCTTCGGCAACCCAGAGACCCAGTCGCTGGTCCGGATCCTCGACAGCGACCTGCTCGACCTGGTCGACCGCGCGGCCCGAGGGTCACTGGCTGGCGCTGCGGTCCGCACCACCGGTGACCACGCGGTGTCGGTGTGCGTTGCGGCCCCGAGCTACCCGGATCGCTTCGCCGAAGAACGCTCGTTCCCGGTGCGCGGAGTTCGCGATGCCGCCGAGGTCGAGAACGTGATCCCGTTCATCGGCTTCTCGGACCCGGAAGGAAACGGCGACGCCGAGTTCATGGCCCTGGGGAATCGCTTCGTGACCGTGTCCGCGACCGGCAGCGACCGGCGCACCGCGCGCGAACGGGCGTACCGGGCCGTGGCTCGGATCGACGTCGAAGGGGCCCACTTCCGGGAGGACATCGGCCTGGACCCGGACTGACCGAGCGCCATCGCGATCGCTGCAGACCTCGTGTCGACCATACTGTCACCTCGCAGCCTCTGGCCGGTGGCCCCCACGGATCAGCGGACCGAGCCTCGGGAAGTTCGACGCCGACGGTCGACCACTCCCGCGCCGTGCCGCGAACGTGACACAATCCTGACACGAAAGGGTGCTCCAAGATGCTCCACAGTGAGCCACTGTGCTTGGCGGTCCGTCCGACCCAGAGCCTGAACTTGCCCCTTGATGGGCTCATGGCCCCACGCGTGGTCTGTCGTGGCTGAGCTGGTCTTCTTCTACGGGACGATGAACTGCGGCAAGTCGACGCTTGCGCTGCAGACACATCACAACCAGGCACGCTCTGGTCGACGTGGGCTGCTGTTCTCGTTGCATGATCGTGGAGGGCCCGTGATCTCCTCGCGGCTGGGGTTGGTCCAGTCGGCGATCGTCGTGAGCCCGGACGTCGACATCCATCGGGTCGTGGTCGACCGCGTCAACGACGGGGAGCAGCTCGACTACCTGATCTGCGACGAGGCCTGCTTCTACACGCCCGAGCAGATCGACCAGCTCGCGCTGGTGTGTGACGACTTCGGCATCGAGGTCTTCGCGTACGGCCTCTACCGGGACTTCACCGGCCACCTCTTCCCGGGGACCACGCGGCTGTTCGAGGTCGCCGACCGCTGCGAGGCCATGCAGGTCCGCGCGCTCTGCTGGTGCGGCTCGACCGGGACCCAGAACGCCCGCACGATCGACGGCGTGCTGCAGCGGACCGGCGAGACGGTCGTGGTCGGTGACGTCGTGACCGATTCCGCGCAGACCTCGATCGCCGGTACCGGTCCCGAGATCGCCTACGAAGTGCTCTGCCGACGTCACTTCCGCTCCGGGATCACGCGGGCTCAGCGCCTCGACGAGCAGTCGCCTCGATGAGGCGTCATCGTGATCTGTCCCGTGAAGTCGTGCGCTGAATCGGCTGTTGTCCTCGTGATCGAGCATTGAGCGCACAGGCAGTGGGCCGATCGGGCTGCTTGCTGCCGTGTCCCATACGGATCGTATGAACAATCAGCCGTGGTTTTCATCGGGAGGCAACGAGACGGAAACGACGTTGAGGCAGCATCCTGTGGACATCGCCCCTCCAGAAGAAACTGGTTCCCATGGACGCCTTCATGCTCCCCGCCCGCGCCCGCCTCATCCCGCGCCCGGACCTGCTCGACCCGATCACGGCCGACCACCGCATGACGCCCGAGCAGCTGCTCGCGACGATCCCTGGCGCGATGTCCGAAGAGGTCCTCGAGTTCGACATCGACATCGTCGACTACGACGAGGTCATCGGCGACATGTTCCGCGTCCCGGCCGGCGTCTCGCTCGGTGCCAGCGCTGACCTCACGCTGATCATGCCGGACTTCTTCGCCCCGGTCGACTGACCGGTCCTCACCCGCTTCACGACCCCGCGCCTCGGCGCGGGGTCACTGCGTTGGCAGGGACATCGGTTCGGCCAAGGCGTCAGCCGAGCCGCCGCGACTTCACGGCCATGTGCAGCTGAAGTCGGATCTCCGGGTCGTCGAGCTCATCTTCGAGCACGTCGCGCAGCACCTTCAGCCGGTAGCGCAGCGACTGCGCGTGCAGGTTCAGGGTGCGCGCGGTGGCCGTCACGCTCGCCCCGTTGTCGAGGTATGCCTCGAGGGTCTCGAGCAGCATCTGGCGGCGACCTTCCGGCTCGTCCATGAGCGGCTGCAAGACCTGTTCGGCCAGCTCCCCAGCCGACAACGAGCCGAGGAAGACCCGGTCCAGCAGCGCGTGCTCGCTGCGGAGGCGGCGGAGCCCACGGCGACGTGCGACCTCGGCGGCCTCGCTCGCCTCGTCGTAGCTCTGACGGATCCCCTGGGTGCCGGTGAGCGAGCGGCCGATGCCGACCGTCCAGCCGACGGGAGCCGGTGGAGGCAGCACCTTGCCCGGGCTCAGCAGGACGAGCTCGTCACCGAACAGCGCCAGCGCCCCGGTCTGCTCGACACCGGGGCCGCGGCGGCGCTCGTCGATGGCCCCCCGCGCCGTCTCGAAGTCCGCAGGCGTGCCGGGGAGCGGGAGGTAGATCGAGCAGCGCCACGTGTCGAAGAGGCGGACGCCGAGCGACTGCGATGCCCGCGTCGCCTCCTCGATCGCCGGCGGTGTGCCGAGGACGCCCGCGACGAGAGCCCGCTCCGCGTCGGCGCGGTGCAGCCAGACGCGGTCGCCTTCGAGGTAGCGGACGGTCACGCCATGGCTGAGGGCGAAGATGAAGCCGAACCCGAGCTGACCGATCTCGAGCAGCTGCTTCGGGCCGACCGCGTCGCCGTCGCTGCTGGGCTCGGCGTCAACGAGCGCGTCGAGGCCCCGGAAGAGCGCCATGCCGGCTGCGCGGAAGACGCCGAGCATGTCCTCGAGGGTGACGCCGCGCTCCGTCGGAGGCATGCAGAGCTCGACGAGCTGGGCCATCTCGGAACGGGTGGCGCTCCGTCGCTCCTCGAGCAGGCGCAGCGCCATCGTGAGCAGCTGCTCGACGATGTGGCGGACGGTGGCCTGGTAGCCGGGGTCGGCGGTGGCGAAGGGCGCGACCTCGCCGAAGATGCCACCCGAGATCTGCTTCGCCATCGACGCGGCGTCCAGCAGCGACAGCGGCTGGTCGCCCGTTCCCGGAAGGAGCGGGTCTGCGGGTGGAGGGCTCGGCATGGGCTGGAGCCTAGGCCGCGGTGAGGTCAGCTGAGGCAGGGACCGGTTGAGACCGGCGCGTCTGAGCGTGGGCCGTCCAGGACGGCCCGGAGCTCGTCGGAGCTGAGCGCGTAGGCGACGTCGTTGCGGTCCGCGGCGACCGCGAACGTGACGCCGACGACGTTGCCCTGCGGGTCGACCACCGCCGAGCCGGAGTCGCCGGGGCGCAGCTCGGCGGCCATCACGAGGACGTCACGCGAGACCCTTCGTCGGCCGGTGATGTCGCGGCCGAGCGCTTCGATCCGGTCCGACGTTCGTCCGGCGGCGATGCGCAGCTGGTCCTGACCATCAGGGTGGCCGAAGATGGCCACGTCGATGCCGACCACCGGTTCGGAGATCGGCAGCGGGTCTCGTGCGATGTCGGTGCTCCGCAGGAGCGCCAGGTCGCGGTCGCCGTCGAACGCGACGACGGAGGCCGACACCCGGGTCCCGTTGGTGCGGAGCAGCTCGATCGTCTCCGTGCCCGCGACGACGTGTGCGTTGGTGGCGAGCAGCCCGTCGCCGACGACGAAGGCGCTGCCCTCCTGGACCCGGCCACAGCCGAGCGCTTCGACGTTGACCGTCGACATGGCGACGCGCTCCTGCGCCTCGACGTCCAGCGCGAGCGACTCCGGTGGCGGGCCCGGGTCCGGGGCGGCGATCAGGCCCTCGAAGACGTCCGGGAACGGCGTGTCGGCGATGAGACCCTGCAGCGCCAGCAGCGGGTTCGGCGCGGACGGGGCGATGTTGCTCACCGCGCCGAGGATGAGCGACTGGCGGGCCTGCCGAGCGATCTCGCCGGGGACGCGGCCGAGCAGCGGGCCGACGAACCACAGCGTCACGAGCACGCTGACCATGCCGGCGATCGATCCGAGCACCTGGTCGGTGGTGCGAAGCCGCGACTCGGCTCCGAGCTGTCCGCGCAGGCGTGCGCCGAGGTGGATGCCGATCCACTGGCCCACCGTCGAGACGAACAGCACCGTTCCGAGCGTCGTCACGAGCGCCCACTCAGGTGCCTGGTCGCCGATCTGGCGGAGGACGGCCGGGGCGATCTGCACGCCGAAGACCAGCCCGAGCACGCCGCCGATCCATGCCCCGAGGCGGGTCACGAACCCCATGCGATGACCGCCGATGCTGGCCACGAGGATGGAGGCGAGGATGAGGGCGTCGAGCAGGTTCACGGCGTCGGATCGATCGGCGGCGTCTCGTTGACCGCGTCGCTGAGCTCAACGCCGACGCGGCGCAGGTGCTGCGCGATCGCGCGTGAGAGCTCCTGGCCGAGGAACGGACGGACCACCTCCAGGGCGAGCGGCCGGAGCCGGCGCAGCGTCTCGATGGTCCCGGGCGTGATGCCGGGACCTGCGGTGTCTCGGGCGGCCGGGAGCAGGAGCTCGTCCGCCACGAGTCCGACGAACGCGTCGGCGATGTCGCCGACGTCGGTGCGAAGCCGCTTGACGAGGTCGAGGACGCCGCCGAGGGGCACCCCGGCACCGGTGAGGATCTCTCCGACCTCGAGGATGACGGGGCTCGGGACGTCGAAGGAGACCTCGCCTCCGGATGTGGTGGCCGGCACCGCCACGATCACGCCGACGTCGAGCGCCTGCTGGACAAGCTCGAGGTTCGTCTGGACCTCGGGGAAACGGCTGAAGAGCTCGTTCGCGGAGATCCGGACCGGCTCGAGCTCGTCGGTCCACGGGGCGGTCAGGAGGTTGTGCAGCCCGACCAGGCTGGTCAGGTCTCCGCCGCGCTGAATCGCCTCGACGACGGCCCCGACCGCCGCCAGTGAGAAGCCGCGCTGCTGGAGGTCCTCGATCATCTCGAGCCGCTGCAGGTGCTCCGCCCCGTACCACCCGGTCCGTCCTGCGAGCTCCGGGGGCTGGAGCAGCCCCTTGGCCTGGAACGCGCGGATGTTCCGGGACGTCACCCCGGACTCGCGTGCCAGATCGTCGATGCGCAGTCTCATGCCCCGACGGTACCTCCGGCCAGGGTGTCTCCCGACCGTCCGACACCGGGCCGTCAGAGGCCGAGGTCGCGGGAGATGATGAGCTTCATGATCTCGTTGGAGCCGGCCCAGATGCGGGTGACGCGGGCGTCGGCCCAGAATCGGGCGGCGCGGTACTCGCGCATGAACCCGTAGCCGCCGTGGAGCTGGACGCAGGCGTCGAGGATCTCGCCCTGGATGTCGGCGGTCCACCACTTCGACTTCGCGGCGTCGACTGCGGTGAGCTCGCCGGCGGCATGGGAGACGATCTGCTGGTCGACGTAGGCTTGGGTGACCTCGGCCTTGGTGACGAGCTCGGCGAGCAGGAACGCGTTGTGCTGGAACCGGCCGATGGGACGTCCGAAGGCCTCGCGCTCCTTCACGTACACGAGCGTCTCGTCGAGGATCACGCGAGCGTGAGCGATGTTGGAGACCGCCGCCCCGATCCGCTCCTGGGCGAGGTTCTCCATCATGTGCACGAACCCTCGGCCCTCCTCGCCGATCAGGTTCTCGGCGGGGACGCGGACGTCGGTCATGAACAGCTCGGCGGTGTCTGCCTCCTGCTGGCCGACCTTGTCGAGCACCCGCCCCGGCTCGAACCCGGGCGTGCCCTTCTCGACGCCGAACAGCGTGATGCCCTTGGCCCCGGCCGACGGGTCCGTGCTGGCCGCGATGATCACGAGGTCTGCGGTGGAGCCGTTCGTGATGAACGTCTTGGAGCCGTTGAGGATGTAGCTGTCGCCGTCCTTGACGGCGGTGGTCTTGAGCGCGGCGAGGTCGGAGCCCCCGGACGGCTCGGTCATCCCGATTGCGGTGATGATCTCGCCGGTGCAGAACCCGGGCAGCCACCGCTCGCGCTGCTCCTCGGTGGTCAGCTCGACCAGGTACGGGGCGCAGACGTCGTAGTGGATGCCGAACGCGGAGCTCGTCGCCGCAGAGGCCCGCGACAGCTCCTCGGCGAACACGGCGTTGAACCGCCAGTCCCCGGCCTCGCTCCCGCCGTACTTCGCGGGCACGTCGAGCCCGAGGAACCCGGCCTTCCCCGCCTCGAGCCAGATCTCCCGCGGGTGCTCGTGGAGCTCAGCGAGCTCTTCCATCCGCGGCATGATCGCGGTGTCCACGAACTTGGCCACGGATTCCCGGAACGCGTCATGGTCCTCGGTGAAGATCGTGCGACGGGTCATGAACGGCTCCTGGACGACTCAGGAACGAGTTCGTTCCCGCGCGCCCAGCGTATGGAGCACGCACGTCCGTAACCGGCAGAGCGACCACGCACCGACCTCGGCCTCCGTGGCCTGAACGGCCCGGAGCGGAGCGCGGTCCCATGAGGCCCGTTGGGGATCCTGAGGAGCGCAGCGA
>RCMY010004960.1_pt1 | contig 11351 bp, 10 predicted proteins | sample 2041341 | NCBI WGS metagenome assembly RCMY01 (sample SAMN09708234, study PRJNA481090) | Marine sediment metagenome, whole genome shotgun sequencing project.
GCATGCTAATTAGCATGCGTAACCAATGCCGACTGTCGAACCACCGCTGACACCACAGACCGTTGCCCGCCTTCGCCTCGCGATGGCTCGCCTGGCGCGCCGCCAGCGCCAGGCAGCGTCGACCGGTCTGACCCCGAGCCAGCAGTCGGCGCTGGCGATGGTCGATGTCCACGGTCCCATTTCGCTCGGTGAACTGGCGACGCTCGAACAGGTCGCCCGCCCGACCATCACCCGGATCGCCGCAAAACTCGAGCAGCAAGGCCTGCTCGAGCGACTGGTCGATCACGACGATCGACGCTTCGCCCGCGTGCTCATCACACCGGTCGGCCACGAGCGACTCGAAGAGACTCGCAAGCGCAGGATCGAGTGGCTGGCCGCTCGGCTCGAACGACTCGAGCCCGACGACGTCGTGTCGATCCTGGCGGCGCTCGAACCCTTGGAACGTCTTCTCGAGGTCGAGCTCGACGACGACCTCGACGACCGCTCATGACCGGCGTCCGTGCGGCCACCGGCGACACGTTCCGTTCGCTCAAGATCCGCAACTTCCGCCTCTTCTTCCTCGGTCAGCTCACCAGCCAGACCGGTACCTGGATGCAGTCGGTCGCACTGATCTGGGTCGTGCTGCAACTGACCGACAACGGCTTCGCCCTCGGACTCACGACCGCCGCCCAGTTCTTGCCGGTCCTGGTGCTCGGGGCCTGGGGCGGGGTGTTGGCCGATCGAGTCGACCGCCATCACTTCATGATCGGCACCCAGATCGCCTTCACCGTGCTCGCCGGAGCCTTTGCCGTCCTCATGGTGTTCGACCAGCTCAGCATGCCGTTCATCTACGGCCTGTCGTTCCTCTACGGCTGTGTCACCGCCATCGACAACCCGACTCGCAAGTCGTTCGTCGTCGATCTGGTGGGAACCGAAGACGTCCCCAACGCGGTCGCGCTGAGCTCGGCGATGATGACCGGATCGAGAGTCGTGGGTCCGTCGATCGCCGGCCTGCTGATCACCACCGTCGGGGTCGAGTGGTGCTTCATCCTCAATACCGTCACCTACTTCGCCGTCATCGGTGCCCTGCTTCGGATCGACCGCTCCAAGGTCCGGGATGCGCCTCGAGTCGCCCGGGCGAAAGGTCAGTTGGCCGACGGCTTGCGATACGTGTGGTCCGAGCGCGAACTGCGCGACACGATCGCCCTCCTCACCGTGGTAGGAACACTCGCCTTCGAATACCAGGTCACGCTCCCCCTCCTGGCCGAGCGCACGCTCGACGCCGGCGCGGGGGGATTCACGATGCTCTACTCGGCGATGAGCGTCGGCTCGGTGATCGGCGCCCTGACCATGGCGCGCAAGCGCTCGGTCGAGATCGGGTTCCTGATCCGAGCGGCGTGGGGCCTGACGGCTGCGATGGCCGTGCTCGCACTCGCCCCGAATCTGACGCTCTCGGTCGTTGCCGTGATTCCGGTCGGCGCTGCGACCATCTTCTTGGTGTCGGGAGCCAACTCGCTCATCCAGCTGAAGGCCGACCCCTCGATGCGAGGCCGGGCGCTTGCGCTCACCACAGTGGTGTTCCTCGGTTCGACACCGATCGGTGGGCCCATCGCCGGCTACGTCTCGGAACACTTCGGCGCTCCGGCCGGGCTGATGATGGGTGCGGTGGCCACCGGTCTCGCCGCCTTGGCCGTCGGGCGGAATCGCCCGGATGCGCCACCCGCCGACGCCGACCCCGTGATCGATCACTCACCGGTGCTCACGCCCGGCCCCTGAACGCGAGGAACGCCTCTCGGTCCACGCCGAGAACCGGTCTCAGCGCGCTGGCGGCAGGATCGGGCTTCCGAGTTCGACCCGTTCCCGAGCGGCGAGGGCCTCTCTGAACGGGGCAAGGGGGAAGGCCGAGGTGCCACTGCCGCCCCGGATCGATCGCACCGAGCCATCGTCACTTCGTTCGTACGTGAGCGTCTCGCCGGCCGACCCGTAGCCGGTCGTCTTGGCGATGCGCAGGGTGCGGTCGTCGACGACGTCGAGCAGGGTCGGGCTCGCGGTGGGGTCGGCCTCGGTCGGCGCAATCTGGTGGAGTCTTCCACCCAGCGCGACGACGTCGTAGACACCCCAGAGCGTGGCGAACCGCCCCTCGAATCGGTCGAGGTCGATGCTGTCGGCGGCCGCTACTGCATCGGCGACTGCGTTGTTCGCAAGGCCGACCAGCTTCACGGCCGCCGTCGCCATCTCGAGCGCCGGACCGTCGATCGCGTTCGTGAGCGCCGACACCGCGAGGCGGTCGACCGGATCGAAGTATGTGCGAGTGATGTGACCCGGATAGCCGCCTCCGTGACCGAGCACTCGCCGAGAACCGATCTCGTCCACGGCGAACCCCAACCCGTAGGCGGTGCCCCCGGTCCCTTCCACGACCCATTCCGTTCGTTGCATCCGTCGCTTGCTTCGATCCGTCAACAGCCGGTCGTCGCCGAGGAAGTGGGCCGACATGTACCGCACGAGTTCCTCGGCGGTGGAATAGAACCCGGTCGCCGCAGCCATCGCACCGGTGTCGATGTGTTCGATCACGACGCGGTCGGCGCCGGGCAGCAGGTGGCTGGCTGCGCTGTGGCCCGCCGCGTACTCGTCGGCCCGAGCGAGGTCGAGCTCGGGCCCGGTCCGTTCGAGTCCGAGTCGGTCGACGATGCCTGCCGTGACCGCCTCATGGTAGGTGGCACCGCCGGCCGCTTCGATGATCAGTCCGACCAGCGAGTAGCCGATGTTCGAATACTTGAACCGCTCGTTCGGATCCAGCACCGCGGCATGATCGCCGGCGACGTCCAGCAGACCCTCTCGGTCGGGAAAGGCATGGAACAGTTGCCAGAAATCACCATCGAAGCCATCCCTCGTCACCCCACCCGAGTGCGAGAGCAGCTCCCGCACGGTGCGATCGGCGACATCGGAGTCTGCGAGCTGGTCGATCCACTTCCCGACGGTGTCGTCGAGGCGCAGCACACCTTGTTCGACCAACTGCATCGCCGCCGTTGCGGTGAAGGTCTTCGAGTGCGATGCGATGCGAAAGAGGTGCGTCGTCGTGAGCGGCGTCCCGGAACTGACGTCGGCCAGGCCGTGCGCCGACGACAACATCATCTCGTCGCCGAGGAGCACGGCGATCTGCACTCCGGGGGTCCGGAGGTGCTGCTGGCGGAACTCGATCCAGCGGTCGAGGTATCGACTTGCGTCGATGACAGCGGTGCGTGAAAGGCCGGGCATGAGCTCACTATCGCGCGGGTTCGCGCGGTGCGTGGCTAAGGTCCGCGGAATGGAACCGCCAGTCCTCGAGCGCAGGCAATGACCTCCGCCTCGAAATCTCACGGAACGTCGACCCCGAACTTCGGGTCCTCGAAACGTGAAAGCCACGATGCGTCGACCTTCTACGCTCGCTTCACCTCACCGGAAGTCAGCGACGACGATGAGGTCCGCGCAGCCGGTGCCGTCGACGTCATCCATCACGACGACGCACGATCGATTCGCGAGCACGTGGCACCGAACTCCGTCGCCCTGGTCGTCACCTCGCCTCCCTACTTCGCAGGCAAGGAATACGAAGAGGCGCTGGGGGAGAACGGCATTCCGGCGAGTTACTTCGAATACCTCGAGATGCTCCGAGACGTCTTCTCCGCGTGCAAAGACGTGATGGAACCCGGAGGGCGCATCGCGGTCAACGTCGCCAACCTCGGACGTCGTCCGTATCGGTCGTTGTCGGCCGACATCACGGTGATCCTGCAAGACCTCGGCTTGCTCCTTCGGGGCGAAGTCATCTGGTGGAAGGGCCGAGCGGCGGGCGGTTCGTGTGCGTGGGGTACGTTCCAGCGGCCGAACAACCCGGTGCTGCGTGACGTGACCGAACGTGTCATCATCGCCAGCAAGGGTCGCTTCGACCGTGCTCTCGACCCCAAGCAGCGCCTGCGGCAGGACCTTCCGAGCACCGCCACCATCTCGCGTGACGAGTTCCTCGAGGCGACGACCGACCTGTGGGAACTGGCACCGGCGAGCGCGACACATGTGGGACACCCGGCGCCCTTCCCGGTCGAGCTTCCCCAGCGCCTCATCGAGCTCTACACCTATGAAGGCGATGTCGTTCTCGACCCGTTCATGGGAGCGGGAACGAGCGCCATCGCTGCTTTGCGGACGAACCGCCATTACGTCGGCTTCGAGACCGACGCCGCGTACATCGACCGGGCCAACGAACGGATCGAGGCCGCTCGAACGCTGACCACCACAGCGTCCACCGACTTGCTCCGGACCGAACTGCCCGCGGTGAAGAGGTCACCGGCCGAACCGGGCGACGACCTCCTCACACGAGCGGTGCAGGAGGGTCGACAGGCCCCGTTCCTGACCCGTCAGATTCTCGAAGACGTCGGGTTCAGCGACATCCGGGAGAAGGTGACGATTCGCGGCCTCGGCATCGCCCTGAGTTTCGTCGCCACCGATCAGACTGGCAGCGACTGGGCGTTCGACGTCTCGGGTGGTTTCACCAACAGCCGTTCGGGGTTGTGCCAGATCGACACGCTGTGGAAGGAGCTCGGCAAGGCTGCAGTGTTGGATCAGCTCGACGAGTCCGAACGGATGCCTCTCGTGCTGATCACCACCGACGCACCAGTGCGCAACAGTGCCGGAGACAAGGCGCTTCGCGCCGTGCTCGGCCCAGACAAACCGGTGCACGACGTCATCGAGATCCTCGATGAGGACGGACACGAACGCCTCCGCGCCTACGCGACGAACGGCCTGAGGCAGACCTGAACCGTTCGCACCGGTAGTGTCGCCGCATGACTGAACGGCTGGCAGGCAAACGGGTACTCATCACGAGCGTCGAGAGCTACATGGGTCCGGCGATCGCCGAGCTCTTTGCCGCCGAGGGAGCCGAGCTCGTGACCGACACGAGCGCATTGCTCGGGCCGGGTGAGCCGGCCGCGCTCGTCGAATCTGCCGGTCCGATCGATGTGTTGATCGCCAACCTGGATGTGCCGGCCTCGAATGCCAAGGTCGTCGCCATCGACGACGAGTCGTGGATGCTCGGGTTCGACGGGATGGTCCACCCGCTCATGCGGCTGGTCCGCGCCGCTGCTCCCGGGATGATCGATCGCGGCGGAGGCAGCATCGTGGCGATCACATCGTCGTCTCCTCTTCGGCGCATGTCGCCCCAGGCGGTCTCCTACGTTGCGGCGCGGGCGGCACAGAACGCCTTCGTGCGATCGGCCGGCCACCAACTCGCCAAACAGGGTGTGCGGTGCAATGCGGTCGCCCAGAACTTCGTGGCCAACGACACCTACTACCCGCCGGAGGTCCTCGAGAACGAGAAGTTCAAGGCCCGGCTGGCGAGTGAGGTACCCGCAGCCCGAATCGGTCAGCCGTCAGAAACGGCCGAGCTGGCGCTGTTCCTTGCAAGCGACGCTGCGTCGTTCACGTTCGGTCAGGTGATCAGCCACGACGGCGGCTGGTCGTAGCCAGCGCTCCGCGCTTCTGACGCACCGCGGCCGACGTTCATCGTCGGGCCCGCGTCAACGGTCGTGCCGGTCCTCGTCGCGTTTGTCTTTACCGTTCTTGTCCTTGTCGTCTTTGTCTTTGTCGTCTTTGTCCTTGTCGTCCTTGTCGTCCTTGTCGTCCTTGTCGTCCTTGTCGTCATCGTCGTCATCGTCCCGCTGATCGCGTTCCGACCGGTCCGAGGCTTCTGCTTGCTCCCGCTCGGCCTGGCGCTCGGCTTCACGAGCTGCCTCTTCGCGGCGTTTCTGTGCCGCGGCCGCGGCCTCCGCCTGACGCCGCTGCTCGCTGGGCGACACTTCGCTGTCGGTATCGAGCTGAGGCCCCGTCGTGGCAGGAACCGTCGTCGGTGCGCTTCCCGGGTGCACCGGAGCCGCAGTCGTCGGAGCCGCAGTCGTCGGAGCGACGGTGGCCGGTGCGGCCGTGGTGGATGGAGCCACCCTTGGCGTGGTCGAGGTCGGAGCAGGCGCACGTGCGACCCCGTCGGTCGGTGTTCCCGCAGCTACATACACGCCACCTTGATCAGTGGGGTTGGACTCTGGGGTCAGGCTCGTCTGGGGCGTGATGTCGCCGGCAGTGGTCGTCGTGGGATCAGCTGTCGGCCCGTCTTCTCGGCCCGCAGTCGTGGAGGTACCTTCGGCCTGCGACGTCGCGGCAACCGCAGTCGAGGGACTCGCCCCCACGCGTTCGGCGATGGCAACGGCTTCGTCATCGGCCGGCTCATCGAAATCGAGGGGAGCGACCATCAAGACGGCGGCAACGAGGGCGAGCCCGACACCGACCGCGATCAACGGCCGGCCCCAGCCGAGCGTGACGCTGGCGGGAGGCATCGCCGAGACCGTGTCGGAAGGCTTCGCACTCGCGGCGGTCGCCGCCGCTGCCGCCTTTTTGGCCGAGGTCTTCGGCCGGAGCTGCTCGGTCCACTTGGAGACCAAGGCTCGGTCGCCGCCCCGGGCGTCGATGATCGCTCGCAACGCCGCATGTGATGCGTCGAACATCTGCGAGGCCTCGGCATCCAGCAGGGCGTCACCGGCGATCGGTGGAAGGTGGGCCACCACAGCGGCCGCCGCTTCGAACCGCCGCTGAGCGTCGTGTTGAGACAACACGTAGAGCACGTCGGCCCGGAGTGTCTCGACTTCTCGTGCCGCTTCGTCACGCTTGTTCTCGGGATTCACGCCACGCCTCCGACCCTGGGGGCGAGCCATTTGGTCGCCCCAGCTCCACACTGTGTGTGTCTACCATGCCACGAATCTCACGGAGAGCGGCAGGGAGTTGCCCCACCAGGGGCTTCGGCAGCTCCGACTCTCCATCACCGGTCGAACCCGGAGAGCGACCGGAGCGTTTGCCGAAGTCTTGCCTCTTCACTGTCGGCCGCCTGTCACCGATCGGCCTTCATGGTCATCCCCTGCCAAAGGAGATCTCCATGTCGATCAGCCGACACTCGAACACCAAGGGCACGCGGCGACTTCCGCGTGCCCTTGCCCTGCCCGTGCTCGCCAGCGGGCTCGCCGGGGCCTGCCTCGCCGATCCCGACTCCGATGCCGCCCTCGAAGGCTCCGAGGTCGCGGCCGACACGGCACCGGCCACCGGCGCAGATGAACAAGCCGAAGACGACGGCACCGCCGAAACGACGGAGTCCGCACCCTTCGAATACCGGTCGCTCGACGGTTCGGGAAACAACCTCGACGACCCGACGCTGGGCCAGGCGAACTCGATCTACACCCGGGTGACCGAAGCCAACTACGCCGATGGCATCGGCGAACTCGAGGATCGTCCGGACGAGCGCTACCTGAGCAACAGGATCTTCAACGACAGCAATCAGAACGTGTTCTCCGAGAACGGTGTCACCCACTGGTCGTTCGTCTGGGGACAGTTCCTCGATCACACGATCGGCAACCGGCTGACGTCGGACGAGGAACTCGTGATCGCCTTCGATCCCGACGACCCGTTGGAAGAGTTCACCAACGATCTCGGCGGTATCACCACGAGCCGGTCTGCCGCGGCCGAAGGAACCGGGGTCGACACACCTCGTGAGCAGGTCAACACCATCAGCTCGTACATCGATGCGTGGGCGATCTACGGCGGCGCGGCCGAGCGCCTCGATTGGCTCAGGGAAGGCTCGCTCGACGGCGATCCGACCAACAACTCGGCGACCCTTCTGAACGATGACGGGCATCTGCCGTCCGTCACGGCGCGCGCTGACGCCGAAGCGCCGGACACCGATCTGATGGGCAGACTCTTCGCCGACCCGACCGCAGCCGTCGTCGCCGGCGACGTCAGAGTCAACGAGAACATCGGTCTGACCGCCGTCCAGACGCTCTTCCTTCGTGAGCACAATCGGATCGTCGACGAACTCCCCGACGACCTCGACGAGGAAACCAAGTTCCAGATCGCCCGACGAGTGGTGTCCGGACTGCAACAGTGGATCACCTACAACGAGTTCCTCCCGGCCATGGGAGTCGAGCTCGATTCGTATGAGGGATACGACCCCACGGTCGATCCCACGATCACCAACGAGTTCGCGACCGTCGGCTACCGAGCCCACTCCCAGATCCACGGTGAGTACGAAGCCGAGATCGCGTTGGACACCGCGACCGAGGACCGGTTGGCCGCACTCGAGCAGGGTGGCGTCAGTGTCGAACTCGATTCGGAGGCCGGAGTCGCCGAGGTGGCGATTCCGCTCAACGTTGCCTTCGGCAATCCCGAGCTCCTCCCCGAGATCGGACTCGGCAACTTCCTGACGGGGCTCTCGTCGGAAGCGGCCTATGCCAACGACGAACAGATCGACAACCAACTTCGAAGCGTCTTGTTCCAGATCCCGGGACCTGACGCCGAGAACCCGCTCGATTGCCTCGACGGATCGGCCATCGCCGAGTGCTTCTCTGGTGTCAACGACCTCGGGTCGATCGACGTGCTGCGCTCCCATGACCACGGGATGCCCAGCTACAACGAGCTGCGACTGGCCTATGGGCTCGACCCGGTCGGCTCCTTCACCGAACTGACAGGAGAGGACACCGACGAATTCCCACGCGACCCTTCGATCGATCGGCGTGCCGCCATCGACGATCCGGACATCCTCGACTTCGTTCTGCTCGAGGATGCCGACGGCAACGTGCGCCGGGCCGGGCATTCCAGAGTCAGAACGCCACCTCGTCTTCTCTCGGTTCTACCGACGCGACGAGGACCGGGCAAAGCCGGGGTCAGGACTTGGCTTGTCGATCGTGGCCGGCATCGTCGAGCAGCATGGGGGAACGGTCGCGGTGACCAACGCCCCCCACGGCGGTGCCCGAGTCGGCTTTCGTATCCCACTCGTGTAAACGATCGAGGCCGACTCGAGCCCGGTGTCATGAGCTACGTGAACCCGTCAGGTTTCGGTGGGCGAGGTCACAACCGACGACGGTGAGTGCCGAGGCGGTGACGAGCATGATCGCCGGGTCGTCGATCACCTCTGCAGGATGCAGGGTCGTGATGAAGGGCAAGCTCATCACGCCGATGCTGCCCGCGACGAGCGAGGTCCCACGGAGAGCGTCGAGGGTGGACGAGCGGCGCGCCCGTTCGGCGAGCCACAAGGCGAGTGCTCCCTGACAGACGAGGTAGAACGCCGACGGGTTGACTGCGCCGGCCGCGACGAAGTTGAGATTCAGGAACAGACCCACGGCCAGACCCTCCTTCATCCGCCGCCCCGTGATGAGTGCGGTCCCGGCGAAGAGTTGGGCCAGCACCACGATCAGGCCGATGGTCACCGCATATGGTTCGACGACCAGATCGACGAACGGGCGATACCAGCCGACGGTCAGGGGTCGATGGGCATCGAGGAAGCCGAGAAGGACCCCGCCGCGCCACCAAGCCGGGTCGATCACCTTCTCCGTGGCGGCTCGAAGCCATCCCATCCCGATGAAGAGTTGGGTGACGAGTGCCCACGACGGCACGTTGTCGAGGCGCTTGGACAGCAGGGTACGGAGCCTGCCTCGCTGGAGTTCGGGGGGATTCGCGGAGGTCGGTGCGGGTCTGAGTGTTTCCATCCGTCGACTCTCCGGGCGCGATGCGCGGCCAACGGCAACGAACTGACAAGGCTGTGCAAGGTTCCCCCCGCCGACGTCGCCCTGGCAGCAACCGCCGACCGATCAGGTCCGCAGAACACGCGATGGGAGTCGACCGATGTTGATCGCCGAGTGAACGACTGCGGGCGCCCGATCGAATCTGCGGTCAGCAGCGTGATCGTGTCGTCGATCCGCTCATGTCGGTCGATGGATCTCGCGAAGCGCGTTCCGCGCCGCCTCGAGGCGCTTCGCCCGTTCTGATCGAGAACCCGCCGAGACCGACAGACCGGCATCGTCGTGCTCGGCGGCCTCGAGCGCGGTACCCGCCGAGTCGAGCGCCGCGGTCAGTTCGTCGATGGCGCCGGCCTTCTCGGCGAGCAGGGCTTCGGCGGCCTCAGCTCGGCGCAGGAGTTCGAGATTGGTCTCTTCGAGCCGGCTGTTGACTCGCTCGAGCTCGTCGACTTCGGTGGTGAGGAGCCGCACCTCGTCGGTCAACGCAGTGAGTGCGCCGTCTCGGCTCGGTGCCGGCTCGTCATCAGCACGGTCGATCGTGAACCCTTCGTTGAGCAGATCGCCGATCGGAATGATCCACGCACCGCCCTCATCCGACTCGCGACGAGCATGTGGAAACGCAGGCAGTCGACGACGGATGGTCGACTCCGACACACCACACGCCAGCGCTGCGTCTTTCACGGTGAACTCGACCGGTCGCATCGAGCAGAAAGTGTAGCGACGGTCACAGCCCGACTCGCGGCTGTCCATGAAGCGACAAACAGGCTGGTCAGAGGTTTGCGAAGTTTTTCCCTCTTTCGGCGGAAACGTCTCATACGCCCTGCGCTCGTGCCGACTGGCGAAAGGGTCAGGAACGGAGCAGCGACTGCTGCCCAGGGAGTCAATGATGAGCATGTTGGATGAGAGCACCATGACAGTCGGAAGCGAGCAGGTCTCGCAGGAGAGTCAGATCGAGCGCCTGGCGCAAGATCTGGATCATCTGCGCACCTGCTTCGAACAACTGATCGAAGTGATCGACAACCAGCAGGACCTCAGCGAAGACGTCTCGCTCCTGACCGAGCGCATGTCGTTCTTCGAGCGACGCATGCAGCGCGCCGAAGACGGCGTCTCCGACGTCTCGTGGGCGTTGAAACGCCGCGCAAGCGACCGCTGACCATGAGTCTGCGACTTCGCATTCCGGGTCGTGGCGGCACCAGAAATACGGCGGGCGACGTCGTCATGCGGGAGAACGACCTTCCCCGCCACCCATTCGCTCCACCCCCGGTGGAACAACACGACGTGCCCTGGCGCGACTTCCAACAGATCACCAAGTTCGGTGTACTGGCGGGTCTCGTTGCGGCCGTGTGGTATCTGACCTTCGTCTACGACCGGTCACACGAGAACTATCCGATCCTGTGGATCATGACGCTGATCGCCGAGTCGATCGTCGTCCTCCACAGCATCGGGATCTGGACGACGCTCATCGGCTATCGCTCCGACATTCCGGAGTCCGAAGATCTCGCGGTCATCCGTCGAGCACTTCTGACCGGCGACATCGAAACGCCGGCAGTCGACGTGTTCGTCTGCTGCGCAGGCGAACCGAACCATGTGGTGTTGACCACGGCGATTGCCGCGCAGGAGATGCTGCTCCCCCACAACACATGGATTCTCGATGACGGTCGCAACGACGATCTGCGGATCGCCGCCGAGAAGATCGGTGTGGGCTATCTCCGTCGAACCACCAACGCCCATGCCAAGGCCGGCAACGTCAATGCGGCCTTCCAGCGGACCACGGGACGGTTCGTCGCGATTCTCGACGCC
>RCMY010004962.1_pt1 | contig 11348 bp, 8 predicted proteins | sample 2041341 | NCBI WGS metagenome assembly RCMY01 (sample SAMN09708234, study PRJNA481090) | Marine sediment metagenome, whole genome shotgun sequencing project.
ATCCTGGGCGAAGTGAAACCCGAGTACGCCGAGCTGCTGGCCAAAGCCGATGCCATCTTCATTGATGAACTGCGCAAGGCTGACCTGTATGACAAGACCAGCCAGGCATTTGCCGTGTTCCTGCCGGTGAAATCGGTCGGGGTGGTGGGTGATGCGCGGGCTTACGAGTGGGTGATTGCACTACGTGCCGTGGAGACCATCGACTTCATGACTGCGCAATGGGCGCACTTGCCATATGAGTTTCTTGGTAAGGTTTCAAACCGTATTATCAATGAGTTGCGAGGCATATCTCGCGTTGTTTATGACATTAGTGGCAAGCCGCCCGCGACGATTGAGTGGGAATGATCAGGCCACTCGAGCAGGCATTTCGAGCAGGGCATCTTGAGTAGAGCCGCGTGCGCAGGACGCCTTGCGTAGAGCACCTCAGGCGTCTTCTGGTCCCAGCACAACTGTCATCCTGAGCGTAGCGAAGGATCTGTTTTTGGCTTTCCGGGACTACGCAAGCAGATCCTTCGCTACGCTCAGGATGACAATATTGGCGGTGACAGCATGAGGGGCGGTAATGGTTCCGATACCGGCTACAGGCACGACACCAGCTACAGGCAGCAGCGTGGACACTGAAACAGACCTGCACTGGATGCGCCATGCGCTGGCGCTGGCCGACCGCGCCGAGCGCGAGGACGACGAAATCCCGGTCGGCGCCGTATTGGTTTCGGCAGAGGGTGCCGTAGTGGGCGAAGGCTGGAACCGCAACATCACCGAACACGATCCCAGTGCCCACGCCGAGATCGTCGCGATGCGCCAGGCAGGGCAACGGCTCACCAACCATCGCTTGCTCGGCTGCACCCTGTACGTCACGCTTGAACCTTGTGCGATGTGCGCGATGACCATGGTCCACGCCCGGGTCGCGCGGGTCGTTTACGCCGCGAGCGACCCCAAGACCGGCGCGGCCGGCAGCGTATTCGATCTGCTTTCCGACCCACGCCATAACCATCGTGTCCTGGTCCTGGGTGGCGTCCTTGCCGACGATGCCTCCGCGCGGCTGCGTGATTACTTTCGTCGCAAGCGGGGGCAGGGCTAGGCGATATCCCGGGACTTCCATGCGGGTCAGTGGGTATCATGATCCCGACGACACCATTGCGGAAACCCATGACCAAGAACCAAACCGGCGAAGGCCGACTGATCTGGATCGACCTGGAAATGACCGGGCTGGATACCGATGCCGACTCGATCCTCGAGATCGCCACGATCGTGACCGACTCCGAACTCAAGGTCCTCGCCGAAGGTCCCGAACTGGCGATATCGCATCCGATGTCGACATTGGAGGCGATGGACGAGTGGAACCGCACCCAGCACAGAAAATCGGGCTTGTGGCAACGCGTGCTCGACAGCCGGGTCTCGATGGACGAGGCGGAAACCCGGACGCTGGCGTTTTTCAACAAATGGTTGCCTGAGAATGCCTCGCCGATGTGTGGCAACTCGATCTGCCAGGACCGGCGCTTCATGCACCGGTTGATGCCAACGCTGGAGCGGTACTTCCACTACCGCAACCTGGACGTCAGCACGATCAAGGAACTGGCCCGGCGCTGGGCACCATCGCTGCTCGAGGACATGCACAAGGTGGCGGCGCATACCGCGTTGAGCGACGTGAAGGACTCGATCGAAGAGCTGCGCTACTACCGTGAGTCGATGGGTAAGCTCGGCGGGCTGTAGCCATAGCTGCAACCTGGTTTGCAGCGGCGCTTTGCAAATCGGTGCCAGCGTGGCACGCCAAATCCTGATTGAATTGCAAAAATCGTCATTCCCGCGAAGGCGGGAATCCAGGGACGTTGTACTTCCTTAGGCCAAAGTCGCTGGATTCCCGCCTTCGCGGGAATGACGGAGTGACTGGCGACCAGAATAGTGGATGCCGGGGACATCGGCGGTGAACCGCTTGCAGCAAGCCTGCGGCCAAGCCCTGCAACGCATTTGCGGCCAAGCCCTACAACGCATTTAAAGAGGTCCGCACGGGTTTCAATCGCCCTGTTGCGACTTCTCCGATCCGCCCGCATCGAGCTGCTGGTACAAATGCACATCGCGCTGCGGGAACGGGATGCTGATGCCGTCGCGATCGAAGGCTTTCTTGATTCGTTCGATCAGCTCGCACTTGGTCACGAAGTAATCGGCATTGGCGGCATGGCAACGGATGCCCAGGTTGACGCTGCTGTCGCCCAATGCATAGACCAGAACGCTGGGTTCCGGATCGGCCAGCACCCGCGCATCCTCCTGCATGATGCCCATTGCAATGGCGCGCGCCGCGTCGATATCGTCGCCATACCCGATGCCGATCACCAGTTCGATGCGGCGCATCGTGTCCGGGGTCAGGTTGATGATCGAGTCGGTGGTGATCAGGCTGTTGGGCAGGACGATCGTCTGGTTGTCGGCACCACGGATCCGGGTCTGGAAGATGCTCACCGCCTCGACCTTTCCGGTCTCGCCGTTGATGGTCACCATGTCACCGACCTTGAACGGCTTCAGCGAGACCAGCATCACGCCGGACGCAATGTTGGACAGTGAGTCCTTCAGTGCAAGGCCGATGGCCAGGCCTGCGGCACCCAGTACCGCGATCATCGAAGTCATCGGCACGCCGACCACCTGCAGTACAGCAAGGATCAGCACCACCAGCAGGATCACGTAGGCGACCTTGCGAAGGAACATGGTGGCCGTCGGCTCGACGTCGGCGCGGTTCAATGCGTGCTCGGCGATACCGGCGACCCATTTGGCAACCCGCATGCCGATGATGAAGAGCAACAGCCCACCGGCCACCTTGAGCCCGAAGGTCATTGCGGCTTCGCTAAAAATGACCTGCTGCAATTTTGTCCACAATTCCTGCATGACTACCTCTTTGTCGCGCGAAGAAACCAAACCAGCTGGCCTGTCCTCGACCAACGATTCCGTCTCCCCGGCGAAAGCCGGGGTCCATGTTGCTGTTGCCACTTCCATTCCAACGGATTCTGGCCTTTGCAGGAATGACTGTATCGATGTGCCCAGCAACAGTGGGGATGGTTTGACAATGCAACGCCCCGCAATGCGGGGCGCTGTGTTGGGGTCAACTTACCGTGGGCGGCGTTAGCACGCTGTCATTGCCTGGTTGCATTGGAGTGGGTCAACGCCACGATGACGGTGCAATTCAGCCCGCAGCCTTGCTCTTGGCCAGCTTCAGCCAAGTGTCCACCACGGTGTCCGGGTTCAGCGACAGCGACTCGATTCCTTGCTCCATCAGCCATTGGGCCAGGTCCGGATGGTCCGACGGGCCCTGTCCACAGATACCGATGTACTTGCCCTTGGCGCGGGCCGCCTTGATCGCCATCGACAGCATCTTCTTGACCGCCGGATCGCGCTCGTCGAACAGATCGGCGACGATCGCAGAATCGCGATCCAGGCCCAGCGTCAGTTGGGTCATGTCGTTGGAGCCGATCGAGAAGCCGTCGAACATCTCCAGGAACTCGTCGGCCATCAGCGCATTGGATGGCAACTCGCACATCATGATGACCTTGAGCCCATTGCGGCCTTGCACGAGTCCGTTTTCGGCCAGCACGTCCAGCACCTTGCGGCCTTCACCCAGCGTGCGCACGAACGGGATCATCACCCACAGGTTGTCCAGCCCCATGTCCTCGCGCACGCGCAGGACCGCGCGGCATTCCAGCGCGAAGGCATCCTTGAACGAGTCGTTGACGTAGCGGCTGGCACCACGGAAGCCGAGCATCGGGTTTTCCTCTTCAGGCTCGTAGCGCTTGCCGCCGATGAGGTTGGCGTACTCGTTGGTCTTGAAGTCCGACAGCCTCACGATCACCGGTTTGGGCGCGACCGATGCAGTGATGGTGGCGATGCCTTCGGCGAGACGATCGACATAGAAGTCGACCGGGCTGGCGTAACCAGCCATGCGTTCGTCGATCTTTTTCTTCGTCGCCGCGTCCTGCTGGTCGTATTCGAGCAATGCCTTGGGATGCACGCCGATGTGGCTGGCGATGATCATTTCCAGTCGTGCCAGGCCGATGCCAGCGTTGGGCAGCATGCCAAAGTCGAAGGCGCGATCCGGGTTGGCGACGTTCATCATGATCTTGAGCGGCGCTTCGGGCATGTCGCCCAGGTCGGTGGTGGTGCACTCGAAGGGCAGGGTGCCGGCATAGATGAAACCGGTATCGCCCTCGGCGCAGCTGACCGTGACTTCGGCGCCGTCCTTGATCAAGTCCAGTCCATTGCCAGTGCCGACCACGGCCGGCACGCCCAACTCGCGCGCGATGATCGCGGCATGGCAGGTGCGGCCACCTCGGTTGGTGACGATGGCGGCGGCGCGCTTCATCACCGGCTCCCAGTCGGGATCGGTCATGTCGGCGACCAGCACGTCGCCGGCCTGGACGTGGTTCATGTCCTCAAGCGAACGCACCACGCGGGCCACGCCGCTACCGATCTTCTGGCCAATGGCCCGGCCTTCGACGACGATATCGCCGCGTTGCTGCAGCGTGTAGCGCTCGATCTGGGTGGCATGGCCACGCGACTTCACCGTTTCCGGGCGTGCCTGCACGATGAACAGCTTGCCGCTGACGCCGTCCTGTGCCCACTCGATGTCCATCGGGCGGTCGTAATGCTTCTCGATGATCAACGCTTGTTTCGCGAGCTCGTGCACGTCGGCGTCGGACAGCGAGAACTTGCTGCGAAGTTCCGCCGGAGTTTCCTCGTTGCGCACGCGCTCACCGGGCTGGTCCGAATACACCATGCGGATCTGCTTGGCGCCGAGCGAGCGTCGCAGGATTGCAGGCTTGCCTTTGGCCAGCGTGGGCTTGTAGACGTAGTACTCGTCCGGGTTCACCGCACCCTGCACGACCATCTCGCCCAGACCATAGCTGGAGGTGATGAACACGACATCGCGGAAACCCGATTCGGTGTCCAGGGTAAACAGCACGCCCGATGTCCCCACGTCCGAGCGCACCATCAGCTGCACGCCGGCGGACAGGAACACGTCCTCGTGCTTGAAGCCATGGTGCACGCGATAAGCGATGGCGCGGTCGTTGTAGAGACTGGCGAAGACTTCCTTGACCTTGCGCACGACATCATCGGCACCGGTGACGTTGAGGTAGGTTTCCTGCTGGCCGGCAAAGGAAGCGTCGGGCAGGTCTTCCGCCGTGGCCGAAGAGCGCACCGCGACCGCCACGTCATTTCCATTGGAAGCCGCTCCACCATTCTGCGCACACAGCTCGGCATAGGCCTTGCGGATATCCGCGTCGAGTTCCGGCTGCAGCGGAGCATCGATCACCCAGCCGCGGATCTCGCCACCGGCCTGGGTCAACGCGCGGACATCCTCGACATCCAGCGATGCCAACCGGTCGAAGATCCGCTGCTCCAGGTTGTTGTGGGCGATGAACGCCTTGAAGGCATCGGCCGTGGTCGCATAGCCGCCGGGGACCGAAACACCCAGCCCGGCCAGCTCGCCGATCATCTCGCCCAGCGAAGAATTCTTGCCACCGACCTGGGCCAGGTCGGTGAGGCGAAGGTCATGCAACCACAGGATGTTGCTGGTCAAGGCTGGGGTGATCAAGTCGGGGGCGCTCAAGGCGGAAACTCCGGGTCGTCAGTGGGGTGGACGGCAGGGCAGGGCCGGACAAGCGCCGGACAAGCGGCTATTTTAGCAACCCTGCCTACCGTGATGCTTGCCGCACTGCCTGGAGTCTCCATGCCTGAACCCACATCCGCTGTCCGCCCGGTCTTCTATGTGTCCGACGGCACGGGAATTACCGCCGAAACCATTGGCCACAGCGCGTTGACGCAGTTTCCGGGCCTGGAGTTCACCACCGAACGCATCCCTTTCGTGGATACCCCGGAGAAGGCGCGAGAGGCCGCGGAGGAGATCCGCGCCAGTGGCGTGACGCACGGAATCCGTCCCATCGTGGTCAGCTCCTGCGTCGACACCAGCTTCACTGCGATCCTGGCCGACAGCGGTGCGCTGATGCTGGATGTTTTCGAGCCGTTCATCGCGCCGCTGGAACGCGAACTGGGCGAGCAACGCCAGTCCCATGTCGGCCACGCCCATGGCATGGTCGATTTCGAGGCCTACCACCACCGCATCAACGCCATGAACTATGCGTTGACCCACGACGACGGCATCAGCGTGGACTACAACGATGCCGATGTCGTCCTGGTCGGTGTCTCGCGCGCAGGCAAGACGCCAACCTGCATCTACCTGGCGCTGCACCACGGCGTGCGTGCGGCCAACTACCCATTGACCGAAGAAGACCTGGAAAGCGACGAGCTGCCGCTGCGCCTGCGGCCTTGTCGCAACAAACTGTTCGGTCTCACCATCGATCCAGTGCGCCTGCAACAGATCCGCCAGGAGCGACGACCGGACTCGCGCTACGCACGCCTGGACACCTGCCGGCGTGAAGTTGCCGCGGCCGAGTCGCTGCTGCGCACGCAAGGCATCCAGATGCTCAGCACCACCCACGCCTCGATCGAGGAGATTTCCAGCCGCGTGCTGGAAGAGCTGGGGATCAACCGGGAAATGTTCTAGCGGGAAGTTTTTTAGCCGCCGTGGCGTGTTGCGCCAGGAAGCATTCACTGAATGGGCAGCTTGCAAGCGGGTCGTACACGCCTGCGAACCCTCACGTTAAGCCGCTTCCGGCAGTCCGTCAATCTGCCGCATTTGTCCCTTGGCGTGTAGCATCAAGCCATGTCCGAAGTCCTTGCCCGCGTTGCACACATTCCCCGCCTCAGCCGCTTTGGCTGGCTGATGGGGCTGTACGCGGAAAACCACGATCGACTGGTCCGACTGCTCGCACCGGGCGAGCTGGTAGCCGGTGACTACGTATCCTCGATCGGTGATGATCTCGATCTCTGCCTGCAAGTCAGCAAGCAGCACGCCTACACCAGCGAGCTGCGCCTCACCTATGCAATGCCTGACCCGCTCACTGGACAGCCCGACCCATCCGCCTTCGTGCGGCTGTACCGCGACACCCAACAGGCTGAAGCCACGCACTGCTACATCGGTCGTCGCTGGCAAGACGTGATCGGCATGTACCCGCCGCCGAAGCAAGTCTTCGACCATCGCATGCGCATGAATACCTTCCTTGGCAAGTGGCTGGAATACCTGGCCGAGCGCGGGCACGGCGTGGCGACACTGCGCAAAGTGGATTCGCTGACTGCTGCGTAGCGATGTAGCAAAAAAAAACGGCCCGCGCGATGCGGGCCGTTTTTCTTGCTTGGCGTCCCCAAGGGGATTCGAACCCCTGTTGCCGCCGTGAAAGGGCAGTGTCCTAGGCCTCTAGACGATGGGGACAGATGATCTGGTCCGTGCTGTCCAGGTTGAACCTTGGTGGCTTCAAACTCTGGATTGAACGGACGGGTGACGACAACTTTCCAATTTTCAACAAATGGTGGAGCCAGGCGGGATCGAACCGCCGACCTCCTGCATGCCATGCAGGCGCTCTCCCAGCTGAGCTATGGCCCCACGTACTGGAAAGCGCGGCAGTTTAGCGGTCGCCTTCGTATAGCGTCAAGCTGTCGGGGTGTCGGCAGGCTTGTCAGGCTGGGCGGGCAGGCGGATCTGGATGCGCCGGTGCGCAAGGTCTTCGTCCACCGTCCAGCCGATATGGCTGGCGAGCCGACCGACCAGGGTCATCCCGAAACCGCGGTCGCTGCTGGCAACTGGCGCTGCATCATCCGACGCTGGCTGGCTCGACTTGTCCAGCAGTTGCAGCGTCAGCGCATCGCCGAGAATCGTTGCCTGCAAAATGCCGACAGAGCCGGCCGGGGCCAATTGCCGCGCCATCCCGCTCAACACCAGTGTGCCCTCGTGCGAGGGCAGTGTGCGGCGCACATTGTCCCCACGCACCTCCAGTTGCACGGCGCCATAGCGGATCGCGTCGGTAGGACGCAGGCAGGCGGCCACCCAGTCGATCTGGTCCACTGTTTCGTCGGTCCCAATCTTGTGCCGGGCCAGGCCAAGCAAAGCATCGAGCAATTCGGATAACTGCCGCACGCCACGATCCAGCCGCTTCAGGCGTGGCTGCAGGTCGGGCAGGTCCTGGCCATCCTCGATCAACAGTTCCGTGGCGCCGCGGACCACGGCAATCGGTGTGCGCAGTTCATGGCTGGCATCGGCAAAGAACACGCGCTCGGCTTCTTCGTTGGCCACCAGGCGTGACTGGTAGTCGTCGATGGCTTGCCCAAGCCGTCCAAGCGAATCCCGGGGCAGGGTGGCGGCCAACATGGTGCGTGCGGGTCGGGTCGACAGCTGGTCGACCGCATCGGCCAGGCGCTGCACCGGCCTGACGACGCTACTGGACAGTATCCAGCCCAGCCAGGCACTGAACAGTGTCCCCATCAGCACCACGCCGACGAGGATCTTCGCCATGTGCTCTTCCAGGCGCTCGATATCCTGCAGGTCGATGATGAAGTACAGGCGTCCGACATCAGTGTCGAAGACCGCGGCGTGCAATTCTTCCTGGCCCGGCATTCCAAAATCGTGCACGCCTGGAGCCAGCGCGGCCAGCGCATCGGGCACTTCGCCGCTGCCGTCGCGATGACGGACATAGCCACTGAGGCGATGGCTTCGGGGCAGGATCGTATCGGGCTCGTTGCGCAACCGCGCCGAGTAGTCGTCGGCCTGGCTGTGCAGGATCTCCTGGACCAGTACGCCTTCGTAATCTTCAGTGATGAAGCTGACTGTCCAGGCAAACAACAGGCTCATCACCAATCCAAGCACGACGTACAGCAGCGTCACCCGCAGGCGTAGCGGAATCGCCAGCACGCGTTTAAACATTCGTGTTGTCCATCAAGCGGTAGCCGATGCCGTGCACGGTCCGGATCATGGCCTTGTCGAAGGGTTTGTCGACCAGTACGCGCAATTCGTAGATGTGGGTATGCAGTGCGCGGATGTCACCGTCGCGTTGCGGCCAAACCTGATCGATCAAGGCCTGCTGCGACACCACGGCCGGCGAGCGTTGCAGCAATAGTCCCAGGATCACTCCCTGTGCACGGGTAAGGGGGATCTGGCGGCCGCCGCGGGTCGCGAGCATCGCGCCTGGGTCAAACTGCATGTCACCAACGGACAGGCTCGCATCCTTGCTTGGCAGGACATGGCGCAGGAGTGCGCGCAGGCGGGCGTCCAACTCCTTCAGCTCGAACGGCTTGACCATGTAATCGTCGGCGCCCTCGGCAAACCCCCGCAGCTTGTCATCCAGCGTGTCGCGTGCGGTCAGCATCAAGACCGGCGTACCGCGACCGGCTTCGCGCAGGCGTCTGCACAGGTCAAGGCCATCGAGCCGGGGCAGGCCCAGGTCGAGCACGATCACGTCGAAGCGGCCGTGCAAGGCTTGTTGCAACCCAGAGGCACCATCGGCGGCGTGGTCAACTTCGTAACCACGACGCTCGAGGAAGTCCCAGATGTTGGCGGCGATGTCGTGCTGGTCCTCGATGACAAGCACGCTGGCAAAAGGCGACATGGCTATGGGCAACAGCTCCTTGGTCAGCGAAAAGGTGGCAAGGATGCAGCGATGAAGGCAAACAGGTTAACGTTAGGCTGAGATTTGGCTGAGGCCAGCTTACAGCGGCTCCAGCAGCCTAGTGCCATCTGCGCCATCGGGCGCGCCTGCCAGTGCCTCACAACATGACGTCATTCCGGATTCCAACCCGTTACCGCCCCTTGGCATGGCTATTGGCGGTGTTCCTTGCCGTCTCCGCGCTCACCCGGCTCGTACTGCTGGTCAAGACAGGCGCCGGCGTCCCGCCGTCGCCGGGGACGTGGCTGTCGATCTTCCTGATCGGGCTGGGCTACGACCTGCTGACCTTTGTCTATTTCGCCTGGCCGCTGGTGCTGTTGCTTTGGGTGTTGCCAAAGCCCTGGTTCACCCGACGACGCGGGCGCTGGCCGGTGACTGCATTGGGGTGGTTGCTGGTCGCGAGCCTGCTGTTCATCGCGATGGCTGAATGGACCTTCTGGGAAGAATTCCAGACCCGCTTCAACTTCATCGCCGTCGACTACCTGGTCTATACGACCGAGGTGATCGGCAACATCCGCGAGTCGTATCCGGTGCCGGCGATCCTGTTGGTGTTGTTCGTGCTGACCTGCGCGCTGTGCTGGTGGGGTCGCCGCTGGCTGGTACCACGTGATGGGACGGAAACTGGAAGTGGGGATGTCGGGTTTGGCCGCCGCAGCTTGTTCACGCTGGGATGGCTGGTCGCAACCGTGCTCGGTACATGGTTTGTCAACGCTGGCCTGAAGAACCACACCGACAACGAATACGTCAACACGCTGTCGGGCAACGGCATCTACCAGTTCTTTGCCGCGTATCGCAATGCCAGCATCGATTACGCGCGCTTCTACCGCACCGAACCCGTTCGCGAAGCGTTCCAAGGTGTGCGCGGGCAACTGCAGTCCCCGGACTCGCGGTTCATCAACGACAACCCATACGACCTCACCCGCGAAATCACCGCGCATCGCCCGCAGCGGCGACTCAATGTCGTGCTGATCAGTGTCGAAAGCCTGTCTGCCAGCTTTTCGAAGGACTTCGGCGGCGACGACCTGACACCGAATCTCGACAAGCTGGCCAAGGACAGCCTGGTCTTCGACAACCTCTACGCCAATGGCACGCGCACCGTGCGTGGGCTCGAGGCGCTGGCCTTGTCGGTGCCGCCGACGCCGGGCGACTCGATCGTCAAGCGCCCGCACAACGAGGGTCTGTTCAGCCTTGCCAGCGTGTTCAATCGCGAAGGGTATGTGTCCGAATTTCTCTATGGCGGCTACGGCACATTCGACAACATGAATTATTTCTTCGCCAACAACGGCTACATCGTCAAGGATCGCGAAGCCATCCCGGATGACAAGGTCCACAGTTCCAATGTCTGGGGCGTCGCGGACGAGGATCTCTACACGCTGGCCATGTCCGAGTTCGACCGCATCCATGCCGGCAACCGGCCGTTCTTCGCGCACATCATGACCACGTCCAACCATCGCCCCTACACCTTCCCTACCGGGCGTATCGATGCACCGCAAGGCGAGCGTGCCAGCGCGGTGATATATACCGACTGGGCCATCGCCGACTTCATCAAACGCTCTCGCGACAAGCCATGGTTTGCCGACACGGTCTTCGTAATCACTGCCGACCACTGCGCATCCAGCGGCGGGATCGCAGCACTACCGACCTATCGCTACCACATTCCCCTGTGGATCTATGCCCCCGCACACATCAAGCCGCAGCGCGTCGAACGCATGATCAGCCAGATCGATATCGCGCCGACGGTGCTGGGGTTGCTGGGCTTCAGCTACAAGACCCGTTTCTATGGCCAGGATGTATTGGTGCCGGGGGCAGGGCATG
>RCMY010004963.1_pt1 | contig 11347 bp, 10 predicted proteins | sample 2041341 | NCBI WGS metagenome assembly RCMY01 (sample SAMN09708234, study PRJNA481090) | Marine sediment metagenome, whole genome shotgun sequencing project.
GAAAAAGCCATGGTCAGGGTTAACCATGAAATCGAAGACTTGCCGCCAAAATGTCGGGAAGTATTATTGCTTAGCAGAAAAGAGGGGCTTACCAATGTAGAGATTTCGGAGTATTTGAAGGTTTCGATCAAGACCGTAGAGGCGCATCTGACCAAATCTTTCAGGGTGCTACGAAAGAGACTGGGCGAGGAGTATGGAACGTTTATGTTTGTTTTGTTCGGAAGTAAGCGGTTACGGAGTTAGTTTTAAGCGAATCGAAATTACTAACGGATAAAGGAACAGCCCACATTAGACTCAACGGAAGGGCGGCCTTCACCAAGGGCCAAGTAAAACATAAATCACCGGGTTGTAACAAAATATATCTTTAGATTTATAAATAAATTATTAACTGCTGGTTGCATTTCCATACTTGGCATAATATTTCGCCTGATGATTGCTATGAATTTCGCGTTGCAAAAGATAACAAGAATTGTTTGCAACTATGTTGCAAAATGGTAAAGTAAGATAGCCAAAATGTTGCGACGTACATTTAACCTACAATCAACTCATTTGCATCATCAAGCACAGAATTATCGAAGCTTTTCAGATAGATTTCAGTAGTCTTCAACGAATGGTGTCCTAAACCCTCGCTAATTATTTCCGTGGATATGCCCATATTCTTGGCGATGGTAGCCCAAGAATGACGAATATAGTAAGATGTGATTTTTTCGTCAATTCCGGCATCTTCTGCAATACGTTTAAGCAGCTTATTGACCAATCTTCTATCCGACCTATATTTCGTGAAAGTTTCTACTGAACCGTCATAACCGATGGGGAAAATAAAATCATTCTCATCTTTACCATCAATGTAATAATCTAGAATAACGGCCAATTCGTCCGTAATGCGAATTGAAAGAGGGTCGCCAGTCTTACTACGACCATAAAAAATCCTGCTACCATTAATACTCTTAACTTTTAACTTAGCAAGGTCAATTAGATTCATTCCCCTACAATTAAACATACTTAGCAGATAGTTTTTGGTATGCCAAAGATTAGTATTTTCATTATATCGCAAATTTCTGATAGCGACAATCTTTTCCTTGGACAATGCTTTTTTCTTTGTTCTCGCCGTAGATGGAATTTTATAGTGTAGAAAAGGATTTTTTATCGGTAAAAATCTATCCTCTTTTAAAGCACTATTATAAATTGCTCGGATAGCCCTGACGTATGAACTTATTCCATTTTTAGAATTGCCTCTAGACACATGCTCCATTTCGAAATCCTTTAGAAAAGAAACCGAAATCTGATGAAGCTTTACCGATTTATCGTCATTAAATTGTGTAAAAGCCGCTATTGAATCTTTATACCATTTGGCTGTTGCTGGTTTATTCGACTTCAACTTCCGGTCGATTAGAACCTGTCCCCATTCAGCAAGGGTAATTTCGTTGGAAAGGTCTTTTTTGACCTTTGAATCCAGTTTATCGTCCCAAGACTTCTTGATGTTCTCAACTAACGTGTCAGCCGATATAGAACTCAAAGTATCTCCAAGTTTGTTAATGATAGACTTAGCAGAGTGTAGCTTTTCATAAATTGCAGAGTTGACTTTATCACAATCAACATCTTTGTTTGCGAAAGCTGATTTTTTAAGCATCATATTTTTAGCATCCCATCCAACTTTTGAAGTACTATAAGAAAGACGAATCATTCTCGGCTTCTTATGAAACACTCTAACTGCGATTGGAAACAATCCCTCATTAACACTTTTTGACTTTTTTCTTGTGTCTAAAATTAATCTTGCTCGTGCCATTTTTAACTATATTTATAACATAAATGTAGCTAAAATTACGCACACTTTACGCACACTTTTTTTTGGTATCAAACGGTATCAATTGAATTCAAATTCTATTAAATTACACGTTATCAATTGATTGTATTCGTTGCTGTTTTTAGATAGCTTAGAATTTTTCGCCTTCTAAGCAGGCGGTCCTAGGTTCGAATCCTAGTGCCATCACAAATAATCCCCTAAAAATTAGGGGATTATTTTTTTTTATGGAATACCACACCTACATACTATATTCCAAAGAAATCGACAAGTTCTATATCGGTCACACCGGAGATTTATTGGAGGAAAGACTTCGAAAACACCTCTCGAACCACAAGGGATTCACAGCCCGGGCAAAGGATTGGAAATACTTCCACACCGAAACGTTCGCAACCAAGGACGAAGCCTACCGCAGGGAAATGGAAATCAAAAGAAAAAAATCAAGAAGGTATATCGCCAGTTTAGGGCGTAGCTAAGCTGGATAGAGCATCCCGGTTTTAAGCGGGACGGTCCTAGGTTCGAATCCTAGTGCCATCACTTGATTTTAAAGACTTTAAAGCTAAAACCTTTAAGGTCTTTTTTTATTTGCACTCGATTTGCACTCAAAAATTGATGCAATATGGCTTTATATGTACTGATTTGGACTAAAATTAGTTCAAAGATTGATTAACAGGTCGCTTGTGTAAAATGAGGAATTCTTTCTACGCAATATCTACACGACCGCCTCTAATGGTTATCGCTTTATAATAGTTGAGCGTTTTATAATAGTTGAGAGAAAATCGAACAAAAACTACATCTTTTAAAAAGATATTTCGAACATGGCCCCGCAACTTGTTGGGTTATGTTAAAATTCATCAAATAGTTAGGTTTAATATGAAAATTCCCTAAATTTATAATGCAATGTGGACCTTGTATCAGATTTTTCCACAGAACTATATGTTTTACGGGCTATTACTATGTAATTTTTAAATCTCACTACATAGCAAACAGTTCATGCGAATTCCCCCTTTTAGAATAGTGCTAGGATATTTTACATCGATTTTTTGATATTGGTAGTATTTTACCATTTACCAATCTTATCAAGAAACTCGCTAGATATAAAAACCTGTACCAAACCAACTTGAGAACTTTATAGTATTTAGATGTTGCTACTCCAATTTTTGGGATTGTGCGCATCATCGGCATACTTCACCAATGCTATGTTTTTTGTCTATCAACTAATTTAATGTATAAAAATTGAACTATGGGTAAAGACGTAAAGGTAGAAATACCGCAGCCATTTGAGATGGACATCGATTCAAACATGGCTATGAACAGCTTTTTATCAATGGCGCCCATTACGGTAAATATGGGCCTGGATGATATTAATATGGATATGAACACGAACATGACCCTAGACGGCAAGATGGATATGGGTCTGGACAATGTCAAAGTAGACATGGGGCTTGATAATGTCAACGTCGATATGGGCTTGGACGATGTAAATGTTGATATGGGGCTCGACAACATAAATATGTGCATGTCATTTGCCATTAAGGAACTCCCCTCCATGAAAATGCAGTTTCCGGTAAACTTCGATTTCGGAATTAAACTTTTGGGTCTTCCTTTGTTGAATTTTGGAATTTGCGGTAAGGCCATGGTACTGACCGAAGAGAACTCCAAAAGAATATTTCAGGTGCCCAAGCCTCATAAATTTAGCACTTCCAATCCCCCCAAAGGAAAGGAAAGCATACGAGTAACGTTGGCAGACGATTGAAACCAAGGAAAAGTACGCAAATGGCAAAAATAAATATCAATACCGCTACAGTTGAACAGCTACAAACGCTATCTGGCATTGGTCCCGGTCTTGCAAAAGGCATAATGGAGCATATAAAGAACCACGGTGAGTTTAAGAAGGTAAGCGATATAACGGCTGTCAAGGGAATTTCGAGTGATGTGCTTGAAAATATTTCTAAACTGATTAGCCTGGCGACTTCCAAAAAAGACAAAAAGGGACGCTCAGAGGGTAAAAAACCTACTTCAAAAATTAAGTTTATAGGAATGACCGGGAGAAGCAAAGACAAATTGAGGTTTGTTTCCAATTCCAAAAACCCGGTAACCATAGCGTTTGCAAAGACTGATTTACTAGGTAAAAAGGGAATACCCCTCTCTTCCTTAAAACTGAATCGTCTGCCTACTATTAGTTCCGATACTGACAACTTGGTCAATTTTAGAATACCCCTATCCAGGTTTACGCCGCCGGGCACCCACACCCTCGATGTCCTGGTAAACGGCTCTAGCCACTCCGTTAAAGTAGAAGTGGAAGAAAAAGTTTATGTGAGCCTAAATCCACCTCGTTTTTTTATTGAGGCCGAACCGGGTACAGTTGTCAACAAAGATCTTTTTGTTAGCAACATGGGCAATTTTCCGTTAACCTTTGGTGATCCGGGACCGTTGATATTGGAAACCGACTTTATTGAGTGCAGGACCATACGACATGTGGTGCGGAAACTAGACAAGGAAAAAGCGAGCCTTGACCAAATAGTATGTTTGGCTGCCGAAAAATTGGAAGAAGTGTACGACGAGGGAGGTACTATGAGGGTCAAAGTGAACGGCGGGGCCAAAACTATCGAAGCGGGTAAAACCGAAAAAATTAGTTTGAACATAAACCTACCCAAAACCCTCAAACGGCCCAATCGGTACGTAGGTGCTTTCCCATTTTATAATTCAGGGGTATCGTTCACAGTTGTACCCACAAAAAGTTAGTTGAACATCAATCCATTTAAAAAATAATAATCATGAGTACACCATGGCAAATGAACAGTCAGAGAACAGGACGAAAATCAACGGTAAATAGGACCACTGACCTACTTGAAATTGGTTTTAGAGGTTTGAGCGATACCCTCAATATTGTCAATGAACTCGTATCGTCCACCCTGAAGCAAGGACAAGGGACAAATAAATGTAACTGTGGATGTGGATGCCACAGCGATCCATTGGAATGTTGTAATTGCGGAGGCCTAAATGCCAGCGTAGATATAGAATTGCATGCAAGACCTGGAGAAAGGAGAATAGTTTCCTTTTTAATCGAGAACAATAAGTCGTCGCCCCAAGAAATAGTGCTCGATGTACCTATTGTAATCGACGGGTGCGGTGAAAGATTAGAGCACTCAAGGAATTTTATTTTGTATCCCCAGAAGTTTGTGATTCCGCCTTGCCACTGCCAAAGGGTTAAACTAAGCATTGATTTGGTGCCGCCTTTTAAGGAATGTACCGCCTATTATGCCGAAATTAAGTTGTCGGGCAATTGCGTGGACGAGAAGATTTGTTTGGGTATCTATGTGCAACCTGACGATTATGTCGATCATTTTATATTGACCGACAGTTGTAGGCCTAAAAAGGGCGAATTTATAGAATTTGCCAGTTGCGGGCATAGTGATTGCCAATGTGGTGATTGCTCCGGTGAATGCTGCACCACGACCAAAACCTACTATCTCTGCGGCCAGACCGATGCAAACTTCGAGAATGTGTCCCGCTAGTTTTTCCGGATAGAAATCCACGTCTCTAGGAACTATATTACTAATTTATAAACGCCCAAGCAATGGACAATTCGTTAAAACAAACGTTCATAACACTAGAAAAAATAACGGACTTACGATATCGCAGCGAACAGGGTTTTATGGATATTCTAAGATCTCAATTGGAAAGATCGGGCAATACTACTTTAAACCCGTTACTTAACGGGGGTGTAAATTTTCTGAATTCGGCCCTCGAGAACAGATACGACCTAGAGCGAAGCGTTCTGAGAAAAATTAAGGTGGAAATGGAAAAAAATGCCGAGGGAACTTCAACCTCGGATGCAGATTCGGAACCTTTGGTTATAAACTCCGGCACCTTTATGGTAAAGTCGTTTTTAAGTCAGAAAAAAGTGCAGATCCCGCTAAATATCAATAACAATTATGACGTTTCCCAAGATGTGGTCGTCAATCTTGACGAACTAAAAAATATGAAAACGGGTGATATTTTAAAAAATAAGATTTCCGTAGATAGGAGCCTATTGGTTCTTCCGCCCAAGAAAACCGCGCAATTAAAAATAAACATCGATTTGAATACCGGGTTTAAGGTTCAAGATCAATATTTTACCACTTTTACCCTGAGAGGAAATGAAACCCGGGTGTTTCAACTTATACTCGAAATCCTGTCGGCCAAAAACAAGAAAGAAAAAGCTTCCTTGACGTTTTTACCTCCATCACAATAAGTTAGCAAATAAAGCCCCAAAGCTATGAAACAAAATTTTGATATTCATAGAGATGTCTGGGGCCCCTATATGACTCTTATAACCAATGTATGGGGCGAAACTGTCTTTAAGTCCGTCGATAGGTTACATCAACTCGACATCCACATAAACAATACCATCGGAACCTTGCCCGATGCGCTCCCCAAAATCGGGAATAAGTCAAAACTTACTCAAGACGGAATTTTTTTGAAGTACCTCGCCAGTACCCCAGAGGAGAAAGAAAAAGTAAAATATTTTGATATCTGTGCGGAAGAATATGAATGGGCGACCCATACCTATAAATCTTATTTTGTGCCCCGAGCCCTTCAAATCGTAAAATCTCAACTACATAGTTCATTCTATATTTTAGATGTCGCTTGCGGACCTGGGTACGAATTGGAAAGGCTCAAGGAATTGGTACCACAGGGCGAAGTTATTGGACTAGATCTCTCGACGGATATGATAAAGCGGGCCTATCGCAATGCAAAGTTTAAACACCTTTCTAACGTAGGGTTTTATCAAGCGGACATTAATACCCTCCCCATGGAGTGTATCGACCATTTTGATGTCGTATTCTGTAATATCTCACTCCAATATTTTGAGTCCATAGAGAATGTCTTTCATCAGTTTTTCAAGGCTCTGAGGAAAAATGGAAAGCTCATTATCGTAGAACCCCTAGGCTCTGCCACCCAAAAGCTCTCCCAAACCGTCTTGAAACAAGCCATACCCCACTTTCAAAAGTTTTACAGCAGAGACCGGCAAATACAGCTCTTGGAAACGGCCGGGCTTACCTTTCTCTACTGGGAAGAAATACAAAAGGACATAGGTTTAACCATAGCTATGAAGTAATCCATGCACGATAAAACGATTATTAACGATGCATTGGATTATACGCGAAAGGCGGTTGGTATAAAAATAGCCGAACTCATAGAGCAGAAAAGAAATGTAGAAGGCGCCTATAAACCCCTTTATACCATGCTTTCGGACTACCCGTTTCGAAAAGGAAAGGGACTGCGTCCGACATTATGCATCAGTGTGGCCCGGGGCGTTCACGGTATGGGCCATTCCGCTTTGGTGTCGAGCACGGCGTTGGAATTGTACCACAATGCATTTCTAATCCACGATGACGTCGAGGACGGGTCGGAAAACCGGCGCGGCAAGGAAACGTTGCACCAGCTTGTCGGCATTCCCAGAGCCATAAATATAGGGGATGCCACCAATGTTTTAGCGGTTAGCCTGTTGTTGGAAAACCTGAACGAAATTGGCGTTGCCAAGGCATTGCAGATTATTCATGAGATTGAACAGATGGCAAGGCAATCCGTAGAAGGGCAATCGATGGAACTGGATTGGGTGGCCAACAACCAATTTGACCTTACAGACGAAGATTATTTTGTCATGTGTGCTAAAAAAACCTGTTGGTACACCTTTATTTCGCCATGTCGAATCGGCTATATCGTCGGCGCCGAATTTTGGAAGGATATGGATATGACATTGCACTTGGAGCAACTGACGAAATTCGGTATGTACCTAGGCATCGCCTTCCAGATTCAAGACGATTTGCTGAACCTCATTGGATCGGAACTAAAGTATGGGAAAGAGATAGCAGGGGATATTTACGAAGGCAAGCGGACCATAATGCTTAACCATTTGATCCGTAATGCAGGTAAGAACGAGAAGAGGATCAAGGACATCATAAAGCTTTCTCGAGACGAAAAAAAACAAGAGGACGTAAATTTTATCCTATCCGAAATGCATCGCTGCGGAAGTATCAAATACGGACAGGAACTGGCATTAAAAACTGCAAAAAAAGCAAGTAAGCTTCTTAACGAAATGGTCTTTTTTATGAAGAAATCACCCATTCAAATCGATGAAAAATGGGAAAGTGAAGTAGTGGATTATCGCTTTATCAGAGAAATTGTAAACTACGTTATTGAGCGAGATCTTTAAAATAAATAGAACATGCAACCAATCGAAGTACAAGCCGCGTCTAACAGCCTTTTAATTTTAAGGGTAAACGTAATCAGCAATATTATTGCTCCCGCAGTCATCCAGCCTAGCCTAGAGCACTGGGTAAGTGATAATGGTGCCATTTACGAAGCGGATTATGGTTTGGAACCTGCCTATTCTTTTCTGCAGACTGGAGGTGAAGCCAAACTTACCTTCAGCATCCAATTACCAAAAAATCTTAAAAAAGGTAGCTTAATTTATGGAGGCCTTACTATTCCAAGTTCCGAAACGTTCACGTTTCCAATAGAAATTGAAATCGTAACCCGGAATCCGAAAAACAGGAAGGTCTATAACCATACCTCCGCTATTACCATTCCCATTCGATCATTGGAGGAAGAACCCTCAAACAATGTGTTGGTTTCCAAAAGTACCATAAAGCTGTTGGCCGGACTGGCCTCCATGGAAGTAATACCCTCTAAATGGATTGTTTCGGAACTTGTACTTTCCTGCTGTAACCTTGGCTATAAATTGGCAATAACCAAAAACGGCAGTGAAACTTTGGAACGGCTTTCCAGAACACGGTTCTTTAAAAATGGGGTCTTAATTTTTCAAGGCACCCAATTCGTGCAATGGATGAAGTTGGCACTTTCCATTTCCTCGGGCATCAATGCCTTTGTCGAGGGAAAACCAAGGGAAGGTATGATGTTGCAGCACTGGGAGGAATGGCTTTTCAACTTGGTAGATCAAGATGTAGAGTCGCCAGATTTTGAGTACAGGGCCATAGAGCTTCCAACCTCCAAAGACTACAAAACTGTATTGCATATTATGGGCAATGATTCCGAAAAATGGTTCTCCTATTTTATTTTAGGTCTGGGTAAGCTTTCCCCAAGAATAGAAATGGTATTGGAACAAATTATGGCAAAAGTTGAAATGCCCATTCCTAAAAAACCGGTGGCTAAGGCAAAATCCAAACGTGTACTCAAAGAAAAAGGTTCTATTCTTCGATGAAAAATTTTGATACCATATTGTATCACTTGGAGGAATTAAAAATTCCCACCCATTCGCCATTTAGCCCTGAAGATTGGAAGGATTGGTATCATTACATCCTTTTCGATCCGGAAAATAATACCAGAATCTTATTTAACATGAGCTTTTCGGGTAGACCAGGCCAAGGGGAAATTACAACTACCTTGCTGTTTACCGCTCCTACAAACGATTCTTCGAAAAAACATTCTAATTATGGATTCCTAAAAGTAGATAGATGGCTCGAAAAGCCCAAGTCAAGGTCGCCATTACAAGTCAGCCTTCCTAATTTTCTTGATGTCCTCATCTCCAAAGACCACTTTAAAATATCCGTGAAACGGGAAACTCCCAGCTTTTCATTGGAGCTGGAAGGAGAGCCCGTAGCAACACCCCTATTGGTGCCGGAATTGTTCCCTTACGGAAAAGGATTTATCGGTTGGGGATTTATAGCCGGAGTATTGGCCAAAGGCCATATACTTAATGACAACATAAAAACTACCATTACCCATAAATGGTATTGTTATCACGACCATAATTTTGGAAGATTTAGATGGGGAGATAAGGATGTGGGTTGGGTATGGTGGACCGTTCATATGTGGAGTACCACCAATGATGTGTATTCCTTTGTTTTCCATAGGGGAAATAATAAAGATCTTACGAAAATAGCCAAGCCCTTTTTGTTTATTTATAAAAACCACGTGCTGAGGAAAAACTTTGTAGGAAATTCGATAGACATGGATATTACCTGGACACAGATGCCGGAAAGGATTCCGATACTCCCAGGGGCACTGGCATCGGTGTTTAGCCATCGCAAAGTACTGACCCCACAGCACATCAAAGTTAGGGCCCGTGATGATATTGATAGCGTTTGCATCGACATGATCATAGACAATAAATTAGAAATTATACTACCGGACTACCAAGACAAACAGTATACGTTTTTAAAGGAACTCAGTGGAAAAGCTACTGCAGAACTAACACTAAATACAAGAAAACAGGATTTAAAAAAAGGAGTATTCTATGCAGAATTCGTTCACTGAACAAGAGCAATTTTTAATTGGCCTGTTCCATAAGCTAGTCAACCATGTAAAGTACGACAACGACTTCATATTGGGTCTATTAAAAGAGGTTACTATTTCAAAAAATGTAGTGCTAGCCATAGATGATGCCAAGTTGGAACTATTGGCTACTGATAATGATAATTACACCTTACATATGCATCCAGTCGATGCATCGACCGATACCCATTTTATTACCAATGGCGATTATTTAAGGGAGATTGTCACGGGAGCAATAACCTTAGACCATGCTATTTCCAGCAATAAGGTGTTTCTTAAAGGTACTCTAAAAGACCTTTTGGGCATCTATAGATTGACTATCGGATTATTGGTAGAGGGCCCCACCTCGCCACACCTGAGAAGTATTTGGCAAGAATTTGATGAAAATTGGCAGTACAATACCCCAAATCATATTTTGATCAATCTTGAATTACAGCAAGTTTCAAATTATTTCAGTAACCTCGATGTGAACTCAGAAATCAATACTGTTGAAATAAAGTATTAGACTATGAAGGAGCAATTTTCTTTTAGCACAAAAAAAATGAACCTATCTCTCACTATTTAAGATGCCTATCCCATAAAATACCCAGGGCAACCCATTAAAGTCTCATATGATACGAAGCGTCTTATCAAAAATCGTATCGCTTTACTTTGTTTTAATAGAAATCCCTGCATTTCGTCGCAAATTTTTAAATTTCCCCGATTTATTGTTGTGCCGATACTCCGAGATTATTTCTATTCTCAATAAAATCAATAATCGAAGGCCTTTGGGAGAACTGGTTCTGCTCTGATTTGCTAGCAAAAAATGGCTGGGTAGCTTCGGAAGGCATTTGTAACTAATTTTCCTTTTTCGAATAGATTTACCCAACAATGGGGCTCTTTTATTGTTTAGTCCGTTTTTGACGGAAGTAGAAAAGGTAGCTTATAATAAGTGCTCCTATTAAAATGCAGACCCACAACCACCAAGGTCTTGAGGTAGATATGGAAATAGGTCCAGAATCGCCCATAAGTACCAGACCGCCCCAATATTGGGGATGCAAGGTCCGCCCTTTCGCTTGCGATAAATATCCCAACTTTGCATTTCTTAAGGCAATATCTTTGGGTTGGCCATCTTCCAAATAGTCATAGAAAGTAGCGATAATTTCAGTGCTGGACTGTTCGTCGAGTTCCCAAAGACTGGTCAAAATACTTTCACTCCCTGCATAGTTAAAGGCATGCGCCAAAGATATCATTCCTTCGCCTGGTTGGTAGGTTGGTTTCCCC
>RCMY010004964.1_pt1 | contig 11346 bp, 8 predicted proteins | sample 2041341 | NCBI WGS metagenome assembly RCMY01 (sample SAMN09708234, study PRJNA481090) | Marine sediment metagenome, whole genome shotgun sequencing project.
AAGGCGCAGCACGTTGCATGGCGATGAAAAAATCAAGTTGGCTAATTAACTCAGCTTTGGTTAGCGCTTTGTTTTCTGTTGCATGTAAAATATACGCCCGCTTATCCTCCGGACAGGTCTCTCTTGTCAAATAACCTTCTCGTTCAAGTTTGGCAACGGCTCTGGCAGTCGTGGTTTTATCTATTTGCACAATATCTGCAAGTCGTTCTTGATTAATTCCTTCGTTCTCTAAAAGACTCAAAAGAAAAATATATTGTCCACTTCCTAGATGATATTTCTTTAATTCCGCGTTGAAATAAATCTGGCTTTGACGGTATAAAAGCGATATATGCTTCCCTATATGCTTTGTTTTCAAGATCATTCCTCCATGTAAATAGATATAATTCTATCGCCGCATCTCTTCTCTGCTATATATATTTTAGCATTATCTCCTAATAAAATTCTAGTGGATTCGATATCAACCAATCAAATTTTGTTATGAGTTATTTTTCTGGTAATTTGGCAACAATTTTTTTCAGTCTGATCAAACTGTTTTCAAATTCAAAAAACTCCGCTTGCGATAAACTCTCGACTCTCGAATGAATGCATCGTAACATATCATCATATATCTGCTCTTCTGCTTTCTCTAAAACAGCCCGGTTATCCTCTTTAAGCAGAAACTGTCCAGCAGCACGAATAAAATCCATATACACTGCATCAATTTTTTCTAATAACAATTTATTGTTCTCCAAAGTCATACACCCCAAACCAGCGCAATAAGTACTTCTCCTCGCAATAGCTTGCCAACAAAATAGTAGCTATCGCAACAATTATAAACCATAAAGATAACAAAGTAAACTGGATCATCCCGGTTTATTGAGTTTCCCATCCAAATGATAAAACTGTAGTTTCCTTATCACGCTGGTATGGGAAATCCCCAGCAGCTTGCCGATGGAACGGGAGCTGGCTTGTTGTTTCATCGCGTCTTCAAGAACGTTTCGTTCAACGCCTTCTAGAATTTCTTTCAAGGTTTGTCGTTCATCTACCGCACGAACAGCTCGTACCATTTCTGTTCGGGGCTTCTCGGCGTTATCAAACAAAATATGTTCTGGATAAATCATTACGCCTTCTGTCATATTGACCGCGCGCTCTACAATATTTTCTAGTTCGCGGATATTACCCGGCCACGAATGCTCTTGAAGCTTATAAAAAGCATCACCACTTATCTCATAAGGTTCTCTTTGTAATTTTTCTGCGAGCTTATCAAAAAAGACCTGCGCCAAGAAAGGGATATCCTCTTTTCTCGCTCTTAGTGGTGGCAAATGCAAGGGAATTACATTAAGACGGTAATAAAGATCGCGCCTGAATTCATTGTGCTCCAGCATCATTTCCAGATTTCGATGCGTAGCCGCGATAATCCGTACATCAAGCTGAAATTCATTTTTGCCGCCAATCCTTCGCACTTTGTGCTCCTGCAAGACCCGCAATAGCTTTGCCTGTAAATGCGTAGAAAGTTCTCCAATCTCATCGAGGAACAACGACCCTTCATTGGCGAGTTCAAACAAGCCGGGTTTGCCGCCCTTTCGGCCACCAGTGAAGCTTCCCTCTTCATAGCCAAACAGCTCACTTTCGAGCAAAGTCTCCGGAATCGAGGCACAATTAATGGTCAGAAAAATAGCCTGCTGGCGCTGGGAAGCATGGTGGATCGCACGAGCGAACAATTCCTTGCCCGTTCCCGTCTCGCCTCGGATCAGAATTGTAGAATCCCCATCCGCATAGCGTTTGGCAAGTGCGACGACTTGTTTCATCTCTTCGCTTTTATAGAAAATGTTTTCAAATTCCAGGGCTGGCTGCTCGGTGAACCGCCTATAAATCCGCTGTGCTTCCTCCATGCTTTTTAAAACGGCTACCCCTCCGACCAATTCATTCTGCTTATCACAAATCGGAAAGCTGGAAACGAGATAATGGCTTCTCTTTTCAGCAAAAAAAATTTCCTGGTCGATGACTTCGCGCCCCTCTTGGATCGTAGCCATCAAAGAGGAACAACAAGGCAGTACTTCTGTCAATTTTTTGCCCAAAGCTTCACCCTGCGCAATATGTAAAATAGCTTCCGCCGCCGGATTGTAAGTAGTAATGTAACCATACCTATCCGTTGACAGGATGCCTTCCTGTACAGTATCCAGAACAATCTTTAAATTCTGTAATTTTTCTTCATGAGGCATCATAAAAACCGCATCGATTCCTTCAACATTCTCAATAGCCTGTAATTCTTGCAACAAACACCATTCTTTTTCTGTTGCAATCTCCTCCGTTTCCAAATAAATGACATCTTTTTTGACTTCCATGGAAAGTATATTCAAATGCTTTTCGAACAAAAGCTTCGATACATCATATACTAAACCATATCGATCCACATTCTTTATTTTTATCCGCATATACTCACCTTCCCTTGCTTTTATTTTGTCTTATTCCCGTTCTTTTTTCAATCTTTTTTTGTTCATTATGACGAAAATTTGTTTTTGTAACGTAATTATGCCAGTCTGGAACAGAATCGTTCCACATTTTGTAACAGTTTTGCACCAAAATATAAAAATACAATGTATGATTTCCCATTTTCCGGCATCTTTATACTTGGCACGCAAAATGCATTTTATAGGGGCAGGAAGAAAATTTACAAACCATGGGAGGAATAACTTATGATTATCGGTGTAGCAAAAGAAATTAAAAACAATGAAAACCGGATTGGACTCACACCAGCAGGTGCTGAAGCACTCATAAAAGCCGGGCATACCGTATTGCTTGAAAAAAATGGTGGATGCGGCAGCGGCTTCAACGATGAAAGTTATTTATCGACAGGTGCCCAAATCGTCCGCAGCAAAAAAGAACTGTTTGACCGCTCCGAAATGATCATCAAAGTAAAAGAACCATTAGCCGAAGAATACGACCTGTTCCATGAAGGACAAATCCTCTTTACTTACTTACACCTCGCTCCCGAACCAGAGCTTACCAAAGCCCTGCTCAAACATAAAGTCACCGGTATCGCTTATGAAACTATCATCGGTCCCAACCGCACACTGCCTCTACTGGCTCCAATGAGTGAAATTGCCGGCCGCATGTCCGTACAGCTTGGCGCCCAGCTCCTCGAAAGCCAATACGGCGGCGAAGGAACCTTATTAGGCGGGGTCAGCGGCGTAGCTCCCGGACAAGTAGTCATCGTCGGCGGCGGCATCGTCGGTACAAATGCCGCAAAAATGGCACTTGGACTTGGTGCCCGCGTTACAATCCTCGACCTTTGCATCGACCGCTTACGTTATCTTGATGATATCTTTGGTGGAAGAGCAACTACCATCATGTCAAACAGCTACAACATTGCCGAATGGGTAAAAAAAGCAGATCTTTTGATTGGTTCCGTATTGGTTCCAGGTGCCAAAGCGCCGAAACTTGTTTCCGAAGAAATGGTCAAGACCATGCGCCCAGGTTCTGTCATCGTCGATGTCGCTATCGACCAAGGCGGCTCGATTACAACTTGCGACCATTGCACAACACACGAAAATCCAACCTTCACCAAATACGGCGTAATCCATTATTCCGTTGCTAATATTCCAGGAGCTGTCGCTCGCACCTCAACGCTGGCTCTGACCAATGCCACTTTACCATATGCCCTCAAAATCGCGTCACTCGGCTACAAAAAAGCCTGCCTTGCCGACCCGGGTCTCGCCAACGGAATCAATGTCATTGAAGGGAAGCTCACCAATAAAGCTGTGGCAGAAGCACTCGAAATGGAATATACCGATTCTGCCCAATTCTTAAAATAGCAGAAAAGTAAGTTAAAAGGGGGCGTTTGCCCCCTTTTTTGAAAGGAGCGCTTCCCCGATGGACCTATTTCGCACCAAAAATATTGAACAAATCTGTAGTTCTTCTACCAATTCTGGAATGGCAAAAAATTTAAATGCAATGGATTTGATTTTTCTCGGTATCGGCGGCATCCTCGGCACAGGAATTTTTGTTTTGACAGGCATTGCCGCAGCAAAATACGCCGGCCCGGCAATAACCATTTCCTTCATCATTTCCGGCTTGGTTTGTTCCTTTGTTGGTCTGGCCTACGCTGAATTCGCATCCCTGCTTCCTGCTTCAGGCAGTGCTTATGCCTATGCTTATTCATCCCTTGGCGAATTCATTGCCTTCTTCACGGGATGGAACCTTATACTTGCCTATACGGTAACCGCCAGCGCTGTAGCCGTGGGATGGTCTGGCTATATCACAGGACTATTAAGAGCCAGCGGGCTTGATATCCCTGTTTTATGGACCGCGACGCCCACCGAAGGCGGCTTCATCAATCTTCCGGCAATGCTGATCGTGCTCTTGCTGGCAATCTTGCTCATTCGAGGCACCAAAGAAAGCGTCCGCTTGAATTTCATTTTGGTTTTTATCAAACTCATTACGGTCGGTATCTTCATCGTCCTCGCTTTTCCTCATGTCAATATAGAAAACTGGCAGCCGTTTTCCCCGTTTGGCAACGCCGGCATCATCAGCGGCGCTGCTATTGTGTTTTTTGCCTTCATGGGCTTCGATGCGATTGCGACTTCCGCCGAAGAATGCAAAAATCCGATACGAGATCTACCGATCGGCATCATCGCGTCCCTGTCGATATGCACGATTCTCTACATCCTGATTTCGGCTCTTTTGACCGGCATCGTCCCTTACAGCCTGCTCGACAATGCTGAACCTGTAGCCTATGGCCTTCGCTTCATCGGCTACAGCACAGGGTCAGCGATCGTAGCTGTCGGTGCCCTGGCTGGTATCACGACCGTGCTGCTCGTTTATCTCTACGGACAATCCAGGGTGTTTTTTGCGATGTCACGCGACGGGCTTTTCCCCGCATCGATCTGCAAGATCCACACGCATTACCACACGCCGCATCGCGTCACGATTCTTGGCTCTGTTTGCATCGCCTTGATTTCCGGATTTGTACCGCTTTCCTACATTGTTGAGCTCGCCAACACCGGAACCTTAGCGGTATTTCTCACCACGCTCATAGGCGTAATGGTACTGCGGCGCACGCAGCCCGACCTGCCGCGAAAGTTCCGCTGCCCACTTCTATGGCTTATCGGACCGGTAGGGATATTCTCTTGCGGCTATCTCATTTACAGTCTTTCTGATGTAACGCATTTTCGCTTCATCTGCTGGGGCATTATCGGCTGTGCGATCTATTTCCTCTATAGCTATCGCCACAGCATCCTCCAACCGGATGGGAAAAACAACATATCATCTTTATGTGAAAAAGATGATATGTTTTCTTAAAAAACATATACAAAAGAAAAACGGCGCTTCCTCAAAAGGAGCGTCGTTTTTGTCGCCTGCCATATTATTCTTCCCGTAAAGTCACGATTTCAATAGGTTCATTGCCTTCAATCGTATAATAATATTTCTTGTTCTCCCAGCGAATGACCGCCACTTTTTGAACCTGGCTCAAGACTTCCATATTGCCAGCGGATATTCCATACAGCTCCCCAACCTCTTCCATGGATTGCCCCGGGAATTCCTTGCGGCGGTCCGTACCGCCATACTTACGCAAATTGTAAAATTGCCATATGCCCTCAAGCAGAAAAACAATCGACATGGCCAGTACTAAAAAAGCCACCATTTCGACAGTCTTCCCCCATGTTTCAAACTGAAATAAATTCTTGTAGATGTAATGCAGTACCTCGCCCCAAAGCAGCAATGTCAAAACATAGGCTATCATTTGCTCTAAGGTATGCACCAAAGGATTTTGCTTTTCCGGCACGTTGATGATGACATCATCATCTTCGAACTCTTTATGCGGCAAAACACTATGCGTTTTTTTGCTCATTTTCTAATTCCCCTATCCGGACTGACCCAAACAGCCGCCCGATTCATTCGATGAAAGATCCCCTTAGGTGCCGCTACGATCGTCGCCAATGAATTATAGGCCCAGTACACGACCGGATACCAAATGACCAAAAAATAAACCTTCCACAAGCCTTTATCATATTTATGATCGAGCAGCAAACTCGTAAAAAACTGGAGAAAGCAAATCACGGCGATAACGGAACCATTCCATTCCATGAACGGGTTTCCCATGGACCCATAAAAAAGGTTCCCGCCAAAAATGAGATTGAGCAGCCATAAAACAACGGCCAGCAAAAAAGAATACGCCCAGACCACCCCTAGGAAATAATCCATATAAACCGGCCAAATGCGGCGATTTTTCCAAGAAAACCAAACATCGCTGTGCTTGCGCAAAACCTCTACGCCTCCCTGTGCCCAGCGCCGCCTTTGGTTCCACAAACCTAAAAGCGTCTCTGGCACAAGCATCCAGCAAATCATATTCGGTTCATAACGCACATCCCAAAAATGGGTTTCCATCTTCCAGGTCATCTCAATATCATCCGTTATGACTTCGTTGCTCCAAAGGCCGACGTGCACGACTGCCGTGCGGCGCCAGGCAGCAACGACACCGGATACCGTCATGATTTTGCCCACAATGCGCTGGGTTCTCTTGATGAGTCCGATTACGCTTGAATACTCTGCTGTCTGTATCTTCGCCAGCAAACTTGTCCGGTTCCTCACCCGAGGATTTCCCGTCAGCGCTCCGACCCGAGGGAATTTCAAAAAATGCCAGACCGCCCATTGTATCGCCCATTTATCCAGCAGACAATCGGCGTCTATCGTCACGATGACTTCACCGTGGCTCATCGCAAAAGCCAGATTCAGCGCATTGGCTTTCCCCATATTCTTTTCCAAATGGAGCACCTTTAAATTCTTATTGGCATGCATCATCCGATCCAAAACCATCTTCATATCATCGGTGCTGGCATCATTGATGACGATGACCTCTAAGTTCGTATACTCATTTTTGAGAACTGAATTGACCGTCTCTTCGATATCCTGGCTTTCATTACGAGCCGGTATCAAAACCGACACCAATGGCTGTGAACTAAGCGGCGGTGGAACGCGCTTTGACTTGCGTTCACGGCGCCAATAAAAACAGATACTGCCTACTATCCAGACAAGGCTCATAATAACAGGATAGTAAAATATAAAAACGGAAAGAACATCAAATATATTTCTTAACACTATTTGCCCTCCTATTATTTTCCTTCTATATGATAAAAGGTATCCGGATAGTACCCTATATTGCGCACTCCGTTTTTCTTCAAGGTTTGGATTTGTTCGTTGAAGATTTTGCTGCTCAGCCATTTTTCTTTATCCCAATCATACGACTGGATCTTGATAATGACTTTGCTGTTCACCTCGGGATTCGCTTTTATCACATTTGCCATATTGGCCAGAAAACCCATCGGATCTTTTTCCTTATCCATATATGGATAAGCCATGACCACCGTATAGTCATAATTTTTGAGGCAATCGGCAAAATCCTGAGCAAACCATTCTTGCGCTTTGGGGTTCAATACCGGCTCTGCATAAATGTCCCTCATGATACAGGCATTTGGTCTATTCTCTTTAAATGCAGCTGCTAATGTCAATGAGAGTTCCGTCAATCGATTTGTTTTGAGCTTCGTCCAGCGATCCATTTCATTTTCATCCTTATGATTGAGCGCATCGAGCGATTTGCCAAAAGCTTTTTCATAAGCTGCCTTCCCATAAGACGAAACATCCTCAAAGTCATTCATATACAAATCGTCTTGGAACAAAATTCCCGTCACCGCCGAATATCTCGATAAATCACGATACAATGCACAAAGCTTCGGTTCAATGGAGCTGTCAAACGGGCTCATTCTTTTGTACCAGCCCTTTTCACCAGATGCCTGCACTAAGTTGGCATCATTTTTATCAGCCAGTGCATGGACAGCCAGGCTAGGCATCCACGCAACCACATTGATATTGTCTTGAAGCAAGGCATTGGCTACTGTACTGAAGACATCTGCAACCACAGGGACTTCATGGTTGTAGAAATAAACGCCTTCCACATTGCCATCTCCGTCAGGGTCGGCAAAAGCCTGCAAGGCTACAACCTGAATCCTGTTTTCCCGCATCCGTGTCAACAATTCCTGTATATTCTGATTGAACTGCTGCGGATTTTCATCATACAGCGCATCAATATCGACTTGTGCCATTCTGAGCGGCTGACTGTTCCACTCTTCATGATCTTTCGTCAACAAAGACGCCAATCTCTTGATCCCTGGATTTTTATCCATAAGCATTCTTTTTGCATATTTGGCACTTTTCTCATCGGGGTTGTTGATGCCGCCATCGAGTAAAAAAGTCGCCTCCATGCCGTTTTCCATCGCAATATCAACGGATTTTCCCGAGTAGAGTCCATACGGCCAAACGATAGCCCGGGCTTTATGCCCTAATTTCTCTTCAAAAATCTTCTGTCCTTCACGAAAATCATTGTTCAGGCGCGTCTCATATTCGTTTTCCGTCTCATAGCGATTATTCACATACAAGTGGCTCTCTGCAATGCTGCTCAAATCGCCTTGCGGGTTTATCTCTTGATTTTTATGCAAAGCATGGGAATGCGATACGATGGTAACCAATCCACTGGATTCCATCTCCCGCAGATTATCCCAGCTTGCCAAATCGCCAATATCTGTCGGCTTGCCTTCGCCATCCGTCCACGACGTCACGATGGCCAGCATCGCCGGTATCTGATATTTTTGCAGCAATGGATACACCTTGGTATAAAACGAAAGATACCCATCATCAAATGTTATCATCACGCTTTTATCCGGCAGTTTCAACGTCCCTTTTGTATAGGCTATATACTCATCCAAAGACACAAAATGATAGCCATTGTCCTTCAAGTAGTCCAAATGGGCTTTAAATTTTGATTCGTCGATTGCGTAAGTGTCCGCCGGCTTATCGATTTCGTGATAACAAAGTATCGCCACCTGCGCAAATGCACAAGACATCATCAGCCACAAAAGCAGTGCACTGCAAAGCAATACACGCACAATTTTTTTTACCATTGCTTCAACCTCACCATTCCAAATAGTAATTTATATCGAACAGATATCCGCTGCTGCGGCGATTGGTCTCGTCCGTCGCACGATTTTGGTGCCAGCTGTACTCCCCGCCGATAACAATGCTTTGATTGCCCGGTAAGTTCTGCGTAAGCTCGATTCTCGTCGAAGGAGCGAATTCTTTCGCCTCATCATTATCGTGGCCCCATGATAACATCGTGATCGACTCTATGGTACGTTCCCGCCTTGGAATCAGCCATTTGCGGCTAAATCCAGCAGCATAATCCACTCGCCGATTTGGAGAATCATAGCTTAGCGACTCACTATCATAATGACCATGACCATAGGTGAACAGCAAATTATCCCGGTGCCCTGGCGTCGTCGTAAGATTGTATGTCGTGGCTGCATCATAGCCGCTATAGTCGTTGCCATCGCTCAACGTATTCCAGTTATACCCAAAAGTAAATCTCGTCCGGTCATTTACGATCTGCGCCCACTGTAACGTCTTGAACCGTTCATGGATTCCTGCACTTACAGCTGTTGCTGTTTCATGCGGACGCTTGCCTGTCTCGAAGGTGATCTGGGCCAAATCATTGAATTCATAGGTTACCAATGACCGTAGACCATTGCTGGAACTATAATCGCCACCGCTATAACGGTCATACGTCAAATCAAACTGTCCCCGATCAAAATGATACGATACACCTGAACGCATTTGGTTATAAGAAGCATCCGACTCGTCATCATGCAAGACATGATGAGAAACGCTATCTGTCTTATAAAAGTTCCCACCGATATATTTTTGAAAATCCATGCCAAATTCAATCGAATGGTCTTTTTTATAATCCATTCCATTTTCAAAATACGTATGCAAGGACGATTCCGGTCTCATGTCATTTTCAAGCTTTGGGGAGAATAAATTGGCATTTGTTTCATCTTTGCTCGACACCTGCTGCAAAATCGCATCCGCATCTGCATAAAGACCTTTCTTCACCTTATTCTCGGCCATTCCGCTCTTAGCCGCCAGGCCAAGCACAGGATCATCTTTCAAGGCATTAAAATTCCGCTGGGCTTCATGATAATACGTCCGCCCATCAAGTTTTTCTGTTTGCTTGAAATTGAGCCCTTCATTTTTATCATCTTCCGGTTCGAGCTTCATCAAAGTCTGCGCATATTGAAGCTGATAGGAAGCTTTTTCTTCTTTCGTCTTGCCTAAAAGTGCATATAAATGCCTTGCCAGACTGATACGTCCCATTCGCAGCATCGTAGTGCCATCCACGGCAACAGCTGATTGCAAATCAGGGTATCTCTCAACAATAGCAGCATATTCTTCTATAGCAGCTCTATCCTGGCGCATCGCAGCCAAGCAATATGCATGTCCCATCCTAACATAAGCTATATCATCCCGGGTCAAAATATAACGATAGATTTTATCCGCTTCTCTATACCGTTCTGCTCGCAGATAAAGATCAGCCATATTTTGAAGCCCATACGATGGTACCTTGCTCCAGTCCGGGCACTCGCGTTTAAACACGGCAATTGCCTCATCAGGCTTCTCATCATAGCGAAGTGCCGTCAAATAATCGCTGAGCATATGCATCGTCGCCGTATGATTTTCCACATAAGGCCGCAGAACATTGACGGCACGATCTTCTTCACGATGCTGGATATAAAGTGCCGCTTTTTTTGCATCCATGTCCCGGATAATTTCTTTTTGATCTTGCGACACCAATTTCGCTGCAAGGGCAAATTCTTTTTCGGCAGAAACAAAATCATTTCTTTGCATCGAAGCCAACGCTTTGCTGTAGTGCACCCGATAAGGCGGCACGTCCTTTTGGCTTGCGATTTCCTGATATAATTTATCCGCTTGGTCATACTCGCCTAGATACAACATGCACTCTGCATAGATGAGCTCAGCCTCTACATTGCCTCGTTTGCTCAACAAGCTCAGGATTTCATCCGCCCGGTCGGCTTTTCCTTGTCGGATATAAGCCTGTGCGAGCGGCATTGCCGCATAGTCTGGCATATCGCCAAATCCATTCACATAATGCTTTTCTGCTTCTCTTATCATTTTTGCGTCTTCGCCCGCCCAGGATAAAATCGTGATGTAATCTGCCCAAAACCCTTCATCGCGATACCCCTGCATTTCTAGCTTATCCAAGATTTGCAAAGACGTTTTATAATCACCATTCCTTGCAAGCGTAACTGCCTCAGCCTGCATCTCGACTGCTGACGCAACAGGCTCTGCCGCCACGGTAGACACATGGGGCAGCATACAAAGTCCAACACTGACCATAATATACCCTTGCCACTTTTTCTTTTTCATACATGACTCCCTTCCATCAAAAAGCTCGGGGAACAAACATTTCAAGCATCTTAGCACAGAACTGATATGTCCCTTTTATGATTTTATAAATAT
>RCMY010004965.1_pt1 | contig 11344 bp, 7 predicted proteins | sample 2041341 | NCBI WGS metagenome assembly RCMY01 (sample SAMN09708234, study PRJNA481090) | Marine sediment metagenome, whole genome shotgun sequencing project.
TTTAGCAGCTTTTCGGTCAGCAGTGATGGCGCAGTTGGATCCTGATCTTTTTGGCCATCAACGATGACTTCTTCAATCTTACCTGAGTCATCATCTTCTGCGCTCACCGGGAGGGCATGTGTGGTGCAGAATAACGCCATAGCCAGGCTAAAATACAGGCGCGCTTTGCTGGTATTCATCGCATCAATCCGCTGCTAGTCCAGAGTGACGCAATTCTAGAGGTTTACAGCTGCGGCTGCATTGCAGTTTGGTATCGGTTTGTAACATTATGTAGCCGCGCTGTCATTGCGGTTGTACGCGCATTGTTCGTTACAAACACAACTGTTTGCAAAAAACACACTGGAGTCAAAATGTTAAAACAGCTACTCATTATGCCACTGCTGCTGGTTGCCGTTGCCGCCTGTACACCGACCGGCGAGCGCAGCACAGCTACCGATGGTGCAGCGACTGCTGCCGAATCGGCAAAAGCCAATGCGATGTATGAGCGGTTTTTCGAGGAGTGGCTGGCCCGCAGCCCAATGACTCAGGCGTATCTCGGCCGCAAAACGAATATGGACCAATGGGACAATTTGACCGCAGAGTACGTCAAGGGGACACTGGAACTACAGCAGCGCCAGCTCGAGGAATTAGCAACGCTGCAGCCTGACAAACTCGATACTGGCAGCGCGCTCAGCTACACCTTAATGCAACAGTTTCTGCAAGACGAGATTGAATACTATCAATGGCGGTTGCACGATTACCCTGTCAATCAGATGCGCGGCACGCACGCCGAGTTGCCAGCACTGTTGATCAATCAACACCGAATAGACAATCCAGGCGATGCTGAAGCCTATATTGCTCGCCTGAATAAAGTGCCCGAATTTTTCGATCAGTTGATTGCCAGCATAGAGCGGCGCACCGCAGCCGGTATTGTGCCGCCCAAGTTCGTGTTTGCGCATGTGATTCGTGACAGCCAGAACATTATCAAGGGCGCGCCCTTCGACGACGGACCTGACAACACCTTGCTCGCAGACTTTAAACGCAAGCTCAAGGCGTTACACGATAAAGATGACGAGTTCAGCAACGAGCAAGGCAAACAGCTGCTGGCCAGTGCAGAGCAAGCCTTGCTTAACTCGGTTAAACCGGCCTACGAAAAACTCATCGCCCATATGAGCGAACTGGAGAAGACTGCGACAAGCGATGACGGCGCCTGGAAATTCCCCGACGGCGAGGAGTTTTATACCGTCGCCTTACAGCGCACAACAACAACAGACATGACCGCTGATGAAATTCACGAACTTGGCCTGAACGAAGTCAAACGCATTCATAACGACATGCGCAAAATCAAGCAACAGGTGGGTTTCGACGGTGACCTGCAGGCCTTTATGCAGTTTATGCGTGACGACAAACGCTTTATCTATGCCGCCAACGAGGCTGGCCGGGAACGCTATCTTCGTGAGGCAACGGCGCTAATAGACAATATGAAGCTGCGCCTCGATGAACTGTTTATCACCAAGCCGAAAGCGAAATTGCGAGTCAAAGCAGTCGAACCATTCCGCGAAAAATCGGCCGGCAAAGCATTTTATCAACCACCCTCCGAAGACGGTTCACAGCCCGGCTTGTACTACGCCAACCTGTACGACATGGCCTCTATGCCCAGTTACCAGATGGAAGCTCTGGCTTACCATGAGGGCATTCCCGGTCATCATATGCAGATTGCGATGGCGCAGGAGTTAGAGCGTGTGCCCAAGTTCAGAAAGTACGGTCGCTACATCGCCTATGTCGAAGGCTGGGGCCTGTATTCGGAATTGCTGCCTAAGGAAATTGGCCTCTATCAAGACCCCTACTCCGACTTCGGCAGGCTGGCGATGGAGCTATGGCGCGCCTGCAGATTGGTGGTAGACACGGGCATTCATGATAAAAAATGGACGCGCGAACAGGGTATAGCTTACTACGTTGACAACACGCCGAATTCGAAATGGGATGCCAGCAAAATGGTAGAGCGGCATATTGTAATGCCATCACAGGCAACCGCCTACAAGATCGGTATGAACAAAATCGTCGAGCTACGCGCAGCAGCGCACGCTGAGCTGGGCGATGAATTCGATATTCGCGAGTTTCACGAAGTGGTGTTGAAGTATGGGCCGCTGCCGCTAAATGTGCTGGAAAAGCACGTCAGCGAGTGGGTGGCAAGTACCAAAGCATCGTAACGGGTGCTGAGACAAGTGCCGTGCAACGCACAAAATAAACTTGCCGATCTTGTTTGTCTTTTTATCCGACTTCTACGTTGCTTGAGCAGTTACATAAGGTGCTGCCAGCAATTTCTTAACTGTACTGAAGGCTTCAAACTGCGTCAGAAAAACCTTCCCTGAAATGTGAGCAAGAAATCCCGACTGCTCGAGGGCATCCATCACCGGGCCTTTGATTTCGGCAAAGTGCAGCTGCACGCCCTGCTCGGCCAACTGCGTATTGATTTCTTCCAATATCTCCAGTGCACTGATGTCAATTTCGTTGACGGCGCTACACAGTAATATCACATGCGCAATGCGGTCACGTTGAAAAACGCTGTCGTAGATACGAGTCTCTAAATGATGGATGTTGGCGAAGAACAGGCTCTCATCCACCCGTAGCATCAGTATCTCCGCTACCGTAATGACGGCGTGACGTTTCACGTTTCTAAAATGTTCAGTACCCGCAATCAGGCCTATCTCCGCAATGTGCGGTGTAGACGTACGGTATAAGTGCAATGCAATGGATGTAATGACCCCACAGGCCACGCCTGTTTCAACGCCGAGCAGCAGGGTGACAACAATCGTCGTCGATACCGCCGCAAAATCGCTTCTGGCGAAGCGCCAGGTTTTTTTCAGAATAGAGACATCAATCAGCGACAGCACCGCCACAATAATGGTCGCGGCGAGGGTAGCCTTGGGTAAATAATACAATGCCGGCGTCAGGGCGATGGACACAAGGGCAATTCCGACCGCGGTGTAGATACTCGCCGCCTGGGTCGCGGCGCCGGCATCAAAATTTACCACCGAGCGTGAAAAACCGCCGGTTACGGGAAACGCGCCGGATACGGCCGATGCCACATTGGCCGCGCCGAGACCGATTAACTCCTGATTCACATCGATCTTCTGCCGCCGCCTGGCGGCCAGTGTTTTTCCCACTGATACGGATTCAACGTAACCAATAATGGAAATCATCAAGGCGGGAATAGTCAGTTTTTCAAGCATCGAGAATGACAGCTCAGGCACAATCAGCTGCGGCAGGCCTGGCGGCACGACGCCGACTAGCGCCAATCCTTGACGCTCTAAATCAAACTGCCAGGCGACACAAATCGTCACCACCACTCCCACGGCCGGAGCTGCCTTCGCCGCCAGGTTCGCGCCGGCTGCCGGCACGCCGAAACGCATCAACAGATTTGCAGCCCCCTGCCGCGACCACACCAGAAACGCAATGACCAGGCCGCCCACCAGCATGCTATAGACATTTAAGCTTAGCGCTTGCGTTGCCAATGACTGCCCCATGCTAATAAGGGTTTGTCCTTGCACATCAATTCCCAGCACGTGTTCCAGTTGGCTGCAAGCAATGAGTATGGCCGATGCCGTGATAAAACCTGAGACCACCGGATGGGATAACAAGTTGGCTAGAGCGCCAAGTTTCAGCAAGCCAAGTAGCAGCAGAAACAACCCCGACAGAAGCGCCAGGGTGATGGCACCGGCGAGATAATCGCCGGTACCTTGTTGTGCAAATTCCGCCAACGCCGCCGCAGACATTAACGACGCGACCGCGACGGGTCCCACCGATAGCGTTCTGCTGGTACCGAACAGCGCGTAGACAATCAGCGGCAGAATGCTGGCATACAGGCCCACTTGCGCCGGTACGCCTGCCAACAGGGCATACGCCAGCGACTGCGGAATCAACATGACTGTCACGATGACGGCCGCCAGCATATCGGCCGTGAACACCGCCTTGTTATACCCGCGCAGGGTTTGCAACAGCGGAATAACACGCTCGATTTTCATCGTTGATTGATTCACGTTAATCATCGAGAGGCAGTGGTGCGGCCAGCCACTCTCTGCCCTTGAGCATGCCCTGCCAATAAATGGTGGGCAACATGTGCGCTTTCAGAAACCAGGCGCGTCGAGTCGGTTGGGTGCCATTGTTTACCCAACCGGGAAAGGTCGGAATGACTTTGCCGCCGTAACCAAATTCGGCGAGCACCACTTTGCCACGCTCAACCGTGAGCGGGCACGAGCCGTAGCCGTCGTAGGCGACAGAGGGTGGCTTGCCTGGCAATACCTCACAAATGTTTTGCGCAACGACGGGAACCTGCTTGCGCACGGCCGCCATGGTTTTTGCGTTTGGCGTATTGGTGACATCGCCCAGCCCCCAGATATTGGGAAATTTTTTATGCTGCAGGGTCTGTTGATCAACATCAAGCCAGCCGGCAGCATCTGCCAACACACTGTCGCGAATAAAATCCGGTGCGCATTGCGGGGGACACACGTGCAGCATGTCGAATTCGGTTTCCAGCATTTGTTCAGCGCCGGCTTCGTCCCGGGTTTTGAACCAGGCGCGCTGCGTGTCGCCATCGACCTTAACCAGCGTATGACCAAAATTAAGGTCTACCTGATATTTTTCCATATAGGCCGTTAACGCCGGCACATAGGCGTCAACGCCAAACAACACCGCACCGGCGTTGTAAAACTGAATATCAACAGCATTCAGCACGTCTTGTTTAAACCAATGGTCGGCGGAGAGGTATAACGCTTTTTGCGGTGCGCCGGCGCATTTAATCGGCATAGGAGGTTGAGTGAACACGGCCTTGCCCTGTTTTAACCCTTGTACCAACTGCCATGTGTAGGGTGCCAGGTCGTAGCGGTAATTCGACGTCACGCCATTCTTGCCCAGAGTCTCTGACAATCCTTCGATGGCAGACCAGTCAAGCTTTAGACCCGGCGCAATCACCAGCTGGCCATAGTGAATGTCACGACCGTCGTTCAGACAGACTTTGTTCTCTTCCGGTGCAAACGCAGTCACCTGATCTTTTATCCAGCTTGCAGCACGAGGAATCAGGCGCGCGGTTTCTCGCCGCGTGCTCTCGGCATTGAAGACGCCGCCGCCTACCATCGTCCAGCCAGGCTGATAAAAGTGTTGTGTCGCCGCATCGACCAAAGCGATGCGTAAATCGGCCTTGCGCTTTAACAAGCTTGCGGCAACCGAAATTCCGCCAGTGCCGGCACCGACAATCAGCACTTCATAGTACGTTGTTTGCAAGGGATGCGATGCCACCGGCGGCAAGTCGCTCATTTTTAGAGCCGCTGAAACATCCATGCCTGCTGCTTTCGCCTGGGCAAGAATCTCTTCCGGCGCGCCGCCCAACGCCTGGCGCGCTGCTGCCCACAACAGGGAGCAGCGATTGCCGGTTCGACAGAACGCATGGATTTTTTTATGGGCGTTAAGCAATTCAATAAATTCGGCCCGCTGAGCGTCAGTCATGTCGGCGCCACGAAACGGAATATGCACCGCATCCATACCATGAGCCTCAGCTGCGGCCTGAATAATAGCAAAATCAGTTTGCCCCTCTGCCTCGCCATCGGGCCGATTACAGACCAGTACATCAACTCCCTGAGCGGCCAACTCCGGCACGTGCTGTGCGGTAATTTGATCAGAAACAGAAACCTGGGTGTCCAACTTTTTTATTTGCATGTATCACTCACTAGCGGATTATGGAACTTTACTGAAACGCGTACTACTCAAAGACTGCTACTTAAACGCGTTAATCGGAATTTTCAGGTACACCCTTTGGTTGTCTTCCGGTTCAGGAAAATGCCCCGCACGCATATTGACTTGTATCGCAGGGAGAATCAGGCGCGGCATATCCAGTGTTTTATCGCGTGCTTCGCGCATTTCGACGAAGGTGCCCTCCTCTACCGTACTGTTAACGTGAATGTTTTTTTCACGCTCCTCGGCGACCGTAGTTTCGTACTCCACCTCTCTGCCGTCGGGCGCGTAGTCATGGCACATAAACAGGCGCGTTTCCGCCGGTAAGCTCATCACCTTGTGTATGGATTGGAACAATACGCGCGCATCACCGCCGGGGAAGTCTGCCCGGGCGGTGCCGCCATCCGGCATAAACAAAGTATCACCTACAAAAGCGGCATCACCAATCACATGGGTCATACAGGCCGGCGTGTGACCTGGCGTATGCAGCGCGCGGCCGGTTAAATTGCCAATGCTGTAGCTATCGCCATCCTTGAACAGTTGGTCGAATTGCGATCCATCGCGCTGAAAATCGGTGCCCGCATTAAATATCTTTCCAAATGTGTCTTGAACCGTATCGATATGTTCACCGATGGCCAGCTTGCCGCCCACCGCCTCCTGTATATACGGCGCCGCCGACAGATGATCGGCGTGCACATGCGTTTCGATCAGCCACTCGGTGCGAAGTTTGTGCTGCTGAATAAAACGAATAATGTCATCGGCACCCGCATAACTGACCGTGCCTGCTGCATAGTCAAAGTCCAACACTGGATCAATGACTGCACAGGCAGAAGACGTAGGGTCGCTGACGACATAGGAAAAGGTGTTGCTGTCTTCGTCGAAAAAGGCTGCTACAGCGGGCTGTATAGCAGCGTTCACTTGAGCTGGACTGTGTTGATTCATAATTATCTCCGGTGAATTAGCTACACGTGAGTCTACCAGTGCGATGTCGCTGCAACACCCTAACAAAAACCATGCCAACGTAGATAGATAATCTAAGCTACTGTTTTAATTACATACAGTGATAGTACTTTGGTAGCTACGATGCTTGCACTTGACTGCCACAGTAATTTTTGTCATTTTTGGCAAGCAATCTGCCATTTTTGTCACGAGATCAACTATGCTCATCGCAAGCGATAACCCTGCACTCATGCCCACTCTGGGACGCATGCTAGAAGGCTATGATTGCCCGGCAATCCTCGTTTCTCCCGACTATGAGGTTCTGGCTAGCAATCGGCTATACCGGCAAACATACGGCGAAATCGACATGACCAATACACCCCGCTGTTACGCCGTGTCGCACGGCTATTCCGTGCCCTGCGACAAGGCAGGTGAAAGCTGTCCACTAACGGCCGCACAGCAGTCTGGCCATAGAGAACGGGTATTGCATGTACACCAAACCCCACGCGGGAAGGAGCATGTAGATGTTGAAATGCTGCCCATTTACGCTGCGGCAGGCGACCTTATATTTTTTGTGGAGCTGCTAAAGCCCGTACCGCTTGCCAGCAGTGCCAACAGCGATGCTGAGATGGTCGGCACCAGCGCGCCTTTTAACCGCATGCTCAGCAAAATCGCTCGGGTCGGCCCAACAGATGCCGCCGTTCTGCTATTCGGCGAAACCGGTACCGGCAAGGAACTTGCCGCACGCGCCATTCACTCGGCGAGCGTGCGCAAAAACAACACCCTGGTCACATTGGAATGCGCAGGATTATCCGACTCCCTGTTCGAGAGCGAACTATTCGGGCATGTTAAGGGTGCCTTTACAGGTGCGCACTCAAACAAGCAAGGCCTGGCCGAGCTGGCCGATAGCGGCACGCTGTTTCTGGACGAGATCGGCGACGTGCCATTGAGCATGCAAATTAGATTACTGCGCTTGCTTGAAAGTGGCACTTTTAGACCGGTCGGCAGCTCCGAAGTGCGCGCCGCGGACTTTCGGCTCATCTGTGCAACGCATAAGAATCTTACAGCTATGGTTGAAAGCGGTGCCTTTAGAAGCGACTTGTACTACCGAATCAACGTATTCCCAATCACCTTGCCGGACCTATCGCAACGGCGCGAGGATATTCCCTTGCTGGCGAAATCATTGCTCACGCGGATGAGTAAGGATAAACACTTTCATTTAACGGAATCCGCTATGCAACGACTCATTCATTATCGCTTTAAGGGCAATATAAGAGAGTTGCGTAACCTCTTGCAGCGAGCCACGGTGCTGGCAGACACCAACGTCATTGACAAAAATGTGATTGAACAGTGCTTTGAAGAGGACAGCATGGATGCTGGCGTCGATGGCGCCAAGCTGAGTAACAATCAGCCTGGTACTACCTGGGTGGACCTTAAAACGGCAGAACGCGACTACCTGACAAGAATGATGCACGCGCATGGCGGGGACAAAAATAAAGTAGCCGCAGTGGCGGGCATCAGTCTGCGGTCGTTGTACCGCAAGCTTGAAAATGTCGACACGAAAGTTTAACGCGGCGCCGATTCACATCACTTCCAAAGGCCGGAGGTACTTGCCAGAACCAGTCAGTCCGGCTTGAATATTTCTGTCGCGCGTGTCTAAATGTCGGCCTGCATGCACACAGACATAAAAAAAATTGATGAAGCTGTTACAAGATCGAGTTGCCATTATCACTGGTGCCGGAGCTGGCATAGGCAAAGGCATAGCTGTTAATTTTGCCCGCGAAGGCGCTAACATCGTGGTGGCAGAGTTCAACGAAACAAGTGGCGTCGCAACGACGGCAGAGCTGCAAGCGCTGGACATGAGCGCTAAATTCATTGCCACCGATATCAGCAAGCCAGAGTCGGTGGCGGCGATGGTTGAGCAAACCATAGCCGAATTTGGCCGCGTAGACATACTGGTCAACAACGCCTACCCCACCATGAAATACCCGCCGGCCGACGTTGAAACGATTGGCGATGATCGCCTGCACGCTGCAATGCTGGCAGGCTTTCACGCCGTTGCGACCGCGATGCGTGCCGTGTTCCCATATATGCAGGCGGCGCAATGGGGCCGCATCATCAACATTTGTTCACTTAACGGTGTCAATGCTCACAAATTCACGGCTGACTACAACGCCGCCAAGGAAGCCGTTCGCGCCTACACGCGAACTGCCGCAGTCGAATGGGGACAGTACAACATCACGGCAAATATCATTTGCCCTGCTGCGGTGACTACACCGTTAAAAGCAATGGAAAAAGTGGCACCGGCAATTATAACTGCGGCTATTGGCTCGAACCCGATGGGCCGCATGGGTGATCCGGATAAAGACATCGGCGGCGTGGCACTGTGCCTGGCCTCGGACTACTGCCAGTACGTTACCGGCAACACATTATTCGTCGACGGTGGTGCCCACGTTAACGGGGTGCCGTGGGGCGCTGACAAACCGGATTTCAGCTGAAACGATAGTCCGTCTCGTCAGCCCTATGGGTAAATTTTTACGCAAGAATAGCCTGCAATCTTACCGGGTCATCGGTAATAAAGTAGTCAATCCCCTCGCTGGAGAGTCGTTCGATATAACGCAGTTCTCGTTCGTCGGAAAGCTGCTCGCCCAGCCATTTCGAATCCTGCGAAAACAGTGTCCATGCACCGATGGCCAAGCCTCTATCGTGTACCTGCTTAACCGTATCGTCGTCTAGCATATTGACGCTCATGTTGGTTAAGGTTGAGCCGACTAACTTGCCTACCAAGCTCGACTCCATCACTGTATGCAAAAAGGCGCTTTTTTTGACTGATTGTGGCGAGTAGGTGAAACCTGATTCTATGCCTGGACAAGTCCACTCCAGCCAGCGCAACGGAAAGAAATTAAACGAGGTGACGATCACGTCGCTGAAAAGATCCATTTTTCTAATTAACTTTGCCAATTCAGTGCCGGTATGCCGTTGACCAAAATCGATGCCGTAGGCTTTGATTTCAATATCGACGAGCAATTTACCCCGCATTTCTTCCAGCGCGTCTTCAAGCAGGATGATTTTTTCTTTTCTGCCGTAGTCGATCACCTTATCGCCGACGTTAATAGACGAGGCAATCTCAAGGTCTTTGATCTGATCCCAGGTCATGTCTGGAATGCGACCAACAAAGCCGGTAAGTCGCTCGGTTTCAACATCATGAAACACGACAAGTTTCTTGTCTTTGGTCAAAAACACATCCAGTTCAACACCATCAAGCCCCAACGCGATTGCTCGCTTAAAGCCTGCCAGCGTGTTTTCCTGATGTTGTTCCGGAACGCCGCGGTGACCAAACGCCAACGGCCGATTATGTTGCGAAAATATAGAGGACTTGCTCGCCATGCGGAATACCTCCCGGTAATGCCCACACAATACCAATCCCTAGCCGCAGAGTACATTCTGCTGCAGCTTGGGATCAGTATATAGTCGTGGGTGACGGGGTATCGCTCTGGCGCTTTGACGAAACTCTAAACTACTGAGGTAAGTTGCCTCTTAATTGTAGCCTTTGATATAGGTGTAACGTTCTGCATTCCCGGCGATGCCCTGATAAACAAACGCTGGCTTAAAAAAGCGCGCGCTCTCTGATCTGGGTGGAGCCATTAGACGTCCACTTTTGGTACTGGACGGCGAACGAGAAACCTGGCTGGGTCGTGACCTTGTGCTCATGAAAACTTTCTTCCTCATAATGTTAGTAGCGGAATGCTTTGCCAATTAGCTGACCGCCGGGCGAGACGCTTAGCATCTCCGGTCGGTTAACTTGTACTGGGTCGTCTTCCTGGATTTAAGCTGCTGGTTGGCAGCTGTCGGTTAATTAGCGAATTGGCAGAAAAGCTTACCGCCCTACTGAATCATTCGCATTACCAAGTAGTATAGTGACTTGCACGTAATTCGCTATGATATTTGTTGCAAATTAAACGTCAATAATTAACACAAAGCCGAGTAACAAGTACGCGGAGAGTTTTTACTGCAGCGACGACACAATGCGCCGTCAGGATTCTGTCAGCAACGTGAAAATCTTTGCGCGGTCGTCTAACGCTAATAGCAAAATAACATCCCCCTCTCGTGCCCAGGCAAGCGCTTGCTGTGCACCATCGAACGCCGTCTTGGCACAGATTATATGAGCGTCGGCAACGCTAAGCTCGCGCAGCCGTTCCGCAATGATATGAGGTATTTCACCCGGCTGACGTCCGCGCAGATACGTTGGTATGTCGACTACCACCCATTGATCAACGCCGAGTTGCTGGGCAGCCGAAACCAGCGAGCGAACATCCTCGTTGGACCGGTCGCCGGCCTGGCCCAGTAGCAGCAAACGGCGCTCGGCAGGTATGTTCTGCAGCGTGTTAACGATAGCGTTCATGCTATGCACATTATGCGCAAAGTCGACGAATACGCTTGCGCCCCGGTAGGTAAATTGGTTGCCGCGTCCCGGATTGTCACTGGCGTCACTTTGAAACGCCGACAATCCTTGCGCTATCGCAGCCGTGTCAAACTGCAGCGCCTTGCACAAGCCGGCCACGCCCAGCGCGTTGGCGATATTATGTTTTGCCGCGCCATTCAACGTCATAGGAATCTGCTTAACGGCAATAATCTCTTCCTCCACGCCGCCATGGTGATAAACCAACTGACCGTCGCGCACGGACACCGCCCGCCCGCC
>RCMY010004966.1_pt1 | contig 11344 bp, 11 predicted proteins | sample 2041341 | NCBI WGS metagenome assembly RCMY01 (sample SAMN09708234, study PRJNA481090) | Marine sediment metagenome, whole genome shotgun sequencing project.
GCGATGACGCTGAACGAGAGAGCCAGGGCCGCCGCATATCGCAAGCACGCCTCGATCTCGTCATGTTCTTCCGCCACGTCGAGCCCGAGAGGCAGAAGGACATCGCGCTCGTGCACCCACGAGTCCCACAAGGCGTGGTGGGTCACGGCGCTCACGCTGATGTGCCCTGGCGGTGCCTCGGCCAAGGCCTCCCAGTCTTCAGCCGCAAGTGAACCGATGAGTTCGTTGAGCGACTGCACGGATGCCCGCATCTTGTCGAGTAGCTCGCCCGGCGAAAGTGCCGAGGCGGCGACCATTTCGGCGGGGGATGCTGCTGGATCGAAGCTGGCCATGAACTCGGTGGGTGTACCGGCGAGGCCGGCGCGGATCGACATCTCCCAATACCCGTTGGTGCTCTCCAGGTGCACCATGCAATCTCGAACCGTCCAGCCCGCGCATCGACTTGGCGAGTTCCACTGTTCGTCGCTGAGGGTGGCGAGCACATCGAGAAGTCGTTCTCGTTGACGAATCGATGGCGCAGCGATCTCCCCAGGAGAACCATCGAGCGCGATGACAGGGTCGGACCCGTAGCGAGGCTGCAGCAACATGATCAGGACGCTACCCGTCGGGTGAGGCCGAGGTCTCTGATCAAGTCCCTGGGCGCAGCCAGTCCGACACAACTTGGCGAGATTTGGTTCACCCGTTGAACGAAATCTCGCCAAGTTGCCATGGTCAGCGGGCAGTGACGTGACCGCCGATGATCGTGGCAACACAGGTCCCGGAACCTTGGGAGACGATGACCTCCTCAGCGTGGTCGACACCGACGGCAAGAGCCAAGACTGCGATGTCGGCTCGCCGCCCTGGCTCGATGGCCCCAACCCTGTGCTCGCCTGTCGCCATGCCGAGAGCGGCGGCTCCGTCGAGCGTGGCCGCTCGAAGCAGCCGATGCGCGAGGTCCGGCCGGTCATAGCCCTGACGGATGGCGATGTCGCCGAGCGCCTTCACGTCTTCGAGGAGGTCAAGGCTTGGGCAGGACGAAAGCGAATCGGTCCCGACACAGATGTGGCTGCCTTCTTCGAGGTACGCCGCCACGGGCGCTTCGTCGAGACCGATCGTTGCATTGGATCGCGGACACAACGCCACTGGCGTGCTGGTGCTTCGGAGGATCTGTCGGTCTGATGCGTCCATGTAGATGCCGTGGGCGACATGACAGTCCGAACCGAGGAGACCGAGCTCGTTGGCGAACTCGGCAGCGCTCATGCCGACCCCAGCATCGGCAAGGATCTTGAAGCCGCGTCCGAAGGTGGCGACGAAATCTGCAAGCGGTCCGGTGCCCGTCCGGTAGTAGTCGTCTTCGAAGGTTGACTCGCCAAGGTGGGTATGAATTCGGAGCCCCGCTGCTCGGCCGATCTTCGCTACGTCGGCGAGCACCGCGGTGTCGATGCTGTACGGCGCATGGGGAGAAACACCGATCTGGAACCCAGGCGTGAGCAGAGGCCGAGCAGCATCGAGCATTTCGAGGAAGATCGTGCGTTCGCTTTCGACCCATTGCTGTTCGTTGTGCCCGAGTGTCTCGATGAACGAAATGCCGGAGAGGCCGGTGGTAGGAATCGCTCCGGCCGCGGGGATGTCGGTGCAGATGTCGGCGATGGTCGTTGTTCCGGTTCTTATGGCCTCGTTGCCGCCGGCCACGGCTGCCGCTGACCAGTCCTCGGTCTCGTGGATCGCGTCGTACATCTCGTCGAAGGACCCGGACCACGCCTCGAAGTCTGCGTGGATCGTCCGGCCGAGCTCGGCCATCCCGTGGTATTGGAGATGCGCATGTGCGTTGACGAGGCCGGGCATGAGGACGCCATCCCATTGCACCTCCTCGGCTGGCCCGACCTGCTCAGCGACGACACGCCGTGGTCCGACGGCGAGGATCTTTCCGTCCTGCACGGCGACCGAGGCGTTGGCGATCGGTGGCGAGACGACGGGGACGACGACGTCGGCGGAGTGGATGATGATCGGATCCGTAAAACTCACAGCGCAGACACAGCAACGACCAGCATCACCATTCTTGGTCGATTCATCCGTTTTCTCCCTCATTGGTGCGCCATGAGGACGCGTCGAGTTGTTGCGCCGCTGTCGGGGTGTCGATAGCGATGCCCTTCCGTGCCAACGCCGCGAGCGCTGTTGCGTTGGCGACCTCGGGTGGCACGTCGTAGACGGCGGGGCTGAGTTCAGCTCCGTGGTCAGCGAGGTAGTGGACGGCGCGGCATTGCACAGCGAGCGAGAGGTCCATGATTTCGATCGGGTTGCCTTCGCCGGCCGTGATGTTCGAGCAGTGTCCGTCGGCGATCAAGAAGATGGAGCGATCGCCCTCGAGGCGTACTTCACGTACGTTCGGCCGGACCTCGTCGCCAATGACGACAGCGCTGTCGCCGGTCAGATCGATCTCGGGTGGTCCCTCCCCGCCGACGGCCAAGAGGGCGCCGTCCTTCATCAGCCGTGCTTCCGCCGCGGTGAGGCTGTAGCCAATGCCGGTGGCGGTGATGAAGACGTCGCCGGTGACGCACGCTTCACGTAGCGGCTGGACGCGGTAACCGTCGTGCACTGCTTTGAGTGCCTTGATTGGGTCGATCTCGGTGACGGTCACCCGTGCTCCGAGCGCATGCGCAGCGCCAGCAATGCCGGTGCCCACCAGCCCGTAGCCAACGACCACGACTTCCTTGCCTTGGAGTTGGGTGTTGGTGGCGTCGATCACGCTCATGACGACGGACTGGCCGGTGCCGTAGATGTTGTCGAACAGCTGCTTTGCGTCGCAGTCGTTGACAGCGAGGCACGGCACGGCGAGCGCCCCTTCTTGTTCCATGACTCGCAAGGGCCGAACACCGCTGGTGGTTTCTTCGGCAACGGCAACCAGCGTGTCGAGCATGTCGCTGCGGCTTGTGTGAATGAGCCTTGTTGCCCCGGCACCGTCATCGATCAGGAATTCGATGCCGAAGTCGATGAACCGGTCGAGCAAGACAGCGTCCATGGCCTCGTCGGCGTCGGCCCGAGCAAACACGCTGATGCCGACCGAAGCGAGCGCCGCTGCTTCGGAATCGCGGGTGCTGGCCGAGTCGGCATAGACAGCGACCTCTGCGCCGGCCTCCTGCAAGGTCAGTGCCAGCACCGCTGTTTTGGGTTCGAGCGCCAGCACGATCCCGACTCGGCGGCCCGCCAACGAACCGGACTCTTGCAAGTCTCGGCCAGCTTCGGAAAGCGCGGGCATGAACTGCTTGGCCCACTCGATTCGGCTGAGACCCTCAGCTGCGAGCTCTGGGGCGGCAATGTTGTCAAAGTTGTTCGCAGTGCCAGTCATCATCCGACCCATTCCTGAATCGTGTCGAACTGATCATCGTTGAGCGTGTCGAGAGTGACTCCCTCAGACGCCAGCCTTGCTCGAGCGATTTCTTCGTCGAGCCTGCGAGGCAGTACGTGCACCCCTGGTGCGTAGTCGCCGACAACAAGCTCGTGGCTGGACAAGCCCTGGACAGCAAACGTCAGGTCCATGATCTCGATCGGGTGGCCCAACCCGCCCGCGATGTTGACGAGCGCCCCTTCCGCCAAGACGTTGATCTGCTTGCCACGCCAATCGAAAGTCGTCACGCCTTCACGAAGCGTTCGGGAGCTGGACGACTCTGCACGGAGCGCATCGACATCGACCTCGAGATCGTGGTGACCGGCGTTCGCCAACACAGCGTTGGGCTTCAGGTGGGCGAAGTGAGCAGAGCCGACGGCACGCATCCCGCCGGTCGCGGTGATGACGATGTCGGCATCGACGACTGCTTCAGCGATGGGCGCGACTTCGTGGCCTTCCATGAACGCGTCAAGTGAGCGGATGGGGTCAACCTCGACTACGACGGCCCGCCCTCCGAGTGCGCGTACATAGTTGGCTAGGCCGCGCCCGACCCAGCCGTAACCGATCACCGCGACTCGTTTGCCAGGCATCAAGAAGTTGGTGAGCGCAAGCACGGCCTGAATTGTTGACTGTCCGGTGCCGTAGCGATTGTCGAACATGTACTTACAAGCCGCATCGTTTGCCGCCATGGCAGGAAAGGGCAAGCGACCGGCGTCGTGGAGTGACCGCAGTCTGGCAACCCCGGTCGTGGTCTCTTCCGAGACGCCGCGGAGGCGTTCGAACAGCTCGGGGCGATGCTTCGCCATGCGCATCGTCAGCTCAGCGCCGTCGTCGATGATGTACTCGGGTTCGGTGTCAGCCACCGACAGGAGGTCTCGCTCCCACTGTTCGTAACTGCTGCCCCGCGAAGAATGAACTTCGATGCCCATGTCGACGAGGCCAGCCGTGACATCGTCCCTCGTCGAATGCGGGTTGCTCCCAGCGACGACCACATGCGCTCCGGCATCAGCAAGAATCGTGGCGAGAAAGGCTGTCTTCGCCTCGAGATGAACGACCAAGGCAACTCGGACGCCATCAAACGAGCCATCTGCCAGCCGTTCTCTCAGGAGGCCGTTGAGTACCGGAGCGTTGCGGCTGGCCCACGCAATTGCCTTGCGTCCAGCGGGCGCCAGCGATGGATCTGCGATCGTCGAGCGTTCTGCTGCGTTGGTCATTCAGGCGGGAACCGTTCTGAGGGTGAATTCTTCTTTGTTGCGGAAGAAGAATGAATTGTGTCGCTGTGGCTTGTCAAGCGCCGGGCACCGATGTTGCCTCCTCCGCCCGTTTGTCGATCTGCCCGAAACGTGTTGCAGTACGATCTCGACCGGGAATCGAATGCGGGGGACGGCACCATCGCCCGACCGAAGAATCAGACGAAACGCAGAGAAGAGTTGGTCGCCGCAGCGCAGCGGGCGATTGCCACGCGCGGGCTGGGAGCGCTGCGTCTTCGCGACATCGCCGATGAAGCCGGGGTCAGCGGACCGGCAGTCAGCTACTACTATCCCGACCTCGACGACCTGATCGTCGACGTCTACAAACGGCAGACCGACATCGTTGCCGAACGCGGGCCCGTCGCCATCGCCGGGCTCGTCGATCCGTGGGATCAGCTGGTCGCAGCGGTCTACAACGACTTGCCCACCGGCCCCGACGATGTCGACGCCGTCATCACATACCTCTTCGCCGGCGAGCCGAGGTTCAACCGCACCTACAGCAAGATGTCGTCGGCTCTGCATGAGCACCAAATCAGCTTCTTCAGTTCGATTCTCGATGCCGGCATCGCCAGCGGGCGGTTTGCCCCCAGTCTCGAGACGGCAACGATCGCGAACACGATTGTCGCTCTCTCTGACTCCTACGGGCTCCAGGTGATCCTCGAAGAGCGCGGCATGAGTCGCGAGGCCGCAGCGGAGGAAACGCTCCGCGTTGCAGCGGCCATCTTGGGGATCGAGCCGTCGGCCTCGGAGTTTCCGTAGGGCAGAACCGACGACTGCGCGGCTCGCGTGTGCGCATCAAGTAGCTGGTCCCAACTGGCGCCAGGAAGTGTCGCTAGAGCATCACTTCCTGGCGCCAGTTCTGGTTTTCAGCCCTGCGACGGGTGAGGTTGCTGGGGCCATCGGGTTCCCAGGCGTCACGCTGGCAACGGGTAGTCGCCGAGGGGCGCCATGCCAGGCTGTTGCATGGTCCAAGCCATTGCTGCTCCCCTCCGGAACAGGGCTGTCGACCGGTGCGCAGCGGGGAACCGATTCTTTCATCCTTACCTTTCGGGGCCAGCGCCCACCTGACCGCATGAAGTGAAGTGGCCGAGCCGTCCACGCCCACGATCCACTGACGAGCCTTGTCAGTCATCGCCACTCATCCAGAGAGCACTGGAAAACGAAGGAACGGTCGGGCTCGGACCCTGGGTCGCCGGTGCCCGCAGCATCGGTTGCTAGTGGAGCAGCGGGCATCGAGGCACTTCCTCGAGAGTTTTCTCATGTCGTCGTAGGCGCCACGGACAGGGTTTCGCAGCGACATCGCCGCCATAACGCCGTCCACACCTCAGCAGCGGCTTGGTCAGCGAGGTCAAGGACCTCCGCCTCTGGAGACCAGTACTTCAGCAAGCGAAGATGAAGGACGCGGCGTTGTCTCCGGCAATGCTGGACCGTAGAGGAGCCAGAACCATGGCCACACGTGAGACTCCGATGTTCTATGCGAACTGGGAAGATTCGGTGACGTTCAGCGACGATGGGCCCTCGCCGACGACCCTGATGGATACGCCGTGCCTCAAGGCTGTTTTGGTTGGGCTTCGCTCCGACCAACGAATCCCGCGACATGCGTCGCCCGAAGCGATCTACCACTTCCTGCGGGGGACCGGCACGATGACGGTCGACGACGAGAGCTACCCGGTCGTGCCGGGCGCCACCGTGATTGCTCCCGATGAGAGCGAACGCGGGATCACCGCCGAGACCGACATCGTGTTCATCGGCACGACCCTCCCGGCCAACCCAAAGGGTTCCCACGGAGACTGACGCCGCACCGTCACGCCCTCATCACATTGACACCCGAAAGGACCAGCACCATGACTCACGACGACACCCAACCAACGATCAACGCGAACCGTCACGGATTTGTCGGCTATCCGGCCGACCACGTGTACGGCATAGTTGATGACCCGGCCACTGATGTACCCCTCGTCATCGGCGACCTCTTGGCCCAGAACGTGGCCACCGACGCCATCCACGTCTACTGCTGCCAGCAAGGCATCGAGGAGCTTGCCCCATCTGGGAAGGGTTACGGACTCAGGGCCCGCATTCAGCGGATCCTTCAGTCGATCGGCTACGAGGGGGAACACCTGCGCCGCGTCGAGCGCGAACTGGGCGAAGGTCATGCCGTGATCGGCGTCGCCGTGGACGACAGCGAAACCAAGCGGGCGGTCGCCGGAGTGCTTCACAAGCGCGGGGGCCACGACATTCACTACTACGCCCGTTTCATCATCGAAGACCTGTGACGGGTGACATGCTCGACACTGCTCCGAAACTCGAACGCTGGAAGCGGCCATCCCTACTTTCATCCCTGCTCTGCAATGCATCGGGCGGTCCACCGCCACGTGATGTGCGCAGCGGCGACAACGATGAGCCGGTGGCAAGTAGCGCTCCCAACTGGCGCCAGGAAGTGTCGCCAGAGCGTCAATTCCTGGCGCCAGTTCTGGTTTTGGGCAACGTTTCTCGGCGGATGAGGCCCGCGCCATGTTCGAGGAGGACCTCAAGAGGGCCTAGTGAGACTCGGAGCCGTTGGTGCCGCCGATGCCCAGCGGAGCGCTCTTCCCGCCGGCTCGCGCCTTCGTGACAACTTCTCGCAGCGTGAAGGGCGCCTCGAGTTGCGCGGACGTTGAGTTTGGGCCGAGCTCGCCGACGCGCACGTACTCACCGCGATCCGCAGCGAGTCGGAAGTCGACGAGAGCGCCGGCTGCCTCGCCGGCCTGGCCCGCAGCGCCGAATCCGTGGCCCTCGTTCGTCTGGCCGTACGTGGCAGCTTGGAATCCCATGCGGTGGAGCAGCTTCGAGCTGGCGCGCTCGAGCACTTCGGGACGAACCGAGAGCATCCAATTCTCCTGCTGACGCAACGCCCCAATCTGCATGCCGTTCAACATCACGATGCGCGGCGTGTCGGTGTGGTTGATCCCCGTGCTGTGGAGCAGTCGCCCGTCGATGATGACGATCGTGCCTGCTTCCGCATCGACGTTGATCGCAGGTGGAAGCGTCCCAACTGGTTGCCCCGAACGTGCCGCGTCGGTGAGCACCCGGTGGCTCCCAGGGATGAGCAGCGTGCCGCCGTTTCGTTCATCGACGTCGGTCAGCGGCGTCAGAAGGTTGAGCGTCAGGGGATGTGGCGAATCTGGTGCGATGCCCTGGTCTTGATGCAGCGCCTGTGGGACGCCGCCGCGCAAGGAGATCGCCCCGATCAACGAGGTGCAGATCCATCCCTCGCCGAGCGCCTCCTCGACGAGCTGCTCGACGAGCGCTCCTCCCTGCACCACGCTTGGATCCTGCTCGATCAGTGCCTCGAAACACCGGCCCTTGTTCACACAGCAATTGATGTTCTGGCCGCTCTGCGTCTTCTGCGCGATGCCGGCACGGCGTTCGCCCTCGGCCTGGTCGAGAACGCGTTCACGAAGGATCGACACCTGGTCGGGAGCGATCGCGCCTTCGACCTTGCAGTAACCCCACTCGACGAAGTCGCTCCTCAGCCGATCGATGTCACGCGTCGCGATGGGAAGGGCGACGTCCTTCCAAGCGGGGTGCTTCGCTCCGGTTGTGGTGTCGTAATACGAACCAGGCCTGAACTCCCACTGACCCCACTCGGCACTCCGCTTGGGCGGGACGAAATAGATCTCGGGGTTGTTGGCGAGGACGGAGGCCATCGGCTCACGAGTCGTCACCTCATCGTGGTACATCCGGTCCGCTGGCGATGAGCGGGCCCGCACGTTCTCCGGGTCGAACTCCTGAGGGACGGATCGGGATGGCATCACGGCATCAGTCTTCTCCACTGGGCGACCTGCCAAAAGTAGGGGAGCGGTGGCGGGAGCACAAAGCCGTCGTGGGTTGACGACGAGTCAGAACCGCCGTAAGACACTGCTGTGATGCGACCCGTGAGAATTCGAGGCTTGGCGCCGTGAATGGTGGTGACGTGAGTGTCGAGGAACTCGCCGAGCTCGAAGTACACGTCACTGCCGCGCTGCGGCGAGGCAACGACGGCATGCTCAACGTGCTGGGGTACGGCGAGGTCTCGGTGGCTCTCGGGTGGCCGATCGAGCATCCGCATTCGGTGTGCAAGCGCACACCGCCGTTCTCTCGCCAGGAGTTCGCGGCCTATCACGACCTGGTCACCGAGTACATCGAGCGGCTCGAGGCGAGCGGCTTGCACGTCGCCGAAACCAAGATCATGACCATCGAGACTGGCGACCAGGTCATCGCCTACCTGGTGCAACCAATGCTCGCGGCGTCGACGCTCGGCCACAACGTGCTTGCCGCCAGCGAGCCCGACGCCGACCACCCGTTACTCGCCGCCGTCGCCGAAGTGCTCGACGTCGTCACTCCCGAGATCAGTGTCGATGCGCAGTTCACGAACTTTGCGTGGGACGGTTCAACGCTGACCCTTGTCGATGTCGGGACGCCGTTCCTTTGGGACGGTCAAGGCACATTCCGCTTTGACATACGACCGTCCGCTCACATGCTTCCTGCCCCCGTCCGAGCCCTGGCGGTGCGAGAACTCACCAAGCTCGTGTCGCGATGGAACGACCCTCGTCGCGTTGCGCTCGACATCGTCGCCAATCTCTATCGCGAAGGCTTGGACAACTGGATCGACCCCACGGTCGTCGCCCTCAACCGGCGGCTCGATGTCGACACCCCGATCTCGGCGGGAGAGGCTCGCGAGATGTTCGAAGAGGATCTCAAGATCTGGCCGTTCCTCAAGAAGCTCCAGGCGGTCGAGCGCTGGTGGCGGAACACGGTCAGGCGAGGCACCTATCAATGGTTCATCAAGTCCACGTTCGAGTCCTGACGAGCTCGAAGTCCCGCAGAATCTCGAGGCCTGAAGGTCGGTCAGTTGCGGGGCACTTTCTCGGGAGCCGCTGGCCCGATTAGCTTCGGGCACATGTCCGACGCCGCGACCCTGTTCGACGTGATGTACAACTGCCGGGCAATGCGCCGGCTCGACACTCGAGAAGTGCCAGAAGCCGACTTGTTGAAGCTGGTGGACGCGGCCAACCAAGCGGCAAGTGGCGGGAACCAGCAAAAGGGTCGCTGGCTCATCGTTCGAGATCCCGCTCAGAAGAAGGCCATCGCCGAACTGAATCATCAGGTGAGCCACGACTTCGTCCAAGCCCGAATCGCTCGAGGTGAAGAGTTGCCGCATCACGACCAAGCGGCGCGAGCTCGCATGCTCGATGCGGTCCTCTATTTGGCCGAGCACATGCACACGTATCCGGCGCTCATCGTGGCGTGTCTCGAGTTCGACGAACGCCCTGAGAACATCGCCTCGATGAGTGGGTCGATCTGGCCCGGTGTGCAGAACCTGCTGCTTGCTGCTCGGGCCCTTGGCCTCGGCGCCGTGCCTACCAGCTACGCCATCAATCGTCGTGAGGAGTTCGAAGCCATCCTCGACCTGCCAGAGACGATGGCGGCCTACGCACTTGTTCCCGTTGGCTACCCGCTCGGCAACTTCGGACCAGTCACGCGACTGCCGGTCGAGGACATCGTCCGCTTCGACCGCTGGTCCTGAACCGGCGCTCGAAGACCTCGCCAGCGCCACCTCCGGGCCGTGACTTCCGCCACATGTTCGGCCGGGCCCACCGACTTTGTGAAAACGTTCACAAATGATCACTTCCGTTCATGTAGCGAAGCTCGGTCCGTCTGGTGCGGTGTTCAGGGGTCCCAAGCCGTCGAAGACGCCCGGTCTGTTGAGCGCCAATGGTGGTCCGGTCGCGCGGCTCGGACCCAGTCTCTTGCCTCGGCCCGATCCCACTCGTGTCGCCATGATCGCGTTCTGGGAATCAGAGGATTCGCTCGACGACTACCTCGAATCGGATGCCGGCGGTCGACGGTTGGCCGAAGGATGGCAGGCTCGCCTGGAGCCGCTCCGGGCGTACGGATCGTGGCCCGGTCTTCCGGCTGACACACCCACCGCCCGGGACGTGGTGACCGACGGTCCCGTCGTTGTGACAACACTGGCCAAGCTCAAGTTGACCAATGCCTATCGGTTCTTCAAGACCAGCGCCATGGCCGAGGCTCGGGTCATCGAGTCGCCCGGGCTGGTCTGGGCCACCGGCTTCGGTTCGCCGCCTTTCGTGGCAACTCTCTCGTTGTGGGAGTCGGCCCAGGCCGCTGCCGACTACGCCTACGGCTCGGCCCACCCGGAACACAACGAGGCCATCGATGTCGATCGAGCAAAGACGTTTCACCACACGAAGGCATTCGTCCGATACCGCCCTCTGTCGGTGAGCGGCTGCATGGACTCGGGTCGTAATCCGATTCCAGCGTTCGCCGTTTGAGCAAGATGGTCACCGACTACTCATGAAGGTTCCAGAGTCGGGCAGGAGAATCGGACGATGGCGAAGTCACCGGCTGATCGTGAAGAGGCGCAGATACCTGAGGTGTACCGGCGGTACTTCGAGCTGGTCGACCTCGGGCTGTCCAGCGGGCAGATAGCCCTCGAACTGGGCATTCCGGCAGAGGCCATGAATGCGTTCATCGAGTTGGCCTACGCCAAGCGTGCGAACCAGGCTCAGGGGCACCGCTAGCTGGCCTCGTTGCAGACATCGCAGTCGCGAGCAACGATGGCGCCGTGAACGAGCGCCACGAATCCTCCGATGAGTGGGAAATGGTTGGCCGAAACGAAGAGCTCGACCTCGTCATCGCGCACATCGAACAGGGGTCCAATGGCGTTCTGCTCACCGGCGCGGCGGGT
>RCMY010004967.1_pt1 | contig 11343 bp, 10 predicted proteins | sample 2041341 | NCBI WGS metagenome assembly RCMY01 (sample SAMN09708234, study PRJNA481090) | Marine sediment metagenome, whole genome shotgun sequencing project.
CTTCGTTGGCCGTCGCTCGACTCGAGGGCAACGAAGTCCGCGCCGATGCCCCGGATGCGGGCGCGGCGTTGACGTCCTTCGCTCGTCCGCAACGCGACGAGGCCGTGTCGTTCGGCCAGATCGAGCAACACGCCCGAAAATCTGGCTTCCTCATCGGCCTGGGTCCGCAACCAGCGCTGACGAGCCCGTGATGAGACGGCCTCGTCGGCCCGGTCGTTCGCCATCATCGCCAAGAGGGCGTTGAAGGGATCGGCGCCGCCGAGGCTCGTCGCTACCCGCTCGGGAGGGTCGGTGGTACTCACCTCCATCGACGGTACCGGCGCGCGGGTTGCCCGGCCAGACGGCGAGAATCGATTCGGGGGTGACAGCGGTCACGTCCGGTGGAAGACTCGGCAAGGAGCGCAAAGCAGCAAGGCGCAACAAGCCGGGCAACGAGTCAGGCAACAAGCACAACCGGGAGAACTCGAATGGAAGTCACGGTCACCGTGAACGGCAAGGCCTACACCCGAGACATCGAGCCCAGAACGTTGCTGGTGCACCACTTGCGCGACAACCTCGACCTCACCGGAACCAACGTCGGATGCGATTCGTCCTCGTGTGGCTCGTGCACCGTGCACATCGACGGGCAGTCGGTGAAGAGCTGCACGTTGCTCGCCGTGCAAGCCAACGGGCAAGAACTCACCACGATCGAGGGGCTCGCCGACGAGGCCCGCGCTGCCGGTATCAGCACCGGCGACCAGGACTGGCATCCGATGCAGGAGGCATTTCACCAATGCCACGCCCTGCAGTGCGGGTACTGCACCCCCGGCATGGTCATGGCCGCAGTGTCCCTGCTCGACGAGAAACCGAATCCGGACGAGTCCGAGGTGCGTGAGGGTCTCGAAGGAAACCTCTGCCGGTGCACCGGCTACCACAACATCGTGAAAGCCGTACTCAGCGCCGCTGGAGGTGCCCAATGACCGCAACCATGGAACCAACCGCCACGTCCGGCGGCTTCGGCACGCCGATGCTGCGCAAGGAAGACGCCAAACTGCTCGGTGGCGAGTCGAAGTTCATCGACGACATCCACGTTGCCGGGGCGCTGTGGATGGGCATCGTCCGGTCGACCATGGCCAATGCCAACCTCGTGGCCATCGACACCAGCGAAGCCGCCGCCATGCCGGGGGTGCATTCGGTGTACACCGGGGCCGAGCTCGCCGCCATGGAGCTGTGGGCCGCCCCGCTGCCCTGCGCCTGGGCGGTCACCGAAGACATGCTGAACCCGCCCCACAACCCGGTTGCCATCGACGCCGCCCGGTTCGTCGGCGACGTGGTGGCACTCGTTCTCGCCGACAGTAGGTACGAGGCCGCCGACGCCGCCGCGGCGGTCATCATCGAGTACGAACCGCTCCCCGCCGTCGCGTCCATCGCCGCCGCCAGGGATGGCGACGCTCTGGCCCACCCCGACCTGGGCACGAACAAGGCGTATCACTGGGCGCTCGAACCCGACCCGGCCGCATTGGACGCGGCGTTCGAAAATGCCGCACACGTCGTCAAGGCCGACTTCGTGCAACAACGTCTGATCCCGAGCGCAATCGAACCGCGCGGCGTGCTCGCGGTACCGTCGCCGCACGGCGGCGAGATCACGTTGTACAGCGCAACGCAGATCCCCCACATCACCCGGGTACTACTGGCCGCGACCACCGGCATCCCCGAGCAGAAGATCCGTGTCATCGCGCCTGCCGTTGGTGGCGGCTTCGGCGCCAAGCTCCAGGTGAACGCCGACGAAACCCTCGCACTCACCTTGGCCAACCGACTCGGCCGGCCGGTTCGCTGGACCGAAACCCGCACCGAGGCTGCCGGGTCAACCCACCATGGGCGCGGTCAGTTGCAGCACATCGAGCTCGCTGCCGACGACAACGGCAAGCTGCTCGGTGTTCGGGCCCATATCGACGCCGACATGGGCGCGTACATGATGATCATCACCCCGGGCACTCCGCTGCTCGGGAGTTTCCTGTACGCCGGCTTGTACGACACGCCGACATTTGGGTTCACGTGCGATGGCTACTTCACGAACAAGACCCCAACCGATGCCTACCGTGGTGCAGGTCGCCCGGAAGCGAGTTACGCGATCGAACGAGCGATGGACATCCTCGCCGGAAAGGTCGGTATTGGACCGGACGAGATCCGGCGACGCAACTACATCGCCGATGGTGAACACTTCGAGAACTTCGAGGCTGCGTGCACCCTCACCTTCGACTCGGGACACTACGGTCCGAGTCTCGACAAGGCGCTCGAGTTGGCCGACTACGCAGGACTGCGGGTTGAACAACAGCGTCGTCGAGACGCCGGCGAAACCAAACAGCTCGGTATCGGCTTGTGTACGTATTTCGAGATCTGCGGGCTGGCGCCCAGCCGAGCGTTGGGTGGGCTCAACTACGCCGCCGGGGGATGGGAACACGCGACGGTTCGCCTCTTGCCAACCGGCAAGGTCGAGGTCGTCAGCGGTTCGACGCCGCACGGCCAGGGCCACGAGACCTCGTGGTCGCAGATCATCGCCGAGAAGATGGGGATCGATCCCGCCGACGTCACCGTGTTGCACTCCGACACGGCGCTCAGCCCCATGGGCATGGACACCTACGGTTCGCGGTCGTTGGCCGTGGGCGGCGTCGCCATCGCCATGGCCGCCGACAAGGTGGTGGAAAAGGCCAAGTTGATCGCCGCGCATCAGTTCGAGGCGTCGCCGGAAGATGTGGTATTCGAGAACGGTTCGTTCTCGGTCGCCGGATCACCATCGGTCACCGCGCACATCCAAGAACTCGCGTTCGCCGCGTTCACCGCGCACGACCTGCCCGACGGCATGGAACCGAACCTGTCCGAGCAGGTCACGTTCGACCCGCCGAACTTCGCGTTCCCGTTCGGATCTCATGTTGCCGTTGTCGAGATCGACGAAGGCACCGGCGGCATCGACCTGATCGATTACATCGCGGTCGACGACTGCGGCGTGCAGGTCAACCCGATGATCGTCGAGGGGCAGATTCACGGCGGCATCGCCCAGGGCGTCGCGCAGGCGTTGTACGAGATCGCCGAATACGACGACGATGCAAACCTCCGCAACCCGTCATTCATGGACTACCTGGTCCCGTCCGCGATGGAACTGCCAAGCATGACGCTCGGCTCCACCGTGACGCCGAGCACGACCAACCCCTTGGGTGTCAAAGGCGTGGGTGAGGCCGGAACGATCGGCTCGGCCGCAGCCGTGATGAATGCGGTCTGCGATGCGCTCAGTCCGCACGGTGTGGTCGACATGGAGATGCCCGCCACACCGAAACGCATCTGGAATGCCATCAACGATGCACGCGAGTCCAGCGGTGGCCAAACGGGAGGTGCAGCATGATTCCGATCGCATTCGATTACACCCTGGCCGAATCGGCCGACCACGCCATTGCGCTGCTGGGGGAGTTCGGCGACGAAGCGAAACTGTTGGCCGGTGGCCACTCCCTCGTGCCCATGATGAAGTATCGACTCGCCGCTCCGGCGCAGCTGGTCGATGTCGGACGACTCGACGATCTGCGCTACATCCGGCAAGAAAATGGTCACATCGCGATCGGCGCGCTCACCCGACATCACGAGCTCGAGAACTCCGAAGTGCTCGAAACGAACGCACCGTTGCTGAAACATGTGGCCTCGCTGGTCGGAGATCCATCGGTTCGTCATCGGGGCACCCTCGGCGGAACCATGGCGCACGCCGATCCCGCTTCGGATCTGCCCGCTGCGATCATGGCGCTCGGCGGCACGCTGGTGGCGCAAGGGCCGAACGGAACACGCGAGATTGCGGTGGAGGACTTCTTCACCGGCTACTTCGAGTCGGTGCTGGCTGACGACGAGATGTTGACCGAAATTCGCGTGCCGGTCAGTACCGGCGCCTGGAACTACCAAAAGTTCAACCGACGAGCCCAGGACTGGGCGATCGTCGGTGTCGCTGTGGCCGAAGGCGGCAAAGGCGTGAGCCTCGTCAACATGGGAAACACGCCGATTCGGGCCGGCAACGTCGAGGCCGCTCTGGCCGGTGGCGCAACGGCGGCCGATGCGGCTGCGTTGGCGGCGAACGACTTGACGCCACCCGAAGACCTCAACGCCGACGCCGTGTACCGATCACACCTCGCGCGAGAACTCACCCAACGGGCGCTGGAAGCTGCTCGGTAGGCAAACGCCACGGCCTCAGATGGAGACCGGGAACACCTCTGGTGGGTGGGTGACGTCGATGCCATCGGGGAGTGGGTTGGCAAAGTCGGGGTATCGGCGCACCGCGTTGGTGCGCATCTTGGTGGTGCTGTGCACCGGATCCCTGTCGTATTCGGGAATGACCTGGTCGCCGAAGACCTCGAGCATCTCGATGACCTGATCGTGGGTGAAGCCCTCGTCGGGGACACCGAAAGAAACCTGATCACACCCGACCGACTCATAGGCCTTGAGCTGCTCGCAGACCTCTTCAGGGTTGCCGCAGAGCATGTAGCCGCCGGCGATTGCACCGTCGAGCATCTCGTCGGTCAGCTCGTGTTTTGCCGGTGCGTTGGGCCACACGATCGCATCGGGGGACTTCGGCATCGTGTCGTGGTACATGTTGACCATCGTGACCCGATAGCCGCGCATGCTCTTCTTCGCCATCGCCCGAGCTTCCTCGCGGTCTTCGAAGCAGATGACTGCGTTGGTCATCATGACGTTGTTGTTCTGGTACTGGCCGATTTGGTCGGTGACGTCCTCGGCGGCCTCCTTGTACGACGCAACGCGACCCTTCAGATTGTGAATCGGCTCGAAGTTGAAGGCGATGGCGCCGATGCCATGCGCGCCGGCTTTGGCGAAGGTGGCGGGATTGCCGCAGGCGACCCAGATCGGGGGATGACCCGAGCCATAGGGCTTCGGCAAGATGTTGTGCGGGGTCGGCACGGAGAAGTGCTCGCCGTGGTACTCGTAGTCTTTTTGCTCCCACATGCGCGGAATCTCGTGCATGACCTCGTCCCACATCGCCTTGGTCTGCGATGGCTCGGTGCCGTTGAACGTGCGCAGTTCGTGGCTGCCCGCGCCACGCCCGGTGCCGAATTCGTAGCGCCCCTCGGAGATGTGGTCGAGCATTGCCGCCCGCTCGGCAAAACGAACGGGGTGCTCCTTCGTCGTCGGGAAGGAGGTGATGGCGGAGCCGACGTGAATGCGGTCGGTCTGACCGATGACCAAACCCATCACGGGCGACGGCGCCGACATATGGCTGTACTCGGTGAGGCCGTGGTGTTCGCCGAACCAGGCGTACTTCCAATGGTGCTTGTCGGCCAAAATGGCGTACTCGATCTCGCGCATGAGCATGAGGTGCTCCGCATCCGGATCGTGGGCGGCCGGTCCGGGGAGGTAGCCGTTGAAGAAGACGCCAAATTCCATGTGCGAGTGCATCCTTTTTTCTTGGAGGGGATCTGTGGAGCGGCGCGAGCGGTGCCGCTGCGTGCAACGTAGCGGACCGCTTCTTTGGTCGTCACGCCCAGTGAGAGGCGATGACACTTCGATCGGCTGCCCGACCGGAGCGGTCAGGAGACGAGCGCCGCTCGTCTCGTGTTGACCTCGATCGCTTCGGTAATCTCCGGCCAGCGGTTCTCCGGCAGGTCATGGCCCATATCGGGGAACATCAACAAACGCGAGCCGGGCACGGCCTTGGCGGTTGCGATACCACCCGACGGCCGCACCAGCGGGTCCTGGAGACCATGGATGACCAGCGCCGGAATGCGCAGCTCGCGCAGTCCACGGGTGCGGTTCGGGCTCGCCGCGATCGCAGCGGTTTGGCGAAGTTGCCCCTCGGGGCGGAAGCTCCGCGCGACGCTGCGCTCGGCCCGGATCCGATGCGCTTCGCGGTCCCAACTCGAGCCTCCGATGGCGGCAAAGGTGGCCAACGACGCTTCGACCGCGCCCTCTCGGGTCACGTCCTGGCGCCGGGCTATTTTCAACAGGAGCTTCTTGTCGATGCCGCCGCTTTTCGGATCGCCCGGCTTCGACATGATCGAAGTGAGGCTCAGAACCTTGGCCGCGTGGTTGATGGCCAACGACTGCGCGATCATGCCGCCCATCGAAATGCCGATCACGTGCGCCTTTGCGATGTCGAGCTGTTCGAGCAGGCCGTTGGTGTCCGCCGCCATGTCTTCGAGGAGGTACTCGCTGGGCGGCTTGGTGCGAGTGAGTTGCGACTTCGCGAATTGACGCTTTGTGAGCGGATCGCCGCCCATCTCCGAACTCAATCCGGCGTCGCGATTGTCGAAGACCGTCACGGTGAAGTGTTGACTCAGGAGGTCGAGGAATCCATCTGACCAGTCGGTGAGCTGCCCGCCGAGGCCCATGATGGCAACGAGGTGTGGCCCCGACCCCCGCTGTTCGTATTCGATCGTGATGTTATTTGCGGATACCGATGGCATGAATCTCCCAAGGTCTGGTGTATGGAGGCTATTGGATGATGCGGTCTAGGAAGCCGCTGCGGCGCGGAGCGCTTCGATGTCGGTGATCGTGAAGGACAGTCGCGACGTCTCGATCGCTCCGACGTTCCGGAGTTCGCGTAGTGCCTTGGCCACCGCAGCGCGTGAAAGACCGACCCACTCGCCGAGTTCCCGTTGCGACACGGGCAGGTCGATCGTGGGCAGTGACCGGTTCCGCTCGCGCTCGGGGAGGCGGTCTTCTGACAACGCCAAGAGTCGAGCAGCGGTACGGGTCAACGCATCGGCGTTGGCCAAAAAGTGGATCTGGTTCGACGCATGGCGCAGGCGAACACTGAGATCGCGCAGGAGGGCCATGTTGAGCTCGGGGCGTTGCGCCAACACCTGAAAGAACGCGTCCATCGAAATGCGCCGCAACGTCGTCGGTTCGATGGCCACGAGTGCGGTCGATCGGGGCGCCGGATCCAGAACACCCAACTCTCCCGCCATGGTTCCCGGTCCGCGCAGGCCCACGAAGGTCACCCGTCCCTCGGGCGAGGTCTTGGTGATCTTCAGCAGTCCTTCCAGGATGATGAAAACCGCATCCGATGGCGCCCCCTCGTGCACGAGGTACTCGTCGGCGGCCAAGGTCTTCTGTGTTCCCGCGGTCAGCAACGCGGCGCGACAATCGTCATCGATCAGGTCCAACATCGACCGTCAGCGTGTCACGACTCTGGCCGGAGGGGAAGTCCGTCGGTCTGAGCAGTCGCGCCATCACCGCTAGGTCGTGGGCGGCTGCCACACGCTTGGGTGCATGGGGCTGATGCGAGGCTTCGGAGCGATGCACCGTTCGGCCATGCCGGCACCCTCGGAAGCGGAGAGCTGGCGGCCGGATTCGCAGAGGTCGACGAGAAACTCCGGAAACTCGGTGCGGATCGCCTGGTGGGCGCTTCGGTGAGCGACGCCGATCACACAATCCGAGAGGGCATGCACCGTTGCGCCTCGAACGTTGCCCTGATTGGTCAGCGCCGGCGAACCGAAGTGTGTGCCGCGGGGAAGGACGGCGACGGGCTGGCGATCCACGGTCACCAAGGCCTTTCCCTCGAGGACGATCATGAACTCGACCCCGGGCTCGCCTTGTTCCATGAGTACCTGACCGGCGCTGACGTCGAGCGGAGCGAAACACTCTGCGAGCGCTTGGGCTCGACGCAGGTCGCCGGTGGCGGCCGCAAAGGCCGACAGGTGTGGGTGGCGCGATGTCGGCTCGGCCTTGGCGTCGCCGACGATTCGGCGCATTGCCCGGCTGACCATCGATTCGGACGGGTGTTGCCTTGCCGCCTGCCCGATCGCTGCTTTGGTGTCGTCGTTCCGGCTCATCGTTTCAGCCCCTTCTCGACCGTCGGTCGAATGCTCCTCGAAGCCCCGCGCTTCGATGAGGCCATTCTGCGGGACAGCCGAAACTCGCTGTGCCTACTGGAAGACACTCCCGGTGTGACGTTGGTCTCGCCGGTCTAGGGCCGTCGGGCTAGGACCAGCGGGCTCGCAGCCGCGCCATTTCGACGGCAACCATCGCGGCTTCCTCGCCGACGTTGTGTCCGCCCTCACCTTCGCTGCGGGCCAGGGCCTGCGCGTCGTTCTCGACCGTGAGCAGGCCGAATGCGATCGGAATGCTCGTGGCAAACTGCGCCTCGCGGATGCCGTTCGCAGCACCCTCAGCGACGATCTCGTAGTGGGTGGTCTCGCCCCGAATGACGACGCCGAGGCAAACGATGGCATCGATGCGGCCAGAAGCGGCCATCGCCCTTGCCGCGAAGGGAAGTTCGAAGCACCCAGGCACGGATTCCTCGATGACGTTCTCGACCTCCAGTGCGGACAGACCCCGGTGGGCGCCGTCGACGAGCCGCTGCACGATCGTGGCGTTCCACCGGGCGCGGATCACGCCCACCCGCAGGTCGTGGCCGTCGAGACCCTCGGGAATCGTCGCTCTGTCGTCACCGGAAGCCATGGCCAGACCCTACTGTGCGGCTTGTGCTTCGATCGCGGCGGCGACCGCCCGTTGGAGGGGACGCAGGGTGCCAGGTGCGCACAACGAGTCGAGTTCGGGACGACCGAGGACGCCGCGAACGTGTTCGACCGGTTCGACCTGGATCGCTCCGACGTCGGCGAGGACCTGGCTCGGCGCTCCGGTGGTGCAGGCCAACAGCATGGCGGACACCGTTGTCGGGCAGTGCTTCAGCTCGGCGCCGATCAATGTGGCGACCTCGCTCGTCAGTGTCGCAACCGCTTCGGGACCGAGAGAAACCAGTGTTACCGTCGGCGTGGTGATGAGGCCCACCGACTCGGCGACCGAACCTGCGGTGTGGGTTGTTGGATCGACGACCAGCACTCGGCCGACGCCTTGGACCCACGGGCCGTACCTGGTAGCGGTGCGTTGATCGGTGACGACCACGGTCGTGTCGACGGGTTCGAGCAGGCGATTCGCACGCGGCAAGATGGCGACGCCGACGATGACGTTGCACGTGTGTTCGTCGATCTGCGTCGACCGTCGTACCGGTGCCAAACGGGCCAACGTCGCGAGGTCGGCGGCAACCTGATCCGGCGACGCCTCGTCGGTTGACACCTGCGGGAATCGTTCGTACAGGGGGGCGCGCTCGGCAAGGAGGTCGAGAATCGTTCGCCGTGGGTCGGCGGTGTCGAGCAGTGGACGTTTGTGCTCGCGCCCGTCACCAACGACGCGCTCCAACAGCGTCTCCGGTGACGCGGTCAGGCAGAAAGTGTCGGCCGCGGTGCCGAGCACGTTGCACGTCGTCGGGTCGAGCATGAAACGGCCCCCGGTCGAGATGACACAGCGCCGACGAACTGCGAGTTCGTCGGCCAGGGCCCGTTCGATTGCGCGAAAGTGATCTTCCCCATGTTCGGAGAAGATCACCGGGATGGGTCCGTGGCGATCCTCGATCAACGCATCCGTGTCGACGAAGTCGAACTCGAGACGCCGAGCCAACTGGCGCCCCACCGTGCTCTTGCCGGTGCCCATGAAGCCGGTGAGCACGATGCTTCGTTCGGAGCCCATTCGGCAAGGGTAACGGAGGCCGTGACGGGCGGCATCGACCGGACTACCGTGTCAGGTGTGCAACAGGATCGCGGGAACCTGACACGCGAGGCGCCGTTGGCGTATCGCTTCTTGGCAGCGGCGTTTGCCGTCTGCTTCGCGCCCTTCTTTCGGTTGTCCATGCATCGCATGGGCGTCGCCCATCGTGAGCGCAACGTCGTCGTCGTGTGCAATCACCGATCGATGTTCGACTTCGTGATGGCCTTGCTGGCGTTCAGGCGGCTGGGCCGGTACCCCCGAGTCATCGTCGCCAGCGAGTATTTCGAACGACGGTTCGCCGGCTGGGCGTTGCGGCTTGCCGGAGCGGTGCCGCTCGATCGCCGCAACCCGACGCAATATTACGAGACGGCGAAAGCGGTGCTCGACGCAGGGATTCCGATCGTGATCCTGCCGGAAGGCAAGCTGTCCGGGACGGCGGGCGATCCGGTCAGCCATGGTCAGTTCAAGCGCGGTGCGGCGCGACTGGCGGCGAAGTGCGATGTGTCGGTCTGGGCGCTCGGCCACGTGGGCACGGATGCCCTGTGGCCACGGGGCCGAGCGTTCCCACGGCTCAACCCGTTTCGACGGCGACCCGTGGTGGTGCTGGGAGCGGCTGACGTGGTGTGGATGTCGGGCGATGAGGTGCGTGACACCATCATGCTCGAATCGATCGTTGCCGATCTCCTGGTCGAAGCGAACGAGATCTTCGAAGCGGTTCAGTGACCCATCGATCAGTGACCCATCGATTCGGGCAGTTCAACGTCGCCGGCCTGGAAGATCCCGAGTGCACCCTTGCCGACGTTGGAGAACTTGTGCGTGACGATGGGGTACAGCCCGGCCTCGTCCAAGGTGAACTCGACGAACCCTCCCTGGGCCGGCTGGAGGTCGAGGACCTGCGACCCACCGGATAGCCCGGAGTCGGGCCGCAGCAGGTACTCGCCCTCCTTGTACACGGTGTCGAAGATCGTTCCGACGATGTGAAACGCCGAGTTCTCGCTCGGTCCGTCGTCCATCACCCAGACGCGAATGCGCTCGTCGGGTTCGACCTGGATCGGATCGTAGAAGTACTGGTTGAAGTAGCCGTTGAACGTCACGGCGTCCCATTCGTCGCGCTGCATCTTGCCGAGGTCGCCGACCCCGTTGAGCGGACCGAAATACATCTCGCTCTGGACGAACACGAACTCCTCATCGACGGGCGCCAGGTCGGGTGGATCGACGATCACCGCGCCGTACATCCCGTTGCCGATGTGATGCAGGGTCGGCGGTGTTCCGCAGTGGTACATGAAGATGCCGGAATGTTTGATCTCCCACTCGTACACCAATGACTCGCCGGGCAGGATGGTCCGCATTTCGTCGTTCCACGCCACCTTCGATGCGTGGAAGTCAATCGAGTGGCCAACCTCGCCGTCGTTGTACAGCGTCACCTTGACCGTGTCGCCGATGCTGGCTCGAATAATGGGACCTGGTACCTGGCTATTGAACGTCCACATCATCTGGGTGACGCCAGGGGCAACTTCGAGAAGCTCCTCGGTGGCGTGCAGTTCGATTTCGTGCAGTGTTCCCTCCGGGGTCGGCGGGGCGACAGGATCGCGCGACACCCAACCCGGCGCCGGTTCTGCCCCGGCCTCGACCGCAGCAAAAGGTTGGCCGTCCGCCGAGACTGCGGTGACCCCGTCGGGGTTCGCAGCAACCTGGTTGGCGGCCGCCGCACCGCCGGTGACCACGATTTTCATTTCCATACCCGCAGCGCGGTGGCCTTCGACCGTGCACCACGCCTCGCCGCTCGACTCCTGGACGCCGAGGTCGCCCTCTTGGCGAGCCCCGGGTTGCAGC
>RCMY010004971.1_pt1 | contig 11342 bp, 5 predicted proteins | sample 2041341 | NCBI WGS metagenome assembly RCMY01 (sample SAMN09708234, study PRJNA481090) | Marine sediment metagenome, whole genome shotgun sequencing project.
TATGTGCAGCACCCCGGGGGCATAAAGGCACAGAGGCTGAAGCGTGTGTTCATTATAGAAGTGAGTACCTGCAGTGCTTGTGGGCGCTCAGCCAGGGCGGCTCGATGAAGACTGCGCGTCCCGATGCCATGGTTGCGAGTTTTTTTTGTGTGGCAGCTTAGCGGCGATGAGCCTTTAATGCTTCCAATACTCTGATCGCAAGCTCATTCCTCACCTTTCGATAGCTGGGATATTTCTTCAGCGGGTGTATACTCAATCGTGCTCTCGGCCGGCGAGCCAGATGCATGTATTCGCTACTATTGTTGATGATCGTTCGTTCGTTTGAAGTGCCTTCGACAGCAAACCAGCCGGGTGCTGCAGAACACTTATTGTTTTCCACTGAAAACACTTGTTCACAGAAGGAGAAAATCATGAAATACGGTCTTTTAGTCTTACTGTCGCTTGCTACTGCATCAATTGCTCATGCAGTTCCGTACGAACTGCCAATGGACAGTGGCTGGTATCAATTGCAGGATAGCAAAACCTATGAAACCCTTTGTTCAACCGGTTCCGGCTTGCCATGCGATGTACCTCCCGGCGAATATGTCTTAATCAACCACAACGCTGCTGTCGGCCAGCCCGACCGACGCGTAATTGTACAAGTTGGCGTACAGGCTGCTAGGCCAACCATCGGGTACGAAGACAAGATTTGCGAGGCAAATACATACTTTGATAGTAACAACGGTACCGATCCGTTTATTCAAAGTCCATTGACGTTGATAGGCTGCACGGTGCAATGTACAACCGGCATGGTGACGGGCGGTTCGTGCCTTGCTCATTATACCGGCTTCGCTGACGCGAGCGAGTTCACTTTGAATACCAAGACGCAGTTGTCAGACGAAGGGTTCAGATGCAGCTTGACAAGTTTTCCCGGCGCTGAACCGTATAGTGACAGAGGAGGTTTTTTACCTGCAAGATTTTATATCGGCCTGGCTTGCCTCCAATAGGATTGCTGCTACGCAGCTCCAGGCAAGTCTCTCAATGTCTGAGGTGCATTATCTGCCCATCGGCGCTTCACGCTACATCCCGGGGAAATACCGATCTGGCATCCTGGCACAGGCCTCGACGTTGTAAACCGCAGGTTGTCGACCACCTTGCAAGGCCCGGTCGACGACCCGCGCTTTCACTGATCGAACGCCAGACTCTGCCCCGCCAACCCTAAGCGGTGAAACCTCAAAAAACCTCTGCCGGGGAGCCATTGCACGTGGTAGACAATTGGTATCATGGGTCTGTCGGATCAGACCAACGTGTTGAACTCAGTGTATCAAGGACCGGTCAATCTACAGCGTGCTGGTTGCGTTCTTTGTATTTCGGCATCGTTGTGTCAAGGTAGTAGCTCGCAGAACCGCTACCCAGAGTATCCGCCATGAGTACTTCCATCATCACTGTCAGCCGTGCCCAGTCGTTGCCGACTGCGTTCGATGGAGCGATGTGATCACAACCCTCGGTGTGCTGTTTGTCGCCTATCTGGTGCGCGGCATCGCCGGGTTCGGCTCCGGCTTGATCGCCATACCGCTGCTCGCGCTGGAACAGCCACTCGGACTGGTCGTGCCGCTCGTCGTACTGCTCGACTGGATCAGCTCGGCCGCCCAAGGTGTCGGCAATCGCGAGGCTATCGCTTGGCGCGAGCTCGTACCGCTCTTGCCGTTCACACTTGTCGGGGTCGGGCTTGCTCTGTACGCGTTCGAGACGATCGACCCGGCCGGGCTCGAACACACGTTCGGTGTTTTTGTGATCGTCTTCGCCGTCTACCAGATCCTGCCACTGCCAGCGCCCGCTGGTTCGCGATTCTGGGCTGCTCCGGCTGGACTGTTCGGCGGGCTCGTCGGCACGCTGTTCGGTACCGGAGGGCCGTTCTACATGATCTATCTAACGCTCCGCGGTCTCGACAAGAAGGCGCTTCGCGCAAGCTTCGCCGCCTACTTTATCGTCGACGGCAGCATTCGCCTCGTCGGCTTTGTCGCCGTCGGTATGATCAATGCGAGTGTCCTGGCAACGCTCCTGAGCTGGTTGCCGGCGGCCGCACTGGGACTGTTCGTCGGCGGTCGCGTGCACGTTGGCATCCGTCCGATCACATTCAAGTACTTCATCAGCCTGCTGCTTGTTTTCAGTGGCTATCGCCTGCTAAGCGGCTGAGACGTTTCCATCGTCCTTCCGCACTCAGGCAGCGAGGTGCAAGGGCGAAGCAAGCGCAGCCAGTGCCTCGGACATCGGACAGGGTTTGGCGATGAGATAGCCCTGCGCGTAGTCGATGCCAATGTGCATGAGTTCGTCAACGATGGCCTGGTCCTCGACGAACTCGGCAACGGTGACAATACCCATCGACTTCGCGACCTCGTGGATCGCACGCACCATCGTCCGGTCGACTGGATCGCGGGCGATGTCGCGCACGAACTGGCCATCGATCTTCAGGACATCGACAGGGATGTTCTTCAGATAGCCGAACGAGCTCAGACCCGAACCGAAGTCATCGAGAGCGACCTTCGAGCCCAGTTCGCGAATGCGATTGGCAAGATCGACCGCGACCGAGAAGTGCGAGATGGCGGCAGTCTCGGTCAGCTCGAACCAGATACGCGACGGATCGATCGTGTGGCGGGCGTACTCGCTCTCGATGAAATCAATCAGGGTCGGGTCGGCGGCGGACTGCCCCGACAGGTTTATCGAGAAGCTGCAGTGCCGCCCTGGCCCGTCGTCGAGCTCCGCAACGCTCGCCAGCGCTCGTGAGATCACCCAACGGTCGATCTGGCGCATCAGGCCGTAGCGTTCAGCCACCTCGATTATCCGTACTGGTGAGATTGGCGCACCGTCCTCGCCAGTCAGTCGGAGCAGGAACTCGAAATGTGTGACTTCCAGCGTCGGTGCGGAGCCATTGAGACTTGCGACGGCTTGCACGTGAAGCTCGAAGCGATCCTCGGCAAGCGCTCGCTGCAGCTCCGGCAGACGGTTCAATTCGTTCGATCGCTGCGCTATCGCCTCGTCGTCCGGCGTGTAGACGTAGAGCTCGTTGCGACCGGCCTCCTTTGCCGCGTAACAGGCAAGGTCGGCTGTGGCGAGTACATTGCCGATCGTGCCGCTGCGCTCATCGAGGGGCACCAGCCCGATGCACGCACGAACGGCAAACGCATCGTCGCCGTGCCGGAAAACGTAGGTCTGGAAGAAATCGTAGACTCGCTCAGCGGCATGACGGGCCTCCTCCTCGTCCACGTCGATGAGGAGCAGGCCGAACTCGTCGCCACCGAGTCGCGACAGCATCTCACCATCGCGACACAGCGACTGCAGGTCGACGGTCAGCTCCTGCAACAGTCGGTCTCCCGCCGCGTGACCGTTGGTGTCGTTGATGATCTTGAACTGATCCAGATCGAGGTAGCAGAGTGCATGGCGTTTACCGCTCATCGACAGGTCTTCGAGCAGCTCCCCGAGGCGCTTCTCGAACCAGCGACGGTTGGTGCAGCCGGTCAGCATGTCGTGATTGGCCTGGTATTCGAGCCGCCGCGTCAGCCGACGCTCGTCGCTGATGTCGCGCAGCACGATGATGTGCCCCGAGACCTGGCCGTCGGTATCGCAGGTACGGCTCATCGTCAACCGCAGCACCGGCGGGCGAACGTCCGTCTTGCCAGCGACGCTCGTTTCCTCAACAGCTGCCGCCGGGTCGAGCACCACATCGATCTCGCGCGGTCCGCCGTCGTCGACTGCCGCGAGCGCCGCACCGAGATCCAACGCTTCCCCTGTACCTTCAAGGCGAAGTACCAGCACGGCGTCGAGCGGGCGCTGCAGCACGCTGAGTCGGGCGTCGTCGGCGAGCCGGATGGCAGCGGGGTTGACGTGCAGTATGCGCGTCTCCAGATCGAGGGCGAATACGGCGTCGTCGATCGCGTTCAGCGTCCGGTCAGCGCGTTCTCGTTCCTGATGCAGCCTCTGCGCACTGCGCTGCCGCTCACGCCGTGCAAGCCGAGCGCGGCGCACGGAACCGGTGACAACGTAGCTTGTGAACAGGATCAGCACCGCGATCGTGACGAAGCCGACCAGAAACCCCGGCGGTACCCCGGTGTGGCCTGACAGGGACAGTACGATTTCGCCGCTGCCGAAAGCGCGACGCCATTCGAGGGCACGGTGAGGATGCAGCACTTGCAGAACGTGCGTACTGGTGTCTTCGGACTTTTTCGAGAACAGCGAGCGATTCTCTCCGCCAGTATCCGCCACGTGCAACGTCGCGTCGAAGCGTGTCAGGCGCTCGCCTAGCCCGGCCAGCAGAATGGCAGGGTCGGCAGTCAGCCAGTACCCGCCGTCGGACTGACGCAGCCGCTCGACGAGATTCGGCGGCGCTCGCTTGCCGCGGTAGGTCGGGCGTAACAACAGCAGGTCGTCAGCGGTCGGCCAGTGCGCGGGCAATGTTGTGACGAGAGAGTCACTCGACGCGGCAAGGCGTTCGAGCTGTTTACCGAGACCATCGATCGCACCGAGATCAGCACCGAGAAGCCTCAACCGTTCGGGCTGCATCGGCACGAGCTGTGAGATGGGGTAGTAGTGGCTAGCCATCGCCCGTGATTGGGCGTGCCCGTCACCATCAAGCTCGGTGATGTGAAACTCGTAGAGACCGCTGTCGAGTATCCCGCGCTCGAATTCAGCACGGCGTTCTCCATCGACGGAGGCGTAGCGTCCGACGCTTGTGATGGCCGGGTTCTGCGAGCGCAGCTCCGAAGCAAGATCGTCTGCGCCAGAGTCGGCCTGGTGCAGACCCGCCAGTGTCGCCATAAGCGTGTCCAGTTCGTCAATGAAGCCGTCGAACTCACGCAAAAGGGCGTTTGCCTCGCTATCAAACGCGCTCTGTTGATGCTCACGGTTCAGCGTGTATCCCGCGTACAGCAGCACACCGAGCGTAAGCAACAGAGCGAAACCGCCGAGCAAACGCTCACCGAGAGTCAACAACGTTGCTTCGCCTTCTGTGGCAAACGCTGCCTCGGCGCTCATCGTCCGACCTCCTTGGCACGGCGGGTGAGTCGTTCGGGAATCGGCGTGTCCAGTCGCGACGTCAGCGCGACGTTGATCCACGTGTCCCACTTGCTGTTGGTAACCAGTGGAATGTCGCGCATGGCAGTACCTTTGAGGATGGCAAGCGCGGTGGCGCCAGCTCTCTCACCGTGCTCCTCGGCCAGCTTGGTGTAACCGATCGCACTCACCGACATCATCCAGCTGTGGTTCGTCAGGCTCGGGCGACGAGTTCGCGCGAGGGCGTATGCGCTCGCCTCCTCCTCACTCCAGTCGTCGATACCCGAATGGCTGCCTATGATCACGAAGTCGTAGGACTGGGCGTAATCGAAGGCGATCTTCCATTCATCGAAGGTCTCGGCGAATACACTGTCAAGCTTCACACCGAACGTCCAGGCAGCATCAGCAATGCGGTTGAAATTCTTCTTTTCGGTCAGTGTCAGGGCACCAACATACACCGCTTGCGCACTGTCAGGGGCGAGCGTCAGAGCCTCGCGGATCATCGGCCGGATTGGTGCTACCTCCACGATGCCGGTGACGTTGCTCGCAGGAAACCCGTACTCCTCGACCGTCCAGTTGACGCCGCTGAACACCACCGGTATGGGGCCGTCGACGAGATAGGGCACGATGAGGTACTTCGCGGCGTTGTCGTCCGACGTGATGATGATGTCCGGCGCGAGTCGTTCGATGAGCGTGTTCGCAGCCGCCGCGGCTGCCACGATGTCATCCTTGTCCCGCCGACGCTTGGTATCCATGTCGAACTGCTCAATCACGCAATTGCCCTCGAGCACGTCGCGCAAGCCGCGCTCGACGCCATCCGACCAGTCGTAGCCCACATGGTAAGAAGACACGTAGAGGCACAGCGGCCGCTCGCCGGTATACACGGGCGCGGCGGGTAGATTTTCGGGTAAGGTTTGATCGAGTGCGGCGAGACTCATGGCCGGCAGCATCGCCGCAAGGGTGAATGCCAGAGCCCGTGCGGCGAATGCGGGCACACGCAAGTCCGATCGCGAGGAACGTTCCGAGAGGGTCTTGGCGTACGACAGGAGAGACATCAGCGCAAGTAGGTCCGGAAGCGGGCGTGGTGGAGTAGCTTGCGGAAAATCCGTTTCACGCCTGAATGATGTAGCGGCACGTCCGGGCAGTTCTTGAATCCGGACTTGGCGAGTACCTCGACAGCACGGACAATAGGCACGTCGCCGAATTTTCTTGACGAAAGGTACACCGACTGCATCGACGGTGACATGCCGGATCAATCCAGTAAGTAGCGCGCGTAACGGCTGCGTCAGATCGATACGCCGTTACACGCATTTTCATGGAATCTACTGTTTACTGTCGATACCCGTTTCCACAATCGAAAGCAGCTTCGAGAACGCTGTTTCGTTATAGGTAATGACACGCTCCATGAAAGACTCCGGCAAACGGGCACCCAGGCGTACAAAACCATCATGCTCGACCAGCAGTATCGCTTCTTGATTGTCAGTATCCTGACGAAAGATCAAAGGCAACTGAATTTCAATCATCCGTACTCCGTCTATCTCGATCAATTTCCATTCACTGCTCAGAGTGCGACCCTCTTCACCAGCATCGGCCAGGTGGTTCTCAGCCTCTGTTGTCGATGGCTGTTCAGGGTATTCAGTATCTGCATCTGCCGCGCCAGTTCCAGTCTGTGCAATAAAGTCAGCACAGTCAGTTTTTTCGGGCAAGCCCGAAACTTCAACGACTCCAGAATCAGGCAAGTCCGGGTTTGACGTGGCATCGGGATAGGACTCTGAGTGACATTCAACGAAGGTGTCATTTCCTGCAGGATAGGTGCTGTAGGGATCAACACCTGTCACTGATGGATCCGTACCGACCACTGGCATAGCGCCGGAGTCATGGTCGTTTCCATCAAAACCCACCTTCCAGTGCACGCGACCCTTGGTGGGATAGGTTCCATCCTCTGGTATTTCAGCACTGAGCTTCATCAAGCCGTCACTTCCAAATCCCGCTGTATATGCAACTGAATCCAGACCCATGGTTGCAGATTCACGAATCTCATCCAGAGTTGTCACCGCATGAGTCTGGCCATCCAGAAACGCATTGACCACATTGCAGTTGTCGTTGAACTGGGCGCAGAACTCCCGACTCTGGTCATCCTGGGGGCGATGGTTGAACAGAACAAAGGGGTGTGATGATTGTCGTACACTGATCTTGTGTGCGAGCGAACCTGTGGAGAACATATCGGTGGATTCCACCAGGCCGAACCACAATGGATTGGCACCATCTTGCCAGAAATGATTGATCACCCTGGTGCCACCAATTTCCTGCGATACGGCCTTCAAATGCATCTGGCCTTCTTCGTTGGTAACTACAGCGGTGCCGTCTTCGGTAAATTCCACCAGGCCTTCTGGGCCTGCCGATTGCACCAATGCCCACTGTCCATCAACCAGAGAGTAATTCGCCATGTGAAAATCGTCTTCATCGAGATCCGCAACCCAACCACCAGTGTCGCCGTCGTACTGATAGTTTTCAGTTACCAGCGAATCGCCCGAGTCGTTCAGTTGTACAAGACCATAACGGGCTTCGCATTCAGGCATTGGATTGTTACTATCACCAGTGTCTCCGCGACCAGCGGCAGCAATTTCATCATATTCGTCGGCTGTGGATTCATCTTCAACGGTTCTTGATACTTCGTTTTCGAAGTCGTACTCACAATCGAACTCCACCCAGTAAACACCGTCAGTCAACAGTTGCCTGATATCAGACTTGACAACATCCACGCGATCGCGAACTGCGTCTACGCGTTCTTGCACGCTCTCTCCGACATCTGCAGGCCGTAAATTCTGTGCCAATAGATCGGGATTGAACTCTGCTGCAGGCTCAACACTTCCTTGTCCCGACGTTTCACCAACTCTTACGATCTCGGCAACCTGACGGGCAATTTCCGGCAAAAGTTCGCGGACTTCGCTGCGCACGATTTCACGGATGGCACGCTGTGTATCCTCACTACCGTCAACATCGACACTGTTGAACTCGACAGCTGTCTGCATTTGTGTTTCGATATCTTTCATCATGCTGGCCACAACACGGGCAGTGTCATGCAGATAACGAAATTTTTCTGCCTTTTCGGCATTGCCACTCGAATTCTTGCCTTCAGCAACGTAGTCGGAGAAAAGACTGACATCCTCTGCATCGATACCAAGCATGGATTTGACCGTTTGTTCGGCATCATCACTATTCAATGCCGGATTTGCACGCAGCTCGTGGTGAATCAACGTTGTTATCGGGCTCAAAAATTCGGGTTTGTCAGCTGGAGTAATGAATACCAGAGGCTCGCCGACTGCCTCGCCGGTATCCTCGTCTATGGCTTCAGCAGGAATATCCGCCACAATGGGTTTCTCCTGCGCTTCTGCAGGAATATCCAGATTGTAGGTACCACCGTCACCGGTGACCGTGGATGGCTCGTTGGTATCGCAGGAATCGTTTTCATTCAGATCCACGCAGACAATGGCACCCTGTATGTATCCATCGGCGACACGACCGGAGACAGTGGATGCAGGATTCTGTGCAGAAGCGTTGTCAGTACCTTCAGCTTCGCCTATGGCAGCCCCCGCTTCAGGTTCAACTTCCTCGTTTGAACTTCCGACGCTACCACCCCCACCACATGCCGCCAGTACAACAGACAGCGCGACAGGCGTAGCGCGACGTACAAATTTTTCCAGGCTCACTCGATTACTCCGTTTATCCAATTGGGGATTGGCGACATCGAGGAAAAGCATGAGTACTGGCCAGTCCAGAACACGTCGCATTCACGACTTGCATTCGACTATTGATAACTCTTTGTCGCTCCGTGGACTAAACGACTGATGCTCGGTTTTCTTGATGTTCTGTGAGTTAGGCGCCGTAGTTCAACTGTTACATCGTGGGCCTCGATCGACAAGACTCGTTGGGGTATTGCGCTCTCCTGCGGATGCAGAGTCATTTGAAAAAACAGGCTCGGCAGGCTCAATAAATTGGCGTGAAAGAGCATACAGATACAAAAACTCCTTTCGCCCTGATGCAGATCAATGTTCTGACTCGGCTATTGAAAGGCATTGAATTGGCAGCGTTGAATACTGAGGACAGATGGTTTGACTGGTGTTACCTGTTTACTGCTGATCGGATGAGCAGAACATATATGATTATTGACATGAATCAACGACAAGTTGCGTGCACTGGTCAATATCGGCGCATGAAGATTCACATATTTCAAGGGCATCAGAATGGGGAGGTTACGCAGGGTAATTGAGCCTTCGACCGACAAACAGGTGATTTGTGACGTTGTTTGAATCTCTACCCAGGCTTGCAGGACTCCTATGCGGGGGGCTGCTCGCCTGTGGACTGACGGCCTCAGCGCTGGCGGCGACACAGCTGGACGCCGAAGGTGAAGCAATCGCAACGCGCATCGCGCGCCAACAGGAGGCTGGTACTATCGACGATGCCGGAGTTGCGACTCTGGCTGCTGCGAAGAAATTACTGCAAGCTGCGACAGAGCATCGATTGCAGGTTGACGACTGGGTTGCAGCAGCAGCGGCTGCCGATACGACGATTGCTGCTCTGGAAATAGAGACTGTCGCCGCACGGCGCAGTACCGACTTGTCGAATGCTGGAGGCAGCGACGAAGCGGAGACCGGACAGCACGTAGAGCTTACTGCTGAACGAGACAGGCTCGATGGCGAACTGGCCCGCCTGCGACTGGAGACGGTCGACCTGGACAGCCGCGCTAAAGTGATCCTTGCAGTACTGGCTGCTCAGCGTAACAGCGACAACGAACGCGAACGCGGGGGCCTGGATACGGAATCGCACCGGAACATCGATACCCACATTGACCCTGTTTATGGTGCTGACTATGGTGCCAGCCTGCTTGTAGATGCACGGCGTTACGAACGCGCTGTGGCGATGGAGTCGCTACAGCGCGAACTGGGCACGCTCGCACCGCGAGCTCGTATCGCAGCCGCGCAGCAACGACTGCTTGAAACCCGGCGCTCGGCATTGTCCAGCGCTCTGGACCAGGCAGCAACCAAAGAAGAGACCACTCGCCTGGCCGCCATCGAAGCAAGCGTTGCGAGACTCCAGGCGGCACAGGCGCGGGCAAATGAATGGTCGGAAGAGGAGCGCGCATCGATTGATCGTGCGTTGCTGCATGCCAACGCAGTGCACGAGCAGGTGCGCAAGGCGATCGCGATGCGGCTTGACGACGCGAATCTGGAACGCAAGCGGCGTATATTGATCGACGTCGAGGCGAGCACGAACGGTGCACTCGCTTCGGGTGCGACCGGGGAGGAGCACGCGAATCTGTTGCTGCGGCTGCGTCGTGAGATTCCTGCCCCCGCAACGCTGGAGTCCACGCTTTCCCAGATGAGGCGCGCACTGGAGCGACTGCGACTGGTTCGCGTGTTGAGCGAAGATGCGCTGAGGCACCTGGAGGCCCCACCGCAGGGGGCAGGTAATGGGGGATCGCTGGCCGAGGACGGTGAGCTCCCTTTACTGCGCTCGCTCGTCGAGACGACACTCTGGCGCGCCGAACGCATTGATCGACGCATCCTCGTGCTGAGCGAAGCGATCGAGCGCGCAAACTCATTGACTGCTCGGCTCGATCGGCAACTGCTTTGGCTTCGAAAGAATGAGTCCTTCGGGTCCACACTGGTGTCCGATGTTCTGGCTGGAGTGGAATGGCTTGGTCAGCCCGGTTCCTGGTCGCAGACGATTACCGTATTCGTTACCAGAGTCAAGGCGAAGCCCTTCAGAACCCTGCTCGGTGTGGCATTGTTGATCGGTTTGTTCGCGTTTCGTCGTGCCTTGAAAACCAGGCAAACTTACCTATCGAGCTGTGTAGGCAACGTCGGGCGCGATGGCTACTGGGTGACGCCATGGGCGATCGCCCTCGCCATCCCCATCGCCTTGCCGGTGCCCGTGGCGCTCGCCTCTTTGGCCTGGCCACTTGTAGAGGGCGGCCGGAGCGGCAGTCTGCCCCATGCGCTCGGCGTTGGCCTCGGCGCACTCGCCACCGTACTCGTCGCACTCGACTTCTTCCGGGTACTGGCACGTCAGGACGGCGTATTCGTCAAGCATTTTGGCTGGAATGCGGAGGCGGCGCGACTGCTGCATCGAGGCCTTAACCGACTGATCGGTGTTGCGGCACCGGTGACCTTGTTATTGTCGATGACCATAGCCAGCGAGAGTCAGGCGATCAGCCGTGGTCTCGGCCTTATCGCCTTCGTCATCGGCTCGCTGGCGCTCGGGCGCTTCGTCTGGATTCTCTGCCGACCGCGTACCGGTATGCTCGCCCTGGCAGT
>RCMY010004972.1_pt1 | contig 11341 bp, 10 predicted proteins | sample 2041341 | NCBI WGS metagenome assembly RCMY01 (sample SAMN09708234, study PRJNA481090) | Marine sediment metagenome, whole genome shotgun sequencing project.
AGCACCTTGCACATCCGCAAAAGCCCCGCGACGTCACAGTCTAGTTTCAAGGTCTCATCACGAATCGTTTTTAGAAGACTCATTGGCTCTTGATGTTCGTTTTTCAGGTAATCGGTGGGATTGCTTCCACCTCGGACGGCTGCGGCTCAGCCATGCATTCCGGTCGGATGACCGCGCCCGGCCCGTGGATGTGTTTGGTATCACCCCGGTCAAACTTAATTTGCATCCGGAACTGGCCTGGCTTTCCCTCGGAGTAGAGGCTCTCAATGACACCCGCGCCAAACAGGCGGTGGACGACACGGGAGCCAACCCCCAAATCACTTTCCCCGACCAAACTGAGGCTAACGTCTTGAACGGAAAATCCGGGCTCTTTCAGACGAGCTTGGGCCTTCGCCAGCTCTGCCGCGGCGTTCAGCACTGTCAAGTACTTCGGGATTGCCTACCTCATTCATCTCGGCATTCGAGCGCTGCGAGACGGTCAAACGGACTGCGACTCTCAACCTGGACCAGTAAGCCGATCGGCGCCGGGAGGTACACGAGGTCCCCTAACCCACGGCATCATCGTCAACGTCCTCAACCCCAAAGCAGCCCTCTTCTTCATGGCCTTCCTGCCACAATTCATGAACCCCGACGCCAACACCGCCACACAAGCCCTCGCCCTCGGTGCCGTCCTCTTTGTCATCGCTGTCGCCGTCGACATCGCCTATGCCCTCGGCGCTTCATCAATCGCTCAGCGAGTCAGCACCCCAGGGGCTAATTCTCGTCAAGGTCGACTGCTCGGAACCATCTACCTCACCCTCGCAGCAGTAGCCGCTGTCACTGGCCAGCGACCGACAACCGAGTAGCGGTCGGTTCTCTTCGGGTCCTGACCAAGATCTGGCGGCTGATCGACCTCTGCACCGAAGTTCGTGCCGGGGCCAGCGGTCTCGGGTGTGGGCGTGATCTACTGACAGGTATTGGCTCGCTGTCCTCGGACCGGAAGACTCCACCCACGACCCATTGGCTCATAACCCGAAGGTCGCAGGTTCAAATCCTGCCCCCGCCACCAACATAAAGGCCCGGAAACAGTACGTTTCCGGGCCTTTGTCGTTTTCGACCGAGCTGGTTCGTCTACCGGGGTGTCTACCGGCGAAAGCTGCGATCCCGCTATTCATGGGGTTTGTGGCGGTGGATGGTTCTACCGGTTGGCGTCGATGAGGTCGCCGAACTTGGTGGCGGCTGCGGCGCTCATGCCGGGGAGCAGGTGTTGGTAGGTGTCCATGGTGAAGCCTGGGTGGGCGTGGCCGAGGCGTTCGGAGACGACTTTGATTTGCACGCCTGCTGCGACGAGGAGCGATGCGTGGGTGTGTCGTAGGTCGTGGAACCGGATCCTTGGTAGATCTGAGTCGGCGACGGCGCGGGTGAACAGTTGAGTGATCGACTCCGGCGAGGGGGGGCTGGTGGTTGGTGTTGAGGAACATGGGCGTGGACGGCTCGATCGTGGCACCTTCCCCGCTCAGGGCTGTGCGCCATTGCTGGAGTACTCGGAGTGTGTTGTGGTCGATGCGGCGTCGGCTGGTCCTGGTTTTGGCGGGGCCTTCGACGGTGCGGCCCATGGTGGCTTGGCGGGGCCGCACGATCGAAAGACTTGACGCTGTGTCGTGCAGGTCGCCCCAGTTCAATCCGGCGACCTCGCCACGTCGCATTCCGGTGTGGGCGACGAGGTGAAGTGCCGGGTAGAGCCGCTTGTGCCGGGCGATGTTCAGGAACTGACCGAGTTGGTCGGCATTCCAGATTGTTGGGACGTCTGATCGTCGAGAGGGTCGGGGTGGCCGTGAACGGTGGGCCGGGCTGACAGCGATCGGTTCCCGGTCGACGGCCAGGTCGAGCGCGTTGGATACGACCCGGCGAATTTCGAGCACTGTCTTTGCCGAGAGGCCCTGGCGTTGTCGGCCGCCGTTGGCGATGAGGTCGGCGTAGCAGGCGTCGATGTCGGCTGGCCGTATGGCGTCGAGTCGGAGGGTTCCGATTCGTGGGGCGATGTTGTGGTCGATCATCCACCGGTACCGGTTCCGGGTCGCATGCGTCAGGGTTGTCTTCGTCCCGATCCAAGTGGTGGACATGAACCCGGCCAGGGTGCGATCGCACCGCTTAGTGGGTCGCTGCTGATCGATACGTCGCTGGATCTTCTCGGCGTCGACTCGTTCGATGCCAGCGGCGCCGCTCCGCCCCGGTGATCGGGTCACGGCCGTTGTAGGCGACGACGTAGAAGGACTGTTGGCGTTGCACGATGTAGGACATCGGTATCCATCGGCTCGTCGGGTCGTCAACCCGGCGATCAGCGCCGGGCGGGTCTGTGAATGCGATGGGCAGGTTTGGGCTCGTCTCAGCTGAACCGACCTCAGCGTTGTCGTGCTGCGGACTTGGGCCGCGGCACGGCGGGTGAGTGAACGACAGATTGGCGATTCCGGGCGTGACTCTCGAGCACGGCAGAGGGGCCGAAGTGTGGCGATGGCTCGAGGGTCGGAGTCGTGAATACGTGCCGTGAAGTGTGCGCCGTGGCGACATCTCCGACCACGAAGTATGCTGGCATACATGCAGCGGACGACGGTGAAACTCCCTGATGAACTGGACGCACGCCTTCGACACGAAGCCGAACGCCGAGGAAGCACGGTGTCGGACCTGACCCGCGAGGCAATCGAAACGTTCCTCGGCACCCAACCGGGCAGACGGCGGCTTCTCGCCGCCGGCGCTGGAGCGAGCGGCCGCGACGACATCTCTGAACGCATCGAAGAGATCCTCGCAGCCGAGGTGCAGTCATCGCTCTGATCGTCGATGCTGGCCCGCTCTACGCCTACGTCGATCGCGACGACCGCCATCACGCCGCTTGCCTCGATCTGCTCGAGACTCACCCGGGACCCCTCATCGTCCCTGCGCTCGTCATTACCGAAGTCACTTACCTCATCGGCACTCGCCTTGGCGCAGATGCCGAGGTCCGATTTCTGGGTGACCTGGCAGCTGGCAACCTCCTCGCCGAACACGTCCACGCAGGCGACTGGATGCGGATCGCTGAACTTGTTGCCCAGTACCGAGACCTTCCCCTTGGCACCGCTGACGCTTCGGTCATCGCAGCGGCAGAACGACTCGGCATCTCTGAGATCGCCACACTCGACCGACGACACTTCAGGGTTGTGCGCTCCAAGCTCGGCGATCTCAACCTTCTGCCCTGATTCAGCAATGGTTGTCGAGCAGGGCAGCGAGCGGGTATGAGCCAATGCGTTCGTCAACGGAGGATCCGATGAGGCCGTGACTATGCGGCGCCGTACCGGGGCCGTTGCCGAGTGGCCCTTACGCGCCTGCGCCAGGGTCACGGCGCTCGGATTGTGTGGTCGGTGATCGCTTGAGGCGTGGCGTTCGGTCGCCAAACGACTCGGGATGACCGTGCTATCCACCACCCGCAACCCCGACCGGGCCGACGCCCTCCGCCGCATCGGTGTCGACCACGTCCTCGTCGACGACGGCGACTTCGCCGACCAGGCTCGCATGATCCTCCCCGACGGCGTCGATGCCGCACTCGAACTGGTCGGCACCCCAACCCTCCCGGACACGCTGCGAGCGACCCGGGTCCGCGGGGTCGTTTGCTTCACCGGGATGCTCTCCAACGAGTGGACCGTGCACGACTTCTACCCGATCGAGTAGCTGCCTCGCGGGGTCCGCCTTACCGCCTACGGCGGAGACGCCGCTGACCTCCCCATCCAAGTCCTCCAGGACTTCCTCGACGCGGTCGCGGCCGGCGACGCCGTCGTGCCGATCCATCGCACCTACCGCCACGACAACATCGCAGCGGCGCACGCCGACATGGAAGCCGGACGCGCCACCGGCAAACTCGTCGTCTTGCCCTGACACCAACCCGCCCGACCATCCGAAGCCGGGACCACGGCTTGACCGACTTGGGACGCTGTGCGCTGGACTGTCGATGCCGGACGTCGAGTTGAGGCGCTCCGGCCATTGGCAGTTGCCCTCGAGCAAGAGCGTTGGGGCTCGCTCGGGATCGAGGGCCAGGTGTGCCCAAGCGAAGGGCAGGGCGCCGCTCCACGTCCGCGGGTGGCGCCGCTCTTGGCGTCGTTGATTTCTGGAGGCGATCGCATTCGTCGGTTCGAAGGCAGTGGAGAATGTAGGTCGGCTCGCACCTCGCCCACCGGGTGGGGACCGGACTGCTGACTCCGCCATTGCAGCCTGGCCGGGTGCAGCAGCATCGTCGTTGGAGGCGGCGTCCTTCATCCGCTGGGGGAACGCCCCGCCTGCGGCCACGACCAGTCGCTCACCACAGCAGTAGAGGTGGCCAATCGAGGATTGAGTCCTCAGAAGCCCCGGCAGTAGTCCGGTTCGGGCCACCAGACCGTGGGAGCATCACGGACCCGACGCAACCGAGGATCAGCGGGCACTTCTGGACGTGTCCGCTCGTTTCATGAACGAGACCTGTCCTCTCGACCTTCTTCGTCAGCCGGAGCGTCTCGACGACGACTTCCGTAGGGCGTATCGAAGGCAGGCCGCTGATCTGGGCTGGTTCGCCATGCTCGTGCCCGAAGACGCTGGCGGCGGCAGCCTCTCGGGCAACGGCATGCTCGACGCCGCTTTCCCGCCGATCGACGATCCGGGGAGGGTGGTCCGATCGGTTCGGTACACGATCAGCCTCGGCGAAGTAGTTGATGTTGTTCAACAGCGCGCACTCGTTCGGTGAGCTCGTCGAACGACATTCCGGCGCGCAGCTGATCTTGATTCAGAGGGCGGATCGCTTTCGACATTTCAGCTCCGTTGTTCAAGGCGATGACGTCGTTGGTGCGCGTCGTCTCCTTCTTGCCTCTGAGCGTCGACAGCTACGGCCGAAACTGGATCTCGCGCGGTCCGAGCCGGCCGGGCTGGCTGACGATGCGATAGGCCGTCTCGACCCACTCGCACACCAGGCGCCGGGTGTCTCGGGGGTCGATCATCTCCTCGATCTCGAAGCGATTGAGCGGGCCGACCGGGCCACGGGCGCTCTCGATGCGGGCATTGAGCTCGGCCCGCAGTGCGGCCGGGTCCTCGGCTTCGGCCAGCTGCCGTTTGTAGGCGGCTTCGATGCCACCCTCGGGCGGAATGCCGCCGACGTCGGCGGCCGGCCAGATGACCCGAACCGTCGGCTGGGTCCGGGGCGTGGCGAAGTTGTTGCCGGCGACGCCGAAGCTGCGGCGCATGAGGACGGTGAACATCGGGACCTGGACCTGGGCGAAGGCCACCATCCACTCGGCTCCTCGACGGATAGTGCCGGCCTTCTCGTGTTCCAGTCCCACGGCGAACCCAGGACTGTCGACCAGATTGAGGACAGGGATGTGGAACAGGTCGCAGAGGTCGAGGTGGCGGGTGAGCTTGCTGCATCCGTCGGCGGTGAGCGCGCCACCGTTCTCGTGGCGACTGTCGGAGGCGATCACGCCGAGCGGGTGACCGTTGAACCGGACGAAGCCGGTGACCTGATCGGTTCCCCACAGCGAGCCGATTTCGAAGAACGAGTCCTTGTCGGCCATCAGCTCGATGGCGCGGCGAATGTCGAAGGTAGTCGTCCGCTTGCGAGGAATGATCGAGAACAGTTCCTCGTCTCGCCGGTCGGGCGGATCGGTTGGGTCGGCGGCTCGTATCGGTGGCGGCTCGTACACGCTGGAGGGGAGATAGGAGAGGAACTGGCGGGTCATAGCCGCCGCCTCGTCTTCGCTGGTGGCCAGATTGTCGACCGATCCGTTGGTGCAGTGGATGCGCCAGTCGCCCAGATCCTCCTTGGTGATGTCGTACCCCATGGCGTGGGAGACCACCGGGGGGCCGGCGACAAAGAGTTGGGCGATGTCACGGACCATGACCGAGAAATGGCCGAGCACGGCTTTGGCCGCCCCGATTCCGACCACGCTCCCCAGCAGCATGTTGACCACCGGGACCGTCGACAGCTGGCGGGTGTAGGGCGTGCTGCCCAAGTGACCGGGCAGGAAGGAGCCTCCGCCCCCGCTGACTCGCGGCCGTCCGGCTTTGATAGCGCCCGAGCTCTCCTTGGCCGTGCTCTCACCGCTGGCCTTCTGCTTGGGCACCATGGCGGCCACGCTGCCGCCGCCGGAGGATCCGTCGAGCAGTCGGATCGACGGGGCCTGCAACTCCATCGACAGTCGATCGAGATGGAGGCTCTTGGCTCCGATGGCTCCGTCGGCGTGACCGCCTCGCGAGGTGAAGTCATCGGCACACACGATCGAGGTCCGGCCATCGATGGTTCCCCAACCGCCAACATGGTTGGCCGGAGTGAAGTCGGCGATGCTGCCGTCCTCGTCGTAGGAGGCGAAGCCGGCCAGGCTGCCGACCTCGCGGAACGAGCCGTCATCGAGCAGCAGCGTGATTCGCTGACGGCAGGTGAGCTTGCCCCGGTCGCGTTGACGGACCACGCCCGGCTCGTCGGAGTCGGGGCCGAGTCGAGTGGTGGCCAGCGCTTGGAGCGTCTTCACGTCCTCGACCACGGGAGTCCATGAGTCCTCACCGGTCGGCGCAGCCGCCGCATCACCACCGTCGCCCGGTGACAGGGCGGCGACGATCTGGCCAGCGCTCACGGTGTCGCCGGCCTCGATGTCGGCCATGGCGGCCACCGTTCCCGAGCATGGGGCGGTGATCTGGGTCTCCATCTTCATGGCGCTGATCACGAGCAAGGTGTCACCGACCCGGACCGGGTCGCCCACCGCCACGCTCAGCTCGAGCACGCTTCCCGCCTGGGGACTCTCGACTGCCTGCTGGCCGTCGGCGACCTCCACCGACGGTGCCGAGATGGCCGGGGCTGGCGCGCCGGGAACTGTTCCCTGTTCTTCGAGCAGGCTGGACGTGGCGGTCTCGACCTTGGCCGCCGACAGGAGCTCGGGGGACTCGGTCAACAGTGTGGTACGGGCATCCCCGGCCACGACCGCGGCGTGTACGAGTATGGCGCGCAATTGGCCGAGGTTGGTGGGAAGGCCGGCGACGAAGAACTCACCGAGGGCCCGGTGGGTGCGGCCTAGGACGGCCTCGTAGGTCGGTGCGCTGGCGATCACCTTGGCGAAGAGAGGGTCGAACTGGGGTGGTGGGGTGTATCCGGCATAGCCGGCAGCGTCGACACGCACCCCGGGGCCCGACGGTTCCTTGTAGGCGGTCATGGTTCCCGGGCCGGTCGCCGTCACCCGGGCCTGGATCGCGAAGCCCCGAGGTTCACCCACTGCGGCTTGGTCGACCAGTCCGAGCGCGGCCAGTGTGGCGCCTCCGGCGATGAGGAACTGGGCCTCGACCAGGTCGATGCCGGTGACCTGCTCGGTGACGGTGTGCTCCACCTGGATCCGGGGGTTGCACTCGATGAAGGCGTAGTCGTCGCTGTCGGGGTTCACCAGGAACTCGACGGTGGCGGCGTTCACCAAACCGGCTGCCTGCACCAACCGGAGCGCATCGGCGCACATGTTGGCCTTCGTCTCGGCCGACAGCCCGGGGGCGGGCGCGATCTCGATCACCTTCTGGTTCCGGAGCTGGATCGAGCAGTCGCGTTCGTGGAGGTGGACCACCGAGCCCGCGTGGTCGGCCAGCACCTGGATCTCGATGTGGCGTGGTCGCTCGACCAGTTGTTCGAGGAACAGGGTGCCGTCGCCGAACGCCCCCTGGGCCTCACTGCGACAGCGCTCGAACGCTTCGTCGAGGTCGGCTTCGGAGGCGACGCTGCGCATGCCGCGACCCCCGCCGCCGGCTGCGGCCTTGAGCATGACCGGATAGCCGATCTGGTCGGCCAACTGCCGAGCCTCGTCCACCGTGGCCAGCGCCGTGGTGCTGCCCTCGACCACCGGGATGTCGAGGGATCGAGCCAGCGCCCGGGCCTGCACCTTGTCACCGAACAGGGTCAGTGCATCGGGGGAGGGGCCGACGAAGGTCAGTCCAGCCTCGGCGCAGAGTCGGGCGAACTCGGCGTTCTCGGCCAGGAATCCGTAGCCGGGATGGACAGCGTCGCAACCAGCCTCCTGGGCGAGTGCCACGATGGCCGGGGCGTCGAGGTAGGCGGCAATGGGGTCCGATGGCGGCCCGTCGAGTTCACGCGTCTCGGTGCCGATCCGAGTGTGGAGTCCCAACGAGTCGGCGCCAGCGTGGACCGTGACCGACTCGATGCCGAGTGCCTCGGCGGCCCGAGCGATCCGGATGGCGATCTCGCCCCGATTGGCAATGAGTACTCGTTGCAATGCGGCCACATGACTCCCTTGTCGTGGAGGGCCATCCTGTCGCACACCGCAGCGACGTGCGAACCGACGTCCTGAGCTCGAGGGCCGATTGAACCTGATCACCGTCACGTCTGGCGTGGCGGCATGGCCGATGAAACCGGCGCCCGTATCGGCACGAACGAACCAGCCACCGACTGGGCGAAGGATTGGGACTGGTTGGACGCCCGCTGGGGGAGTGACGTCCCCGAGATCTGGGACGATCTGCGTGCCCAGGCAGTCGAGATGGCGTTCACGGAACGCCACGGGTGGGCGCGCACGCCGATCACTCACTCGGCCGTGGATGCCATCGCCCACGACACCGCCAACTTCTCGTCGATCCGAGTCTCGGCGGCGGTTCCGAGTTCGCCCCACCGCAAGGCGTTCGGTGTATTCGTGGCCTGAAGAGGGTGGCGGTGCGAGAACCGGATCGACACGCTCGCCCGAGTCGCTACCGCATCGGACCGTCACTTGTTGTTGTCATCCCCGACTGAGGTCCCCGACAAGCTCACCGACGCCGTTCAGGTCGCTTGACACCCCTCAGAAGAGCTCAATGAAAACTCACGGGACAGAGGTAAACGCAGGGCAGGGGCGGGAACAGTTCCAGAGTTCGTCGGTGGGTACTTCGAGGTAGTGCAGTTCGACGCCGACACCAAGGCGACGAGCCACTGCACGCATCTCGTCACGCTCGACACGTGCCCAGAGACCGAAGTCGAGGACGACGCTGAGGCCGAGGCGCAGGAGCTCTTGCGCCAGTACAGCAGTTCCGGGCCAGCTGGACTGACAGCAACGGTGTCGGGCCGGCACGGGCGGCTCTGGTTGGCTACAGGCCGATGATCATCCTCCCTGATTGTGCTTATGTTCGGCGGTGGCGGCGGGCCAGTGGGGCGACATGAGGGTGCGACCTGTCGCCGAATCGCGGATTCGAATGGCATGATTCGACAGGTGGATGACGAAATCCTGGTAGGCGGAGTGAACCAGGTTCGTCGAATCGGATCGACGGTGGTGCGGCCGGCTGGTGAGCACACGCCGTCGGTGCATCGTCTCCTCCGCCATGTCAGCGTCAAAGGATTCCAACATGCTCCGACGCCAATCGCGAGGGACGGTGCCATCGGTACCGAAACGCTCACGTTCATGCCAGGACAAGTCGGGCACCACCCGCTACCAGCGGTGTTCCGCACCGATCAGACCCTGGTCGCGGCCGCCCGGTTGCTGCGCGGCTACCACGACGCCACAGCCGATTTCGTCACGACGGACGCCGATGTCTGGTTCCTCCCAGCCCGAGGGCCAGCCGAGGTGATCTGCCACGGCGACTTCGCCCCGTACAACTGTGCGCTCGACAGCGAAGGCCGGTTGAGTATTTTCGACTTCGACACCGCGCACCCAGGAACACGGCTGGCCGATCTCGGTTACGCCGCCTACCGGTGGGTGCCACTCACCGCCGCGTCAAACGATGAGGGGCTCGGGGACCTCGAAGAGCAGCGGCGCCGACTCGGATTGTTCTGCGACGCCTATGGCGAGGACGACCGTGCCGCAGTCCTTGGCGCTGTTGCTGAACGTTTGGGCGAACTGGTGAATCTGATGCGTCGTCTCGCCAACGAAGGTCACGTCGCCTTCGCTGGGCACATCGCTGCCGGCGACGATGAGCGTTACCTCAACGACATCGAGCACATCCGACGCAATGCAGTTGGTCTTGCTCGCTGAACCTTGGCGACTGCGTTTGGCACGCGGGTGATGTTTAGCAGCATTGGAGGACGGTCAGGTTGCGCTGATCTGGCGGGCGTACCACTTGGCGAAGGCCCGGTTGTGCTCTTCCAAGTGGCACAGCATTCCGGGGCGCGCCGATGCCGCTTCGAGACCGCGTTGGACGCCCTCGCAAACCACGATGTCCTGTTCGTGGATAGAGGCAGCGGAAGCGAGATGGCCCGCAATCCGTGCTTCGCTTCCTGGCGCATCAACGAGGTGGGGTGGCAACATCAGGTGGGTCGTGAGATCGATGCGGCCCGGGCCGAGCGGGTACACCTCGAACCAGATCGCGTGACTGGGCATGAGGGCGAGCACATAGTTGGGCAATGGGTAGGCAAGCCCGAGACCGCGGCGTTGTTGAGGATTGAGCCCGGGAACCGGTGGGTCATCGGAGAAGTAGTCGACTTCACCGTCATCGGCGGGGACGAGGACGTCATCGTTCCCGTTGGCGTACAACAGCGTGTATTCGCCGTTGTTCTGGAGGTCGACGGCGCGGCGCGCCGGCATGATGGGTTCGAGAGTGTCGTCGTGGATGCCGATGTGGTGGTAGCACTCGCCATTGTCGATGAAGACCTTCCAGTCCCACGCCGATTCGCCCCAGGAGGTCGAGCCGACAATCGACCAGTCGGCGAGTCCGTATTCATGAAGTTGGTCGCTCATTGGACCCCATAGTTCGGCGGTTGAGGGCGCTTGACCGTCGAGGTTGACCCAGATGAAGCCTTCCCAGACCTCGTGGCGGAAGTGGTGTAGGCCGAACTCCTCCTTGTTGAATCCGGGGGTCTCGGCCATTTCGGGTGCGGCGCGAAGCTCACCACTGTGACTGAAGGTCCAGCGGTGATACGGGCATTGCAACGATGGCGCGTTCCCGGTCTGGGTGTTTGGGCAGATGTCCATCCAGCGGTGCGAGCAGACCCGGCTCATCACGTTGATCTCGCCGTCGCGGCCACGGGTGATCACCAAGAGTTCGCCGAACATGTCGACGGTTCGGAAGTCGCCGGCACTGGGGACCTGGGAGACGTGACCAGCGTTCATCCATCCTCTGCGAAAGACCCGTTCGACTTCGAGTTCGAAGATTTCTTCGGAGCAGTAGGCCTGTGGTGGCAGCGTGTGCCAGTTCTCATCGTTCTCGGCGTAGGCCGCGAGTTCGGCAACAAGTGCGTCGATGCTGTCCTTTGCCGTCATCCCTTTGCCGTCATCGCTGTGCGGATCCCTGAGTCATCCGGTCCTCATGCCTCGACTCGCTCTCGTATTGAATGCAACTGCCATGCGTTCTCGAAAATTTCTACGCTAGTTGATCGTAGGTAGAACGTGGCGGCTGCCCGACGATGGTGAGCCTCTCACCATCGTCGGCG
>RCMY010004973.1_pt1 | contig 11340 bp, 6 predicted proteins | sample 2041341 | NCBI WGS metagenome assembly RCMY01 (sample SAMN09708234, study PRJNA481090) | Marine sediment metagenome, whole genome shotgun sequencing project.
ATTCGGTTTTTACCACATCCGGCAGATTATTTATTTTTATATTTTCTCGGTTTTTTTGTGTTGCTTTTAGTCTTGAAAGTCGATTGGAAATTAGCAATTATTGGGTCATTAGCTTTTGGTTTTTCTACCTATTTTATCATTATTTTAGGGGTTGGTCATAATGCAAAAGCGCATGCAATTGGCTATATGCCGTTTGTTTTGGCAGGAATTTTACTAGTTTTTCAAAAGAAATACGTGCAAGGTTTTTTACTTACTGCTTTGGCGATGGCACTTGAGGTGAACGCAAGTCATCCGCAAATGACGTATTATCTGCTTTTTATGATTTTCATTTTCGGAATCATTTATTTGATACATGCTTTTCAGAAGAAAGAATTACCTGAATTTTTGAAAAATATTGCCATTTTATTTGTTGCGGTTGTTTTGGCAGTTGGCATGAATGCGACTAGTTTGTTGGCAACAAAAGAGTATGCTGATCACAGCACAAGAAGCAAAAGTGAGCTAAGTATAAATCCAGATGGAAGTGCCAAAGAAATTTCAACAGGTTTAGATAAAGCATACATAACAGAATATAGCTACGGAATTTTAGAGACCTTCGATTTGTTTATTCCACGATTTATGGGAGGATCGAATAATGAGAAATTAGACAAAGATTCTCATATGTATGAGTTTTTAAAAGATAAAGCAGGTAGAAAGCAAGCCTTGGATTTTGCCGAAAATGCTCCGATGTATTGGGGCGATCAACCCATCGTTGCAGCACCAGCTTATATCGGTGCTTTGTTATTGTTTTTATTTGTTTTAGGAATTTTTCTCGTAAAAAATAATTTAAAAAAGTGGTTGGTTGCAGCGGTAGTATTTTCTATTGTTTTGAGTTGGGGAAAGAATTTTGGAATTATAACTAACTTTTTTATTGATTATGTGCCTTTATATAATAAATTTCGTGCGGTTTCTTCAATTCAAGTTATTGCTGAAATAGCGATTCCGTTATTGGGAATTTTAGGTATGCAAAAGTTTTTAAATAAAGATACTTCCAAAGAAGAAAAAGAAAAATCGCTAAAATGGGCGACTATAATCGCAGGAGGTATCGCCTTACTTTTTACTCTTTTAGGAACCAATTTATTTGCTTTCGAGAGTTTTAGAGATGCGACTTATGAAAATATGGTACCAGGATTTACATCCGCTTTAATCGAAGATAGAAGAGTTTTATTTTTTCAAGATAGCGCAAGAACATTATTATTTGTGATTGGATTTGCTGCATTTTTATGGTTGTATCTAAGAGAAAAAATAAATAAAAATTTAGTTCTAGGTGCATTTTTTGTTTTGGTGCTGATGGATATGGTTGGTGTTGCAAAACGTTATGTGAACAATGACGATTTTATTTCTGCCAAAAAATTAGAAAAGCCATTTGCAATGACCGAAGTCGATGCAGAAATTTTAAAAGATAAAAGTCAATATCGCGTGATGAATTTTATGGTAAACCCGATGAATGACGGTAGTACTTCTTTTTATCACAATTCAATTGGTGGTTATCATGCTGCGAAACCAAGAAGATATCAAGAGTTATTTGATTTTCAAATTGCACAGAATAATATGGAGGTATTGAATATGCTCCATACAAAATATATAATTTTTCCTGATAAGAACGACAAGGCGAATGTGCAGTTGAACCCAGAAACCAATGGAAATGCTTGGTTTGTAGATAAAATAATCTATGTAGAAACGGCTAACGAAGAAATAAAAGCTTTAGATAGTTTGCAAACTAAAAACGAAGTTGTTGTACATTCTGAATTCAAAAATCAATTGCAAGATTTTCAGTTTCAAAAAGACAGCACGGCAACCATAGAATTGACAAATTATAAAGCCAACGAAATAACCTACGAAAGTAATTCTAAGGTTGATCAGCTTGCGGTTTTTTCCGAAATTTATTACGAAGATGGTTGGAATGCGTCTATTGACGGAGTCGTAGTTCCTCATTTTAGAGCAAATTATGTATTACGAGCGATGGTTATCCCGAAAGGAAAACATACTGTTGTATTTAAATTTGAGCCAAATGTGATTCAACAAGGCAATACCATTAGTTTGATTTCTTACGGATTGTTAATTCTAATTGCGCTAGGTTGGTTTTTACAATTCAGAAAAAGGAAAGGACTTTAGATTCTAATAAAAAAAGTGTGTTTATCGCACAATTCTTACATAATTCATCAAAAAAATGATATTTAAAACGCCAATAAAAAGATACCAACATACCATTGATTTTTTGCAAAAAGTACTTCCAGCTCCGGCTACTATTTTAGATTTAGGAGTTCGGAATGAGTTTAGTAAAATCATGGAAGATCACGGTTATACCGTACACAATACCAGCGGACAAGATTTGGATGTGGATTTTAAAATTGTGGAAGAAACAAAGTATGATGCCATCACTGCTTTTGAAATTTTTGAGCATATGATTGCACCTTTTAATTTGTTGAAGGCGGCAAAAGCAACAAAATTAATTACTACAATTCCGTTAAATTTATGGTTTGCAAAAGCGTACCAAAGCAATACCGATAAATGGGATCGACATTACCACGAATTTGAAGATTGGCAGTTTGATTGGCTTTTAGAAAAATCGGGTTGGCAGATTAAAGAACAAGAAAAATGGACAAGTCCAATACATAAAATTGGATTTCGACCAATTTTAAGAAAATATACGCCACGATTTTACGCGGTTTACGCAGAACGGTAATTATGCGAATAGGAATGATTTTAGACAAGACTTTTCCACCTGATCCTCGGGTAGAAAATGAAGCTGTTGCTTTAATTGAAAGCGGTCATGAAGTTTTTTTGTTTTGTTTGAAATATGATAAAAATTTAGAAAATGAAGAGATTCATAACATTAAAGTAAAACGATATCTTTCGAATACATTAGAATACAAACTCTCGGCATTAGCCTATACTTTTCCATTTTATACAAAAATCATGGAAAAGAAAATAATAAATTTTCTTCGAAAAAATGGAATTGAAGCAATTCATATTCATGACATTCGTATTGCACAAGCGGCTTTCAATGCAAATAAAAAATTGCAATTGCCAACCGTATTAGATTTGCATGACAACATGCCAGAAGTGATGAAATTATATCCTCATTTGCAAAAATTTCCAGGGAAACAATTGATTTCTCCACAGAAGTGGAAAGAAAAGGAAGAGCAATTTATTCAAAAGGCTACCAAAGTGATTACCGTGTCACAAGAATTTATTGAAGAGGTTGACAACAGAGTGAAAATTAAGAAAAATTCCCTTGTTTTAGTTCCGAATACGGTTCGAAAGTCATTTTATGAAAATGCTGTTATTGAGCAAGATATATTAAAAAAATTCAAAAGTCATTTTGTTATTTTATATCTTGGCGATACTGGTTTACGTAGAGGTTTGCCAACGGCAATTGCGGCGGTTGACTTATTAAAGAAGAATATAAAAAATATAAAATTGGTCATTGTTGGAAGCAATACAACCGATCCAATTTTAAAACAACAAGTAAAAGATTTACACTTAGATTCTTTTGTAACTTTTGAAGGATGGCAAAATGTTTCGTTGTTTCCATCGTATATTGTTGCAAGTTCCGTTTGCATTTCGCCGTTAAACAGAAATATTCAGCACGATGTCGCATATGCCAATAAAATATTTCAATACATGAGTTTGGCAAAACCGGTTGTTGTAAGTGATGCTATCGCTCAAAAAAATCTAGTTTTGAAAACAAAAAGCGGACTAGTTCACCAAGAAAAAAATGCTATTGATTTCGCAGAGAAATTGTTGCAATTGTATGAAAATCCGAAATTAGGAAAAGAACTTGGTGCAAATGGAAAAGCATTTATCGAAAATGAATTTTGTTGGGAAAAAGTTTCGCAAAATTTAGTGCAAATTTATGCAGAATTTGAATCTAATATAAAGACAAAAAACACTTGAAAGTTCTCATAATTACATACTATTGGCCGCCTTCTGGTGGTAGTGGCGTTCAGCGCTGGTTGAAATTTGTAAAATATTTACGTGATTTTCAAATAGAACCTGTTGTTTACACCGTTGCCGATGCAAATTATGCGCTAATCGATACCACTTTGCAGGAAGAAATTCCGAAAAATATAGAAATTTTAAAGCAAGCCATTTGGGAGCCCAATGATATTTTATCCTTTTTTAAAAGCGAACAAAAGCAAACCAGTTCTGGTTTTTTGAATCCGAATCCAGGGTTTTTTGAAAAGAAGTTGCAATATATTCGGGCTAATTATTTTATTCCGGATTCTCGAAAATACTGGGTAAAACCTTCCATAAAATATCTATCTAATTACCTGAAAAATAATAAAATAGATGTGATTATTACCACTGGCCCACCACATAGTTTGCATTTGATAGGTTTGGCTTTAAAACAAAAAACAGGTATAAAATGGATTTCCGATTTTAGAGATCCATGGACAGATATTGACTATTTTCATCAATTACCTTTATCCGAGAAATCGAAAAAGAAACACTTCCAATTAGAAAAAAAAGTGTTAGAAAATAGTGATGCGGTTTTGGTGGTTGGTAAAACCATGAAAGAAAAATATGCTGTATTTAATAAAAATATTCACGTCATTACTAACGGTTTTGACGGTGAAATAAACACTTCAAAAAACAAGAAAATCAGCACCTTTACGATTACTCATGTTGGTTTGATGAATGCTGATAGAAATCCGGTGATTTTTTGGGAAGTTTTACACGAATTAATTCTTGAGAATAACGCTTTCGCGGAAGTAGTTTCTGTGCAAATCATTGGCAAGATTGCGAAAGAAGTTAAAGAGACTATTTCGAAATATGAATTAGAAAATATTGTTCAATTTATAGATTATGTGGCTTACAACGAGGTGCAAAAATACCAAAGAGAAGCTCAGGTTTTATTATTGGTGGTAAATAATGTTCCTGCAGCAAAAGGAATTCTTACCGGAAAATTATTTGAATATTTACAGGCAAACAGACCAATATTGGCAATCGGACCAGAAGATGGAGATGTAGCAGATATTATTCAAAAAACAAATTCGGGTATAATTGTCGATTATAAAGATAGAGCAAAACTAAAAAGGACTCTTCTTTCATTCTATACTAAGTTTACAGAAGGAAATTTAGAAGTTAAAAGTAAAAATATTGAACAGTTTCATAGAAAAATGTTGACCAAACAATTGAGTGAAGTGCTTCAAAAAATGACATAAAATTCGAATGATGAAAAAGAAAATTATAACAGTATTAGGAGCGCGTCCGCAGTTTGTAAAAGCTGCTGTTTTAAGTCGGGTAATCGCACAACACAAGGAAATAGAAGAGGTTATTGTGCATACTGGTCAGCATTATGATGCCAATATGAGTGCAATTTTTTTTAAGGAAATGGAAATTCCTGAACCCAAATACAACCTTCAAATAAACGGAATAGGTCATGGGGCAATGACCGGAAAAATGTTGGAAAGAATTGAAGAGGTTTTACTGAGTGAAAAACCGGATGCTCTGGTTGTTTATGGTGATACCAATTCTACTTTGGCAGGTGCCTTGGCGGCGAAAAAATTAGGAATAAAAGTGGTTCATATCGAGGCAGGTTTACGAAGTTTCAATATGTCAATGCCAGAAGAAATAAACCGTATTTTAACCGATAGAATTTCTGATTTGCTACTTTGCCCAACAAAAACGGCAATAGAGCATTTAGAAAAGGAAGGTTTTAAAAATTATCCGATAAAAATCGTACAAAGTGGTGATATTATGAAAGATGCTGTAGCATATTACAGTGAATTTTCTTTTGCGAAGTCAGGTATTATTTCTGATTTAAAACTGGAACAAAATAATTTTGTTTTAGCAACAATTCATCGTCAGGAAAATACAGATGATCTTGAAAATATGAAAGCTATTTTTCAAGGTTTAGAGAATATAGCGAAACAAATGCTAGTGGTAATACCGATACATCCACGAACTAAGAAAATATTGGAAAGCAATAATCTGCACTATGATTTGCACTTTATTGATCCGGTGGGTTATTTTGATATGCTCGAATTATTGAAAAATTGTAATATGGTGGTAACCGATAGTGGTGGACTCCAAAAAGAGGCTTTTTTCAATAAAAAACATTGCATTATTGCTCGTAAAGAAACCGAATGGATAGAATTAGTAGAAAACGATTTTGCCACACTTGTTGGCAGTGACACTAAAAAAATGGAACAAGCATTTGGAAAGTTTCAAAATTCTACAAAAGATTTTTCGATGAAATTGTATGGCGAAAATGTAGGTGAAAAAATATATCAGGAATTAAAAGCACTTTTGGCTTTTTGATAATTTGTAGTTGTTATTCCTATAAAAGAGTATTGTCATTTCGACCGTAGTGGAGAAATCTGGCTCTAAATAGCATAAACCATGTGGCTTCAATGGCATGCGATATCTCGATTCCGCTTTGCTTCACTCGATATGACAATTAGTTTGAATCGCATTGAAGAAAGCTATTGCGCATAAATATTGTCATTTCGACCACAGTGGAGAAATCTGTTGAATTTCTTAATGATGTTAGTGAGATATCTCGATTCCGTAATGCTTCAATCGATACAACGTGGTGGAATTATAGACACTATTAGCTTTTTTAAAATTGAATTCTCAGAAATACTTCAAAACACAAAATTTTAATTGTAAAGCTTTATAAGGGATATCTTCTCTTTTAGTTACATTTGTATATAAATATATTTATTTTGATTTCAGTTAGTAATCATTTTTGAAATTTATGTTTACATATTGTAATACTTAACTCATATTTGCAGCCTAATTAATATAAAAATAGAAAAAGAGATGTGTGGAATAGTTTGTGCATTTGATTTGAAAGAGAGTTCAGAGGCTTTAAGACCTCAATTGTTAGAGATGTCTAAAAAAATTCGTCATCGTGGTCCGGATTGGAGTGGAATTTATTCTGATGAAAAAGTAATTATGGCTCATGAAAGATTAGCGATTGTAGATCCGGCTTCCGGAAAACAACCCTTATTTAGCGAAGATAAAAAACTGATTTTAGCCGCTAACGGCGAAATATATAATCATAGAGAATTACGGAAACAGTTTCAAGGAAAATATAATTTTCAAACGGAATCAGATTGTGAAGTGATTTTAGCTTTATACAAAGAAAAAGGTGTCGATTTTATTGATGAAATGAATGGTATTTTTGGTTTCGCCTTATACGATGTAGAAAACGATTCTTATTTTATTGCCAGAGATCACATGGGCATCATACCTTTATATATGGGCTGGGATGCCAACGGAACTTTTTATGTTGCTTCTGAGCTAAAAGCCTTAGAAGGAGTTTGTTCCAAAATCGAATTATTTCCTCCGGGTCATTATTTATCGAGTAAAGATGGTGTGTTGACCAAATGGTACACCAGAGACTGGATGGAATATGATGCCGTAAAAGAAAACCAAACTAGTATTGATGCAATTCATGACGCTTTAGAAGCCGCCGTTCACCGACAATTAATGTCTGATGTGCCTTATGGTGTCTTGCTTTCCGGTGGTTTAGATTCTTCTGTTACTTCCGCAATAGCGAAAAAATATGCAGAAAAAAGAATAGAATCTGATGATACACAGGCTGCTTGGTGGCCGCAATTGCATTCCTTTTCAGTAGGTTTAGAAGGTTCTCCTGATTTGGCAGCAGCACAAAAAGTTGCCGATCATATCGGAACTGTGCACCACGAAATAAAATTTACGATTCAAGAAGGTTTAGATGCGATTCGCGATGTGATTTACAACTTAGAAACCTATGATATTACAACGATAAGAGCTTCAACGCCAATGTATTTAATGGCACGAGTAATCAAATCAATGGGAGTGAAAATGGTATTGTCTGGTGAAGGCGCCGATGAATTATTTGGTGGCTATTTATACTTTCACAAAGCACCGAACCCGAGAGAATTTCATGAAGAAACCGTTCGCAAATTGAGCAAATTACACATGTACGATTGCTTAAGAGCAAACAAATCTTTAGCAGCTTGGGGAATTGAAGGTCGCGTTCCGTTTTTAGATAAGGAATTTATGGATGTTGCCATGAGAATCAATCCGCAAGATAAAATGATTAATGGTGAACGCATGGAAAAATGGGTGGTAAGAAAAGCATTTGAAAGCTATTTGCCAGCAAGTGTTGCTTGGAGACAAAAAGAACAATTTTCAGACGGAGTTGGTTATAGTTGGATTGATACGCTGAAAGAAGTTGTAAAGCAAGAAGTAACCGATGAACAATTGGCGAATGCAAAATATAAATTTCCAATTCAAACTCCTACTTCGAAAGAAGAGTTTTATTATCGTTCTATTTTTACCGAACATTTTCCTTCGGATACAGCAGCGAAATGCGTTCCGCAAGAAGCGTCGGTGGCTTGCAGTACTAAAATTGCTTTAGAATGGGATGAAAGTTTTAAAAACATGAATGATCCATCAGGTAGAGCAGTGTCAAAAGTGCATTCCGATGCGTATGTAAAATAATATGCAATAAAAAAGAGAGGTTTTCGCCTCTCTTTTTTTTATAAATTAAACATACTTTTTAACACCTCAATATTTTTATCCAAGGCATTTTTTTGAGAATTTTGACCATACATAACTTCTAATCGGTCGTGATAGTTTTCTGTGATTTTATGACGAACCATTTTTAGTGTGGAGTTAATCATTGTATTTGCCTCTGAAAACTCTTCTTCAATAACTTGAAAATTAGAAGGAATCCATTTGGATGGAAATTTACCCTTGAATTCAGGTTGTCCATCAAAAGCCAACATTTCTTTTTTTAATTTTTGCGACAATTCTTCTGCGGAACTGATTTTTTTTCTTTTGATAAATTCGATAACATGAGGTTTATGTAGCGTAATTAATGCCGTAGTATATTTTTTATGGTCATTATAAATCATAGTTTGCTGAATCAAGATCGAACAATTGATAATTGCTTCTTCAATTTCTTCAGGAGAATATTTTTCGCCATCTTCAGAAATTAATAAGGCTTTTTCTCTTCCAACGACCACTAAAAAATTATCTTCATCCATATAACCCAAATCGCCGGTATGTAACCAACCATTTTTTAAAGTTTCTTTGGTTGCGTTTTCATTTTTGTAATACCCTTTCATTACATTATCGCCTTGAATACAAATCTCTCCTCGTATTCCTTGCGGTAGTTCGTTGTCATTTTCATCACAAATCTTACAGGTAATATTGCCTAAAATTTTACCCGAAGTTCCCATTTTATGCGCAAATGGAGTATTGGTCGAAATAATCGGAGAGGCTTCTGTAAGTCCGTAACCCTGATATATCGGAATGCCGATTGCCTTATAAAATTGCTGTTGTTTGATGTCGAGTAGCGCACCACCACCAACAAAAAATTCAATTTCAGAACCGAAAATAAGTCGCAATTTTTTAAAAATTAATTTTTCTGCAAGAATATAATTAAAAAAAGTTGTGACTTGTGTTAGGGAATCTGGTTTGGTAAATCCGTCACCATTTCTATGAATAGCAGCTTCTAAACCTCGGTTAAAAATTCCTTCAATAAAGGGTCCTTTTGCATGGATTCCATCTTTTATTTTTGTGATAAAATTATTGGTTAAGGCAGGAACTGTCAATAAAAAGTTAGGTTTAGCTTCGACTAAATTTATTGGAATATTTTTCAGAGCATTCATTCCACCGCCTCGCGCATCTACAAAATGAATCGAAAGTCCGCGAAGCAAAGCGGTATAAATTCCAATAGTATGCGCAAAAGAATGATCGGTTGGTAAGATAATCAAGGTAGAAATTAATTCTTCAATTTGAAAGATGTTGATCGCTTCATTGCTATTCGAAAAATAATTTAGGTGTGTAAGCATAATTCCTTTCGGGTTTCCGGTAGTACCGGAAGTATAGGAAATAGTAACCACATCATCTTCTTTGATTTTGCTCTCGATTTCTCGGATTTTTTCACTGTTTTTATCTAATTTTTCTCGTCCTAATTGGTAGAGATTATCGATAAAAAGGACTTTGTTTTCATCAAAGTCAGCTGCTTTACATATTTCGGTAATTTTTGCAGAAGGTCGATCTAAAATGACCAGCTGTAAGTTTTTGTTTTCATAACTATTCCATTGGCTAACAACTTTTTCTATCGTATTTTCTGAGATGATAAAAAGTTTTGAATCGGAATGATTTACGCGAAACGGAACTTCTTCTGGCAAAAGTTTAATAGAAAGTGGCACCGATATCGCTCCGGCATATAATGCCGCAAACTCTGAAATTATCCAGTCATTTTTTGCCTCTGATAAAATTGCAATTTTATCTTCATACACAATTCCGAGTTCTACAAACGCAGAAGCCAAATGAGTCGCTTTTTCTTTGATTTGACTAAACGTTTTTCGGTCCCAACCAGAATCATTTTTCTGACTTACATAGTTTTTATCTTTATAGGTAACCGATGCCTTATTGAGCATCTCAAAAACAGTTCTTTTGTGCATGATAGAATATTATAGAAAACAAAAATACTGTTTTTATTTAAAGGTTTGCTTATGCGAAGCATATTCAAATAGGAGTAAAAAAATGAGGCTTTATTAAAAAGTTCTTGATAGGTTTTTTGAATCGAAAGGAATTTCTTGAAGTTCAAGTTCTGCCTAAGTGTTTCTGATGCAATTATAATTTCAGCGAAAATTGCAATTATCATTCTCATAAAAATTTGTACTTCTCATTAACATGAAAAGTTACAATTGTCATTCCCGCGAAAACTTACCGTTGTCATTCCCGAGAAATCGGGAATCTAATAACGTAATTTCAGTTTTTGACTTTTAAATCAAAATGAAACCAGTGAAACAGCTTCTAGTCTTAGCTTCCAGAATCGTTGGTTTCAAGAAATTATAATTCTGTTAACCGGTGTTTTTTAATCCGCCAGATAAAGAGTTTGTAATGGCTAATAATTTGGTTAGAATTTGATCTGCTTTAATAGGGTCTACATCTTTTATCGCCCTCCAATTTTTTAAAGAATCAATATGAAGTAAATGTAATATTTCCAACTCCTTTTCTCGTCTTTTTAAATTGTCAAACTGACCGATTCTTCTTGTGGCTGCAGGTTCTACAAGTAATTCTTCAATTAGAGAAATCCCTTCTTTATAATCGTTTGAAAGCATTGTAATTATCTCATTTCTAGTGTTTTTATCAGTTACTAATTCTGAGTATGTTTTCATCAAGTTTACATTTGCCAGAATTAAATTCGTTTCTATTTGAATCAATAAATACTTGAAAAAAGGCCAAGTATTGACGTATTTTTTCAATTCTTCAAACTTCGCATTGTCTTGTTCTTTTAATGCTTTTAAAGCTTGTCCGAAACCATACCATCCCGTCAAGGTA
>RCMY010004974.1_pt1 | contig 11339 bp, 13 predicted proteins | sample 2041341 | NCBI WGS metagenome assembly RCMY01 (sample SAMN09708234, study PRJNA481090) | Marine sediment metagenome, whole genome shotgun sequencing project.
AAATAGGTATCACACCGCCAAGGTGTATTGTTCAACGACATGGTTGACCGACCCTTGCACGTTCAGTTTGATCTGCTCGCAGCCGTAGACCTGGCTCTGGGGTTGATTGAACGACAGGCGATGTGCCTGCGTGGCAGGCAAAATCCCGGTTTCATTGTTCACAGTTGCCACGACATACTGCGTCAGTGAGTCACTGGCCACTCCTGCGGTTATGAAGTCTGCAATGGTGCTGCCCAGTTGAAAGCGAACCCGGCTCATCGAATGTTGCTCGGCTGTGAGCCTCGGTACGGTGATGAACAGGCCTTTCAGCCCACGCTTTCACACTTCGATAACGCCATCGGCTTGCGATCGCTGGGCAAGATGGTCAATGCGCTTACGTGCTACGCACCGGTGATTCACTTACCACCAATGCGCGGTAGGGATACTGAAGAGTATCATCGTCAATCTGCGAAAGACTTTCTCAAGAGTCCGGATTCAAGCCCGGTTCAACGGACGGAATGCGGCCTCTGAGATGTTCGAATTCCTGGAACAGCAACCCGCCGGTATAGAGAGTCGGATCAAGGAGTTGCCGGGCAGCATAACGCTTTATGGACTGTCAATTGAACGGACCAGTTACACCAAATGCCTAAACAATCAGTTTCGAGTACTGATGATCACTGCCGCTTATATTCTGATGCAAAAAACTACGAACAGTAGAGGCATACACCCGTCTGCATAGAGCACTTATCAGCATACTCCATGAACGAATATTCACCTGTCATTGGCTCGCTGATGCATCGTCGATGATCAACCATGGGTTGAAAGTGACCCACTGGTCATAAATGTGTTCGGAATTCATTTATCAACGGGAATACATTGACTCATTCACCCGCATTGCGAGCACCGTCCACATCATTCTGGAAAGCGGCGATAGTCGTGCTTGCATCAGTCTGCGCGGTCCCTATTCTATGGCATTACGCCCGATGAAAGGATAACGGGACTGAATACCCCGACATCCATTCAACGGGCAATACTGCTAAATCAAAAATTGTTCTATTTCAAAGTGCAACACGATTGGAAACCATGACAGTTGTTGCTTGAATTGTTCAGGTGCTCCCTAGAACTTGTAGCGAAGTGCTGCGCCGTATTCGCGGTAGCTCGAATCAGACGACTCGCCATCGACAGTGCCTGTCAGGCTTGCCGCCAGTACAAACACATCGAGATTAGGGGCCAGACTATGGACAACATCTACGCTGAACCCATCGACAACACCGTTGTTAACATCGCCGGTGGCATTGGTGGTTTCATCACTGGCATAACCCACTCGAACCTTCGTAGCGGAGGTGATGGGAGCTGAAAATCCCAGCGAATAGCCTTGGTCCTCTCCAGCTCCGCCATCAGCGGCCTGGTAGCCGAGAAAGAACTTTGCCAGCCCTGCATCGTAGGATCCCCCCACCAGCAAGGCATCCGTATTGGTAACCGATGCGCCCTGTGGCCGCTGTGACTCGCCAGAGAGTTCAACGTGTACAGGCCCATTAATGTAGGCGAGACGGACGCCGCTGTAGCGACTGCTCTCACTGGCCGTCGTCGCATCCTCACCGGGAGCATACATCACACCGAGAGTCAGTCCACCCCAATTGGGAGAGTTGTAGACCAGCGAATTCTCGCGGCTAAAGGTGTCGCCGTGGCTACCGATACCACCCAATCCCTTGGTATTGTTAATGACCATGTACTGCGCTGACCAGGCTGCGAATTCCTGAGTATCGATCGCGTCGTAGGCATCGTCATAGGGTGTCCACTGAAGTCCAGCAGTCACGCTCCCGTAATTCCCCCTCAATCCGACCCACGCATTGCGGGTGAAGCCTGAGAAGCTCCCAGTATCAACGCCCACGCCACCTTCGAGTTTGAATATACCGTCCAGAGTACTGCTGATCTCATGAGTGCCTCTTACACCGAAGCGGCTGCTAGAGTTCGCACCTGAATTGACCTGGAGGCCCGGGTTGTTGCTCTGACCACTGGCATCTTCGGTATCCTGACTGGAGACGGTGACCCCGACTATCCCGTACAGGGTGGTTTCCGCATAGGTGGGCAAGACAACGCCGCACATCAACACTGTCAATATTCTTCGCTTCATAGTCATACTGCTCCAGTTGGTATCTGATTTTTCATACCTTAGCCTCTGCGGTTCAGAGACTTTCCCATCCTGTCGCCGCCGGTTCGTGAAATGCACGCAGCCTCGACAATGTGAACGTTTCGAACATGACGGTATAAATTCTGCGAAGTACCCGAACGGCACCCAGATGGCACCCTTGTCTCTGCCTACTTGTTGGGCTGATTGTCTCAGGTGCTCAGCAGGGTGATATAGCGTACTGGTGATGCAATAACCTACACGTGAGCGATGCATCGTTATCCGAATCAAGTCGCTCCGATCGTGTCATGCGATTGGCCTGGCTACTTCATCCCGGTATTGTTTTCCACTTTGGTTGCACCCTCTACCCGACTTGCCAGCTCCTCGAGTCTGTCACTGTCGAAAGGGCCGCCCACGAATCCCCGAAGTGTGATGACGCCGCCATCAGTCATACCGGCGTTGACGCGCGTGTAGTTGGCTAACCTATTTCGAAAATCGAGCCAGGTAATGTGCGGATCCATTTGTACGGGTTGCTGAATCGGCACCGGCTCTTTGATCAGCGCATCTTTTGCATTGACGACGTTGAACATCAGTGACAGCAGTAACAATGTGGAGACGGTTATTATCTTCATGGTATACATCCTCTAAAACGAACGAATAGTTGCAAGCGGGGCACGCCCCTGCATACCTTGGCGCGATCTCACGGATACTTTTTCCGTGTGCTGTGGTTGCCGTTATTCCTCTAGCGAGTCCTGCAAGAGCATCGCCGTCAACATGCAGCACAAAGGATCATTGCGTCGGTGTATACATATTAGGCCAGCAACCTTACAAACGACCGACATCCAGATGACCATTACAATCTTTATAAGAGAGGCGGTGGTGTTTGACTCTTGTCCCAAATCTGAAACTGCGAGTTTGTGAAATACTGGTTTGATCTGCTGCTGAATATCAAAGACTAGTCCGTGACCAACTATTACCTAAAAACACGATTCTGTTGTGATAGGCTTGCTTGCTAACGAGCGCAATGTTATTAGTGCTGCGGATGATGTAGTGACTTGAGAGTGTGGAGTTCATGACACATCTCCGAGGCTTGGCAAGTCTCTTATCGGGCATCCAACCATGCGCAGTCTTCAGCTGAGATTTCTTTTCCATACCGCTATCAGTAATACCCTTTGGTTCGTTGGCCTCTTCCGACCAGCTCATCACTGAGTCCACGATGTGATGGACTGCATGTGATAAACCCTCCGCGAATCTGTTTGTACAGCAGCGCATTCAAGAGTGACGATGCGGCGTTGGCCAGTATGGGAGTCGTCGGGGTTAAGCGCCCCATGATGAACACCGGTTTACTGTTGCTATACGATTCTTGATACGACAGATTCACTCCAGGGATCGTCTTACCCGAATTGGCCACCTATTTGACATCGGCGATCAGAATCGAGCGCCCATTGGCCAGTACGACCCAACTGGCAAACAAACGCATCACGGTAGCGCTCCACAGAGCCCGTAGCTGCGTTTGCTTGACCGGCTCAACGCGGTAATTATTATTCAGGTGGCGTTGACAAATTACAGGTCCAGAGAAAAGGTACACAGGATATTACCGATACCGAGCGTGTCCACTCGTACGCTCAGCCCTGCTACACTCAAGCCAATCCACGATTACGTCACCTCGCGAGAGAGTCTGGGACGCAGCTGCCGGATATCGCCATGCCAGTGAATCCGATTGTCCATGACAGCAATACCGTCAATTGACATCTCTTGTATGTAGTCCACTGACTCGTATTTTTATACGAAGTGCTCACCCATGTTCATTTTCTTCAAACGGAAGGTAACCACTGAGTCCCTGGCTGCAGTCTCGCCGATGGAGCATGTGGGAGCTATTAGAATGATGAGCAACTACTCGATCAAATCAGTGACTACACGTATACCATGCTGAACGCATCGAACATGAAATACCGCTTTATGAATCTTACCTGTTGCTTTAACTCGGCTTGATAATAACCACATGCTTTTTGTCCGAGGTTCCCATCATTCCTATTCCCGAGACCGATGTCGATGCATTGTTAGAAGCGCAGTCGAACACGTTTGCGCCCTGCATGCACGAGATAGGTGCCCACGAAAGCGCTACCTGTGGATGCTGCATGCACTGAGCGCTTGCATCAAAAAGACTGGGGGTTCGCTAGATACTTTCAACTACAAAAAATATTATTCCGTCAAGGTAAAGCACGATTTGGCCAATACCTATTCGATGACTACGTGGTCAGTGGACCAGATACCAGCGAGTGTTATTCAGCGGTTTCTCACCGAGCGCTCCTATGTTGTAGGCCTTGCTGCACTGGTATGCCCATGCTGTCTCCAGGCATGGGCTGCAAGACTCCGATCAGCTCCTAAATGAATTCGAAACTGGAACACAAGTTACGGCTATACAGCGGATTGTTCATTGCGTTCTTTCTTGTATTGCATCTGCTCAATGCTGCTCTGGGTATCATCTCATTGGCCGCCATGGATGCTTTAAGTAAAATTCTGTTTGCGATATGGTCAATGCCGATATTTGGCGTACTGCTGTATTCGGCGCTTATTGTCCATGTAGGGTTGATGTTCGTCACTTTAATCCAACGCAGTAGCTTGCGAATGCCTGCCTGGAATATGCTGCAATTCGCAACGGCGCTGGTGATGCCTCTGTTGTTGATTGGTCATATCGCAGCTACGCGTGGCACCTACGAAATCCTGGATATCCACAATCACTACACGAGTGTGGTTTCGAGTTTGTGGAGCCAGCCGGTAGGTATTGCTAAGCAATATGCTTTGATGGGCGTCGCCTGGATGCACATGTCTGTGGGCATTCATTATTGGCTCCGCCATAAACGAGGATATACACGATGGATACCCGTACTGTACCCGTTGTGCCTGGTAATTCCATTGCTTGCTAGTCTGGGATTTCTAGTCGCAGGGCTTGAAAGCCAGCAACTTACAGCGGATTCGCCTGTATTACAGAAAGTGCAACAGGCAATAGTGAATGCTGATCTGGACTCTGTCAATTTTCTTATCTATATTGAAACGTCGTTACTGTGGATATTCGCGCTGCTGTTGATCGCCGTGTTGATCTTTCGCTCACTCCGGGCATATTGGGAAAGAAGTCGTGACGGTTATTTGATATTCCATACACCTACTGGCAAACAGCTACCAGGACGAGGTCATCAGACCATCCTGGATACACTTCGCGAGGCCGGTATCCAGCATGCTTCAGTCTGTGGCGGTAGGGGCCGATGCACAACTTGTCGCGTAAAAATAACGGCGTGTCAGTCTTCTCTGCCAGAACCTGGGGAGCTGGAGATGCTCGCCTTACAACGTATCGGCGCTGAGCCTGGTGTGAGACTCGCTTGTCAGCTCAGGCCGCAGCAGAATATTTCGATCACCCCATTGCTGCACCCAGATACCTCCACACCCGTGGCAGGTGTGATGGGACACGAGCAACAAATCACCTGCCTGTTCGTAGACATGCGAGATTCAACCAGGCTGGGCGAGGAGAAATTGCCCTACGATGTCGTCTTTATACACAATCAGTTTTTCAAGCAGCTTGCCGACGCCTTAAAGGCAACCAACGGTCATTACGCTACATTCAATGGCGACGGACTGATGGCTTTGTACGGTCTGGACAGCGACCTGGAGAGCGGATGTCGTCAAGCATTGGAAGGCGTGGTGGAAATTTGGCAACGAATTGAGAAACTCAACCTGTGGTTAGCGGCAGAATTAAAAACCCCGATCAGGGTTGGAATCGGCATACACTGTGGGTATGCGATTGTTGGAACCATGGGACCACCCGATTCGCCGACGATCTCTGCTCTTGGGGATATCGTAAATATCACCGCTAGACTTGAAGCACTCACCAAGGAATATAACACTGGCCTTATAGTGTCCAAAGATGTCTTGCGCAATATCGGTGCTAATTACCGAGAGCTTTCACAACAAACTGTCTATGTGCGAGGACGTGAGAAGCCGTTGGACATATTCACCGTAAACGATTCAATAGAGTTAATTAATCTGTTGCAGGACGTAGACCAACGCCGGGGAAAACATTCATCTTGAACAGAATGCGCTAGCCGTTTCTGATCGCGTCGTCGATCTAAGTGAATAGAAGTATCCGTCGGCTACAAAGAATCTGCAGTGGTTAGTGATTGTTATATTCTGACATAACAGACTTACCACGTACGCCGACTGCGGTACGGCACATACCGCGACATTGGTTTCGAATCGTGTCTGCAGATCAATCGTTTAGAGAACGTCATTTCGTATGTGCCGGCAACTCTGACGGCGACTTCTCCGTCTTTTAATGAAATGTGCCGACCACACTTTGTAATCGATAAAGGATTTGGACTGGATAGGCGTCGACTGTCACCAGCCGCCGCCCCCTACGAACCGTGCATGCGAGTTTTCCCGCACACGGCTCAAGCCTCTCTGAAACCATTCACATGACCCAGCGTCCATTAGCCTCATTTTGCTGGTGAACTGCCTTTGCAATACGCATCAGTAGTCGACCTACCTGTGATTGTGCCTGTTGCCAATCGATCTGGCTCCACGCTCGATTACTGGAAGAGTATGCACCAATGATCGATGCACTCGATTCCGTCATTTGCTTTTCCTCATGATGTCGATTCTACAAACTCTCTCGCGGCAATGAAAGACCAGTTGGACGTGGAGGCACTTTCGCGGCGAATCACCAAGGACTCGTATCCCCGCCGTTACAGCGGAGCATTCGCTTTTTCCAACCTCTCAATACCGCATTGTCATCAGCGTTGACTCACTGGCTGTCCTGCCGAAGCAAAGGCAATACGGGGTTTCCACATACCGCTAAAACGAGCACGTTGGGTTAGAATGCCAGCTCTCGACCGGGAAGCTTGTTGACCACCAGGGCGTATACTTCAACCGCACTCCTACCTCCGTTACCATTTTTTTCAAGCGACTTTCGTGTCGCACGAATTATCGTTCACTAAGGGCTCGTACGACCTAAACGGAAGTTGCTATTAGGTTGGCTGTTTCGACTCTTCCCGATCCAAACAGGAAGTACATGCAACAACTAAAATTACCGCTGGAAGCTTGCATTGCCTGGAATATCAATTCGCAATCGAATCTTGTTTAACGCGAATCGTTCCTCATATTTTGACTCGCAAACAGCTAAAAATCCATGCTTTCGATAAAAGCTCAATGCTCGACCATTATTATCAAGAACCCATAGAACCATAGACGTACATCCACGAGCATGAGAGAGACTCATCAAAACAGTCCAGAAGAAGGGACGTACCCAAACCTTTGCCTCTTGCAGATTCTTTCAAGTAGATCGCTGCAAGTTCCGAGACCATCAACCTATCAACGTCGTCGTCCCTTGCTGTAATTACTGATGAAAACCCAACAACATCACAGTCGTCCTCAAGAAGAAAAACCGGCCAATTGTTTGGATTTGAGATGAACCCACGCCAGAATCGAGTTATATCTGGCAACGATTGAGATCGTATCACCGCTTCCGGTAAAAGCCCTGCATACTCATACTGCCAACAGGAAAAATGAACAGCGGCAATCGCATTTGCGTCTCTTGATATGGCTCGTCGGATGCGTATCTTCTCAAAATTTACAGACATACTCATTCCAATGTTAACGCCTAGTTGAATACACGAGACGCTGTGTCAGTGCAAGACTCGGATAGAGAATACGCTGGTCACGACTGATCGATTGCAGAGGTGCAGTGACGGTCAGAACCCGCCTGACTCACTATTGCGATACCCGACAAACACACCGCAATGCCGACGATCTCCACCGCGCTCAAGCGCTCATCGAAGTAGATGAACCCTATGACCAAACCGAATACCGGTGTCAGAAAGGTATACGCGTTCAACTCAGTGAGCGAGGCTCTTGCCAACAGGGCGAACCATAAGACGAAAGCGGTGGCAGTTCTAAAAAGACTTAGAACTAGCAATGTGGCGATGAAGACCCCGGTCCATTGAATCGAGTCCCATTGTTCAGTGTAGATCGCCAGAGCATACAGCGGACACGCACCGATGACGAACTGCCATCCCATCGCCCGTATCCCATCAACCTTCCCAGCTAAGCGTTTGAGAACCACATTGCTGATCGCAATTGCCACAGCGGCGAGCAAAATGAGCTATAGCCCGGAGAGCTGATTATTCGTACCCATAAACCCCGGAACCCCGATCAGCACGATCCCTCCGAAGGCGATCAGCAGGCCGCTACGTTGGCTGCGGTTTTGAGGTTCCTTTAAAAAATACCACGCCAATACAGCCGCCATCAGTGGTTGTGTGTTGGCGATGACAGTGGCCAGTCCTGGAGACACCGACGCGCCACCGTAGAACATGCCAAAGAGCCCGATGCTGGTCGCGGTGACATCTACCAGTGCCACTCCACCCCACTGTTGCGCGCCCTATATCGCTGGACGTCCCAGTAGTTGAGCGATTACCAGCAACACCGATCCGGAGAGCAAGGCACGGTTGGCCGCAAAGAACATGGGCGGAGAATCGTTCAAGCCGATCGTGATCAGTGGAAAGCACAGTGCCCACAAAAACATCACTAGCGTGGCCCCGAGCGCTACGCTCAATCGCATCGATCGTTCTCCTCTTGTGGGTTCAGAATGCTAAACCCGTGGGCTGTATTTTCGTAATCGAGCTCAATCTGCAACATGATGCTACTCAAGAACTCATGCGATGGAATCAGAAGATTGCTTGTTGCGAGGACGATCATGTATTCGCACCCAGCGTAGTCGAACAGATAACTGTGGCAGGGGTAGCCTCCCAACCAATCGCCTCGGTTGGTGTCTGAAATCTCGGCGCACCCGTTCAGAATACAAACGAGATGCAGACACTGTCCATTTTCGCCAGAAGAATCCGGTCTGATCGAGCGCACGGGATTTTGTGCATACGTGGACTGTTGGACGCGGCTTGATAATTCCGGATCACTTGGTAGGCCGATCAGCTCAGATCTGGCTAATGTCTGAATTATGTCCGCTGTTCGAAGCTGCAACCAGATGCGCAGCTGACTCCAGTCTCGGCTTAGTGAGTCGCCGAGCACCGGCACGCCAAGGTCAATACTGAAAGGCCCGCCTTGCACGACAGCCAGCGCGCTGGGTGAGAGACTCCTCAGTTGCGTGTATGCAGCCCCCGCGTCACCCAAAACGGTTGCACCCGAGGTTGATCGTTTCGATCGACGTCGGCGCTGCCGTTCTGCGTCCACAAATGGGCCAAACTCAGCGACGCCGATAACGCTCTGGATCTTTTTCAAATTCAGCCTGACAGAGCGGGCAACACAGCAGGTACTCCTGACCCTGATACTCTATGCTAATGTGTGCCTTGTTCCGATTCATGCGTTTGCCGCAGACCGGATCCTTGTGTTCGTCATCTTTCTTGTTGGATCGGCTCATAGTGTTCTCTCGAAATATAGGGTTATAGACGAATGGCACTTAACTTAACTTACTTAAGCGCTAAGATTCTGAATTGATGACGTTTTTATTAGTCTTCTGGATGACGGAGGCAACTGTAATTCAGTCACTTTCGCCACAGTTATTGGTAGCCAAACATCTCTCAGTAGCTGATTGCACTGACTTCCAGGATTTACCGCAAAAGTAAGTGATTGATTTTATGTTGTTTATCGCTTAAGTAAGTGCCATTCGGTTATAGACGGATTAATCACAAGCCGTCGTTGTGTGCAGCTTTTCTCGAAGACGACGATGTGAGACCAAGTTATAAATGGGGACCCAGAGCAGCGCGATATACCAACCATAGGCGTAGCTTTCGATCAAAACCGACGACCGTGGGTCATACTTCGGGGCGGAGCTATTCATGACTGATCAGGCTCCGTGTTTTAGTCCTTTGCTGGCTCAGTCCTACGCCCCTGATCTTGTATTTGTGCGCCATAGCCGTGCCCTCGGTGCATGAAAATATGGATACCAACACACGCGAACAGCAGTCCGAATGGCAAGTACTCGATGACGTGTGCGCGGTGCTCGCTCCAGAGTAAATAGGCGATTATCACCAGAAACCCTGCGACCCATCTAGTCTGCTTGTTTGTAGTTTTGCTCCCCATCGTCAGTGTTCAGCATATGGTTGTATTGATCGGAACTACCTTCCACGGTACGCTTAAGACACCGACAGACTGATGACTAGGAGATTACATTCCTGAGTGACTCAGGAGTCGGTCAATCAACAGAACGGAAATTGTCAGAGAATCCCAATGTGACTTTACTGCGAGTCGATCAAGGCCATCTAATAAGTGTGTGGCCAATTTTGTTAAGTGAATGCCATTGCCCCCCGCTCGATCACTATTCTTGGCGTTCACACTGCAATGGGCATTATCAGACTCGGATCGGTGCTTGAAATATGAATTCATCATGCACAGCTGTCAGTCGAGCCGGCTGTTTGTCCTATTTCGCTGTACAGATCTCGCTGTGATGGCAAGCTCGCCTGTCGTTCCAGACAGAGCGCAATGCCCAGAGACGCACCGAGCACTACTCAAACGGCACAACACTCGACTCACTGACTCGCAACGGTACGCACGAACACAAGCGTCTACGGTGTATGAAGCCGATCTGTGATGCAGCAAAAAACGGTCGTGGAGCAACACCACTGGCGTCGGCAGTGAGGTTCAACACCAGGTTGCTACCTACTGGCAGAGGATGCCAGACTGAACCGATGGTCGCACTCTGCGGACAAGCCAGGATCTCAGTGCCAAGGTGTTGTTATAATTTCCGACATGGCTACAAATATCCCTTATCACATTGATTTATAAGAATATTTATAGGGTGTGCTTTTTGGGGGAAACTTTCCAATTCTATGACTAATGGGTAAATACCCGTGTTTCAGGGTATCCGGCGTTTCTACCTGTGAGTTTGTTCACGATAGTCGATGGGCCATCTTTCACGACAATTGAGGCTCGTCGCCCCATCTCTCCATCAGGTGGAACACTCAGCTAGCCAGAATTCGGCGAATACACCAAACCGCACTGGCGACATCAGCCATTGCAATGCACATCAAAGGGCATGGTCGATCAGGTGGACATCACGACATATGATGGTCGTAGAGATTGGGCACTCCCCTGCCACCTGTTTCTGGCGACTCTCTATAAATGTAATATTCTAGCGAGGCGAAGCCTCAAACCGACAGGCATGTCACTGCTCGTTAGTGGGGTCCCGGTAGCGTGGGGGGATTGCTCCCACTCCTAATATATTGGATCCTAG
>RCMY010004976.1_pt1 | contig 11336 bp, 9 predicted proteins | sample 2041341 | NCBI WGS metagenome assembly RCMY01 (sample SAMN09708234, study PRJNA481090) | Marine sediment metagenome, whole genome shotgun sequencing project.
CCACCGCAAATCCCAGGTTCACGAGGCTCCGAATGCCATATCGCTGTCCGGCGACAATTGTTGCGACGCCCAGCGCGAGAATCGTCGCGTTGTACGAGAAGAACAAGAACTCCGAGTCGTCGAAGCTCTCGGCAAGCCATGACACCGTCGAACCGTCCACGAGATTCGAGTTATCCGAGACCTGCGGCAACACGACGACCAGCAGCCCCGTGACAACCACGAAGGCGGAGGACAGCGGTGACCGACGCTGACGGCGCCATGCGGCGATGACCAGTGCGACGCACCCGACGATGACGAACACATGGAAGCGGCGAACGTCGATCTGATAGATAGCCGCAAATGCGATGGGGTGAAATGTCGAGACGGTGACAGGGATCGCCACGAGCATGGCACCAAACGCGATCGCTGGTCGTCGGAGCCAGTCGAACGCGGTTTGGTCGAGAAGCACGGCTGCAGCGACCAGACCGAGTCCGATCACTGGCGACAACGCTCGAATCCCCCCGGAATCCCAGAGGAAGGCGCCTTGGTCGAAAAACGCCGATGATGGCGTCGAGATCCAGCCGAGCGTCAGAACTGCCAACGGAACGGCGAGCCAGCCTTGTGCCGACGATGGTGACGCCCATCCCATCACGAGCGTCGCGATCATCCACAGCAGCGTGCCCTGCCAGTAGTTCAGTTGCAGATTGAAAATTTGGCCAACGAGAAAGATGTTGACTCCCACGGCGATCGACGACAAGAACCACAGACCCTTTGCCGTGATTCCGAGCCGCTGCCGATCTGCCGCCGCGGCGCCAGCGACGACGGTCAGGTACACGGCAAGGAGCAAAATGAGTCGACGAATGGGCGAGCTCTGATCCCACTGGCTCGCGATGAACAGCAGCAGACCGCCCCCGACGAGCACCGCACCGATCGACACCAACACGCCGATGATCTTGTTGGCCCGTTCGGGCTCTTCGTACGACGCCAAAGATGTGCCGAGCCGATCCGCGAGAACCTGATCGATCTGCCCGCTCTGAACCCACATCGCCAGCGCATCAGCTGCGTCCATCACCCAAGCGTACAAGTCCCGATTGCCGTGCTTGTCATGATTGCGATGCTTGACCGTACAGATTACTGAAGCCGTCGTCGGGGAATGCACTAGCGTCGCAGCAGGTACATCAGGGGGAGATGCGTGGCAACCACACTGGCAGAGGCAATCCAGAAAGATAGCGTCAGTTTCGACGAACTTCACGGGCGCTACGACCCCGTACTCCAGCTGGTCGAGGTGCTCATCGGGGTCGTCCCGAATTGCGACCGATACCTCGAGGTGTGGCGGCCGGGTTTTCGGTCCTACAACCTACTGGTACCAAACTTCTTGAACCTTCCAGCCTCCATCGTTGGTCGCTCGGCGGCCAAAGACGTGGTGGGTCTCGGAATGTACGCCTCGTCTCGTGCGGCCAGTTGCAACTATTGCGCTGCACATACGTGCTCGTTTGCCTTGCGCCGAGGTTCGAGTGCAGCAGCGGTGACCGGCGACGATCGCACACCGCTCGAGGATGCGACGGTGGCGGTTGCCGAGGCGCTCTCGTACGACCAGCACACCTACACCCGAGCTGTGGGCGATGAACTCCGGAGCCATGTTTCTGCCGACGACGCCGAATGGATCGTGATGGGCGTGGCCATGATGGGTTTCCTCAACAAATTCATGGACGCCCTCGGGGTCGATCTCGAACCCGAAGCGGTTGGCGACGTCTCGGCGCTGATCGGTCCAACCGGGTGGTCGATCGGCCGACATGACTGGGCCGAGGGCGACCTGGCCGAAGCAACCAACTCGTCATCGACGACCACCCTGCCCGACAAGGACTCGATCAAGACGATCGCCCGAGTGCTTCGCAATGCTCCGGGCGCCGTTCGCCTCGATCGTCAGTGGATGGATCACATGCCGGTCAACGGATTGGTTGCGCGGACCCGACTGGCCTCGGACTATGGCTACGACGAGGAGCTGTTGTCGTACATCGTGCACACAAAACCGCGTCGGGCATTGGGCGCGATGCTGCGGCACAATCTCGACCCGGCGCAATCGAAACTCGGCATCGGGCTGAAATCACTAGGCGCCTTGGTCTACGCGAACCATGTCGGCAACACGTGGTTGTCAAAAACCACCGAGGAGTTCGCCAGTAGCCGCGGCGTCGACCCAGCGGTTGTTGCCTTCGTGAAGTCCGGGGTTGACCTCACCGACAATGCCGTCGAACTCGACGACCGTACCGCCGCAGTGATCGCGGGAGCGATGGCCATGTCGCCGAGCCCGTCGGTCGTGGATGCGACCACCATTGCCACGGTGACCGACCACCTCACGTCAGAAGAGATCGTTGAACTCGCGGTTTGGATTTCGATCAGTCAGCTCCAGCATCGACTTTCGCTCTGGTACGGCATGTAACTCGAGCGCATCGGTGCGAGCTCGACTAGACGTCCTGAGGCCCGGCCTCCAACAACATGCTCATGGCACCGGTGGGATCGGTGATGCCGGCCATGTGCCCAACACCGGGCACTTCGAATGCAGGCACCACCACCGCACCTCCGAGTTCGGTGGTTTTGGCGAGAGCAGATTCCAAGTCGGCCACGGCAAAATACACCGACCAATGGTTTGGAATGCCCTCCATTGGAGGGGGCATGACACCGGCGATCGGGTTCTCATCGATGACGAGCATGCGGTAGGGCTCGTCGGCGCCCATGTCTTGTTCCATGGTGTCAACACCAAAAAGCTGGGCGTAGAACGCAAGTGCTGCTGAAGCATCGGAGCTGACGAGTTCGTTCCAGATCAGTGCGCCCGGTTCGTTCACGACTTCGCACCCGATGTGGTTCTCTGCCTGCCACAGGCACGCAACCGCGCCGGACGGATCGACCACCACCGCCATGTGTCCGGCTTCCATGACCGGCATGGGTGGCATCATCACCGAACCGCCGGCACCTTCGACGCTGGCAACTGTCGCGGCGATGTCATCGACGGTGAAGTACGTGTTCCACAATGACGGCAGTCCCATCGCTGCCTGTTCTTCGCCTTGTTGCATCATCCCGGCCGCGGTGCTGCCATTTAGCGACGCCATGATGTACTCGCCGCCCTCTGGTATCGGATTTGTTTCGAATGTCCATCCGAACAATCCACCGTAGAACGCCTGCGACGCGGCTGGATCGGTCGAGCTCAGATCGACCCACGACGGAGTCCCCTGTGTGTAACTGGTCCTGACTGGCATCATTTCCCCCTCGGATCGACTGCGCGGCCCTGCGCCCGTCTCCGGCTTAGAAGACTAGTTCGATGTGGTCAAGTGGTTTTTCGGAAGTCTTTCGGAAGTTCTCGCGATCGATGTTTGAACGGATCGGCCACTGGGAAGGTCGACATCGTCAACCGCACAAACCCCTGGAGGGATTACACATGCTTTGGTCACTGATAGTTCTGGTCGTCATTGGACTACTCGCCGGGTTCATCGCCCGAGCGCTACTCCCTGGCGACGATTCGATGTCGATCGGGAGAACGATCGTCCTCGGAATGATCGGTTCATTCATTGGCGGCTTCGCCGGATACTTCCTTCTCGGAGCCGACATCGACGAAGGTGCGGTTCAGGCCTCGGGTCTCATCGGATCGATCATCGGCTCACTCATTGCGTTGATGGTCTACCGAGTTGTCGCTCAGGATCGAAAGATCATGGGCTGATCGAGCGATCTCTCCCCCAACTCGCTCGTTGGTCGGATCCGGATTGGGTGCATCCCGATCCGGATCCGGCGCGTTCACTGCCTCGCTCGGCAGATCACTTCGCGAGCACGATCGAGAGTTCGAGGAGTGCGTTGTCTTCCACGCTTGCGACGATCGACGCGCTCGGCGCCGCGATGGCATAGTCAGCGAGAAACATCGGGAGCTGGCCGACCACCACAATCGAATTGCCGACGACCTGCGCCTCGAGCGGAAAGTCGACGGTCTGCGTGACGCCGTGGATCGTCAGTTCGCCCGTTGCGGTGACCTGAATTGTCTGGGCTTCGGCGGGAATCTCGTCGAGCTCGATCGGCGTCGTGAGGGTGAACGTGGCTTCGGGAAACTGGTCGGTCTCCAAGGCCTGATTCCGCATGGATCGATCGCGTCCACTGTTGTCGGTCGTGAGTGAACTCATGTTTGCGACCACCGAGACGTCGGTGATCGTGGTGCCGTCGATCGCGATGGTTCCCGAGACGTCCGACGTCCTGCCCACAACCTCGAAATCGCCAATAGTGTTGAGAACCTCGTTGATTCGATAGCCAACAAATGTTGCGTCCTCGTTCGACCGAATCGTCCACGTACCGCCGACTTCGGCGATCACCTCTCCGTCCGTCGTTTCTTCGGTCCCGTCGGGCGAATCGCCGGGTTCGACCACGCCGAGATCGACGTCGCCGCTCTCGGATTCGGCGACCGCCTCGACCGCAGCTTCGATCGTCGCCTCCTCGGGACTATCGGAGAAGAAACCGAGCCACCACACGAGCGCCAGCACGATTGCGACGATTCCGATCGACGAGCCAATGAGCACATTCCGCTTTGTCATGAGACGACTCAACAGCCACGAGGTAAGAAAAACGTGAGAGGATGGCGGAGCACTACCACGATCCCAGCCCGTGTGCGTTCACTTCGAGCAGCTGCGAATCAGACATACTCAGGTGCATGAAATCAGCGATCACGGTGCTCGATGGCGGTATGGGAAAACACCTCGAGCGTTCGGGTGCGCCCTTCCGCCAACCTGAGTGGTCAGCGCTCGCATTGATCGAAGATCCCGACGCGGTTCGCCGGGCACACTCTGACTTCGTCGAGGCCGGAGCTGACGTGATCATCACCAACTCCTACGCCGTGGTTCCCTTTCACCTCGGCGACGAACGATTTGCCAAAACAGGCCGTGAGCTCGCGCAGCTCGCCGGACGTCTGGCACGTGACGCGGCCGACGCCACAGATCGATCCGTACGAATCGCTGGTTCCCTGCCACCGTTGTTCGGTTCGTACGAACCGGCGCTGTTCCGGCCTGATGCAGCACCGGCCATGTATGACCTCCTCGTCGAGGCTCAGGCACCATTCGTCGATTTGTGGATCGGTGAAACCGTCAGCTCGATCGCCGAGGCTCGAGCGATTCTCGACGCGGTCGAATCATTGGGCTCGAACGCAGAGGTTTGGATGTCGTTCAGCGTGCCCGACGATCCACCTGGCACTGTGGTGACGCTCCGTTCGGGTGAGGCGATCGCCGACGCGGTTGCGGCCGTCGGCACTCGTGTGTCCGCGATCCTCTTCAATTGTTCACCTCCAGAGGCGATCACGATCGCGCTCGGCCACGTGCATGATGCCCTCGCCGACAATCCGAGGAACATTCGCGTGGGAGCGTACGCCAATGCGTTTGTTCCGAAAGCTGCGGGGTATGCGGCAAACGAGATGGTTCTCGGGCGTCGCGACGATCTGACGCCAGCCGACTATCGAGACGTGTGTGCACACTGGATCGGCAGCGGCACATCGATCATCGGCGGGTGCTGCCAAATGTTTCCCGAACACATCAAGGCCCTGACCGAACTCCGGGAGCGAAGCTCGCGAAGCGACCATGTCGACTGACGGGGGATGTCGGGCGGAAGTCCCGGGAGCGAAGCTCGCGAAGCGACCATGTCGACTGACGAGGGATGTCGGGCGGAAGTCCCGACAAAGATATTGGACGATCGTTCAGTCGGAATCTACCCTGGAGCGATGAGCGCCGCCATCGACATGCTCGACGCGATCGTCGATCTGGACCGGTACCCCATCCACCGTGCCGATTCCACTGCACGAAGCGAATTGATGGCCGCCACTCGGGCGCAGATGGACAGTGTCGGCTGTTGTCGAATCTCGGACTTCATCCGCCCATCGGCCGTCGAGGCGATGCTCGCAGAGGCAGAATCGCTCCATGATCTGGCGTTCTGGGCGGAGCAGTCACACAATGCATACGCTTCACCGCGCGACGACACGCTCCCGCCGACCCATCCGCGCAACACATTTCAGGATCGGATGAGCGGGTTCATCAACTCCGATGTCCTGCCTCCACACTCGTTGCTCAACGCGATCTATGCGTCGAACGTGTTCACCCACTTCGTGTGGGAGACGCTCGGCACCTCCCGACCCATCTACCAATGGGCCGACCCGCTCGGGCGAAACCCCTACGGGGTCATGGAGTCCGGCCACTACTTCCCCTGGCACTTCGACGGCAACGAGTTCACGGTGAGCATCCTCGTGCAGAAGGCAGAGTCCGGCGGTGTCTTCGAATACGTCCCCGACATCCGTCAGCCCGAGAACGAGAACTTCGATCGTGTCCAACACATTCTCGAGGGAGGTCGCGACGGCGTGCACGAGCTCGATCTCGTCCCAGGCGACCTGCAGTTGTTCAAAGGACGATTCTCGTTGCATCGTGTGACCCGAATCGAAGGGTCGACGACCCGATACATCGCCTTGCCGACGTACGTCCACGATCCGTGGCGAATGAACCGGCCGCACCACGCCATCCAGTACTACGGCCGCGCCACCGAGATGCATTATGAACGCGAACTCGCTCTTGTCGACGGGCTGGTCGACTGACGTGAAGATTGGGTTCATCGGGCTCGGCAACATCGGCGGCGGAGCCGCGGCAAACCTCTCCAGAGCCGGCTACGAGGTCCGGGTCTTCGATCTCGACCCCGAGAAGGTCGCCTCGTTGATCGCCCTCGGTGCGTCGGCAGCGACATCGGTGAGCGACGCTGCCCGAGATGCCGACGTCGTCTTCACCTCGCTGCCCGGACCGATGCAGATCAGAGCGATCGGGTTGGGCTCCGACCACGAGCCGGGAATCATCGAGGTGCTCTCACCCGGAGCGACGTGGATCGAACTCTCCACCAATGACCACGACACGGCAGCGCTGCTGCTGTCAGCCGCCGAAGCTGCGGAAGTGGCGCTCATCGACGCACCGGTTTCCGGAGGTCCCGAGGGAGCCGATGCGGGAACACTTTCCGTCTTCGCCGGAGGGCACGAACGTGATATCGAGCGGGTCTGGCCACTCTTGTGCGTCATTGGATCGACGGTCACCCACGTCGGCGCTCACGGAGCCGGAATCACGGCCAAGATTGCCCAAGTGACCCTCTGTTACACCCAGACGGTGGCTCTGATCGAAGCTTTGCTCCTCGGCGTGAAAGGAGGTGTCGAGCCAGCGACCATGCTCAGGCTGATTCAGAACTCAGCCGGGGGAAGTTATGTGGCCAACACCTACGGCCCCGAAATTCTCGCCGGAACGTACGACACATCGTTTCCCAGTGTGGTGTGCGACCTCTACGCTCGAACGGAAGACACCTACGGGTCTGCAGCCCCACATCTCCTCGCGGCGCAGCTGCTCGAACGTGCCAACAACCTCGTACTCCACGAACAGAAGGTCACCACGTCCTGAACAAGTTCGGCCTGTTGTACAACGAGGTCACCGCGTCCAACCTGATCAAGGTCGACAGCGAAGGAACCGTGCGCGAAGGCCCGGCAGATGTGAATACGGCAGGATTCGTGATCCACTCGGCGATCCACAACGACTTTCCCGAGCACAAGGTGGTTTTCCACGCGCACGTGCCCGACGTTCTAGCCGTGACGGCGTTAAAGAACGGTTTCGAACACATCGTGCAAGACACGTCAATGTTGTACGGGCAGATCGGTTATCACGACTGGGAGGGCCTCTCGCTGAGCCTCGACGAGCGTGAGCGTCTCTCGAAGAACATGGCAGGCAATCGCGTGCTCGTGATGCGCAACCACGGCTTCCTCACCGTCGGCGAGACCGCCGGCGAAGCGTTCATGGCCAGCCCTGTGCCGATTGATGGACCAGATCGACCCGAGCTACCGCCTGTGAGGCCCAAACTGTATGCGTGCGGCCGACCTCCGGGACGAACGTCCCTAGGGCGACCTCGTGCTGCCTGCTAGTTGTCGCGGAGGCAACGCCAGGGGATCATATTGAGCAACGCACCGAAGAAACGCAGACCAAGCGGCACGCGTGCGCGAGTATCTCGACACCAGATCAGCCGTAGGCGCAGTAGGACCCGGCTGGTGGCTGTCGTGGTCGGCGCGCTGGCAGTGGTCACAGTGCTGGTCGTTGCGATCGTGTTGCTGACCGTCGACCGCAGCTTTCGACCAGACGGTCTGGCGTTCAACGGCGAGTGGCTTCCCACGTACGTGGAAGGAACGGATGACCCCGCGCTCGGGGAAAAGGCTCCGTTGTTCACATCCGAGGGTTTCCATGGCGAATTCGCATCCGTTGGCGGGGGCGGCGGGCCGAACGACACGGCAAAGTTGGTAGTTTTTCTGGCGCACTGGTGCCAGGTTTGCCAGGTCGAGCTGCCCCAGTTCTCATCGTGGGTTGCGGACAACGACCTGCCCGAAGGTGTTGAGATCGTCATGATCTCGACGTTCCAAGATGACGAGCGAGACAACTATCCGCCGTCCGCGTGGTTTGACGCAGCGGGATGGGAGGGTCCCGTGGCTGTCGACTCCGAAGATGGGGAAATTGCCACGTCTTACGGCATGGCGAGCGTGCCGTCATGGGTCATCTTGACTGATCACAATGACGTGCTCCGGCGAGGCCTGGGCGCCATCGAGCCCGATCAGCTCGCTGAGCTGATCACGCTCGCATCATCCAGCCGAGGACTACACGACGAAGGACACTGAGGTTTAAGGACGAGAGCGACGGAAGATACAGCATTACTCAGCGATATCGATGACGGTGACCGTCACTGTTTGCACGTCGGTCGCTCCCCCGCTGTCGGTGACGGTGACCTCGACCTCGTAGTCGTTGTCGGCATCATCGTCACCTGCTATTTCGAAGTCGGGCGATGTGATGAACCACAGCGCGCCGTTGGACACATCGATGGCGAAGAGGTCGTTGTCGACTCCGTCGATCGTCGTCGTCAAGCTGAAGGTCAGGCCACCGCCTCCTTCGAGATCGCCTTCGGGGTCGGTGGCATTCACGTCTGTGACGAAATCCTCGATCGCGAATAGATTGCCGGATTCGTCGATCGCCACGCCAGAACCCAGCTCATCGTCGACGCCACCAAACGATTTCGCCCAGACGAGTTCGCCGTCCGGGTCGAACTTGGATACGAAGACATCCTCGACCCCGTCAGCTGTCAGCTCGACAACAGCCGCGCCAGGATCAAAATCCGCGGTACCTCCGAAGTATCCAGTGGCGTAGACATTGCCGAGATCGTCGATCGCCACGCCCGAACCTCGCACGTCATCGAGACCACCAAACGATTTCGCCCAGACGAGGGCGCCCGCACTATCGAGTTTCGAGAGGAAGGCATCGAAGCCGCCGGCCGAGGTCAAGTCGGCCACCGAGGCTGCTGGATCGAAGTCGACGGTTCCGACGAAGAAGCCGGTGGTGTGGACATTCCCGGCGCCGTCGACAGCGATCTCGGATTCGAAGAAGTCGTTCGAGCCGCCGAAGGTTCCGCTCCCCCAGATCAAGGTGCCGGGAGAGACCATGTTCTCCTCGACCGACAACGATGCTGCGTCGACGCCGCCGTTGCTGACGATCTCGGGCGCATTGTTGTCATTCGCCGGGTCACGGAACACGATGTGGAGTCCGTCAATTTGCTCGAGGGGAAGCCGGCGGTCGTCGCCGTCGAAGAACGTCCCGAACCACCCCGATGTGAAGTCGGCTGGCGGTGCAAGAAAGGTGAAGATGTCGTCCCTGTCGCCGAACAATCCGGCGGCGTCGAGGCCACCCTTCGAGGCGACGTAGATCTGCTGGGTCTCGGCGTCCATCCAACCTCCGGAGAGGTTGCCCGCAATGTCTGATGCATCGAAGAAGACGTCGAAGGTGTTGTCGGCGTTGAGAACGAGAAGATCCCCATCGGAGCTCTCTAGCGACTCCCCTCCAGCGCCAGGAACGCTCGAGTCGCCCGCAGTCGAAACCAGGAGCCGGCCATCGGGAGCTGTGGCCAACAGGTCGATGTCCTCATTCCACGTGTCGAGGCCAACCGCCGATCCGTCCAGGTACATCTGGAAGGTGCCGGCCGTTGTCTCTCCAAGTGACGTCGGTGTGAATTCGACGATGTCAGAATCGTCCACGATGCCGAGGTCCGGGTGATTGACTGGGTTCTTGAGCGTCAGCAGCACTCGGGGCAGCGGGTCGTCAGGGTTCACGATGTGGAATCCATTGACATCCCGACTGGCGAGCCCGACATCGTCGCCGTCGAGAAAGAGCGACCACTCGTCGGTGATCGAGTCGTAGGCGAGGATGTCGTCATCGTCGAACACGAGTCCGTCGACCTCGCCTGCTGTCGTGGACGACACGTAGATGATCCCACTTCGCAGTGGAATCGGTCGGCTCCCGACGACGATGGTCACCGTGCCGTCGCTGCTGCCGGCAGAGTTTGTCAGTTGGTACTGGAAGGTGAACGAGCCGGCGAACCCACTGTCGGGGGTGAAGCTGAAAGAGCCGTCGCCATTCACGGTGAGAGATCCGGTCCCGAGTGGAACGGTCGAATCCACGGGGTTGTCGAGGATGGTACCGCCGACATCGCCACCGCCGAACGAGCTGATCGATGCGAGCGGGTGACCCAGCGTGTCGTTGTCGAGCAGGCCCGAGTCGACGAGAAGGGTGTCGAGCTGTGTGTGAAACGGGTCTCCGGGTGCAGAGTTCCCCGCAGGCCCATCGGATACCGCCTCTGGCAACACGACGATCGTTGTCGACTCGTCGATCGTGTTGTTGTCGAGATCTGGATCGAACACTTCACTCGTGACACTCGCCAAATTCAGGACGCTCCCGAACGTGCCAGGATCGGCCGTCACCGACAGGGCGTAGGACGCACTCATCCCCGACAGAATCGTGCCGAGTGAGCAGGTCAGACCGTTTGGGTCCTCGAGACAGCCGGTGGTCGACGCAAGGGTCAGACCTTGTGGCAGTGTGTCGGTGACGACCACCCCAGTGGCATCATCGGGACCTGCGTTGCTCACCTCGATCGTGTACGTGAGGATCTCGGATGATTCAAAAGGGTCCGCATCGTCGACTTTGCTGATCGAGAGGTCGGCTGCCGGCACGAACGTGACGTGGAGGCCATCGAGCTGCTCGGAGCCGAGTCCGTGGTCGTCGCCGTCGAAGAACGTCGCGAAGCTGCCCGACGTCGGGTCGCCGGTCGTTCCGGTGAACGTGACGACGTCATTGGAATCGCCGCTCAGCCCGGGGACGGTGAAGCCGCCGATCGAGGGGGCGTAGATCTCCTCGGTCTCGGGGTCGACCCACAGGCCTGCGATGTCCTCGTTGTCGAAGTCCACATCCGATCCATCAATGTAGAAGTCGAACGTGTCATCAGGATTGAGAATGAGAACG
>RCMY010004977.1_pt1 | contig 11335 bp, 13 predicted proteins | sample 2041341 | NCBI WGS metagenome assembly RCMY01 (sample SAMN09708234, study PRJNA481090) | Marine sediment metagenome, whole genome shotgun sequencing project.
CTGGCGCGGCTGCGGGCCGAGCCGGACCTGAGCGTTGGCGACAATCAGCCCTATACGGGCCACCTGCCGGGCGATACCATCGCGCGGCACGCCATTGCGGCGCAGCGGCCAAACGTGCTGATCGAGCTGCGCAACGATCTGATCCAGACCCAGGCGCAACAGCGCGCGTGGGGCGCGCGTCTTGCGTCTGTGCTGATGGAAACGCTGACCCGTGAAGCGCTGTAGACAAGGACCGCCATGCCACATGTCGTGATAGACCATTCCCCGGATGCTGCATCCCCGCTTGGATTACAGGCGCTCTGTGCCGCGCTGTTCGAGGCGCTGGCGGCGCATCCCGCGATCCCGAGGCCCGAGGCGCTGAAGCTGCGCACGTTGCAATCGGGCGTGCATTTGCTGGGTACGGGCGGGCAAAGTTATGTGCATGCGACATTGATGCTCTTGCCGGGGCGCGATGCCGATACCAAATCAGATCTGGCGCAGACGATCCTGCGCGTCATGGCAGAGGCGTTACCGCAGGTTCATAGCCTGTCAGTGGATTTGGCCGATCTGGATAACGCTTACGCCAAGCGCGTGCTGCCAGACTAAGCGTAACACCTTTTAGGGAGGATAAGGCGATGGATGAGCAAACAAAAATCGAACTGGAGGCTGCGGCATTTCGCAGGTTGCGCAAGCACCTGATGGAGGACCGCATCGACGTGCAGAATATCGACATGATGAACCTCGCCGGTTTCTGCCGCAATTGTCTGAGCCGCTGGTATCAGGAGGCGGCAAACGAGCGCGGCATCGACATGGGCAAGGACGAGGCGCGAGAGATCTATTACGGCATGACCATGGACGCGTGGAAGGCGGACTACCAGACCGAGGCGAGCGCCGCGCAGCAGGACGCGTTCAAAGTGTCGTTTGCTGAAAATGTCGGTGATAAAAGCTGATAGGGCGATCCGCGTTGCAGCGGCGCGCTCTGGGTATTTTTACCAAGAAAAAGCCTTGGGGTGCGGTTTATCAGATCGCGCTTTTGAGGCTTTCAGCGATGTAAATCTCGCGCAGGCGGGTTGCGACAGGACCGGGTTTGCCACCTCCCAGGCTTGTGCCATCTATTTCTACAACGGGCATGACGAATGCGCTGGCAGAGGTAAAGAACGCCTCGTCCGCCTGTTTGGCTTCATCCAAGGTAAAGCTACGCTCTTCGACGTCCATCTGCGCCTCACTGGCAAGGCGCAGAATGGCGGCGCGGGTGATGCCGTGAAGGATGTCGTGGTTGAGTGCGCGCGTGATGATCCGTCCGTCCTTGACGATATAGGCGTTGTTAGACGTGCCCTCGGTCACGTGGCCGTCTTGCACCATCCAGGCATCATCGACGCCCGCCTCATGCGCCATCATCTTGGCCATGGAGGGGTAGAGCAGTTGCACCGTCTTGATGTCGCGGCGGCCCCAGCGCATGTCTGGGACGGAAATCACCCGCGCGCCGCGCTGGGCGAGGGGCGAGTTAGCAAAGCCGGGCTTGGACTGCGTGAACAGCACCAGCGTCGGTGCCGTATCCGCAGGCGGATAGTGAAAATCGCGGTCGCCAGGATTGCCGCGTGTGACCTGCAGGTAGATCAGCCCATCGACAAGATCGTTCCGCGTGACCATCTCGCGGTGGATCGCCAGAAGATCGCCCATTGCATCGGGCTGACGCATGTTCATCTCGCTCAGCGATCGCTCCAGCCGTTTTACATGGCCAGCGAAATCGATCAGCTTGCCGCCCAGGACGCTGGTGACCTCATAAATGCCGTCTGCCATAAGAAAGCCGCGGTCGAAGACGGAGACCTTGGCCTCGGTTTCGGGGAGGTAATCGCCGTTTAGATAGACTATGCGCATGGTGACTTATCCCCAAAGATCCGCCGCCGGAGGGTGCACCCCGGCTGCGTCAAATTTCAACGGTGTGTCGCGGTCCTCTGCCAGAAGCAGTGGCCCGTCAAGATCGGTCACCATCGCGCCCTGCGCGACCAGCGTGGCAGGCGCCATGGCCAGACTGCTGCCGACCATGCAGCCGACCATGATGCGGTAGCCTTCGGCTTCAGCCGCGCGGCGCAGTTCCAGCGCCTCGGTCAGGCCGCCGGTCTTGTCCAGCTTGATGTTGACCACGTCATATTTGCCCATGAGCGCGGCCAGACTGGCGCGGTCATGGCACGATTCGTCGGCACAAACCGGAACTGGGCGCTCGATGCCGAGCAACGCCTCATCCTCGCTTGCAGGCAGCGGCTGTTCCACCAGTGCAACGCCAAGGCGCAGAAGATGCGGCGCGAGGTCAGCATATATTTCGGCGGTCCAGCCCTCATTGGCATCGACGATGATCGTTGATCTCGGCGCGCCTGTGCGCACTGCCTCCAGCCGTGCCATGTCGTCGGGGGTGCCCAGCTTGATCTTGAGAAGCGGCCGAAATGCATTTTTGGCGGCCTGCGCCTGCATCGCCTCGGGCGTGTCCAGCGACAGGGTGTAGGCGGTTATCTCGGGTCCGGGCGCGGGCAGTCCGGCCATCTGCCACACGCGGCGCCCGGTCTGCTTGGCCTCCAGATCCCACAGCGCGCAGTCCAGCGCATTACGAGCGGCCCCGGCGGGGAGCGCATAGAGCGCCGCGCGATCCGTCACCGAAGCGCCCTTTAACTGCGTCGTTACGCTGTCCAGCGTTTCCCCATAGCGCGCATAGGGCACGCATTCGCCGCGCCCCTGATGCGTGCCATCGCTTACCGTGACGGTCAGCACCTGTGCCTCCGTGCGCGAGCCGCGACTGATGGTGAAAACCTGCGCCAGCCTGAATACATCGCGCGTCACCGAAACCTGCATGCACCCCGCCTTTCATCTTCCCTGAAATACTCACATTCCGGCGCAAGTAACCCTGCGCCAGACCCACCGATCACAGCGCCGCCAGTGCATCCACCAGAATGCCCGCACCAAAACGATACGGATCGGTTGCAGGCAGTCCCATCCGCTGCGACACCTCGCCCAGATAGGCGCGCGCGTCCGCCTCGCTCATGTGCTGCGTATTTACGGCCACGCCCGCGACTTGACATTCCGGGTTTGCGACCCGCGCCAGCGGCAGGGCGGTATCGCGCAACTGCTCCAGTGTGGGTAGGCTGTAGCCGGGCAGGCCGCGCATGTGGGTGCGCGTCGGCTCATGGCACAGGATCAGCGCATCGGGCTGGCCACCATGAATGAGCGCCAGCGTTACGCCGGAATAGGAGACGTGAAACAGGCTACCTTGTCCCTCGATCATGTCCCAGTGGTCGGGATCATTGTCAGGTGTCAGATATTCGATCGATCCGGCCATGAAATCAGCGATGACCGCGTCCAGCGGCACACCATCGCCGGTGATCAAGATCCCGGTCTGGCCAGTGGCGCGGAAGGTGGATTTCATTCCGCACGTCGTCATTTCACGCTCGATTGCCATGGCCGTGTACATCTTGCCGACCGCGCAGTCAGTGCCAATCGCAAGGCACCGCTTGCCGCGCCGTTTTTCACCATTGGCGATAGGATACCGGACCGATGGGATGCGGACATCGTGGAGGGTGCGGCCATGCTGTTTCGCCGCTGCCAGCAGGTCAGCCTCATCTCGCAGAAGATTGTGCAGTCCGCTGGCCAGATCATAACCCAAGGCGACGGCGGCGATCAGCAGTTCTTTCCACGCGGGCGATATGACGCCGCCGCGGTTGGCAACGCCGATGACCAACGTCTTGGCGCCAGCATCGCGCCCCTCGGCCAAAGTCATCTCGGTCAGGCCCAGATCGGCGCCGCAGCCGGGCAGGCGGATCTGGCCAACCGCATTTTCCGGGCGCCAGTCGCGGATGCCGATAGCAACCTTTGCGGCTAGCATGTCGGGCGCATCGCCCAGAAACAAAAGATAGGGTGTTTCAATCATGGCTGGCGTCCTTGGAGGGTGTTGGGAGCGTTGCGGCTTTTTCGCGACCCTAGCGATCTGAACGGCATAGATCACGCAAAATCCTGCGCTGAACCTCGCAGACAGCCCCTGCGCGCCGCAGTTTCCTTGTGGATGCTGCAAGTGCGAAATCAGCTTGTGCCTTGAGGCGTAATTTAATACCGATCAAGGTGAACCTTACGCAACATCCTTATTCGGAAAGGCCCGTGACATGAGCTTTCGCCTTCAGCCCCCCGCCCCCGCCCGCCCCAACCGCTGCCAGCTGTTCGGGCCGGGATCGAACGCCAAGCTGTTCGAGAAGATGGCCGCGAGCGCCGCGGATGTGATCAATATCGACCTCGAAGATTCCGTCAGCCCGAATGACAAGGATCTGGCCCGCAAACAGACCATTGAGGCGATCAATTCGGTTGAGTGGGGCAATAAGTACCTCAGCGTGCGCATTAACGGTCTGGATACCGGTTGGTGGTATCGTGACGTCGTGGACCTGCTGGAGCAGGCGGGCGACCGGCTGGACCAGATCATGATCCCCAAGGTGGGCTGCGCGGGCGATATCTATGCTGTCGATGCGCTGGTCACATCCATTGAGCGCGCGAAGGGACGCACGAAGCCGATCAGTTTTGAGGTTATCATTGAGAGTGCGGCGGGTATTGCCCATGTCGAAGAGATTGCGGCCTCCAGCCCGCGCCTGTCGGCGATGAGCCTTGGTGCCGCGGATTTTGCCGCCTCCATGGGCATGGCGACAACCGGCATCGGCGGAACGCAGGAAAACTATTACATGCTTCACGAGGGCACCAAGCACTGGTCAGATCCGTGGCATTGGGCGCAGACCGCTATCGTCGCGGCCTGCCGCACGCATGGTCTGCTGCCGGTGGATGGCCCGTTTGGGGACTTCTCGGATGACGAAGGCTTCCGCGCGCAGGCGCTGCGGTCCGCCACGCTGGGTATGGTGGGCAAATGGGCGATCCACCCCAAGCAGATCGCGCTGTGCAACGAAGTGTTCACCCCGTCAGAGGCTGCAGTAACCGAGGCGCGCGAGATTTTGGCGGCGATGGAGACGGCCAAGGCCAACGGCGAGGGCGCGACTGTCTACAAAGGGCGTCTGGTGGATATTGCCAGCATCAAGCAGGCAGAAGTCATCGTGAAGCAGTCCGAGATGATCGCGGCCGGCTGATCTGGCGGAATTTACTGCAAGCTGTGCGCCTTCGGCGCGCATTTTCATCATTTGCGCTGCGCGCAGCCGCATTGAAATTCTTGCAGATTTTCAATGCCTGGATATTTAGAGCAAGAAGAAAGATGGGCGGCGCGGTTGGGCGGCGCCCGCTTCGCCTTTGCCATCAGGAAAAGGTGTGATGATGGACCCGCGCACACGGCTGGACGCATATTTGTCGCAGTGCGCTGCAGGGCAAGGGATCATTGGAGTGATATCTTTGATGCGGTTCTGCCGGGAATGGAGACGTCGGGCATCTTGATGGCACCATCAGGCGGGCTGGGCCGGTCGGGCGATACCCTGTTTCTGATCATGACGTTGGAATCGCGGTCGATCGGTATCGTGCGCGTGGCTATGAAGGTTTATTCATGGCCCTTGGTGTTTTTTACGCCAATCATTCTTGGCATGATTTTTGCGGTCGCAAACATGCTGGCGGCCTTATCTTCAATTCCATACAGGGCGTGCATCATTCCAGGAATGCGGCCAACATCGAACCCTACGGCGATGCAGCAGTTAGGCTCAATTGAAGCCCGGCTGGCCGAAATGTCGCGTCAGCGCGGGGAGCGGGCTGCTAGTCTGCGGATTGCCATGCATCCAGAATATAACGGCTGGTCATCAGGTCCAGATGCGCGCCGCCGCCATTCTTGAACAGGGTGATTTCATCCTCCGAGGTGCGTTTGAATTTTTCGGGCTCGTAGTGATCGGCAAGGATATCCTCGGGCTGAATCACACCTGCAACAATCGGAATTTTCAGTTCGCCGATATGGTCGATCGTAGTGGCTCGGCTATCGACGAAGATCCGTGCGCGGGTAAGGGCGGTGTCGTCCGCCTCGCGCATGTCGGGGCGATAGGCGCCGATCAGGTCGATATGCTGGCCGGGCTGGAACCATTCCCCCTTGATGAACGGCTCGGTGCTCATCGTGGCAGAGGTGACGATATCGGCGGCGCACACGGCGGCTTCCAGATCGTCCGCGACGGTAATGCCGGGGCAGTCTTCTTGCATCGCTTCGGCATTGGCGCGGGTGCGGTTCCAGACGGTAAAGCGCGCGTTCGGCCAGACGCTGCGATAGGCTTGCCAAAGATTACGGCCGACTGTGCCAGCACCGATGATCAGGATGTTTTCGCTGTCCGGGCGGGCAAGGCTGCGCGCGGCATAAAGGCTGTCACCGGCCGTTTTCCATTTGGTCACAAGGTGGAAGTCAATGATCGCGGCCAGCGTGCCATCCTCATCGTCAAACAGGTTCACCGCGCCATTGACCATCGGCTGCCCCTTGGCGGGATTACCCGGAAAGATGGTGGCGCATTTCACTGCCAGCCCGATCCCGTCAATCCATGCCGACCGGTTCAGTAGCGTATCCTTGCCGCGATAGAGGAAGGTATCGGCAATCTCGGCCTTGGGTTGGGCGTGACCGCTTTTGAACGCATCGCACAGGTCCAGCCAGTCAAGATTGGCCTCACCCTCAGCAAAGGGGATCATGGTGATGGTCATTCGGTGTCTCCTTGGATCTGAAAGCCGGGTGGAAGCAATCCGGCATTTATCAGACATTGGGCAAAACCGGGCGCGCCGTCAAACAGATGCACCTGCCAGCCGCGCGCGGCGGCGGTGGCGAGATTCTCGGCGCGGTCATCGGTGAACAGCAGATAGGCGGGCGGGATACCGCAATCATCCTCGACGGCGGCGTAGATTGCGGTGTCCGGTTTGGCTACGCCCATCGGGCCAGAGATGTAGGCGCGGTCAAAATCGGTGAGAAACGGAAATTGCGCGGCGCTGAGAGGGAAGTTCTGCGCGCCGAAATTCGACAGCGCGAACACTGGAATGCCGCGCGCCTGCAGCGCACGCAGCAAGAGAACCGACTCGGGGATGGCCGGCTGCGCGATGTCGCACCAATGGTCGCGAATGTGCAGGATTTCGTCGGCAAAGTGGGGATGCGCGGCAGCAGTGCGCGCGACTTCGCCCGCAAAATCCGCGCCGCTGTCGATGCGTTGCATCATCGCGTGTATATCGACGGCAGCAAACAGCGCGCGGCGACGATCCGGGCCGCATTGGCGGTCAAAATACCGCTCGGGCTGCCATTCGATCAGGACATTTCCGATGTCGAATATGACGGCCTCGGGGGTCATCGGCGATACCATGGTTTGGGTTTTACGGCGCCGACCGCGCTTTCGCGCCAGATCATGTAAAGACCCGATCCTATGATCAGAATAATCCCGGCCCATGCGGTCAGCAGCGGCCATGTGCCGAAAAACGCGACTCCCCAGAAGATTGAGATCGGCATCGCTACATATTCGAACGGCGCCACGAAGGCGGCTTCGCTCAGCCTGTAGGCTTGGCTGATCAGCCAACTGCCCATGACGCCCGCAACGCCGAGCATGAGGATGATCCACATGTCGGCGCGCGCAACTGGTCCCCATGTGCGTAAGAGAAACTCCAGCGCCGGATGCGGTCCGCCCGCATAGCGCCCATCGCCTATCATTGCGCCGATGACGGCGCTGGAGATCAGGAACGTGAGGATGACATAGAACGTCATCGTTGTTGCGCTTTCGGTCGTGCGCACCTTGCGGGTGACCATGTGCATTGCGCCATAAAGCAGCGCCGCGATAGCGGGCAGCAGCGATGCGGTTTGAAACGCGCTTGTGCCCGGCTGGACGATCAGCAAGACCCCGATCAGGCCCAGAATAATCGCGGCCCATCGGCGCGGACCGACCGTTTCACCCAGAAAAACTACTGACATCACGGCAATCGCCAAGGGCGAAATAAAGAAGATCGCGACCGCATCTGCGATGGGCAGGGCGGCCAGACCGAGAAAAAGGCAAACATTGGCGCTGACGATGAAAGCGCCGCGCAGCAGATGGGCGCCGGGGCGGTGCGTGCGCAGAACGGACCAGCCACCGCTGAGAGGCATGATGATCAAAAGAAATACAGCAAGGCTGACCAGCGAGCGCAGAAAGACCACCTGATGCAGCGCGTAGCCGTCGCTCAGCAGTTTGATGCCCAGATCAACGAAGGCAAAGCACAGGATCGCCGTCAGCGCACAGACCGCGCCCATGGTGTTGTTGCCCTCATCTGGAGCGGTGCTTTTTGCGGTCGTCATCGCGCGTGGTCCTTCAGGTGGCGCGGGCCTGCCTGACCGCCCGCTCCAGCGCGTCTAGGAAGCGCGAGCGATCCGTTTTTGTAAACCCCTTGCCGCCGCCCTGCCGAAACGGATCGGCGGCACGCAGGTCGGTCATCAGATCGCGCGTTGCCAGTACGTTGCCGATATTGGCGGATGTCAGCGGCTCGCCATTATGTTTCAGCACCAGCGCGCCGGCCTCGACGCATTTTGCGGCGAGCGGTATGTCTCCGGTGACGACGACATCGCCCGGACCCGCGCGTTCGGCAATCCACATGTCTGCCACATCGGGGCCGTCGGGCACGATGACCGTCTCAACCAAAGGGTGCGGCGATGGGCGCAGGCCGCCGTTTGAGACGATGTAAACGGTCAGCCCATGCCGCGTTCCAACGCGAATTGCCTCGTCTTTGACCGGGCAGGCATCGGCATCGACATAGATCATCGGGCGCTCCTTCCAAACTGTAAGCGGCGGATGGATGCGCCGCCGGGGTCACATTTCGTGTTGAAATGCAAATAGCAGTCTTCTGCGCAGATGCCCAAATTTCGTCCTTTGGAAGTTGGTCCGCGCGAATCTTTCGGCGGAAATACTCAGCCAATCGATCAGAAGCCTCGCTCTCATACAGAAATCCAGCACATCGATGTTTACTGGATGTCGATAGAGTCGAAGAAACATTTCCTTGTTCGCGCGCGTGATACCGCTGCGATCCACGTCCTGTTGATCAGCATCCCGGAATACATCCGCCTTGAGAAAGTCGACAATGTCATAGACGGCCAGCTTTTCTCCTACTTCGGTGAAGTCGAGCCCGTAAGTGACTCCTGCGCCCAATATCAAATTTCGTCCGTGGAAATCACCGTGCGAAAAGACCTTGATATCCCTCACGCCGTCCAGCTTGTCTGCGTCGCGCATTAGCTGATCTATCATGGGGCCATATTCAGCGATTTCGGCGTGGGGCTCCATCGGCCCGGCCGTGCCGGTCAGCTTGTCCAGGTTTTCAAACATCCACTGAAACCAGAAACGTTCGTCGACAATGTCTGAGAACGCGTAAAGCTCGTGCAGCCACAGACCTGCGCGGCGATAGACCTGCCGAACGCGATTTTCCATAGGCTGCTCGTAGATGGCCGCCGTCGCAGTTTTGCGATCAACGAATTCGGTGATAAAGAACGTTTTCTCTTTGGATAGATAAACCGGCGCTATGACGTCGAGGGTATCATGTCCTTGAAAATGGGTGCGGAGCGATGTCAGTATAGAAAACTCTTGTTCCAGCCGTTTGGTCGCCGCCGATTGCGTATCGAGCTTGAGCGCGAATTTTTTTCCTGCCACTTCGAGTACGAAGATCTGACGTTCATCGGCGAAAGCATTTGAGCGATAGGTGCAAGTGAACAGATAGTCCTGGCCGGAATACATCGCGGCCACGAACTCTTTCACATGGCGATCAACGCGCCGGCGATCGTAATCCAGAAGATTTATCATCTCTAACGAGCGAAAATGGAGCAGCTTCCGATGTGGACTGCATCTGGAAGATGTCGCCCTGTCATTTTGCGGCCTTTTGTTTCTTCTCGCGATGGACCTTGTATTCCTCGGGAATTGGCATCCGGTTGAAAGCATCCAGTCCGGCGATCTTGTAGGCCTCGGCCAGCGTCGGGTAGTTGAACGTATTCTGTACGAAGTAATCCACCGTCCCTTTCAGGTTCAGCACCGCCTGCGCGATGTGGATCAGCTCGGTTGCGCCCTCGCCAACGATCTGAACGCCCAGGACGCGGCGCGTTTTCAGCGAAAACAGCATTTTCAACATGCCGTGTTCCAGCCCCATGATATGGCCGCGCGATGTCTCGCGGAACCGGGCGATGCCTACCTCATAGGGGATGCCGCGTTCGTTCATTTCCTCTTCGGACATGCCACATGTGCTAATCTCGGGCACAGAATAAATCCCATAGGGAAACCAAGGGCTTTCGGGCAGGGTGGGCGTATCCAGCGCATGGCAGGCCGCAATGCGCCCTTGTTGCAGCGATGTGGAGGCAAGGCTGGGATGGCCGATCACGTCGCCGGCGGCATAGATATGCGGCACCTTCGTCTGGTAGGTCTTGCGATCCACGTCCAGACGTCCACGATGGTCCGTCTCCAGCCCCGCCTTGTCCAGGCCCAGTCGCTGCGTCGCGCCCATGCGCCCGGCGGCAAAAAGCAGCATTTCGCTACGCACATGGCGGCCGTTTTCAAGCGTCACCTCGACATGCTTGCCCGCGTCCTCAATCTTTTCGATCGGCGATCCCAGCCGCAGATCCACCCCATTTTCGCGAATCTGGTGGGTGAAATCCTCAATCAGCGTCTTGTCGATGAAATCGAGGAAGGTCTCGCGCGGCTCGATTAGTGTCACGCGTACGTCAAGCGCGGCGAACATCGTGGCGTATTCCACACCGATCACGCCGGCGCCGATTACGGTCAGGCTGCGCGGGATCGTCTCAAGTTTGAGGAATTCATCGCTGTCCAGCACGGTGGTACCGTTGAACGGGCAACTGGCGGGACGATGCGTTTTGGTGCCCGTCGCGATCAGGAATCTGTCGGCGGTCAGCCGCGTGGATTTCCCTGCATCGACCTGCACTTCTACCTCATGCGGGCCGGTAAAGCTGGCCAGACCATAGAGGGTTTCGACGTGGTTGCGGTTGAACTGATGCTCCAGCACATCGACCTCGTAATCCACGGTCTTGTTCAGCCGCGCTTGCAGATCCTCAGCGCCGATATCATCCTTGACCCGGTAGGCGCGCCCGTAAAAGCTGCGCTCGCGCCAGCCGGACAGGTTCAGCACCGTCTCGCGCAGCGTCTTGGACGGAATCGTGCCGGTATGGGCCGACACGCCGCCCAGCCGGTCCTTGCGGTCGATGACCAGAACCCGGCGGTTCAGCTTGCCCGCCTGAATGGCGGCAGACCGGCCCGCCGGGCCGGAGCCGATGACGATCAGGTCATAATGGCCCATAAGTTCATCCCGCATAGAGCGCCTCGGCATGGAAGGAGACGTGATCTTCCATGAAGGTCGAGACGAAGAAATAGCTGTGATCATAGCCCGGCTGCATCCGCAGAATCGCCTGCTGGCGCCGCGCGGCGGCGGCATG
>RCMY010004978.1_pt1 | contig 11333 bp, 12 predicted proteins | sample 2041341 | NCBI WGS metagenome assembly RCMY01 (sample SAMN09708234, study PRJNA481090) | Marine sediment metagenome, whole genome shotgun sequencing project.
GTGATGTCACCTCCATTAATGATGGAAAGTTTATAAAAGGAAACAAAGGATATACCACGGATGCAGGCACGCATGTACCTTTGATAGCCTATTGGAATGGAATAATCAAAAAAGGAAGCATTAATGATAACCTTATTGACTTTACCGATTTTCTACCCACTATCTTGGAGACTGCTACACTAAGTAAAATGGATTCATCTTTAACTGATGGTCGTAGTTTTTATCCTCAACTTATCGGAGTCGACATAGAACCAAGAGAATGGGTTTTCTGCCATTATGAACCTCGTTGGGGTAACTTCACCCCTCGACGTTATGTGCAAAACAAAAAATGGAAGTTGTATGAAAATGGGGAATTCTATGATCTAGAAAATGATATGGAAGAACAAAATCCTTTAGATAACGATGTGCAGCCAAAAACAGTAAAGAAAATCCATTACCAATTTCAAAAAGTGCTGGCTAAATACTCAAGAATAAAATAGTGTTCTTGCTATAAATCAATACATTGTTCTTAGTTGCGGTTATTTTATAAACCTGTTTCCATGGAAGTTGTGCTTCTGCACCATTTTGCGTCACTTTAATTCCAGCTTCATCTATAGCTTCTTTAAGTGTAGAATCTACTAGCTTGCTTCCCTCAACTATAACTGTCTTTTCTCCCAGGTCTACCCATACGTCTAAAACCTCTGGTATTTCTCTTAGGGCTTCTTTAACAGCCTTTTCACAGTGTCCACATGTCATTCCTTCTACTTTTAATGTTCTTTTCATCTGGTTGTGAAGATGATAATAACCCAAATGACATTACGGCTCATAATTGGAAATTGGCATCTATAAAGTCTGGTGACGAAATTATAACAGTTTCTGAAAAGAGTTATGTTAAAGAGGATGCCTTTATTTTAAAATTTTCAAATGACTCAAATTTTTTTCTAAACACAAGTATTAATGCAGCCATGGGTAACTTTAGTATTCATAAAGATCGTATAGAATTAACCAAATATCAGGAATTAACAGAAGTTGACACTAATGACTCTGAACAAATTCAAATCAATGATCTTCTTTTAGAACATCTTGAAAATGTTACCAAATTTAGTATTAATCAGGATGATTTGATTTTTTCCAGTGATAATGTAGAATTTATTTTTAAGAGAATGTAAAATAGTCCATGATAAAAATATAATCCGATGATAATGAAAAATTAACTATTATGGGGTTTTTGAATACTAAAATTAATTCGCTTCAGAAATCATTGCCTTAATCTCATGAATTCTTTTGGCTTTTTTTGGACTTCTATTTTTACGTGCAAATTCGGTGTGATACTCATGCGCTTCTAAAAATTTTAGCTGCGCTTGATTCCAATCCTCTACGGTATTAATAATAGAAAAAGCTTTTAATTCTTTAAACAACAGTTTGCTAATAATATGAAAATCAGATCGCCCAAGGTAATCTAAATCTGCATCACAAATAATCTCTTCTAAATGATTTTTTGGAGATTGCGGAATTTTAGTTGCCATGATTAGACCTTTCACAACTTGAAAATCCTTTTCAGAAAACCCGTATTCTCTCATGTATTTTTTGACGATTTCTACACCTCTTTCTTCGTGATTTTCATTAGAAACGGTAAAACCAATATCATGAAATAAGGCTCCTATGCGTATAAGTTTCGCATCATAAGCATCGATCTTCTCACGTTTTATATACTGATTTACAACCTGATATACATTCTGTGTATGATGCATACCATGATAAAAAAGTTTTTTTGACAACTTGGAGTTGAAAATTTCTAAACCTTTTTTTCGAAGTTTTATATAACCTTTCATTCTAAGGATTAACGTTATAGCATACTGATTAGTATAGAATATAAAATGAACTGACCATTTTTGTTTGCAATCTAGCCACCAAATATATTTTCAGCGAAAAATACGCCTTCAATTTAAGAAAAAAATGGGTTTGGACGAAATAGAATAATTATTGCCTTAATACCGCGATTTATTTACCATATAAAATCGAAACGATTAGGCAAAAAAGATAGTATAACGAAACACAAAATGCAACTACTTTTAAAAGTAGTTGCATTGCTAATTTGTTTCGATTTGTTTTTTGCTAAAAAATAGCGCGTAATTTAACATTCCATTCAAAGAAAGGAAATTACCTTCAAAAACTCTAGTTGTTACAAACCTACAACAGAATTTTCTTCATGATTTATACCATTATTAACATATCTATCTGCTTCGCCATCATTTACCCAGGTAGCTCCATCAATTAAATATTTAAATTGGTATTCCGTTTCAGTTGATAAATCCAACGTAGTTTTAAATGACCCGTTTTTTAATTTATTCATTTCAATAGCATCCTCCAATTTCCAATTGTTAAAATCACCTAGAAGTTGCACTTTTTCCGCATTTGATGCTTCTTCTTGTGTTAAAGAAAAAGTTACTTTACAAACCGGTTTGCTTTTCAAAAATTGTTTTTTAATACTCATAACTAAATATGTTTTATTTATGGTACAAAAGTACTAAAGAATTATTCTACAATTACAACTTTTTTGGCATATTTCTATGCTAAATTAACCCTATAACATGATTTATCAAATACAAAGGATAATTACACATAGTAAAATCTATGTTTAACTATATTTTTTTAGAAAAATAAGCTTAAAAGAAATCTACCTGCCCCGTCGTAACACTATAACTAGCACCCACAATTTCAATCTCTCCATTTTTTTCCATTTCAGCAAGAATACTACTTTCCTTTCGAATTCTTTCGATTGCAAGTTTCACATTTTGTACAGAAACTTCTTCTATTTCATCATCACTTAAGGCGGTATTATCAGGATGTACAGCTTGTAAAGCAGGCTTAATTTTATCTAATAAAGGTGTGATATTGCCCATTTCTACATGATTACAAGCGGCAGTTACAGCACCACATTTCGTATGACCCAGCACTACTGCTATTTTCGAACCTGCAACTTTACAAGCATATTCCATAGAGCCTAAAACATCTTCATTTATAACATTACCTGCAACGCGTACGCTAAAAATATCGCCAATACCTTGGTCAAAAACTATTTCTGCCGGAACGCGAGAATCGATGCAACTTAAAATAACGGCAAAAGGAAACTGACCATGATCTGTTTCAATCACTTGTGATTTTAAGTTTCTTTGCGCCTTTACATTTTGTACAAATCTCTCATTACCAGCCGCTAAAATTCGATGTGCGTCAATTGGAGTTAAATTGTCTTGAATTTCTTTTGTTTGTGTTCTCATCTTTTTAAATTTTTTAGTTAATCTTTTACGTTTTCTTTAATCCATTGCAAGCAATCTTGAAAACTTTTGAAAATTTGCTCAGGCGGAACCAGATCTGGGATGATATCAATGCGTTCCATCATGTATTTAGGTTGTTTTAAAGCATTTACAAAAAGTACTTTTTTATCCTGTTTGACCAAATCTACCAAAACATCTTCCATGGCATATAATCCTGACTGATCCATATATTGCATTCTTCCCATTCGAATTATTATAACCTCAGCTGTATCAGGTATTTGTTTTGACAACTGTTGAAAATCACTGGTAGATCCGAAAAATAAAGGCCCTTTGATATGTTTAATAAAAACTAGCTCTTTTAACCTTTCGGGAAAATTCAATTCATCTTTCCAAGCTTTTTCCTTTAATAAAGATTTTACATCTGACCGAGAGGCTGTAAGATCTCCGATTTGTTTCATAAACATCAATGATGCAAAAACTAATCCAATTCCAACAGCATAAACTAAGTTCCAAACCGAAGAAAGTACTAGTACTACCAACATAATGATTACCTCAGATTTTGGCATATTTGGCATGGCTTTTAAACCTTTATAATCCATCACACCAATACCAACTGTGATTAAAATTCCTGCTAAAACTGCCGCAGGTATTTGTGATGCCACCGGGCCTAATGCCAATAAAATAAGTAACAATAACACCCCAGCAATCATACCCGACAAACGAGTTTTACCACCGGCATTAATATTTACAACTGTTCTGATGGTTGCTCCTGCACCTGGAATTCCACCAAAAATTGCACCAATACTATTCCCAATTCCTTGTCCGATTAACTCCTTATTCGGCTTGTGTTTTGTTTTCGTCATATTATCCGCTACGACGGAAGTAAGCAATGAATCAATAGCACCCAATAAAGCCAAAGTCAAGGCTGTAAAAATATAGGGCGTTATAGTACCTAATCTAAAGTCAGTCAAAATTGCGAAGTTTGGTATTGGTAATCCGCTAGGTATTTCTTCAATCGGACGATAATTTAATCCGAAACCAAAAGCAATTCCAGACATGACCAAAAGGGCGACCAATGTACTTGGCACGGCTGTGGTTATGCGTTTAAAACCATAAATAATGATAATCGTACCCAGTGCTAAAATCAGTTCGAGCCAATTGATATTGCTCAAAGCTCGAGGCAAAACCTTAAAAGCTCCCAAAACGCCAGAAGCATCACTTTGTGCCAAAGTTTGTGATTCTTTAAGAATATCTGCTTGCGAAATATTACCGGCTCTTTTTACGGTTTCTTGGAAATCTTCTAAAACCAGAAGACCTTCTCCGGCCTCATCTTTTAAGATATTACCTAATATTATCTCTTCTGCTTGCGGTTTAAATTCGTTCACAAAAGCTTCATCTTCTTTTGGATAATAACCAACAGAAGGTAGAATTTGAGTAACTAAAATAATTACCCCAATTGCCGTCATAAAACCAGAAACTACAGGATAGGGAATATATTTTATGTATTTTCCTAACCCAATAAAACCTAGACCCACCTGCATCAATCCGGCTAACAAAAAGACCGTAAGAATTGCGGGCAAAGCTTTAGTAACATCGCCATCAAAAGTTGCTATTATTCCCGCAATCACAACCATACTAACTGCTGTCATTGGGGCTGTTGGCCCGGATATTTGTGTATTCGTTCCGCCAAAAAGTGCGGCGAAAAAACTGACAAAAATGGCACCGTATAATCCGGCACTTGGACCTAAACCAGAACTTACCCCAAAGGCAAGGGCTAAAGGTAAAGCCACAATACCTGCAGTTATTCCTCCAAATAAATCTCCTTTAAAGTGTTTAAAATCAAATAAGTCTTTCATAAAAATAATTTTAAGTGTTGTTTTATATTTTTAAGCTTTGTTTTTCAACTGAAATCGAGTTTTTCTCGATAACTTTTTAAAGTTTGAGAATACCAAAAACCAAATCTTTATAGAATTGAGAAATTGAATTTCCATCCTTTTTTATATCCGTTAAAGCAGGTAAATGTTCTGCAAAATATCGTTGATGATGAGAACCTTCTATAACAGTAGAAACCAGCATGTGAGGGAATTCAAAGCCAGGTTTAATTTCTAAAATCACATCACTAACTCTTTGCACAACCACTTTATAAGCCCTAAAATAACCTTTTTCGTTTTCAATATCAACTTCTTTTGTGTGATAGGTTTTTGCAGACTCTGTTATAATTATTCTATCGAGTAAAACCTCATTCACATGAGAAAAGGCCTTATCTTCAACTACCGGTTGGGTCAATATTTTTATAGAATCCTCCAATTTCTTAATGGAAGAAGTCACGTTGACAGTTGCAAAAACCAGCTTGTATTCTATCCAGCTCCAATACCAAGAAGTTAAATAAACCAATAAGGTATGTTTACTTTCGAAATATCTGTAAATAGAACTTTCTGTTGAATGTATTTTTTCACCTAATTTTTTAAACGTAAACGATTCAAATCCCAATTCCGTAATCAATTCAATACTATTCGATAGAATTTTACGACCTAAAACGGAAGAATCCGGATGTTTTAGATATAATTCCGGATTAACGTTAATTTGAATTTGAAGATTTTTCATAACTAATATACTATACTTGCAAATATAATAGTATTACTATCAATTATGCAAATAATATTCCTATTTTTTTCATTTCCAAAAGAATAAATAAAAAAACGGAATAAAATTAACGGTCGTTCGAGCACTATAACAAGCCATTTTAGGCAAAAAGAATGTTTTGAAACAAATAAATCTTTATTTTAACATAATTTCCTAACTTTATAAGGTGATCAAAAATTGGTAGGTATGCAAAATAAATACAAAGTAAAAATTAACGAAAAAATGAATTTCCTCTTGAATCAAGAAGAAATTGACAATCTCGATATTATCAAAGAAACCCAAGATAAGTACCACATTCTTTGTAATCACAAATCGTACGAAGCCGAAATTATTGAATCTCAATTCGATAAAAAAGAATATGCGGTTACCATTAATTCTAATGTATATCATATAAAAATAAGCAATCCTTTAGATTTACTCATTGAAGATATGGGCTTTTCTATGGGTTCTTCTAAAAAACTGAATTTTGTAAAAGCGCCCATGCCAGGAATAATTATTGATATTCCTGTTAAAGAAGGAGACGCTGTAAAAGAAGGAGATGTTCTTCTCATTCTTGAAGCTATGAAAATGGAAAATGCCATTATCTGCCATAAGAAAGGTACGGTAAAATCAGTTTACTGCTCTGCTGGTGACAAAGTAGAAAAAGGCAAATTAATAATCGAATTAGAATAAAGAATATGAAATGAGCCTTAATAATTTTGGTAGCAAACCGAAAGTTCAAAGGTAAATTCCATCTGACAAATAAAAAAATAAAAAAGACCAAATGAAAAAATTATTGGTTGCCAACCGCGGTGAAATTGCGATTCGTGTAATGAAAACGGCAAAAAAAATGGGCATTAAAACGGTTGCGATTTATTCGACTATCGACCGAAATGCACCACATGTAAAATATGCTGATGAAGCTGTTCATATTGGAGAAAACGAGTCTAGTAAATCGTATTTATTAGGGAGCAAAATTATCGAAGTAGCAAAAAAAATGCAGGTGGATGCGATTCATCCCGGTTACGGATTTTTAAGTGAAAATGCTGATTTCGCGGAAGAAGCAGAAAAAAACAACCTTATTTTTATCGGTCCGAAATCAAAATCGATACGGATGATGGGAGACAAATTAGCAGCAAAAGAGGCCGTCAAACATTATGACATTCCGATGGTTCCGGGAATTGATGAAGCTATTACTGATATTGCAAAAGCGACAAAAATTGCTCAAGAAATCGGATTTCCAGTTTTGATAAAAGCTGCTGCCGGTGGCGGTGGAAAAGGAATGCGGATTGTAGAAAATCTACAAGAACTTGAATCTCAAATGAAAAGAGCAATTAGCGAGGCTACCTCCGCTTTTGGCGATGGTTTGGTTTTTATTGAAAAATATATTACTTCGCCAAGACATATTGAATTACAAGTTTTAGCCGACAGTCATGGTAATATTGTGCATTTATTTGAACGAGAATGTAGTATTCAACGAAGACATCAAAAAGTTATTGAAGAAGCTCCATCCTCTGTTTTAACTCCTGAATTACGAAAAAAAATGGGAGATGCTGCTGTCAAAGTAGCTCAATCTTGTGACTATTTAGGTGCAGGAACCGTAGAGTTTTTAATTGATACTAATTTGAATTTCTATTTTCTAGAAATGAATACGCGATTACAAGTGGAACATCCGGTAACGGAATTTATAACTGGTATTGATTTGGTGGAAGAACAAATAAAAATTGCTCGTGGAGAAGCTATTTCTTTTGACCAAAAGGATTTACAAATAAAAGGCCATGCGGTTGAACTTCGCGTATATGCAGAAGATTCTATGAATAATTTCATGCCAAATGTTGGTAAATTAGAACGCTATAAAATTCCGGTTGGTAAAAATATTCGACTCGATGATGGTTATGAAGAAAACATGGAGATTCCTATTTATTACGATCCGATGATTTCAAAATTGATAACCTACGGAAAAAATCGTGCGGAAGCAATTCAGTTAATGATAAAAGCAATTGATTTGTATGAAATAGATGGCGTTTTAACCACGCTCCCATTTGGTAAATTTGTTTGCAAACACCCGTCATTTCAGTCGGGAAATTTTGATACACATTTTGTTAAAAAATTCTACACTCCAGAAACCTTAAAATCTCAAATTGAGAGAGAGGCAAAAATTGCGGCTCTCGTCGGATTAAAAATGTATCTAGAAGAGCAAAAAATTCTCCGAATACCAAATAACTAACAAAATTTACACGTATTTGCATTAAAAAAGAGACCAATGAACTCCAAACAACATACATTACAAACGAAAATAGCAGAAGCCAAATTAGGCGGTGGTCAACATAGAATCGACAGACAACATCAGAAAAAAAGGTTAACAGCGCGAGAACGAATTGAATTTTTGTTAGACGAAGGTTCTTTCGAAGAAATCGGAATTCTAGTTACCCATCGTTCTACCGATTTTGGCATGGAAAAAGAAGTGTATTCAGGCGATGGTGTCGTTACCGGATATGGTACAATTCATCACAGATTGGTATATGTTTTTGCCCAAGATTTTACAGTTTTTGGAGGTTCTCTTTCGGAAACACATGCTGAAAAAATATGTAAAGTTATGGATCATGCCTTGAAAGTTGGTGCTCCAATAATAGGCTTAAATGATTCCGGAGGTGCAAGAATTCAAGAAGGTGTGCGATCTTTAGGTGGTTATGCCGATATTTTTTATCGCAATGTGCAAGCTTCAGGTGTAATACCTCAAATTTCAGCTATCATGGGACCTTGTGCCGGAGGTGCTGTTTATTCGCCTGCAATTACCGATTTTACCATGATGGTCGAAGATACCAGTTATATGTTCGTAACTGGTCCAAATGTAGTGAAAACCGTTACTAATGAGATAGTTACTTCAGAAGAATTAGGTGGAGCAAGTGCACATTCTACAAAATCAGGCGTAACGCACATTACCTCCGTTAACGATATTGAATGCTTGTTGGATATTCGCAGATTACTTTCTTATATTCCGCAAAACAATCAAGAAAAAACACCACAAACTGATTACTTTTTAGAGGATGAAGTGCGAGAAGGATTAGAAAATATCATTCCAGAAGACGCACATAAATCTTATGACATGCACGATGTTATTCGAGAAATTATCGATGCGGATTCTTTTTTTGAAATTCATAAATACTTTGCGGAAAACATTCTTGTAGGATTCGCAAGAATAGCCGGAAGAAGTATTGGTATTGTTGCCAACCAACCAATGAATTTGGCTGGAGTTTTAGATGTCAACAGTTCTAAAAAAGCTGCTCGATTTACCCGTTTTTGCGATAGTTTTAATATTCCGTTACTTGTATTAGTTGACGTTCCCGGATTCTTACCCGGAACAGATCAAGAATGGAACGGTATTATTGTAAACGGAGCAAAATTATTATACGCTTTAAGCGAAGCTACCGTGCCAAGAATCACGGTAATAACAAGAAAGGCCTATGGTGGTGCTTATGATGTTATGAACTCTAAACATATTGGTGCCGATATGAATTTTGCTTGGCCTACGGCAGAAATTGCCGTTATGGGAGCGAAAGGCGCCAGTGAAATTATTTTCAAAAAAGAAATAGAAGAGGCAGAAAATCCGGCATTAAAACTATCGGAAAAAGAAATGGAGTATTCTGAAAAATTTGCAAACCCGTATACCGCTGCCGAAAGAGGTTTTATCGATGAAGTTATTCTACCGAAATTTACCCGAAGAAAATTGATTAAAGCTTTTGCGATGCTCGAAAACAAAAAAGTAGAAAGACCAAATAGAAAACACGGTAATATCCCGCTTTAATATGGAATTGATTTCAATTAAAACAAAGAAAATCAACTTTTAATCGAACTATTCTTCCATGAAAATGGAAATTTTTAAGAGAAAAAATAAGTCTGTTTTTTAGGATTTATTAATAGATTTCAGCAGTCAAACCCAACTGTAATAATTTAGTACATTTTGGTTTTAGCTCTTCGTATTCGCCAGATTTTACAGCACATTTCCCCTTATAATGTACCAAGATGGTGCATTGTTCTGCTTGCTCTAAAGTATGCTCGCAAACATCAATTAACGAGTCGATTACATAATCAAATGTATGAACCTCATCATTGTACAATATGATTTCATGTTGTGGCACTTCTTGCTCCAAAACATCAAAATCTTCTTGTATTTTTTCTTTTGTACCCATAACTCACTTTTTTATAAAAAATGAAATGCTAATTTACATATTTTAAAGAAATCCAATTATTTCGTTCCAAAGTTTTTTCTAATTTTAACTTATTTTTAGTTGCCTCTTCTTCTAAAAATGGAATGTCTTCTGTATAAAAACCACTCAACAAAAGAACTCCATTCGGCTGCAAACATTTTGCATAAACAGCTAAATCTTGCAGTAAAATATTTCTGTTAATGTTTGCTATGATAACGTCGTACTTTTTCTTATTCAATAGAGAAGCATCTCCTTCAAAAACATGAATATTCTTGCAGTTATTTCGTTCAACATTCTCAAGTGAGTTTTCATAACACCAAGTATCAATATCAATTGCATCTAGATTTGTAGCCCCTTTCATTTCGGCAAAAATTGCTAAAATTCCTGTACCACAACCCATATCTAAAACAATTTTACCTTGTAAATCCATGGTGATTAATTGTTGTAGCATCAAGTGGGTAGTTTCATGATGACCAGTACCAAAACTCATTTTTGGTTCAATAACTATATCATATTTCAAATTCGGATTTTCATGAAAAGGCGCTCGAACACTTACCAAATTATCTACCTGAATTGGTTCAAAATGTTTTTCCCATTCACTGTTCCAGTTTACCTGCTCAATTTCTTCGATATCATAAGAAATTTCTAATTCCTCCGACTGTAAGATTTGAATATCCGCTATAATAGCCTCGTGCCAATCCTTTTTTTGAATATATGCCGTTACTCCGTTTTCATTTTCAGTAAAACTTTCAAAGCCAACTTCGCCTAATTCGGCAATCAAGATTTCCATAGCTGTTTGCAAGCTTAAAAGACTCTCTTTTTTCGGCGAGATATTGAATTGATACGAAATATAGTTCATAAAAATCAGAATTAAATTCAAATATATAAAATGAGGCTGGCTAAAAAAAATTGAATTTCAGCCAGCCTCACAAAATTTGCTACTTAATGTATAATTAAGTCACTTTTATAATTATATCGCTTTTATAATAGCTAAGAAATCTTTTGCACTTAAAGCAGCTCCACCAATCAAACCACCATCAACATCCTCTTTAGAGAAAATTTCTTCCGCATTACCAGGTTTTACACTTCCACCGTACAATATAGAAACTTCTTCAGCCATGTGTTGGTCGTATTTAGTAGCAACCAAATCACGAACAAAAGCATGCATTTCTTGTGCTTGTTCCGGACTCGCAGTTTCACCGGTACCAATTGCCCAAACTGGCTCGTAAGCCAAAACAATATGTTTCCA
>RCMY010005373.1_pt1 | contig 11333 bp, 12 predicted proteins | sample 2041341 | NCBI WGS metagenome assembly RCMY01 (sample SAMN09708234, study PRJNA481090) | Marine sediment metagenome, whole genome shotgun sequencing project.
AGAACGCGTTCGGCTTCACCGCTGAGGCCAGCTGAAGATGCAATCATTGTCGACAGCTCGGCGATGAGCATAAACCAGGTGCTGGCGCTGGTTTTGAAAGAGGTGGACCGTCTCTCGCTGCGCTAAGCGAACAGGCGTTGCAGGAAATACAACGTGAGCGAAAATCACCGTAACCCGGCCTGGTGATTGCGCTCTTTTTGATAAACCAAGCCGTCATGTGCCGGGCGCATGATGAGACAACACTTCCAGGACATTATCCATGAGCGAAAGCTTTGCTGAACTATTTGAAGAAAGCCTAAAAACAATTGATATGAAACCCGGGTCCATCGTGACCGGGGTTGTGGTCGACGTCGACTCCGACTGGATCACCGTACACGCCGGCTTGAAGTCTGAAGGCGTGATACCACGCGAACAATTCCTCGACGACAACGGCGAATGCGATCTACAGATCGGAGACGAAGTCCACGTTGCGCTGGAATCTGTCGAAGACGGATTCGGCGAAACACGCCTGTCGCGTGAAAAAGCACGTCGCGCGCCTGGATTGAGCTTGAAAAAGCGCAGGAAGGCGAAGACGTAGTGAAAGGCGTTATCAACGGTAAGGTTAAAGGCGGCTTCACAGTCGATGTAGGCGGTGTTCGCGCCTTCCTGCCTGGCTCTTTGGTTGACGTTCGCCCCGTGCGCGATACAGCGCATTTGGAAGGCAAGGAACTTGAGTTCCGCGTTATTAAACTCGACCAGAAACGCAACAACGTCGTGATCTCACGTCGCGCCGTGATGGAAGAAGCTAACAGCGCCGAGCGTGAAAACTTGCTGGCGAATCTGCAGGAAGGTGCCTCGCATAAAGGTATCGTCAAAAACCTCACCGACTACGGCGCGTTCGTCGACCTCGGCGGCGTGGATGGCCTGCTGCACATTACCGACATGGCATGGAAGCGTATCAAGCATCCATCCGAAGTGGTTAACGTGGGTGACGAAATCGACGTTAAGATTCTCAAATTCGACCGTGAGCGTAACCGCGTGTCACTGGGTATGAAGCAGCTTGGCGAAGATCCATGGGTCGCTATTACCGGCCGTTACCCGGAAAACACGCGCGTGCAGGCGCGTATTACCAACTTGACCGACTACGGCTGTTTTGCCGAGTTGGAAGAGGGTGTAGAAGGTTTGGTCCACGTTTCAGAAATGGATTGGACCAACAAGAACGTACATCCTTCCAAGATTGTGCAGGTAGGCCAGGAAGTAGAGGTGATGATTCTCGACATCGACGAGGAGCGCCGCCGTATTTCTTTGGGTATCAAACAATGCCAGCAAAATCCGTGGGATGCTTTCGGTTCGCAGTTCAGCAAAGGCGATAAAATCAAAGGCAGCATCAAGTCGATTACTGACTTTGGTATATTCCTTGGCTTGGAAGGTAATATTGATGGCCTGGTGCATTTGTCGGATATTTCCTGGCATGAAACCGGCGAAGAGGCAGTTCGCAAATTCTCCAAGGGCGATGAAATCGAAACGGTTATATTGTCAATTGATCCTGAGAGAGAGCGTATCTCATTGGGCGTCAAGCAACTTGAGAATGATCCTTTCTCCAATTACGTTGCTGAAAACGACAAAAACTCCATCGTCAACGGTGTAGTGAAAGAGGTTGATGCTAAGGCAGCCGTTATCACTCTGTCCGACGATGTGGAGGGCGTTTTGAAAGCGTCTGAAATCAGCCGCGACAAAGTTGAAGACGCGCGTAACGCACTTAAGGTCGGCGACGAAGTTGAAGTTAAGGTCATTAATGTTGACCGCAAGAACCGTTCAATCAATCTGTCTATTAAGGCGAAAGATTTTGCAGACGAAAAAGAGGCGGTCAAACAGCACAAAGAAACGCAGGATGCTGATACGCCGGCGCCAACTACGTTGGGCGATTTGATCAAAGCTAAAATGGATAGCAAATAGCAGATCATAATTAACTAACTCTCTGGACATGAACTCAGTGAATTATCGCAAATCTGATTTTCCAGACTTTGGCTCGGACCAGTCGATGACAAAGTCTGAGCTGATCGAGCGAATTGCGGCACAGCAAACTCAGTTGTCACCAAAAGACGTAGAGCTGGCGGTGAAAACGATTATTGAGCAAATGTGCCAAACGCTGGCGGCCGGTGAACGCATCGAAATTCGCGGTTTTGGCAGCTTCTCGCTGCACTACCGCGAACCACGAATTGGTCGTAATCCTAAAACTGGTGAAAAAGTGGACTTGTTGGGCAAGAGTGTTCCGCACTTCAAGCCGGGCAAGGAAATGCGCGAGCGAGTCAATCAGAGTATGCTCAAGAGTTAGGCTGATGATGTTATGCAAAACGGTATGGTCTATGGCCGTACCGTTTTTTTATTTAAACGTTGGTGATGTCACTCACTACTTCTCTGTCGTTCAACGTGCGGGTAGCCTGCGACTGTGTAAATCGGCTATCCTGCTGATTTGTCCCACTAGGCACGGTTGCATGGGCTCGGGAGATAATGCAATTGCCGGCAGGGACGACGAGTATGTCGAGCTAGCGGCGAGAGGAAACGATTAAATGCGTGGTTTATTATCTTTGTTGGTTGTCATCGTGGTACTGGGCGTAGGCGTAGCCTTCGCGCTGGACAATACCGAGCAAGTGGCGATGAAATTATTTGCGCTGCAGCTCGCGCCGCGTTCGCTTGGCATCTGGGTGTTGGCAGCTTTCCTGTTTGGCAGCCTGTTCGGTTTGCTGTGCAGCGCGGGTTTATTTTTGCGGGTTAAGAAGTCCGAATACAGCGTTAAGCGCAAGCTGGCTCAGTCGGAAAAAGAATTGGACCATTTGCGTCCGTCGAAAGAAAACGCCCAAACATAAGCAAACGCCCTGCCTCAGCCTGTATGACTTCACCCATTATTGTAGCTTTTGACTTCGCCGTTGAGGCCGATGCGTTGCGTATGGCGGATACGCTGGACCCCTCACTGTGTCGCGCAAAAGTCGGTAAGGAATTGTTCACTCGTTGTGGGCCTGCTGTTGTGCAGCAGCTTATAGATCGTGGCTACGATGTCTTCCTCGACTTAAAATTTCACGACATACCCAACACCGTAGCCGCAGCAGTTAGGGTCGCTGCCGATATGGGGGCATGGATGCTCACGGTACACGCCGCAGGCGGGCGGCGCATGCTGGAGCAGTGCTGCGAGAGTTTGCAGGACTGCGGCGCACAGCGGCCTTTGATCGTTGCGGTGACACTTCTTACCAGTTTGGACGAGGCCGACTTAAAAGACATTGGCATCGCGGGCACACCTTACGACTACGTGCAGCGCATGGTGAGTTTGAGCCGTGACTGCGGTCTGGACGGGGTGGTATGTTCAGCGCATGAAGCGGCGCAACTAAGAGCCGCTAACGGCCCGGAATTTCTGTTAGTCACTCCGGGTATTCGCCAGCCCGGCGCAGCGCAAGGCGACCAGAAGCGCACGCTGTCGGCTGGTGACGCGGTTGCAAGCGGTAGCAGCTATCTGGTTGTGGGTCGACCGATCACGCAAAGCGCACAACCTCTGCAGACATTGCAAGCACTCATCGCAGACATATCGCACAGCTCAAATTAATCATTGTGTTACCTTGTTTTCCGTGCACTAAAGCACAACAAGGACATTCAAAAGGAGCAACACAATGAACACAGCAACATGGATTAAACGGATTTCTTTGGCTTTCGTTGTGGCTTTATTGCCGGCAACTTTCAGTTATGCGAACCCGGTCGAATCATCGCCCGCTGCTGCAGTAATGCCATTTGAAAAGATAAACGTCAACAGTGCCGACGCTGAGATGCTGACGACTTTAAATGGCATTGGCAACGTCAAGGCACAGTCTATTGTCGAGTATCGTAACCAAAACGGCCGCTTCAAAACGGCAGCCGATCTGCTTGCGGTTGATGGCATTGGTCAAGCCACTGTCGCGAAGAACAAGGATCGAATTATTCTTGACTAGTCTTATCCTCATTTCAATTTTTTTACGGCGCACTTATGTGCGCCTTTTGCTTTTCTGAAGAGCAACAATGACGAGCTATTTGATCACTGGCAGTAGCGGCTTTGTTGGGCGTCAACTTTGTGCGCAGCTGCAGGGACCGAACAACATAGTTAATACGCTTAGCCGCACGGGGAGCCGCCCGCCGGGAGTTAACCGACACTGGCAAGCGAATTTGCTTGCGCAAAGCTTGCCTGCCGATCTGCTGCAAGACATTGATGTAGTCGTACACTTGGCTGGCTTGGCGCATCAGCCAGCGACGCGCCGAAATGATTCACAGCCGTATTTTGATCTTAATCTCGACGCTACTGTAAAGCTGGCTAACGCTGCTAACAATGCTGGCGTAAAAAAGCTTGTATTTATCAGCAGCGTCAAAGCTGCTCGCTATGATTGCGCGCACGAACCCAATGACGAGAACGTTAGCGCTTTGCCAGACGATGCCTATGGCCTTTCAAAACGACAGGCCGAGCAAGCGTTGTTGCGCTTGCCCAACGCAGACATGGATATCATTATCGTGCGTCCTAGTCTCGTGTACGGAGCGGGCGTGAAGGGCAATTTGCATACTATGATGCGCGGCATCCGGCGTGGTTGGTTTCCTCTCATTAGCGGCGGTGGCGTGCGGTCAATGGTGTCGGTACAGGACTTATGTGCTGCCGTCATCAGTTTGTGCCATGCGACCGGTGTGGCGAATGAAACGTTTATAGTGACCGATGGCGAGCGCTACACCGTAGAGCGAATCTGTCGAGCAATGCGTGCTGCCTTTGCAAAACAGGGTAGGGGATTGCGCCTTCGTGACCGTGATTTACTCCGCGTTGCCGCGCTCAATAATGCTGTAAAACGTCGCGTCGGTGTGGCGCTGCCCATTAATGCAGTCATCGCCAAGCTATGTGGTAACGAGTGGTATAGCTCAGCGCATTTGCAGCGGGCGATCGATTGGCATCCTACTTATACATTGGAAGACCAACTGCCGGCGATGGCGCAGAGTATGGCAGTAAGCCATGCATAGCGGTGCGCTGGCGTTTGTGTTGCTCGCTGCTGTTAGTACGCTGTTGGTCGGCGTGTACTACAAAGTCGCGACACATATTGGTTTAGTAGATACACCCACCAGCCGCAGTTCCCATCGGCAGGCCACTGTTAGTGGGGCGGGCATTGTGCTGGCCGGCATTTTTTTTGCCGTGATCGCACTGCTGCAGTCTGTTGATAAAATCGGCGGGAACACTGCCCTGCTATTTGCAATGGCGAGTAGCGTCGCTATCGTAGGTTGGTTGGACGACCGCTATCAGTTGAGTATCAGTTTACGTTTTAGCGTATACACTCTTTTTGCGATTCTCAGTGTCGTGCTAATTGGTGTTAAGCCTCCGCTTGCGGCTATCGCCGCTATGTTGTTCGTGCTTGCGCACATCAATATGTTCAATTTTATGGATGGTATCGACGGCCTCGCTATTAGTCAGACAATTTTCTGCTGCGGATCCGCCGCCTGGCTGCTGCCGCCTAATGCTGCAAGTGAGTTAGTGCCTCTCAGCCTGGGTTTAGCTGCCATTGCGCTGGGCGCGTTGGTGTGGAATTGGTCGCCGGCAAAGGTTTTCCTCGGCGATGCTGGCAGCATTTTACTTGGTTTAAGCTTGGCAGTTTTGGCGGTTTATAGTGCCGCTGAAGGCAGCCTGAAATTCGTGACGTGGTTAATTTTATTCGCGGTCTTTATCTGCGATAGTGCATCTACGCTCATGGCCCGCGCGCTGGCAGGCGAAAAGGTGTACAAGGCGCACCGCACCCATGTGTATCAGCTGGCAGCACGGCGATTAAATAGCCATGCGGTCGTCACTGGTGTGTATATGTTGATCAATTTGGTGTTTTTATTGCCATTGGCAATACTCGCTGAACACAATCAGGCGTGGCGCTATTTTTACCTGAGTATTGCGTACCTGCCTCTCATAATAATTGGTCATAGTTATCGAAAGCGTTTATTGTGTTTTGACTCAGACAATTTATAATCTCACGATATCAATTATTTGCAGTCCTCTATTACAATATTGTCTCAACTCTTAAAAGCGCGCTCGTAAGGACGGAATTGTAGGCCAGCGACAGGCCTGCGACGCTGCTCATGGTTGCATAAAGGAATTTAAACACTACTACATGGCAAATCCAAAAGAGCTTGTGAAGCGTGGCCTTAATCTTGTACCTCCATTCGACAAATTGATCGAGCTACCGCGTAACGTCAAGCAAGCCTTGATGCTCGGCATTGATTTGTTCTTTATTCCATTGGCACTTTGGCTGGCAGTATTTTTGCGCTATGGGAACGCGGGTTTCGACATAAATCCTTATGCGTATGTCGCTTGTATACTCACTATGGTATTCAGCGCGGCGATTTTTTTACGGCTCGGTTTATACCGTGCGGTTATTCGCTTCATGGGCCACCAGGCCATTTTGGCCATTATCAAAGCCGTGACCATTTCAGCGCTGTTGTTAGGGCTGTTTATGTTCGTGGGTAGCGTACCATTGCCGCGATCTACACCATTTTTGTATTGGTGTTTTGCCATGCTATTGATAGGCGGGTCGCGGTTGGTAGTTAGGGCGTACTATCAGTACAAGCTGAAGCAGCAAAGCGACAACGTTGTGATCTATGGTGCTGGCGCGTCGGGTCGCCAGTTGCTAACTGCGCTGCTGCATGGTCTCGATCATCACCCAGTGTTTTTCGTTGACGACGACGAAGCGCTATACGGCAGTGTGATCAACGGTGTTCCGGTTGAAAGCCCGGAGGCGTTGCCAAGGCTAATCAAGCAATTCGACATTAGCCAGGTGCTGCTGGCGATACCATCGGTAGCCAGTGAGCGTCGCCGCGAGGTGATTAACAATCTGGTGGGTCTGCCGGTTTACGTAAAAACTATTCCTGCCTTCGCCGACCTGATTCAGGGTACCGCATCCATTACCGAAATCCAGGATATTGAAATTGAAGACCTGCTGGGACGCAACCCGGTGCCGCCACATCCCGAGCTTATCGATCAGTGTGTTGCCGGCAAGGTCGTATTGGTCACCGGTGCAGGCGGATCTATCGGTTCAGAATTGTGCCGGCAAATTATTGCTCACAAGCCGGCTGAGTTAATTTTATTCGACTCGTCGGAATATTCTTTGTACGTTATTGAGCGCGACCTGCGCGCGCGCCTGGGCAGTAAATCCAACGTCAATATTGTGCCATTGCTGGGGTCGGTGCAGGACAAACCGCATATCTGCCAGGTAATGAGTTCCTTCGAAGTACAAACCGTGTATCACGCGGCAGCTTATAAGCATGTGCCCTTGGTTGAGTTCAATGTAGTCGAAGGTGTACGCAATAATGTGTTTGGCACTGTTAACACTGCTATGGCCGCAATCGAAGCAGGCGTAGAGAAGTTTGTATTAGTGTCGACCGATAAAGCCGTGCGGCCCACTAATATCATGGGTGCCAGTAAGCGCTTAGCGGAAATTGCACTGCAGGGGCTAGCCGAAGGTTCGGTCGATACTGATTTTTGCATGGTGCGCTTTGGCAACGTGCTGGGTTCATCCGGCTCTGTTGTGCCGCTGTTTCGTGAGCAAATTGAAGCCGGTGGCCCGGTAACAGTCACGCATACAGATGTTATTCGTTACTTTATGACGATACCGGAGGCAGCCCAACTGGTATTACAAGCCGGCGCGTTGGCCAAGGGCGGCGACGTATTTGTGCTGGAAATGGGTGAGCCAGTGCGCATACTCGATCTTGCCAAGCGCATGATTCGCTTAATGGGTCGCGAAGTAAAAGACGAGAATCAACCCTACGGCCAAATAGAAATTCAGATCACGGGTCTGCGTCCCGGCGAAAAACTTTATGAAGAGCTGGTATTTGGCGACAACGTCACCGGCACTGGCCACCCGATGATTATGCGCGCCGAGGAAGAGTATCCGCCCTACGCAGTAGTGCAAGACTTTTTGCGAGACATGCACGCTGCCTGCGGTCGCTTTGATTGCGAAGGCATTCGCACCATACTGCTTGAATTGGTCAACGGGTTCCAATCTAATGGCGACGTTGCAGATTATCTCTGGCAGAAAAGCAATATTAAGCAGTTGGCGGAAAGCAAAATAGCCGCTACCAACGTCGCTTCACTATTCCCCAAACAACCTGTAAACCTGTAAAGATAGCGCTGTAACAGTAACCACAGGCCTGGCGGTCTCTGTACCGTTCAGCCACCATTCTCTGGAGGCAAACATTGCCATATTTTGATGTATTTAACGGCGACGCAGATGGAATCTGTGCCCTAGTCCAATTACGTAATGCCCAGCCACGCGAGAGTAAGCTGATTACTGGCGTAAAACGTGATATCGCATTGCTGCAGCAGATTGTTGCCGAAGTCGGCAGCGATGCTCACGTAACGGTACTCGACGTCTCAATGGACAAAAATAAACACGCCTTGCAAGAAGTGTTAGCACAAGGCGCGAGCGTGTTTTATTGCGACCACCACTTTGCAGGTGATATTCCTGCCGCTGAAAACCTGGAAGCATTAATTGATACAGGGGCCGACACTTGCACCAGCCTGTTAATTAACGAACATTTGAAAGGTCAGTATCAGGAATGGGCCATCGCTGCGGCATTTGGCGATAATCTGCGCGACAGTGCGCTGCGATTGGCCGCCAGCACAGATCTTGATGAGCAGCAGCTAAAGCAACTCGACAAGCTCGGCACGTACATTAACTATAATGGCTATGGCGCGTCGTTGGAAGATTTGCACTTTGCGCCAGCAGATTTGTACCGGGAGTTGCTTCCTTATGCGAATCCGCTGACATTTATTCAGGAGGCTGGCGAGACTTTTGCGAAACTGGAAAACGGCTACCAGCAGGATATGCAGAGTGCGGCGGCTATAGAAGCCGACTTTAGTGATGCCAGCGCTGCCGTGTTTACTTTTCCAAATGCGGCCTGGGCACGGCGAGTCAGTGGCGTTTATAGCAATGAGTTAGCGAACGCGCACCCTGGGCGAGCACATGCCGTACTGACTGAAAAAGCCAATGGCTGCTATCTCGTCAGCGTAAGAGCGCCGCTGAACAATAAGACCGGTGCCGATGAACTGTGTATGCAGTTTCCAACTGGCGGTGGCCGCAAGGCTGCGGCTGGCATCAATGACTTGCCAGCCGAACAGTTAGAAGAGTTTATTAAAGCCTTGCGTGCTCGGTACACTGCAGGATAGGCCGGCGCGCGCAATGTGCTCTAGCCAGTTAGACGCGTCGCCGCGTTCGCAGTGTCTTGAGGCTCCGCGTCTGCAGCGCTAACTTGCGGCACTTCTTCTGCTGCCGCGGCAGCACCTGCAACGTAGCCGAATACCATAGCCGGTCCAAGTGTCGCGCCCGAAGCAGGGTAGGTTGTGCCCATGACCGATGCACTGCAATTGCCAACGGCGTATAACCCTGGAATCGTCTCGCCGTGTTCGTTCTGCACTCGCGCCTGCGCATCGGTCATTAGGCCGCCTTTGGTTCCCAGTTCTCCAGGATAGACCTTGACGCCGTAATACGGTGCGCAATCTACCGGGCCCAGGCAGCAATTTGGTTTAACTTCCTGATCGCCGTAATATTGATCGTAGGTTGCATCGCCGCGCTGAAAGTCCAGATCTTTGCCGGTACGTGCATAGTCGTTCATTTTGGCGACCGTCTTTTCAAGATTGTCCGGGTCAATTTCCAGTTTTTCGGCCAGCTCGCGAATAGTGGCGGCTTTCTTGATTTCCTGTTTCGCCACATCAGAGACCGCCCAATCCGGCTGGAAGGTTTTCGGTAGCATTGGGCCGAATGGATAACGGGCGCGATAGTTAGCATCGAAAATCAGATAAGCCGGCACGGTTTCCTGTCCCGGTTGGTTTGCCGCCATAATGCCGCGATATACTTTTGTGTAGGAAGAGCTTTCGTTGACGAAACGTTCGCCGATTTTGTTAACCAAAAAGCTACCAGGCAGATTTTTCTCAATGATTAGCATGCGCGCCTGCGGCTCGCCGGGCAGGGTGATGGTCGGTCCCCACCAGCCTTCATCCATAAACGCCAATTTGCCGCCCAGCTTTTCTCCTGCTTCTATCATTTCGCCGGTGTTGCCCGGTGAGCCAGCTGTCCAGGCTGCATCGGTTGGCTGCGCCAGATAGCGTTTTCGCATGGCATTATTTTTCTCAAAACCGCCGCTCGCCAGTATCACTGCTTTATTAGCGCGAATTTTGATGCTTCGACCTTCTTTGTTGGCGCTGACGCCAATGACACGGCCGTTTTCCATCAGTAACTCATCTGCGCCAGTGTTCAGCCATAGCGGCATCTTTCGGTCTAGCATGGAAAGCCGCAAAGCGCCCAACAGCGCGCCGCCCAACACGAGGCGACGATCGCGTTTCGACTTGAAGCGCCACGGCAGGTCAAGCATATAGCGCGCAACCATACTCGCTGCGACTTTCAGCCAGCCTTTGCCGCGCGCCTGCAGAATCAATGATTCAGAGCAGGTCCAACCTATCAACCCCCACAGCGATGTTTGCGGATGTTGCGGGCGCAGTTTTAGCAACTCTTCCGTGCCTAGAACTTTTGCGCTGAACGCCAGCGACTCATGACAGCGGTGCATCTTAAAGTCGGGATTGTCAGGATACATGTCCGGAAAGTTAGCCAGCACCTTAAATTGAAGATGAGTTTTGGCATGCATGTAATTGATAAATTGGGGAATGCTATCAACGTAGGCATCAACTTTATCCGCTACTGCAGGCTCGTTAATTACGCTCTGCATGTAGCCTTTTGCTTCTTTTTCAGAATCCTGCCCGCCCGCGTCGTCAATTAAAGGACTGTTGGGTAGCCACAACACTCCGCCAGACATCGCTGACGTGCCACCAAATAGGTCAGTTTTTTCAATAACCAACACGCTAGCGCCTTCATCATGGGCTCGCAGGGCAGCGGTTAGTGCGCCAGCGCCGGAACCAATCACGAGTACGTCGGTGGTGTGGTCGAAAGTTAAATTTTCCATTACTCTTCTCCGCTTGCTTTAGCCGCTATTGTAGTTAAAAAACTGCGGAGACTTTTATATCGCCCACGAAAAAGGGGTTACATCTCTGTAACCCCTGTCTATTACACGCTGCAATTACGCTACGCGTTGAATGTGGCTCCGCCTGCTGGGCTCGAACTAGGTGAAAGCATAGCTTTCACGCAATGATTGAGCGACGCGCAGCGTTTAATCATTGGGACAAAAAAAGGCTGCCTAACCGGCAGCCCTTTCGAGATTTGGCTCCGCCTGCTGGGCTCGAACTAGGTGGAAGCATAGCTTTCACGCAATGATTGAGCGACGCGCAGCGTTTAATCATTGGGACAAAAAAAGGCTGCCTAACCGGCAGCCCTTTC
>RCMY010004980.1_pt1 | contig 11332 bp, 7 predicted proteins | sample 2041341 | NCBI WGS metagenome assembly RCMY01 (sample SAMN09708234, study PRJNA481090) | Marine sediment metagenome, whole genome shotgun sequencing project.
GTGGCTTGCGGACCAGTGCACGCCCGAGCGCCACGCGTTGGCGCTGGCCACCGGAGAGCGCGGCCGGCTTGCGATCGAGCAAAGGCTCCAGTTCCAGCGTGGCGGCAGCCTCGGCGACGCGTTCGGCGATCTGTTCGCGGGTGTGGCCCCGCAGCTTCAGCCCAAAGCCGAGGTTCTGGGCCACGGTCATGTGCGGATACAAGGCGTAGCTCTGGAACACCATTGCGATATCGCGATCGCTCGGGGGCACTTCATTGACCACCCGGCCACCGATCTTCAGGGTCCCGGTGGTGATCGATTCGAGTCCGGCGATCATCCGCAGCAGGGTGGATTTGCCGCAGCCAGACGGCCCCACAAGGACCAGGAGTTCGCCGTCGGCGACGCTGAAGCTGGCGTCGCGGACCGCCATCTGCCCACCCGGATACTGCTTTCCGATCCCATCGAGTACCAGACCTGCCATCCCGCCTCCCGGAAACGTCGTGTCCGTCCCATGCAAACGGACGGATGCTGCGATATTCTGCCATGTAATCGTTTACATGCTGGGCTGCCACAGGCCCGGCCACCGTCCAGCCCACCACGCCAGTTCATCTTGGATGCCACGATGCCGCAGTCGCAGAGCAAGCCGTTGCATAGCAAGCAGGCGAAGAGTAAGCCGTCGAAGAGCACGGATTTCGCTTTCCCGGAAGGATTCCTGTGGGGTGCCGCCACCGCGGCGCACCAGATCGAAGGCTCTCCCCTCGCCGACGGTGCCGGACCCAGCATCTGGACCCGTTTCGCGCATACCCCGGGAATGACCCGGGACGGCGATACCGGTGACGTTGCCTGCGATCATTACCGGCGCTGGAAGGACGATGTGCGGTTAATGCGTGACCTTGGCCTGCAGGCCTATCGCTTCAGCGTGTCGTGGTCGCGGATCCTGCCCGAGGGGACCGGTCGCGTGAACCAGGCGGGCATCGATTTCTATTCGCGGCTGGTAGACGAGCTGTTGGCAAACGACATCGAACCCCTGCTGACGCTCTATCACTGGGACCTGCCGGCCGCCCTCGACGATCGCGGCGGCTGGCTCAACCGCGACTGTGCGGACTGGTTCGCCGAATACGGCCGCGTGCTGTATCGCGCTCTCGATGGCCGGGTGAAGAAATGGGTCACCCTCAACGAGCCTTGGGTGATCAGTGATGGCGGCTACCTGCACGGTGCATTGGCACCGGGACACCGCAACCGCTTCGAAGCGCCGATCGCCTCGCACAACCTGATGCGCGCGCACGGCGCCGCGGTCCAGGCCTATCGTGCGGAAGGAAAACACCAGATCGGACTGGTGGTGAACCTGGAACCAAAATATCCGGCATCGGATTCCGACGAGGACAAGGCCGCGGTCGAGCGCGCGCATGCTTACATGAATCGGCAATACCTGGATCCGGCATTGCTCGGCAGCTACCCCGACGAGCTGCGCGACATCTTCGGCGATGCGTGGCAGGACTGGCCGGACGAAGACCTGGCCCTGATCCGGCAGCCACTCGACTTCATCGGGGTCAACTACTACACGCGCAGCGTCACCCGGGCCGAAGACTGTTGGCCACTGAAGGCCGGGCCGGTGCGACAGCCGCTGGGGACGTACACCGAGACCGGTTGGGAAGTGTTCGCGCAGGGTCTCACCGACGTGCTGCTCTGGGTGAAGAAACGCTACGGCGACATCCCGCTGTACGTCACCGAAAACGGTGCCGCGTTCTTCGACCCCCCGGTGGCCGAGGACGACCGCATCCGCGATCCATTGCGTACCGATTACCTGCACAAACATCTTCGTGCGGTCCATGCAGCGATCACCCAGGGCTGCGACGTACGCGGCTACATGGCCTGGTCCCTGCTCGACAACATGGAATGGTCGCTGGGTTATTCCAAGCGATTTGGTATCGTCCATGTCAATTACGCCACCCAGCAGCGCACACCCAAGGACAGCGCCGGCTGGTACCGTAACGTGATCGCCACGCACGGACGCAGCCTCGCCGATCCGCTGCCCGGTTGAATCCGATGGCACTTGCAACCGTGGGAATTTCGATGACTGCGAGGCCAATGACTGCCAAGACGATGCCTACGCGGACACGCCACGCGCGCAAGACCTGCACCCGGACAAACACGTGACCACGCCCGGCACGCACGATGTCCCCGCCCTGCTGGCCGATATCGGCGGAACCCATGCGCGTTTCGCGCTGGCCGACCCGGCCGCGCCCATGCCGCTACTGGACGAAAGCATCCGCGACTTCCCGGTGGCAGCCTTCGACTCGCTGGCCGAGGCGGCACGACATTACCTCGACCAGATCGATGCACGGCCACGGATCGGCATCTTCGCTGTCGCCGGCCGGGTCGAAGGCGATGTTGCGCGCATGACCAACCACCCCTGGGTGATCTCGGGCGAGCGCGTGCGCGATGCACTGGGACTGCAGGCCGTCGATCTGGTCAACGACTTCGTCGCCCAGTCGATGGCGGTCCGGTTGCTGCGCGAGCAGGATCTGGTCGCCATTGGTGCGCCGGCCCGGATCGAAGCAGACGGGGCATCCCGGTCCTACGCGGTGCTCGGCCCTGGAACCGGGCTGGGCGTGGGCGCATTGATCCTGCGCGAAGGACGACATTACCCGCTGGCAACCGAAGGCGGACACGCCAGCTTTGCCCCGGGTACGCCCGAGGAAGTCGCGATCCTGGAGCGCCTGTCGGCCTATTTCGGCCGCGTCTCCAACGAACGCGTCGCCAGCGGCAGCGGACTGGTCAACCTGCATCGCGCACTGAGCGAAATCGCAGGACTGGACCCAGGCCCGATGACGCCGGAAGACATCACTTCGCGTGCCAATGAAGGCGATCGCCGCTGCATGCGCGCGCTCGACGTGTTCTGCGCCGTGTTTGGCGCGATCGCAGGCGATGTCGTGCTGACCCTGGGGGCCTGGGATGGTGTCTTCCTCAGCGGCGGCATGGTCCCGCCGCTGCTCGAGGCATTGCAGCATTCCGGATTCCGCCAGCGCTTCGAGGGCAAGGGTCGCTATGCACCCGCCATGGCACGCGTCCCCACCATGGCCGTAATCCATCCACAACCGGGCCTGCTGGGTGCCGCCGCGCTTGCGGTCGACCTGGCCAGTACCGGGAACCGCTGATGGAGACGCAAAGCTGATGGAAATACCTGGGAGCAATGCGGTGATGCCGCAGCAGGATGGCATCGAGTTCCACCCCTACCAGAACAGCGACCAATGGGCCTGGGCGATCGCGGTGGCAGTATCTTCCGCGCTACGGCGCGCTTTGGAGCAGCACGGCAGTGCCCGCTTGCTGGTCTCGGGCGGCACCACGCCGGCGCCGGTATTCGAGGCGCTGTCGCAGGCCCCGCTGGCATGGGAAAAGATCGACATTGGCCTCGTCGATGAACGCTGGTTACGCCCGGACGACCCGGACAGCAATGCCCACCTGGTGCGCGAGCACCTGCTGCGCAACCTAGCCGAGCACGCACGCTTCCAACCCCTGACCCGCCCGGGGCGCAGCATCGAGCAGGCCGTCAGCGATGCCAACCTGCACTCCCATCACGCGCCCGACGTGGTCTTGCTGGGCATGGGCGACGATGGCCACACCGCTTCGCTGTTCCCGAACATGCGCCACCTCGACGATGCATTGGCAAGTCGCCATGCCTATGTCGCGGTCGATGCCAGCGCCTGTCCCGGGGCCGGACCGTGGCCGCGACGGATCAGCCTGACACCGGCCGGTTTGATGCCGGCGAAGCTTCGCCTGTTGCTGATCCGGGGCGAAGAAAAGCGCGCGGTGCTCCAACGCGCACTGGAAGGCACCGATGCACACGAGATGCCGGTCCGCATCGCCTTCACGACACCGGGCGCGGACCTGGACGTGTATTGGTGCCCCTAGGCAGGCACGTGTCCATGCACGCCTCGATGGGGCTCGGCATGCTTCAGTGCGGCAATGCGATCTCGACCAAGGCAGGAGCTGCGGCGATATGCAATTCGCCATCGCGCCACTCTGCCGGCTTGCCATTGATGCGCGTGGCACCCGGCTTACTCCGATAAGGCCAAGGCAACACGAATCCGCCCGGTGGACTGGCGCCCACCGCAAGCTGCAACGACAGATGGCCATTACTTTCGCGCAGCCGATACGCCAGCGAGCCGAACGGCGTGCGCAGGCCATCGACCGCGATGCCCTCGCCCGCCAGCCAGGCCGACGGTATCCCCGCGGCGATCACCAGCGACGCATCACGCTCGCGTTCGTACGCGAACATGTCCAGCACCGAACGCACGTAATCCGATGCCACCCAGGCATGCGGCAGGTCGCCGAGGAAGAATGGCTTGCGTGGGGTGCGTGACACGACTTCCGCCCATTGGTTCCAGCCCGGTGGCTGCTGGTCGCCCATGAAGAAGTCCAGCACTTCCGGGATGCGATCGCGCCAGCCCAGGCGGACGAAGGTTCCGATCGTGCGCAGCTCGTATGGCGTATAGGCGTCCCAGTCGCGCACGCCGTCACGGCGCTCCCGGAACTCATTCCAGTAGCGTTCGAAGGTATTGCTCAGCAGTGCCCCGGGCAGGCGGGCCGACTCGCCACCGGGTGCAAGCGCGATGGTGGTCGAGGTCGCGTCGAAATCGCCCAGCTCGGCCGAGCCCGGGATGAAATCGATGCCCTTCTGCGTGGTCGCGGCCGCGATCGATGCGTACAGGTCGCCGCTGAATTGATCGCGCGATGCGGCGAACCGTCGGGCGTCGGCATCGCGTCCCAGCCATTGCGCGATCGCCACCGCATCCTTGTAGCCGCGCAGCGCCCAGAAATCGTCCCAGTACGAGTGCATCGGCTTGGCAGAATAGCCTTCGTGGCTGATCGAGGCTGGCATCAGTCCAAAGAAAGCCGGGTTGCGCTTGCGATTGGCCGGGGTGCGCTCGCTGCGACGCAGCGCGTCCATGTATCGCACCGCGCCGGCGACATGCGGCCACATCGATTCGAGTAGCGCGCGGTCGCCGGTATAGCGATACAGCTCCGCCACGGCGTAGATCAGTTCACCCTGGCTGTCGTTTTCCGGGACCGGGTCGCTACCGCGATCATCGACGCAGCACGGCACCTTGCCAGTATCGAATTGATATGGCGCGTACCAGCGCAGGAAATCCGCGGCGACATCCTCGCGCCCGAGCCGCAGCAGGCCTTCGGAGATCATCGCACCGTCGCGGATCCATGCCCGCGCATAGGAGCGCGTCCCGGGCTGCAGGCGCGGGCCGTTGCGGCTGATCAACATGTTGGCAAGTGCAGTGCGCAGCGTGTCGACGATGCGCTTGCCCTGGGCCGGGACCGCGAAGCCCACGCGATCCAGCACGCGGTGCCACTGTTCGGCGACATCGGCCTGCGAAGAGGCAGGATCGACGCCGTCCGTACGCAACGCCCCACCCGCCGACAAAGGTGCATCCCATGCGACCTCGCGACTCTCGCCCGGCGCAAGCCGCATCCGGTAGAGCCAAGCGCCCGATGCGAGCCCGGTGTCGTCATGCACGCGTGTCGCATCGGGCAGGTCGTTCCCGGCGACATGCTCGACCGCCATGCCTGCATCGAAGGTGCTGGCGAAGCTCGCGTCCGGCGGCTGCACGGCACGCACGCGTACCGTTCCATCGACCACGACCTGCCCCTGCGCCATCGACAGGTCCCGGATCGCACTGAAGCCGCCGACCGTGTTGAGGAACTGGCTCGGCGGATTGACCTGGAACGGACGCACCAGCAATGCCAGTGTGTAATCGCGCGTGATTGTCCCGGTATTGGTCAGTCGGTAGCGTGCGACCAACCGGGCGTCGTCGGGCCCGCCTTGTGCGAAGGCGGTGATCCGCAATCCGGCATCACGGTGTCGCCACTCGACACTGGGGATCGGCAGGTAGCCGTCCTGCAGCGATTGCGTCGCCTGCACGTCGGACCAGTCCAGCAGCGCGCCGCCATCGATACGCAGGAAGGGCTCGATGCTGAAGCCGCCCTTGTAGGGCTCGATCGCGCCATCCTCGCCGATCAGGCCGTGCTCGCGTCCGCCGTCGATGCCCAGGATCGTCCAGTACGGCTGCTCGCCGACGAAAGCCCGTGGGAAATATCCACGCGGTGAAACCGCGGCCACGGCTTTCAGGAAATCGTTGGGCGTGGCGGCGAAATCCAGCGGCTCGATCCGGAAGTCGGCAAGGGCGTATTCCTGGCCCGGCCCATCCAGCAGCTCAAGCCGCAGGTAGCGCGATTCGGATTCTGGCAGGGCGACGGGATCGTCACCGCCATTCCCGGCAACGACCTCGCGCACCTCGCGCCAGCCCTGGCCATCATCGGACAAGGCGATGCGGTAACGCGATGCCTGCAGGCCTGGCAACCAGTGCAACGTGACGCCGCCGAACTCGCGCTCGCGTCCCAGGTCGAGGGTCAGTGCCTGCTCGCCCCGTGGCGCACGCCAAGCCGTTGTCGCATCATCGTCCACGGCTTTGGAAGCGGAGGCATTGGAGCCCTGCACCTGCGACGACGCCGAGGCGACCGGCCGTGGAGCGGGCGTGTCATGCACCGGCAGTTCGCGGAAGGCCAGCTGGTCGATGCAGGCTTCCCCCTTGCCGCCGCCCTTGCCCGCGCTGATCGTGATTTCGAAGGTGTTCGAAGCGCGCAATACCTTGTCGTCAGTGGGTCCCCAGGCAAACTCGATCTGGCGTTTCTTCAGCTTGAATGGCGTCCACTGCCGCGGCAATGTGTAATTGGGCTTGTGGACCCACCACACGTTGTCGCCGCTGGCGTCGCCAAGCTTGAATTCGAGGTTGTTGGGCGGGCCGCTGCCGCGCAACGCCAGCGTGTATTCGTAATTGTCCGGATACATCATTGGCAGCGTCCTGCGCGCTACGGCATATCCGGAAACGCCATTGAAGTCGTAATCCAGGCACAACGCCTTGCCGCTGCTTCCTTCCACCTGCCGAAGACTGGCGGACACGCTGTCGGAAGCGACCGCCTTCCATGCGCCGATGTCCTGCAAGTCGTCTAGCGTTCGTATTTGTTGGTTTTGCGCGCCGCTCAAGCCCGATGCCAGCAGGCCGAGCAGCAACACGGACGCGACCGACCTCACCCCTTGACGCTCCCAACCATCAGCCCCTGCATGTAATACCGCTGCAACACGAGGAACAGCACCAGTACCGGCATGGTCGTCACCACCGAACCGGCCATCATCAGCTCGTTGTCCTGCACGTGCTCGCGCGACAAGGATGCCAGCGCCACCGGCAGGGTATGCAGGTGGTCATCGCTGAGCACGATCAGCGGCCACATGAAGTCGTTCCATGCGGCCAGGAAGCTGAAGATCGCCAGTGTCACCAGGATCGGCTTGAGCGCGGGCAGCACGATCTGCCAGAAGATCCGGAACTCGCCGGCGCCATCGATGCGCGCGGCTTCGAGCAATTCATCGGGGATCGAACGCGCGTATTGCCGTATCAGGAAGATGCCGAAGATCCCGGCCATGCCCGGCACCACCGCGCCTGCGTAGCTGTTGACCAGGTGCATCTGTTTGAGCATCAGGAACAAGGGCATCATCGCCACCTGTCCCGGGATCACCAGCGCGGCCAGCAGCACGCGGAAGATGTGTTCGCGCCCGGCGAAGCGCAGCTTGGCGAAGGCGTATCCGGCCAGCGTGTTGAGGAACAGGGCCAGCAACGTGGTCACCGTCGCGATCACCAGGCTGTTGAACAGGTAGCGCCCCATGCCCGCACGCACGAACAGCTCGTGGTAGTTGTGCAGGGTCGCCGCTGCCGGCAACAGCGGTGGCGGGAAATGGCTGGCTTCGCCGGGCTGCATCATCGACACGGAAAGCATCCACAGCAGGGGCGCCAGGCTGAGCGCTGCGAGCCCCAGCAACAACCCGTTGACGATGGTCTTGGCGACGCGCGCGTTCATTCCGCACCCCTGCGTCGCGCCAGCCACAGCAGGCCGCTGGTGGTCGCGGTCATCAACACGAACAGCAGGAAAGCGACTGCCGACGCGTTGCCCAGGTTCCACCACTTGAAGCCCTGCTCGTACATCAGGTACAGCACGCTGACCGTACTCTGCAGCGGGCCGCCCTGGGTCATCACGTAGGGTTCGGCGAACAGCTGGAAGTAGCCGGCAAGCGTGAGGATCCCGACCAGCAGCATCGTCGGGCCCAGCATCGGCAATGTCACATGAAGGAATTGCCGCCAGCGCGAGGCACCGTCGATGCGCGCGGCTTCGTACAGGTCTTCGGGGATCGACTGCAGCCCGGCCAGGAAGATGATCATGTTGTAGCCGAAGTTCTTCCATACCGCGAACAGGATGATCGTCGGCATCGCCCAGTGCGGATCACCAAGCCAGTCGACCGGATTGATGCCGAGGTACGACAACCCCCAGTTCACCAATCCATATTTGGTATGGAACAGGTATTTCCAGATCACCGCGACCGCGACCACCGTGGTCACCACCGGCGCGAAGAAGGCGGTGCGGAAGAACCCTTTGAAATACCCGAGTTTTGAATGCAGCAACAACGCGGCAGCCAGAGATAGCGCAATCGACAGTGGCACGCCGACGATCACGAAGTACAAGGTATTGCCCAGCGCCTGCCAGAACAGCGGGTCTTGCAGTAGCGATATGTAGTTGCCAAGGCCGACGAAGCGCAGGTTGCCGATATCGGCAAGCGCATAGATGTCGAAGTCGGTCAGGCTCAACGCGAACGCAGCGAGTACCGGCAACGCGAAGAAAACCGCGATCACGGTAAGCGCCGGCCCCGCGAACACCCAGCCGGCGGTCGCCGCCTTCATGGCTTGTTGCCTGTGTCAGCTTGATCGAGCATCCAGCGCCGCTTTTCGAGGATCGCATCGGTACGACGATCCAGTTCGGTTGCAGCCTGCTCGACTGTCAACCTGCCACTGACCATCTGTTCGGCGACCAGGCGCAACTCGGTGGCGATGCGTTCCCACTCCGGCACCTTGGGCGTCGGCTTCGCGCGTTCGAGTTGGTCGCGGTATGCACGCGCATAGGGATCGTTCGCCAATGCGGGGTTGTTCCAGGGCGAACGCCGCGATGGCAGGTCGGCGGTGAGGTCGTGGAACCTGGCCTGCACGTCGGGAGACGACAGCCATGCGATCAATTTCCAGGCTGCCGCCTTATGTTTTGATTTTCGGAATACGACGAAATTGGCCCCGCCGGCGACTGATGCGCCCGGCCCGTCCGGACCCGGCAACGGCATGGTCATCCATGCGCTGGACAATGATGGCGGCAGTCGCTTCTTGAACTCGGAGATGTTCCAGGGACCATTGATGTAGAACGTGAAATAGCCTTTCCCGAATTCATCCCAGACATTGGAAATCGCCGTATTGCTTGCCTTGGGTGCCCAACCCTTGTCGAAGATTTCCTTGTAGAACGCCAATGTCCGCTTGAAACCTGCGCTGCGGAAATTGCCGTAACGGCCGCCGTCGCGCAGCAACGGATCATGGATGGCGAGGTTCAGCAGCGGCTCGAATTCGTTGAGCGGCAACAGGATCGCATAACGCTTCGGCCCCACCTCGCGCTTGACCGCGGCCATGGCCGTACGCCATTCGTCCCAGTCGGTGGGTGGCTTGTCGATCCCGGCGTCATGCAGCAGGTCGGTGCGATAGAACGGAATCCGTGTTTCCACATACCAGGGGACGGCATAGGTCTTGCCATCGATCACGCCGCTGTCCCAGGCGCCTGGATAGAAATCCCCGACATCAAAACCGGGTGTCGCGGCGATCTCGTCATCAAGCTGGTCGAGCGCCCCAAGCGCGGCGAATTCCGGAATCCACGTGTTCCCGAGTGGAGTCACGTCCGGCAGCGAGTCGCCGGCATACGCCGTCAGTAGTTTCTCGTGCGCGGAAAGCACCGGCATCTGCTGCAGATCGATGTGGATGCCAGGATTGAGGCGTTCGAATTCAGGAAGCAGTTTTGCAACAACCTCGCCTTCGTAACCCATCACCCAGAAACGCACGACCTCGCGATGGTCGCCACTTTCGCCGCTGCAGCCGATGCTGCCGATGCACAGTACGAGCAGCAACGCCGACAGTCGCGATATCCGACGAGCGAGGCTGGCAATACGCATCGGAAACTAACGCCCCACGGCCGCGGCCGGCTGTTCGACACCAGGTTCGGACTTCCGCGGCGCTGGCACCTTGGTCGGTGCGATCCGTTTCAGCGGTACCACGTTCGACCCCAACCATCCGCCCCGGAACCCGGCGCGCTCCAGGCCCTTGCGGATATGCGGGTTGCCGCGCATGACCTTCCAGATGAAATCGCTGCGGTAGTTCTCGATCATCAGCACGATCGGCCCCTGGTCGATGCCCAGGTAATCGCCATCGACCCAGCCCATGCCGGTGACGATCCGACCATGCTTCAATTTTGCGTCCGCGAAATCGAAGCTGGGATTGAACGAATCCAGGAACCCGTACTCGCCGTAGATCGCCTTCCCGTAACGATCATGCATCGCCTCGATCGCGGGGATTGCGATCTCCGGCGCGAAGGCGATCGACCCCGCGGCCGCTGTCGGCGCGATGGTGCCGTCGTCGAGCACGTACTCGATGCCGGCGCCGCGGGCGGAGTAGGTGCGGAACAGGCGCGCTTCACCCTTGTATTCAAACGTCGCATCGATCGGACCATCACTCGCGCTCAGGCCCCACACGTTCTTGCCGTAACCCTTCCAATCCTGCGGGTTTTCCTTCGCATACGACTGCTGGGACAACACTGCGCGCCGGCTGTTCTCGAAATAGTCGATGCCCCTGCGATGCATGTACTCGTCCTGGATGCCGCGGAAGTCGATCCAGACGTGCGAGTACTGGTGCCCGAACATCGGCGGGAAGCTCAAGTGCTCCTGGCCCTGGAACTTGCCCCAGGTGCGGTCGTAGCTGGATGTCCATGCATCGTAAGCATCCTTTCCGACCGGATGGGTCGGCGACCCCAGCGCGAGGATGTAGACCAGGATCGATTCGTTGTAGCCGGTCCAGTCGTAGGGGAGCATGCCATGCTCGGGCGTCCAGCCCATCGAGATCAGCGGGGGGCGCGCCTGCGCCGAGGTCCAGTCGACACGGCCGTAGATCTTCTCGGCCAGCTTGCGGATCTCGGCTTCGCGACGATCGTCGCGGTCGTAGTAGGACTGCGCAAACAGCACACCGCCCAGCAGCAGCGCGGTATCGACGGTGGAGACCTCGTTGATCCCGCTGCGTACCCCGCTATCCATCTCCAGGAAGTGGTAGAAGAATCCCTGGTAGCCCGACGCACCGCTGGCGTTTGGCCCCTGCGGCGCGCGCGCGAAGAAACGCAATGTCGCCAGCGTCCGATCCACCGCCTGGTCGCGACTGATCCA
>RCMY010004981.1_pt1 | contig 11331 bp, 10 predicted proteins | sample 2041341 | NCBI WGS metagenome assembly RCMY01 (sample SAMN09708234, study PRJNA481090) | Marine sediment metagenome, whole genome shotgun sequencing project.
GTCGCCATCATCGGTGCGGGCACCACCGGCCTCACCACGCTGGCCGCGGTCAAGCAGCTCACCGAGGCCGGCACGGTCATCGTCGCCGCCAAGTACCCCGAGCAGATCGACTTGGCGACGTCCCTCGGGGCCGATCTGGTCGTCGCTCCTGGGGAGCTCACTCGAGCCGTTCGTCGAGCAACCGGCAGCCACATGATCGGCGACGACCTCTCGGGCGGCGCCGACGTCGTGGTCGATGCGGTCGGCACCGAAGCATCGCTCGGCGAGGCCATCGGCATCTCCCGACCCCGGGGTGCCGTGGTGCTCCTCGGCATGCCCGGCCGCATCTCGGTCGACATGACGGCGCTGTGGCATCGCGAGACCGCACTGCTCGGGAGCTACACCTACGGCACCGAAACTCTTGCCGATGGCACGACCACCACATCGTTCACCCTGGCCACCCAACTGGTCGAGCAGGCCGACCTCGGCCGCCTGGTGTCGGCCGGCTATCCCCTCACGGCCTACGAAGATGCGCTGGCCCATGCCGCCAACGCCGGCCGCCGAGGCTCGGTCAAGGTCTGTTTCGACCTTCGCTGAGGCTCGTGTCGACCGGTCGGCCGACCGCCAGTTTCCCACGACCGGATTCCAGCTGGCCGACCGAGGTTGCTAGGATCCCGCAGATGGAACCCACTTCTGACACCACCGTGCTCGACAGCCCGGTCGCCGACACCCCGCAGGCCGAACCCGTGGCTTCTCACCCCGACACCCTCGTCGAGGAAGAGCTGCTCGTCGAAGAGATCTCGATCGACGGTATGTGCGGCGTCTACTGAGCCTCGCTCCGTGACCTCGTCATCGAACGAATCGTCAACTCGCCCCTTCGAGTTCGATGCCTCCCAGCCATGGCAGCTCCACCCTCGCGTGGCGCTTCGCCCCGAGCCCTTCGGCGCCATGGCCTACCACTACGACAACCGCCGACTGAACTTTCTTCGGTCGCCCGACCTGGTCGCCCTCGTCGAGGCCATCGACGACCATCCGTCGCCTCGAGCCGCGTTCGACGCGCTCGGTATCGACGACCGCCGCTGGAACGCCTTCGAACGAGCTCTCGCATCACTCGCGGCATCCGATTTCCTTCGCACACCACAAGCCCAGGCACCAGCACCCCGAGAGGCCACCCCATGACGGCACTGACCGATGAACTCAAACGCGGCCTCGATGCCCCGATCTGCCTGACGTGGGAGCTCACCTACGCCTGCAATCTCGATTGCATCCACTGCCTGTCGTCGTCCGGGCGTCGTGACCCCCGAGAGCTCGACACCGCCGAGGCCAAAGCCGTCATCGACGAGATGCGCGAGATGCAGGTGTTCTATGTGAACATCGGCGGCGGCGAACCGATGATCCGGCCCGACTTCTTCGAACTCGTCGAGTACGCAACCAGCAGCGGTGTCGGCGTCAAGTTCTCGACCAACGGATCCCGAATCGACCCCGAGCGCGCCCGCCAACTCGCAGCGATGGACTATCTCGACATCCAGATCTCGCTCGACGGCGCCGACGCCGAGACCAACGACGCCGTCCGAGGCGAAGGCTCGTTCGCGACCGCAATCGCAGCCATGGAGAATCTGCAGGCGGCCGACTTCGGTTCGTTCAAGATCAGCGTCGTCATGACCCGACACAACATCCCCCAGCTCGATCAGTTCGAGGCGCTCGCCGACCACTACGGAGCCGAGCTCCGGCTGACACGGCTCCGTCCCGCTGGTCGTGGCGCCGATTCCTGGCACGACCTGCACCCCCTGCCCGAGCAGCAGGTCGATCTCTACCACTGGCTCCTCGACCGCCCGATGGTCCTCACCGGTGATTCGTTCTTCCATCTCAACGCGCTGGGCGACGAATCACTGCCGGGACTGAACCTCTGCGGAGCCGGCCGGGTCGTCTGCCTGATCGATCCGCTCGGCGACGTCTACGCCTGTCCATTCGTGCTCCACGACGAGTTCAAGGCGGGCAACGTTCGCGAAACCGGCGGTTTCGAGCAGATCTGGCGACACTCCGACCTGTTCCGCGAGCTCCGCGAACCTCAGTCGGCCGGTGCCTGCGCCAGTTGTGGCCAGTTCGACGCCTGCCAGGGCGGCTGCATGGCGGCCAAGTTCTTCACCGGCATGCCCCTCGATGGTCCCGACCCCGAGTGCGTGACCGGTCACGGCGATCAGGTGTTGGCCTCGGTCGGCGCCGCAACGATCCCGCAGGGAACGAGCAATCACTCCAAGCCGGTGCGGGTCACCCTCGGAGCAAAGCCCGCCTGATCAGTGGGCCGGCCGACCGATCAGGGCGCCCAGGCCGATTGCGTGATCGCGAGGAGCACCGGGGTCTCCCCGGTGGTGTCGAACACGAACGTGATCGATTCCCAGTCGAGACCGCCGAACGCCTCGGTGCCGCTGAAGTGGTACTCGACCCACTCGGCGTCGGGGAAGACCGTGCTGACGTTGCTCGGGATGTTCCCGACACCGACTTGCACGTTGAAGCCGGTGGCCTCGGTGCTCGTGATGGCCGTGCTCCCGGCCATGTCGAGGAAGCGCTCGGTCATCGTCGCCGTGATCGGCTCGCCGCTCCCTGACTCGACACCCCAGGTGAGGACGTCGGTGTCGTCGGCTGCCGGTGTACGAAGCTGATCGTCGCCGAGGACGACCGCCTCGTCGTCGATGAAGGCGGTCGCCGACACGGTCAGGCCACGCTCGTCGATCTGATCCGCGAGCACCTCGGGCGCGGACAGCCCCGCAACCGAGCGGCGAACCACGTCGGTCCCGCGGAGCGGCGAATCGCCGATGCGTTCCGGCGGAGACACCGAAGGCTCGGGCCGCAGGATGTTGGTCTTCATCCACCCGACGGCGCCGCCGCTGGTCTGCACCGGACTCCATGTTCGGCCGTCGATCACTTCGACGACGTCGTAGAGCGTGATGCCGACCTCGCCCGCCATGACGGTCCCGACCAGGTCGGCGCCGGTGTCTGGCTCTGCATAGATGCTCACGAGTGAACCCAGTGGCGCCTGCGAGACGAATCGAGGCTCGAGCAGTGGAGTCCACGATGGATCGATGTCGATGCCGGTGGTGGATGATGCCCCATCTTCTTCCGAAGCATCGTCTCCGTAGGGATCGGCGGCGGCATCGGAATCGTCGGCGCCGTAGGGGTCGGCTGGGGCGTCCTCCCCCGAGGCCTGGTCGGCCGGTGTCTCGACGACGGAGGTGGTCTGGTCGGTCGTCGCATCGCCGGCCTGACCGGTCGACGACAGCTGGGATGCCGTCTCGGATCCAGAACCACACGCGGCGACGAGGGCCATCGCCAGCACGCCTGCGGCAATCGAAGTCGAGCGATGGATGTGTGGCCTCAGCACGTGCTGCATGGATCCCCTCCGGTGGTCACACGACCGATGGTAAAGCGTCGGCGAGGCGAAAGCTGCGCGACCACCGCCGGACCACTACGGTCTGGCACGTCGGGCAACGAGGCCGGGACAAGGGGAGCAGCAGCATGAGCATGATCGGCACGAGAGTCGTACGCAAAGAGGATCCTGAGCTCCTCACCGTCGGCGGGAAGTATGTCGACGACGTCACTCCGATCGGTGCCCTGTTCGCCACGTTCGTCCGGTCGATCATGCCTCACGCCCTCCTCACCGAGATCGACACCTCACAAGCAGCAGCCCTCGACGGCGTCATCGGGGTCTTCACCGGTGCCGATCTCGGCCTGGTCGCTCGCCCACACAGCATGCCCCTCCTCAATCAGGCGATGCTGCGATCGTCGTTGGCCCTCGACCGGGTGCGATATGTCGGAGAGCCAGTCGCCGTCGTGGTGTCGACCACGCGTGACGTCGGTGTCGATGCCGCCGAACTCGTCGAGATCACCTACGAGGAACTTCCCGTCGTGGTCGACCCTCTCGAATCGGTGAACAACGAGATTCTCCTCTTTCCCGAGGCCGAGACGAACGTGGTGTTCGCCATGCCTTCGAGCTCCGACACCGACCCGTTCGCCGACTGCGACACCGTCGTCGAATTGTCGTTCCGCAACCACCGCATGGCGCCGTGCCCGATCGAGCCCCGGGCAACCCTGGCCGAATGGAATGGCCACCGGCTGACGGTGCACTCCTCCACCCAGGGTGCCCACGGCACCCGAGACGGCCTGGCCAAGGCGCTCGGGCTCGATCCCTCCGAGGTCCGTGTGATCGCACCCGCCGTCGGTGGAGGATTCGGCGCCAAGAACGGCGTCTACCCCGAAGATCTGGTCGTCGCCACACTCGCACGTCAGATGGGCACCCCGATCCGCTGGGTCGAGACCCGGACCGAGAGCATGCTGGGACTCGTCCACGGCCGGGGTCAGCTGTTCGAGGCCAAGCTGGGCGGCACGTCCGACGGGCACATCCAGGCCTACTCGCTCAAGGTGGTGCAAGACGCCGGCGGTTACGCCGAGATGGGCTCGGTGCTGCCGTTCATGACCCGGATGATGACCTCTGGCTGCTACGACATCGAACACGTCGACTTCGAAAGTGCCTCGGTCGTCACCAACACGGTGCCCACCGGTGCCTTCCGTGGTGCCGGCAGGCCCGAAGCAGCGGCCGCGATCGAGCGAATGGTCGATCTCTACGCCGCCGAGCTCGGGATCGACCCGATCACGATCCGCAAGCAGAACGTGCACCCGCCCGAAGCCTTTCCGGTCACCACCCCCACCGGTGCCCGCATGGACTGCGGCGAGTATGCCGAATCACTCGATCGGGCAACCGAAGCTGCGGGCTACGAGGCCCTTCGTGCCGAACAGGCGGCACGGCGTTCCCGCGGCGACAACAAGCTGCTCGGTATCGGCCTGTCCACCTACGTCGAGATCACGAATCCGACCAATGCCGGCGAATACGGCAGTGTCGAGATTCGTCCCGACGGAACCGCGCTCCTCCTCACCGGCCAGTCACCACACGGACAGGGGCACTACACCACCTTCGCCCAGCTCACCAGCGAGCTCACCGGTATTCCGATCGACAAGATCGAGGTCCGGCACGGTGACACCGACGAGGTGCCCCGTGGAGCGGGAACCGGCGGATCGAAGGCATTGCAGCTCGGCGGCTCCGCCATCTGGAACGCCACCGAAGCCGTGGTCGAACGGGCCAAGGAGATTGCGGCAGAGCTGCTCGAGGCGAACCCGGCCGACATCGTGCTCGACACCGCAACCGCCACGTTCTCCGTCACCGGCACCCCGTCGATCAGTCGCACCTGGAGCGAGATCTCCGACCACGTCGGACAGATCGCCGGAGCACGCCTGCGCTCCGAGATCGACTTCGATCCGCCGGGCGCCACCTTCCCCTTCGGCTCCCACGTATCGGTGGTCGAGGTCGACGCCGACACCGGCCAGGTCACGATTCTGCGCCACATCGCCTGCGACGACGCAGGCACCATCGTCAACCCGCTGATCGTCGACGGCCAGGTGCACGGGGGCGTCGCATCCGGGATCGCCCAGGCCCTCATGGAGGAATTCAGCTACGACCCCGACGGCAACCCCCTCACCTCGACCTTCATGAACTACAGCATCATCTCCGCCACCGAGCTCCCGATGTTCGAGCGAGTGCCCATGGAAACCCCCACGCCCCTGAACCCCCTCGGGGCCAAGGGCATCGGCGAATCCGGCACGATCGGCGCCACACCGGCGGTGCAGAACGCCGTGGTCGATGCGCTCTCGCACCTCGGTGTGCGGCACGTCGACATTCCGGTGACCGCCGAGCGTGTCTGGCGTGCGATCCAGGGTGCCGATCGGGCAAGCTGACGCATGGCTGCTTCTCCCTCTGAACGTTCACTCCAACCTGCGGTCGACTGGGTCGACGAAAACCTCGAAATCATCGATCAGACGATGCTTCCGACCTCGTTGAACGTTCTCACCCTGGCCACCACCGAACAGGTGGTCGACGCCATCTACCGACTGGCCGTCCGCGGGGCGCCGGCCATCGGCGTCTGCGGTGCCTACGGCATGATCGTCGGGTTCGACGAAGCCGACCCCACCGACCTCGACACGGCCCGGGCCACGATCGACCAGCTCGTCGAGCAGATCGGTACGGCTCGACCCACCGCCGTGAATCTGGCGTGGGCGGTCGATCGAGTTCGTTCGGCCACCGCCCCCGCCACCTCGGTCGACGAAATCCGAGCACTCGCGTTCGCCGAGGCCCAGGCCATCCAGGCCGAAGACATCGCATCCTGCGACGCAATGGGTCGGTTCGGAGCCGAGGAACTGGCCGATCGTCACCGGATCCTCACCCACTGCAACACCGGGCGCCTCGCGACCGCCGGGCGCGGCACGGCACTCGGCGTGGTCTACACCAAGGCCGAGCTCGGCCATCCGGTGCAGGTCTTCGCCTGCGAGACCCGTCCCCTGCTCCAGGGAGCCCGACTCACCGCCTGGGAACTGGTCGATGCCGGACTCGATGCCACCCTCCTCACCGACGGTGCGGGTGCGGCGCTCCTCGGTACCGGTCAGATCGATGCCGTCATCACCGGCGCCGATCGCATCGCCGCCAATGGCGACTCCGCCAACAAGATCGGCACTCGGGCCCACGCCATCGCCGCCCAGTACGAGCACGTCCCGTTCTACATCGTCGCTCCCCTGTCGACCTTCGACACCTCGCTTCCAAGCGGCGACGACATCGAGATCGAGTTCCGAGCCGACGACGAGGTCCGCCGTTTCCGCAGTGAGGCCTCGGCACCAGCCGAGATCAAGACCTGGAATGCGGCGTTCGACGTCACCCCGGCCGAGCTGATCACCGGCATCATCACCGAGGTCGGCGTGTTGCGGCCGCCGTTCGAGGCGTCGATCGCCGCCGCCTTCGCCGAGCGAGATCGGGCCTAGCGGCCCAGGACCTCCAGCATCACGAAGAACTCGCAGGCCCCGGCGGCCAGGGTGAAGACGTGCCAGATCTCGTGGTACCCGAACACCGTCGGCCGAGGGTTCGGCGCCTTCTTCACGAAGCAGGTGGCGCCGGCGGTGTAGAGCAGCCCGGCGGCAGCGAGCAAGATCGCTGCGCCCGTCTGCTGTGAGCCGACCAGAGCGGGGATCGCCAGGAGCGGGAGTCCGCCGAGGATCGGGAAGAGCCAGCCGCAGGGATCGTGGTCGGCCGTCAGGCCGGTCATCTTCAATCCCACGCCGACCAGGGTCAGCATCCAGCTGATCACGACGATCGCCAGGCCGACGAGCCCGCCGATACAGATCAGGGCGAGCGGCGTCGTCGCTCCGGCCATGTGGACGAAGATCATCGAGTGGTCGAGGCGCCGCATCCAGAACCGTGAGACCACCCGCTGGGCGATCCGGTGGTAGGCCGCACTCGTGGTGAACATCGCAAACGCCGTCACGGCGTAGATCAGGGCGGCAGCCAGGTTCGCCGAGTCGGCGACCGAGAGCATCAGCATCACACCGCTCGGGACCGACACGATGGCTCCGAGCTGGTGGAACCGGCCTCGCAGGCTCGGGCGGGCACCGTAGATCGGGTGGTCGATCAGGAAGTCGGTGTTCCAGAAGTCGGTCGGGTTGTAGGTCGGAGACAAGATCACTGCAGCCATGGACCCCACGATGAGTCCGATGGCCGACGAGCGAATCGGGGGTTCCCCCCTGGTGTTGGACCTTCATCGGGGGATGTCGCCAGCGGGAACTCTTTGCGACCCACGTGACGTTGATCTTTGCGACTGGGTCCTACCAGGCGACCATCGCCTAGGGTCTTGCTCAGGAGGGGCACACATGGCGTTCTTGATCATCGGGGCAATCGGCGCATCGCTGCTGGTCTTCTCGCTGATCTTCGACGACGTGCTCGACGGGATCCTGCCCGATGGCGACTTCCTCTCGCTTCCGTCTCTTGCCGCCGCCATGGTGGCGTTTGGGTTCGGCTCGGCCATTCTCGAAGGACAGGTCGGCCTGCCGGTCGGTCCTGCGATGGGGGGCGGGGCCCTCGTTGCCGTGGTTGCGGGCGCCGGCGCCGTCCGGGCGAGCCGGGCGGCGATGGGCATGGCGACCGACGCCACCCCGACCTCGAACGATCTCATCGGCTCGGCCGGCAAGGTCATCACCACCATTCCGACCGGTTCGACCGGTCAGGTGCTCGTTCGGCTCGGCGGACAGCCCGTCAAGCTCACCGCCCTCACCGGGCCCGATGCACCCACGCTTCCGACTGGCACCGACATCATCGTCGTGTCGGTCGAGTCTTCAACCAAGGTGACCGTGCAAGCCGCTGCCGAGTTCTGGGCTGCGAGTTGACCACCGACACCGCACCGAAAGGAAACAACCCATCATGACCGCACTCCTCTCCACCCTTGGAGTGATCGTCTTCCTCATCGTGACCGTTGCGATGTTCGTCCTCACCAGGATCAAGGTCGCCGGACCGAACGAAGCGTTCATCATCACCGGCCGAAAAGGCAAAGCGGTCACCAACCCGGAAACAGGGATCGTCAGTACCGACCTCTCCGGGCAGAAGGTCGTGATGGGCGCCAGCGTCTTCGTGGTTCCCTTCGTCCAGAAGCTCGGTGTTCTCGATCTGTCGTCTCGCCAGATCGCCATGTCGGTCGGCTCGGCCGTCTCGGCCCAGGGCATCAAGTGCGCCCTCGAAGGCGTCGCCGTCGTCAAGGTCGGCGGCACCGAAGACGCGATTCGGGCCGCCTCACAGCGCTTCCTCGGCCAGCAAGACGAGATCGACCACTTCACCCAGGAAGTGCTCGCCGGTTCGCTGCGAGCCATCGTCGGTCGTCTCTCCGTCGAGGAGATCATCAAGGACCGGGCGGCGTTCGCTCGGGAGGTCGCCGAGGAGGCCGAGTCGTCGTTGACGAACCAGGGCCTCGTGCTCGACACCTTCCAGCTCCAAGACATCCAGACCGAAGGCAACTACCTCAAAGACCTCGGGCGTCCCGAGGCGGCACGAGCCGAGAAAGAGGCGTCGATCGCCGAGGCCATCGCCACCCGTGAAGCCGAGCAGGCCCGCATCGCCGCCGAAGAGCAGGTGGCCATCGCCAACCGCGAGCTCGAACTCCGGAAGGCCTCCATCAAAGCCGAGACCGACGCGGCCAATGCCGACGCCTTTGCGGCCGGCCCGATCGCCAAGGCTGCCCGCGACCAAGACGTGATCGCCGCCCAGGAGAAGGTCGCCGAAGCCCAGGCACAACTCAAAGAGCGTGAGCTCGACACCGAGATCCGCAAGCCGGCCGACGCTGCCCGATATGCGGTCGAACAGGACGCCGAGGCCAACAAGTCCCGCTCCATCCGTGCTGCTGAGGCAAATCGAATCTCTGCCATCGAGGCAGCGCAGGCCAAGGCCGAAGAATCTCGGCTCGTCGGTGCCGGTGAGCGTCAGCGTCGTGAAGAACTGGCCAAGGCGGCCGAGATCGAGGGTCGGGCCGAGGGTGCAGCCGAGCAGGCCCGCCGTGAAGCAATCGCCGCAGCTGTCCGGGCCGAAGGCGCCGCCGAGGCATCGGCGATCCTGGCCAAGGGTGAGGCCGAGGCCGAGTCGATGTCGAAGAAGGCGACGGCCTATGAGCAGTACGGCGAGGCCGCCATCATCGACCTCCTCGCTCGGATGCTGCCCGAGGTCATTCGTGAGGCCTCCGCTCCCATGGCAGGCATCGACAAGATGACCGTCATCTCGACCGAAGGTGCGTCCGGTGTGACCCGCCAGGTCGCCGGGAACATCACACAGGGGATGCAATTGGCGTCCGACCTGGTCGGCGTCGATCTCGGTGCCTTGTTCACCCGACTCGCCGGTGGGGCACTCGGCGAGCACGCTGCTCCCAAGCCGACGGTTGCGGTCGGTGCTGCACCGGCAGATCCCAGCGACGATGGAGCGCCGGAATCACCCCAGAAGCCCACGGCGAACAGCCCCGAGTAGCTCGACGCTCCGCAGGGCCGTCGGTTGGTCGACGTTCACCGTCCGAGCGACGATGTCGTCGACGCCGACCGCTGCCAGCTGCTCGAGTTCGCCGATCGCCCGATCCACACCACCGATCACCAACTGATCCAACCCGAGTCCTCGGTAGCCGGCCGACACCAGCCGCTCACCGACGGCTCGGGTCCGTTCGTCATCGTCACCGATCAACACGTCTCGACGAACGATGATCCTGGGCGTCGTACCGTGATGAGCGCAACGATCGCGGTAGCGATCGATGCCGTCGACCAGCTCGGCGCCACCCAACGCCGGTGTCACGTACCAGGCATCACCGACCCGGGCCGCCCGATCGATCGCCGGCTCGGCGAGGCCCGAGCCGATCCACCACTCGACCGGAATCGGCGGCCGGGGCGAGATCGACGCGTTGCGAATCTCCATCGACTCGATGTCGACGGTCTCGCCGGCGAACAGCCGCTTCATGGCGTCGATGGCCGCATCGGTCATCGCACCCCGACGGCCCATGGGCACGCCCATCGCCTCGAATTGGGATCGTCCGGAACCGATCCCGGTCTGCACGATGAACGGTGCGTCGCTCATCGCTGCGAGCGTCCCGATCTGCTCGGCTGCGAGCACCGGATTCCACAACGGGAGAAGCAGCAGCAGCCCGATCGGACGGTCGGCAGGCCAGTCCGCCATGATACGGCCGATCATCGGGACGTTCTGGACATACGGTCCCCCGACCCCCATCGAATGGTGGTCGCCCAGACTCAGATGGTCGAGTTCCGCCTCGGCGGCAACTCGAGCACGCTCGATGACCATCCGGACGGCCGAGGCGTCGTCGTGGCCGTGATGATTGCTGGTGATGCTGATCCCGAGGCGCATGGCGACGATCGTACGCGTCGAACCGTCACGGCTTCTCGGTCAGCGAACGATCTCGGCCCAACGCAGGAAGTTCTCGATCATGACTCGGCCGGCCGGGTGCTCGTCGGTGTAGTACTCGGGATGGAATTGGGTGCCGACCATGCGCCGGTCGTCGTCGACGGCCATCTGCACCTCGGTGACGGAGGTCGAAGCCAACGTGGTGAACCCCTCGGGTGGCACCGGCACCTCGAGCGCGTGGGCGTGGCGAACGACGGGCCGTGGCTCGATGCCGGTGAGAAGCGGATGTTCGGCCAGCAACTCGACGGGGCGGTACCCCGCCTCGCCGAGCTTGGCGTCGCCGAAAGGTCGGAGGCTCTCTGCCTGTCGAGCGTCGGGTGTCTGGGTGATCAGACGAACCTCGGCGCCGAACGCATCGGCCATGCACTGGAATCCGCCACAAAACCCGAAGATCGGCCATCGAGACGATCGGATGATCTGGTGGATCGGGGCCACTTCGTCGGCGGAGTAGTCGGTCGGGTCGGTGGCATTGCCGCTGATGAAGATCGCCCGAGCGTCGAGGCGAGTCAGCAGGTCGGGCGTCAGCCGGTCGTATCTGACCAGCA
>RCMY010005314.1_pt1 | contig 11330 bp, 11 predicted proteins | sample 2041341 | NCBI WGS metagenome assembly RCMY01 (sample SAMN09708234, study PRJNA481090) | Marine sediment metagenome, whole genome shotgun sequencing project.
AGCACCCAAATCGGCGCCAAAGCCTGCCTCGGTCACCACATATTCACCCAGCTTCAACGCGGTCTTGGTCGCGATAACCGAGTTACAGCCATGCGCAATGTTGGCAAACGGGCCACCATGCACAAACGCCGGATTGTTTTCCAACGTTTGCACCAAATTCGGCTGCATCGCGTCTTTCAACAGCACAGTCATCGCGCCATCTGCCTTGATGTCGCGGCAATAGATCGGGCTTTTGTCACGGCGATACGCCACAACAATGTCACCCAAACGCTTTTCCAAATCGCCGAGGTCATTGGACAAGCACAAAATCGCCATCACTTCGGATGCCACAGTAATGTCAAACCCGGTTTGGCGCGGAAAGCCGTTCGACACCCCGCCAAGGCTGGTCACAACATCGCGCAGCGCGCGGTCGTTCATGTCCATCACCCGCACACCACGCGGCGCTCGTCAATCGCCAGTTCATTGCCCCAATAGATGTGGTTGTCGATCATCGCGGACAAAAGGTTATGCGCCGAAGTGATCGCGTGAAAATCGCCGGTGAAATGCAGGTTCATTTCTTCCATCGGCACGACTTGCGCGTAACCGCCACCCGCTGCCCCGCCCTTCATCCCAAAGTTCGGCCCAAGGCTGGCCTCGCGGATACAGATCACCGCCTTTTTGCCAATCCGGTTCAACCCGTCACCAAGACCCACCGTTGTCGTGGTTTTGCCTTCGCCTGCAGGCGTTGGGTTGATCGCGGTCACCAAAACCAGCTTGCCATTCGGACGGTCAGCAAGCGACGAGATGAACTCTTGGCTCACCTTGGCTTTGTCATGGCCATACGGCAGCAGATGCACGGACGGAATCCCCAGCTTGTCGCCAATCTCCATGATTGGCCGCTTCTTCGCTTCCCGTGCAATCTCAATATCGGTCTTAAATGCCATGATGTCCGTCACTCCCTGCGTGAACCGCCCCGATTGGGCCTTGGCTTCGGTGTATCCAGTCCATTTGCGCCAAGAAAGGGCGTTTCCGACCCATCCCGCGTCAAATTCGCCAGCGCTTGTTTCCTATAGGAGAATCTGGGGCAATGCGGAAACTTTTCGGCATTGCCCGGTGAAAAATATCGCGGGCTTAAGGAAACTATAACCCATCCCACGCGTTACTACTGTATCGCTGCCAAAGGAGCTTACAATGCCAACACCACATCTCGCACTGATCTTCCCCGCCGTCTTGGGTATTGGGATGATGCTGTCCGCCACGGTGCTGTCCTTGATCTAGGCGCCCTGCCAACCGCGCTGATCGGGGATATGCAGCGTGATCTGGTCGCCAAGGCGAAACACGCCTTCGCGCTCTACCCATGCCGTCACACCGCGCAGCCCTTTGGCTGCCGATTTGAACGCAGCCCCCTTGCCTGCATGGCGCGTCTCAATCGGGCGGGCAGGCAGGCTGCAAGGGCGGTTTTCCATATCCACCACCAATGTGGCCCCACTGGGCGCTTGCAACCGCGCTGACGGTGGCAAATGCGTGAAATCCGGAATGCCGGAAATCACCATCGTCGTCCCGATCAGGCCGGGATCCAGCGCCTCCAACCCCATCTCGGCGGCAATCGCGGCCAATTCTTGCGCACATAACACCGCAAATTGCCGCGTGTTCCTAATCTCGGTGTCGCGCGGATACTGCTCTATCACACGGCTACACGACGCCCGCGTCACCCCGCCATGCGCCTCGCCAAGCGGGCCATCAAACTGTGCTACAATCTCATCAACCGGCTGGCTCGCCAAGGCAGCACCCCGGTCGGCTACCAAACCCAACCACACCACGCGGCCCACAATATCGGTCTTTTTCAGCGCGGGCATATCCACCTACACTTTCACTGTGAAAAAGACCCGCCGAAACGGCATCAGCGCAGCGCCACCCGGCAGCAGCGGATAGGCCGCCCCAAGGGCCGCATCATAGGCGTGCAAAAACTCCACCGTTTCATCAGCGTTCAACTGTGCCAAAACCGGGCGCATCGCTGTGGGTTGGGTAAAGACGCGCACCGGATGCCCTTCGGCCTGCGGTTCCAGCCGCTGCACATATTCACTCTCCCAGGCCAAAACCTCGCCCAAAGGCGCCAGCATTTCCCAATACCGCACGGCACTTTGCACGGGCGTTTCCGGCATATCGGCAAAGCGGTCGGCGAACAGCGATGCTGCAATATCGCGGATGAACCGATGCGATGGCGCGCCCCATTGCCGCGGCATTTGGACAGCCAGCACGCCACCCGGTGCCAGCATCCCAGCCAAACGCGGCATCAAACTGTCATGCCCGGCTATCCAATGCAGCGCTGCGTTCGAAAAAATCAGCGCAGGCTTTGCCCCGGGCTGCCATGCGCTCACATCCGTTTCCACCAATTGGCTATAGGCCCCGCTTTTGCCTGCCTCAGCCAGCATCGCCGGAGAGCTGTCAACGCCAACAAGCGCCCGCCCCCCAAACCGTGCCGCCAACGCGCCGCCCACAGCCCCGTTGCCACAGCCAAGGTCGATCACCGCACCGTCTGGCAGATCCGCAACCTGCGCCAACAGGTCCAACGCCGGGCGTAACCGCAAACCGCCAAACCGCGCATAGCGTTCCGGGTTCCAATCGCTTTGCGTCATAAAGGCACTCCAAGGTCACTGCCCGAAAGGTATCCCGCGCACAGGCCGCCAAAGCAAATGCTTTCCTGTCTGGGTCAATAATTGGGCGCGATTTTGCACGCCCCGTTGCCAAAGTGCAAAACGCCGCAGGTTTCCCCACGGCGTTTGCAATCTTCATGGCCCATAGCCTCAGGCTTGGGGTTCGGGTTCCATCCCGCCCTTGGGCGCTTTGGGTTTGGTCTTGGGAATGGCCACGACCGAGGCGGTCTGCCCGCCCGACGGTTTGTCCTTGTCATCATCGCCGCCCAGCTTTTCACCGGCCACGACCTTTTTGATCTCATCGCCCGTCAGCGTTTCATATTCCAACAGACCCTGCGCAAGCCGCTCAAACTCCACGGATTTCTCCAACAGAATCTTGCGCGCCAAAGTATAGCCGTCATCAATCAACGTCTTCACTTCTTCTTCAATCAGGTTCTTGGTATCGGCCGAGACTGAAAAGCCACCGGTCTGCCCCTGATAGCCCTGATGTGCCTCGGAATAGTCGATATTGCCGATTTTGTCCGACATGCCCCAGCGCATCACCATCGCGCGGGCCAGAGCGCTGGCCTGCACAATGTCGCCCGAAGGGCCGTTCGACACGCCTTCTTCACCCCATTTGATGATCTCGGCAGCCTTGCCGGCCATGGTCATGGCGATCCGCTGCTTGCACTGGTCCTTGTGCATGTTCAGCTGGTCCATCTCGGGCAGGCTCATCACCATACCCAATGCACCGCCGCGCGGAATGATCGTGGCCTTATAGACCGGGTCGCATTTCGGCAGCGCCATGCCCACAATCGCATGCCCCGCCTCGTGATACGCGGTATGCTCTTTTTGCTCGGCCGTCAGCACCATCGACCGACGCTCAGCGCCCATCATAACCTTGTCTTTGGCTTGTTCAAAGTCGTGCATCGTCACAAAACGGCGGCCCACACGTGCGGCCATCAGCGCGGCCTCATTCACAAGGTTCGCCAAATCCGCACCCGAAAACCCGGGCGTACCGCGCGCAATAATTCGCAAATCGACATCCGGGCCAACAGGCACTTTGCGCGCATGTACGGTCAAGATTTTCTCACGGCCCTTAATATCAGGGTTCGGCACTTGGATCTGGCGGTCAAAACGGCCCGGACGCAGCAGCGCTGGGTCCAACACGTCCTTACGGTTGGTTGCGGCCACGATGATAACACCCTCGTTCGCCTCAAACCCGTCCATTTCCACCAGCAACTGGTTCAGCGTCTGCTCACGCTCATCATTGCCGCCGCCCATGCCAACGCCACGCGCCCGGCCAACCGCATCAATTTCATCGATAAACACGATGCAGGGCGCATTTTTCTTGGCCTGCTCAAACATATCGCGCACGCGGCTTGCCCCTACCCCCACGAACATTTCCACAAAGTCCGAACCGGAAATCGTAAAGAACGGCACCCCCGCCTCACCCGCAATTGCGCGCGCAAGCAACGTTTTACCCGTGCCGGGCGGGCCAACAAGCAGCGCCCCTTTGGGTATTTTGCCACCCAAACGGCTGTATTTCTGCGGGTTGCGCAGGAATTCAACGATCTCTTCCAGCTCTTCCTTGGCCTCATCAATGCCCGCCACGTCATCAAACGTCACGCGGCCATTCTTTTCGGTCAACAACTTGGCCTTGGATTTGCCAAAGCCCATCGCCCCACCTTTACCGCCGCCTTGCATGCGGTTCATGAAGAAAATCCAAATGCCGATCAGCACAAGGAACGGCAACCACAGCGACAGCAGGCTGAAAAAGCCCGACTGCTCTTGCGCTTTGGCCACCACTTCTACCTCTTTGGCGATCAGCCGGTCGGTCACATCCTCACCTTGCGGTTTGATAACAGTGAAATCTTTGCCGTCCTTGCCGCGCACGGTGATTTTCTCACCGTCGAGCGTCACACTGGCCACTTCGCCCGCATCAACCCGGTCAATAAAGTCGGAATACGACACCGACCGCTGCGACGTCGTTGTTTGCCCACCGTTGAACAGGTTGAACAAGGCCAGGATCAAGACCAACAAGACGACCCAAAATGCTATATTTCGTGCATTTCCCACGAAGTTTCTCCTTCACGCGCCGCACCAAAACGGGTTCGCAGCTTTGAGCATAAGATAGCCATAAGTTTCAGGTGTTCAATGCGATAGTACAAATTCATCGAACGGCGCGACAATCCGCGCGCTAAAATCTGCCTCAAACCCTGCCAATGGGGCCGCGATCAACAGCTCATCATACCACACCGCAGGCGATACCAGCAGCGAATCCTTGCTATAACCGGTCGTTTTCCAGCTTTTACACTGGCGCACCCCGTCGGCCCCCAGCGCACGCACCACTTGCCCCGCAGCAAACGGCCCGTCCACGCGCCAGCGCCCATCCCACAAGCTGCCGGGGGCGCAAACCAGCCCCGCCACCGCTTTGGGCTCTCGCACGACGCGAAAAACGTTTGCTGACATGCGAATTCGGCACCCGGCAAAGGTTGCATCCCGACCATGGTCAATCGCCATCAGCACGCGCCCCACGCCTGAACCGCGCGGAACGTAGCCTGCCCCCGATATCCAGCGCAACGCTGCGATCAACAATCGCCTTTGTACCTCTGGCACACATAGGCGCCATTCTTTTAGGTCAAACTCCACCTCCCCTGCCCGTTCGAAACACAGTTTCGCAGCCGCATTACCAGTCGCGACCAAAACCGCAGCCCGCGCCGCTGCAAGGTTCGTCACAACCTGATTCAACGTCCCCACCGTGATCCCCAAAGGTTGCAAAACCTTTAACGCCTGCCGGGTTTTGACCCTTAAAAAACGGTCATTGTCATTGCTGGGGTCATCTACCCACCCAACCCCGTGCCGCTCCAAATAGCGGCGCAAATCCGCGCGCGGCACGGCCAAAAACGGGCGCGCAAACCGCACACACCCTTGCCTCCAGCCGGTTTGCATGCCTACCAATCCATCAATCCCGGCGCTCCGCGCCAGTTCCATCACAAAGGTTTCGGCTTGGTCATCCGCCGTATGCCCCAGATAAATAAGGGAAATTCCCTGCGCGACAGCCCAATCAGCCATCAACCCATAGCGCGCGCGCCGGGCGGCATCCATCAGGTTGCCTGCAACCGCGCCATGGTCCCAGCGCAGCACTTGATGTGGCACCCCCAGCCCCGCACAAACCTTCGCCACAGCTGCGGCCTCGGTCACAGCCTCGGCCCGCAACCCGTGATCCACGGTTACCGCGTGAAGTAGAACGCCCCTATGCCGCGCCACGGCCGCCATCACATGCAACAAGGCCATGGAATCAGAACCACCCGAAACCGCAACAGCGGCTCGGGTGGGGTTTTCGTCTGAAAGCGCAAATGCCGCGATCCGGGCCAAATCTGCGTCAGGCCCAAATTGCAGCAACCAATCCTCGCCTACTGGCACCCCAACCCCGACGCGGCAAGCATCGCCTCGGCCGCGGCCGGATCGGCCGGAAAGCGCACTCCAACCTCTTGCAAGGTTACGCAAGCCTCGGGCCCTTGCCCCAAAGTGGCCAGCGCTTGGCCCACCTTCAACAACGCTTGCGGTGCCACCGGCCCCGTCATATCGCCAGAAAACGATTCCAGCCACGCCCGCGCCGCATCAGATGTCTCGCCCAACTGCGCCAGCGCATCACCGCGATAATATTGCGCCTGCGCGGTCAAGGGCCCGCCCGTATAGGTCTGGGCAAAGGTCGCAAAGAGGTCCGCGGCGGCGCGAAAGTCACCTTGACCGAGCACCTCCTTGGCCCGGTCAAAATCCGTCTGCTCATTGGTTGCAAGCGATCCACCACCGCCCAAAGATGGCACAGCTGGCGCAACCGGGGCCAATGCCCCCGTATCACCGCCCAAAGTCGGTGTCGTACCGACCGCGCCCAAATCGCCGCCCTCAAGCTCGGTCAACCGAAATTCCAGATCGCCGATCCGGTTGGTGCCATCGCTGACCACCTTGTTGATCCGAAACTCCAGATCTTCCGTTTTGGCCGTGACCTGTGCCAAAGCTGCTTCAATCGCGTCCACCCGGTCAAGGATCGACCCGCCAAAACCGCCCGTACTCACCCCGCCTGTCGTCGACAGCTCAGTCCGCAGGCCTTGCACCGATTGGTTCAAAACCGCCAGTTCCTGCCGAATATCGGCCAAGGATTGCGCGCGGTCCTGCGCAAACCCTGCCAGCGGCAGCGCCGCCAGTACGATTGCCATAAGCCCCGCGCGCACCATGGATCAGCTACCCGCGCCCAGCGACAACACGGTCACTGCACGGCGGTTGCGGCTATAACAATCTTCAGTCGAACACACCTCTATCGGACGTTCCTTGCCATAGGAAACGGTGCGGATACGGCTAGACGCAACCCCTTGCGATACAAGGAAGTTTTGTGCAGCCGACGCACGGCGCGCGCCCAGGGCCAGGTTGTACTGGCGTGTGCCTTGCTCATCCGCATGGCCCTCAACAATCAGCGCATAATCGCTGTTGGTTTGCAACCACTGCGCTTGGCCTGTCAGGGTTTGGCGCGCCTCATCCGAGAGCGTGTTTTGATCGACAGCAAAGAACACGCGGTCGCCCAAAGTCTGCTGGAAATACGCAACAGACCGTGGGTCATTCGCGCCACCAAGACCCGAACTGTCAATTCCACCAGCCCCGCCGGCGCCACCAGCACCGCCCGCACCAAACCGATCAGGGTTGTTACAGGCGGCAAGGCCCAACACCGCAACCAGCAACATCGCTTTTGTAAGATAAGACATCCATTCGTCCTTTTATTGACGGCCCGGCTTGGGGCCAAATTCGATTAACGCCAGACTAGCAGGTTTAAACCGCCCTGTGAATCCAGCAATCTTCACAAACGTCATGGCAATAGCGGCGACCACGACGGGTCCGATGCCGCACCATTCGACCCAACAGGTTTCAGGTTTCGCCCCGTAATATCCACTGAATACAGCGAAGATTGACCCCCAGCCCCCGACGTTTCACGCGAAAACATAATTACGCGACCATTGGGCGACCATGTCGGGCCTTCATCCAAGAACGATGCCGTCAGCAGGCGTTCTTCAGACCCGTCCACCCGCATCACACCAATATGGAACCGGCCCTGATGCTGCTTGGTAAAGGCAATCAAATCGCCACGCGGGCTCCACACCGGGGTGGAATAGCGGCCCGGCCCGTTGGAAATACGGCGCGGTTCGCCACCACCCGCAGGCATTACGTAAATCTGCTGCGTGCCCGACCGATCGCTTTCAAACACGATCTGGCCGCCATCGGGGCTGTAATCGGGCGCGGTTTCAATCGACGGCGCGTTGGTCAAACGGGCCAACCCCCCGCCCCCCGTATCAACCGTGTACAAATCACTGTTGCCGCCCTGCTCTAGGCTAAACACCACCGTCCGGCCATTCGGGGCAAAGCGTGGGGCAAAGGTCATCGTGCCGGGCTGGTCGCTCAAAGCACGGGCCTGCACCGAGGCCACATCCATAAGATAAATCTTGGGGAATCCCGACTGGTACGACGTGTACAAAATCCGGTCACCCGTAGGGCTGAACCTAGGTGCCAACACAATCGACCGGCTGTCGGTCAAAAACTGTACATTGGCCCCATCATAATCCATCACCGCCAACCGCTTGGCCCGCTCATTTTTTGGCCCCGACTCGGATACGAACACCACGCGGCTGTCAAAATACCCGCCCTCGCCGGTGATCCGACTGTAAACGGCATCGGCCACCTTATGCGCCATCCGCCGCCAGCTTTGCGTGGTGCCTGCAAACTGCAAGCCCTCGCCCATCTGCTGGCCGGAAAACACATCAAACAGCCGGAACTTCACCACAATCCGGTCGCCACTGGCGCTCACCGCACCCGTCACAAGGGCTTGCGCATTGATCGCCTTCCAGTCGGCATAGGCCACGGGCGCATCAAAACTGGTCACCCGCCCAATATGCGCGCTGGCCGGAATTTCGCGGAACAAACCTGTCCCTGCCAAATCCGACGCAATCACCCGGGCGATATTTTGCGCAAACTCACCCGCCGCCGCATTTTCAGGCACAAAGTCTGGCACGGCAAAGGGCAGCGGCTCAATCACGCCTTCGGTAATCTCAATCCGCAGCGGGCCATCTTGCGCCAGCGCTGGCGCGGCAAACAGCCCGCCAAAGATCATTCCAATCGCAAGTAATAGGCCGAAGGGGCTCTGATAGGTCATTTGATCCTCATTCTCTCCGGGTTAAACACCAATTCCAAACTACGCCATTGATCATATTTTTCAGGCGGAAGCTTAAAACCATTTGCACCACAGCGGATAACCGCTCGTCTCGCGGCCTCATAGGCCTGCCGTGCAGCGCCGTCTGATCCGCCCTCGTATTCCGTCATCTTTATCGAACCGGCGTCTGGTTTCCCATCCTGACCCAGTTCTACCGAAACCGTCACCGTCACCAGCAACGCCTCAGAGGAAAGCGACCCTACGTTCCAGCACGCTTGAACCGCAACCCGCAAGCCATCCTTTTCGCCTGCCGTCATCGGTGGCCCGCTGGGGGCCGTGGCCGGTGCCGGGGTCGACGTGGCCCCCGACGCTGCGGCCACCGCCGCATCAATCGCGGCCTGCGTGGCATCGGTGGTTGCAGGTGCGTCTTGCGTTTCAGCCGGTGCAGTTTCGGCCCTGCGCGCAGGCCGTGACTTGGGTCGGGCTGATGCTGACGGGGCCAAAGGCTCGGCCTTATTGGCCTCTGTCGCAAGCTCGGTTCCGGCCTCTTCAGGCGCTGTTTCTGGTTTTACCTCTTCCACCACCTGCGCCTCGGGGGCAGCTTCTGGCGTGACAGCGGGGGCTGCGGCAACTTCGGTTTGCGCGTCTGGTGCGGGCGCTTCGGTTGGCACTGGTGCCACACGCTGCGCAGGCTTGGGTCGTGGCCGCGCGGTTATGATTGGCGCTGCAATCGGCGGTTCTTCAACCGCCAAGGGGGCAGGCGACGCAGGCTCATCTGGTGCTTGCGGCACAGGCGTAGGCGCGGTTTCCACCACATCAGGTGACGTCTCCGGCACAGGTTCGGGGCGCACAGGTGGTGGTGCTATCACGGCCGGCTGTTCGGCTTCTGGCGTCGGTGCAGGTGGCTCATCGACAGGGGTTGGCGGCGTGGGCGTTGAAATATCGGTTTGCGGCGCTTCGGGCGCCGGTGCAGTCGGGGACGACGCCAAAATCGCCTCGAACTCGGCGCTACTGACCAACGACACCTCTGTCACCGCGACCTCGGCATTGTCATTATGGCGGATGAAAAACCCACCAATAAACACCCACAAGATCAGGCCGACATGTCCGATACCTGAATAAAGAACGCCTTTTTCCATCACGTCAGCCTAGCCGCCGCTCGCGCCAAAGGATGGCCCGTCCGTGTCCATCACAAGGCCGATATTGCGAAAGCCCCCGGCATTCAAAGCACCCATCACCTGCGCCACGCGGGAATAAGGAATGGCCCCATCTGCCCGCAAGAAAATCTTGTCGCTGGTCCGCTCCGCTGCCACGGCCTGCAATTTCGGGATCAACTCCCCCGCCGCCACTTCTTGCGTCTGGATCATCAGCAAGCCTTCGGCTGTCATGGTAATCGTCAACGGCTCTTCTTGCTCAGACGGCAAAGCGGTCGCCGCCGTTTTCGGCAGCTCAATCGGCACGCCCACGGTCAACATCGGCGCTGCCACCATAAAGATGATCATCAACACCAGCATCACATCGACAAAAGGTGTCACGTTGATTTCCGACATCGCAGTCGATTTGCCCCGCCGCCGTCCGCGCCGCCCGCCACCACCCGATTTTTGGACTGTGCCGCCACCCATGACTCAGGCGTCCAACTGGCGCGACAGAATGGTCGAAAACTCATCGGCAAAGCCTTCATAGCCGCCAATGATCTGCTCACTATCCGCGTTCAGCTTGTTGTAAAAAACCACCGCCGGAATAGCGGCCAATAGGCCAATCCCCGTGGCCAGCAACGCCTCGGCAATACCGGGCGCCACAACAGCAAGGCTGGTATTTTGGCTGATCGCAATCTCTTCAAACGCGTGCTTGATACCCCAAACGGTACCAAACAACCCGATAAACGGCGCGGTAGAGCCCGTCGTCGCCAGAAACGACAACCCACTGTTCAGCCGCTCGCTTTCCTTATTGATCGCCACATCCATGCTGCGGTCAATCCGCGCCTGCGCGCCGGCAATCAAGCGCCCATCATCGCGGTGACTGCGCCGCCATTCCAGCATCCCCGCCGAAAAAATCTTCTCCGACGGACCGGATGCATCCGACCCAATCCGCTCAAACAGCTCATCCAACGGCTCGCCTGACCAAAACGCTTGGTCAAACACCGCCGCCTCGCGGCGCGCCAAACGAAAGGCAATGTGTTTGCGGATGATGATCGCCCATGACCAAAAGGACATGACAAACAGCATTAACATCACCAACTTAACCGTCAGTGTAGCCCGCGCAAAAAGCGCTATCAGCGAGAAGTCAAGCTCCTGCGCTGCCGCAAGTGTTTCGGTGTTCATATCGCCTGCTCATGTTTATGGGTCGTTTGCCGACCTCGGTATTCGGTGATTCTATCTGGTTTTCAAGGCGATTGCCAATAGATCATCCGACAAGCGCGCAAAAACCTGCCACTTCCGCAGTCAACTTCGCGTCAACTTGTAACAAACTGTGCCCGCAAGGCCTTGGGAAACCGCACAGCCCTGCCTTCCGCCCCAAGGCAA